>Ga0209284_10000040_pt1 | contig 163250 bp, 147 predicted proteins | sample FRY03_FD_187211 | JGI IMG/M metagenome (GOLD analysis project Ga0209284, IMG submission 187211) | Freshwater microbial communities from Lake Fryxell liftoff mats and glacier meltwater in Antarctica - FRY-03 (SPAdes) (version 2) | ecosystem: Environmental > Aquatic > Freshwater > Ice > Glacier...
CGGCAGGCGTTGCAATGGCAGCACAAGCAGAGGATGCGGGCATTGTCGCCGCAGTTAATCAACAACTTCGCTTTGAAGAAGGAGTTGCTGCTGCCCATAAAATGGTAGAACTTGGTTGGATCGGTATAGTCAGCAATTTTTCTATCACCGTAAATCTCATGACGCCGTGGGAGCTCTGGCCTTGGGCCAAAGATCTCGATCGACTCGAGGTAATGCTTCATTCAATTCATTATCATGATTTGATTCGCTGGTTTTTGGGTGATGCCACAACAGTTTTCTGTGCCGCTGGTCGAACCGCCGGCCAATTCCCTCGAGGTGAAACGCGCACCATCTCCACTGCGCTCTACGCTAACGGTGTCACATCAGTAGTACATGCAAACCATGTCAATCGTGGTGGTGATAACTATGCCGAGTATCGAATTGATGGCGATAAGGGATCAATTCGCGGAACCTTAGGACTTCTTTATGACTATCCAGATGGCCGCGTCGATACAATCGAAGTGAACTCGCAAGTATTACCAACTGATGGCTGGTTGCCATACCCGGTAACAACTCGCTGGTTTCCTGATGCATTTATTGGAACTATGGGATCGGTGATGGAGTCAATTTCAACTGGGGCAACGCTTCGCTCATCGGTTGCCGAAAATATTGGAACGCTTCGCATGGTTGAAGCACTGTATGCCTCTATGGATAAAGGAAAGTCGGTTGACCTCTAATATGAATGAATCGCTCTTTTCACTTGCCGGAAAAGTCGCAGTTATCACTGGTGGAAATGGTGGTATCGGACTTGGATGCGCGCGCGGTTTGGCAAAAGCTGGAGCCACAATTGCTATTTGGGCCCGTGATTCCACCAAGAATGCAAGCGCTGCTGCCGAACTTGAAGCACTCGGTGCAAAAGTTTTCACGTGTGAAGTAGATGTCACTGATTCGATAGCGCTAGCTCAGGCCACGGCGCAGACGGTGGATCTGCTGGGTGGGATTGATATTTTGATCGCAAACGCTGGAGTCAATATCCGGATGCGACCAGAGGAGCACACAGGTGACATCGTTGATCAAATAATCGATGTCAACCTAAAAGCAGTCTTTGCTTGTTCGCAATTGGTCTATCCCCATATGGTCAATCGTGGACGTGGAAAAATTATTTTGATTGGTTCACTCACGAGTGTTCAAGGACTTGGGGTAGCACCGATTTACTCAGCTACTAAAGGCGCTGTAGTTCAACTCGGCAAGAGTTTGGCTGCAGCATGGGGTGCCCAAAACATTCAAGTAAACACGATTCTGCCGGGTTGGATCGTGACCGAGATGACTTCAGTGACTCGCGCAGTTCCTGGTTTACCTGAACATGTACTCTCTAGAACACCACTTGGAAGATGGGGGAGTCCAGCAGACTTTGAAGGTATCGCAACTTACTTTGCATCTGCTGCAAGTGATTTTGTGACGGGCACCGATATCCAGATTGATGGCGGCTTTACCAGCACGCTAGCAATCTTTGATCTTCCTAAACATTAAGGTCGGTAATCCACGCACTTATTAGTTATTTCGCCGATACCTTCGATTCCAGTCTTTACTAGATCGCCACCCTTGAGATAAGCCGGTGGCTTAAATCCAAGTCCCACACCAAAAGGTGTACCGGAGTTGATGATATCGCCAGCAAAAAGTTCCATAAATTGACTGATGTACCAGACGATGTGATCAATACCAAAGAGAAGATCGTCAGTATTTGAATCTTGTTTCATCACACCATTGACGCTGCACCAAAGATGAAGATTATTTGGATTGATTTCGTCTCCGGTAACAATTTCGGGACCGATCGGATTAAACGTTGGGAATGATTTTCCTTTTACCCATTGCCCAGAACGTTCAATCTGCCAGTGGCGCTCTGATACATCCTGCGAGATCGTGTAACCCAGAATGTGTGACTGCGATTGGGCTGGTGAATCAAGGTAGAGCGCACGCTTGCCGATCACAATTGCGAGCTCTACTTCGTAATCTGTGGCGGTGCTTTTTGGTGGAATTACAATGTCATCATTTGGGCCAACAACGCTATCTGGCGCTTTCATAAAGATTACAGGTTCTGCTGGAGTGTCTGCATTTGTCTCTTTGATGTGTCCTAAGTAGTTAAGGCCAACACAGATAACTTTGGTCGGACGATTAATCGGTGCACCAATTCGAATTGAGCCTTTTGCCACTCGCGGAAGTGGCGACAAATCAGATGCTGCCACTTTAGCCACAGCCCCTGCATCAAGAGTTTCGCGCGACCAATCTGAGATAAGGGAATCAACAAGAATGTACTGTTCACCTTGAACAACGGCCGGTTTTTCGAAGCCGAGTTCTCCAATTCGAGCGATGCGCATCCGACTACTTCCCTTCAGGTAAATGGCCTAAGCCAGCATAAGTCTCGAGTAGACGAACATGTTTTGGCTCTAACTCTTTCAGTGAATTAACTCCGAGAAGTTTCATTGTGCGAACCATCTCTGATTGCATAATCGTAAGTACCCGCTCGACACCCTCTTGACCACCAGCCATGAGGCCATAGAGATAAGCGCGACCGATGTATGCAAAATCAGCACCTAGCGCAAGGGCTGCTAAGACATCTGCTCCATGCATAATTCCAGTGTCGATATGAATTTCTAAATCATCTTTTAACTCTTTTTTAACTTCAGCCAACATGTGTAGCGGCACTGGGGCTCGATCAAGTTGTCGCCCACCGTGGTTAGATAAAATAATTGCGTCAGCGCCATACTTGGCCGCAATCTTTGCATCCTCAACAGTTTGAATTCCCTTGATCGATAACTTTCCATCCCATTGCTCGCGAATCCACTCGAGATCTTCAAATGTGATCGTGGGATCGAACATAAAGTCGAGTAACTCAGCAACAGTGCCTTCCCAATTAGACATGGAAGCGAAGGTGATTGCTGGAGTCGTTAAGAAATTGATCCACCATTCAGGGCGAGGGGCAGCGTCAATGAGCGTTTTGATCGTGAGCCGTGGAGGAACAGTGAGACCGTTGCGGGCATCACGCAGTCGTGCTCCAGCGGCAGGAACATCGACGGTGAGCATTAAATGTTTTATGCCTGCATCTTGAGCGCGTTGTACCAATTTCATACTTGCTTCGCGATCTTTCCACATATAAAGCTGGAACCAATTCACACCATTAGGAGCGGCCTTCACCACATCTTCAACTGTTGAAGTTCCTAGAGTTGAGAGCGAAAATGGAATCCCAAATTTTTCAGCAGCACGAGCACCAGCAATTTCGCCTTCTGTGTGCATCATGCGAGTAAAGCCAGTAGGCGCGATTCCAAAAGGCAGTGCGAACTTCTCACCTAAAATCTCACAGCTAGTATCGATATCTTTTACATTGTGCAAAATATTTGGTCTAAATTCCAAATCTAAATATGAACGACGTGCGCGACCGAGCGTCACCTCTGATTCAGCGCTGCCATCGGTGTAATCAAATGGGCCCTTTGGGGTGCGGCGCTTAGCAAGCGTACGTAGATCCCAAATCGTCAACGCCTTCGCTAAGCGATTTTTTCGGGTAGGCAGTTGTGGGAGGGCAAAGCGAAGCAGTGGCGCTAGCTCACTCACCTTTGGAAATTGGCGCTTTACATTCTTCATCACATCTCCACTTAACTCTTGATTTCTTCCACCGAGAAGCGAGATCCTATATGATTTTTCGCCCACATTCTAGAGATAGCGCGTTGAAAGATTCGCTAGGGTGCGAACATGAGCGATCTTTCGGCGACAACTCGCAAAGCCCTTGAGGCAGCAGTTGATGCAATCGGTGGATCGGCTAGAAAAGGTCAGATCGAAATGGCGGAGGCGGTAGCTAGCGCACTTACCGATCGCCATCACCTCATGGTGCAAGCAGGTACCGGTACTGGAAAATCTCTTGCATATCTGGTGCCAGCGCTGGTGCATGGGCGAAAAGTTCTGATCGCAACGGCAACGCTGGCCCTACAGCGTCAACTGGTAGAACGAGATCTACCCGCAGTCGTGCCAGCGCTGGAAAAGGAACTTGGGCGAGAAATTACCTACGCGATCTATAAAGGTGTCGGTAATTACATCTGCCTACAGAAAATGAACAGTGAAGAAGTTGATCCTGATAACGCACTCGTTCTCGAAGCTTCGTATCTCGAAAAAGATGCCGCCCGGCTGATCGCGTGGGCAAAGACCAAGGGCGTATCGGGAGATCGCGACGATGCCCCAGAAGTCGATCGACGCGTCTGGTTAGCGAATTCAACATCAGGACGAGAATGTGTTGGCGCAGATTCCTGTGCATATGGATCGCAGTGCTTTGCCGTGAATGCGAAAGCCAAGGCGCAATTGGCTGATGTTGTTGTCACCAACCACACGCTACTTGCCATCGAAATCGTTGATTCACATCCAATTTTGCCAGAGCGCGATGCGGTTATTCTTGATGAAGCACATGAATTTATGGACCGGACGACACAGGCTGTTACCGAAGAACTTACATCGGGTCGCGTGCAACGTGCCGCTGCAATGGCGCGCAAACATATGCCTGGAAAATTAAGTGATGTATTTACCAAGGCGGCCGATGATTTCCACGATGCCATGGCGGATTATGGCGATAGCGTCAAGAGTGAATTTGCGGCAAGTGGCCGATTGGAGGAAATTCCAAGTATTTTGGAATCACCGGTGCGCAAAGTGCGTGAAGCAGGTGCTGCAATTATGGAAGCAATTAAAGCTGATGAAGCAATTATTGATCCGGATGCAATTGCCGAACGTGCCCGAGTAAAAGGTGCGATCACAGAAATCACTACTACCGTTGCGAAATTACTCAAGATGGGCTCATCGCACGTCCTTTGGTATGAGCCAACTTTCTCGTCACTCTACCTAGCACCGCTTTCAGTCTCACAAGTACTTCGAGACAATCTGCTGACAAAGACGCCGGTCATTGCTACATCTGCAACTCTTACCGTGGGCGGTGGATTCGATACGATGGCAAAGTTAATCGGATTTCTTGCTCACGGTGCTGCCAACGAAGATGACGACGATGAATCAGATGGCGATATTGATCCATCCAATTTTCAAACTCTCGATGTGGGGTCACCTTTTGATTTCGCTGCACAAGGCGTGCTCTATCTTCCTAAACATTTACCAGAGCCAGGTCGCGATGGTCCCAGCAAAGAAGTGCTTACCGAATTAGGCGAACTCATTGATGCTGCGGGTGGTCGCACACTCGCTCTCTTTAGTTCGTGGCGCGGAGTAGAGGCAGCTGATGCGCATCTTCGCGATGTACTCAAAGAGCTACCGATCACAATTATTACCCAGCGACGTGGCGATGCGGTGGGTCCACTTGTCGAGCGATTTGCAAAAGATGAAACTTCAATTCTGCTTGGCACAATGTCACTCTGGCAGGGCGTAGATGTTCCAGGTAACTCATGCATTTTGGTTGCAATCGATCGGATCCCCTTCCCGCGCCCCGACGAACCGGTGATGGCGGCGCGATCAGCTCAAGCAGATGCTTCTGGCGGAAGTGGTTTCATGCAGATATCGATGCCTCGAGCGGCGCTTTTATTGGCGCAGGGGACGGGGCGTTTGATCAGAAGTGAGGAAGACCGAGGAGTTGTTGCGATTCTGGATTCACGAATTGTGACAAAGCGCTACGGAAGCGTTCTGCTTAACTCAATGCCACCGCTTTGGCGGACCTCAGATACCGCGGTCGTGCGTGATTCACTTAAACGGCTCCGTGATTCATTAGCCGAGTAGATACGAATCACTTTCTAGCCAGCGTTACTCGCCTCGCCGAGAACAAGAACTTCAGATAACCTCGTCACAAGAGGAGGAAAGATGCCACGTATCAATACAGATTCACTTGCAACGCAGCGCGAATGGCGCCGTAGCCAACTTATGAACGCTGCCACTGAAATTGCACTTGAAACTGGCGCCTACGACATCTCTGTTGCAGCGGTCGCAGCTCGCGCCGGCCTTTCTCGAACCTCTGTCTATGAATACTTTGCAAGCAGCTCTGAGATTGTGGCAGATCTAATTATTGAAGAACTTGCTAATTTTACCGAGTATCTCTCCGGCCAAATTGACGGGCTAGCAGATCCGTATGAATCAATTGAAATTTGGATTACTCGATCACTTGAATATGTGGCAGATGGGCGACATATGTTGGCCAAGACGCTTAGCGCAGTAGACCTACCGCGCGAGCACTCGTCTGCAATTGGAATTGCACATAGAAAATTGCTAGCACCACTTTCCTCACACTTAACCGCTGCCGGAATCACTGATATTCGTCAAGCTCTTGGACTCATCCAAAGTGCCACAGATAGCGCAACCCGGCGAATAGAAGCCGATTGCGATGCAGAAAAGGAAATTACGACAACTTCACAATTCTGCATCGCCGGCATTAAGGCGATCTCTGATCGAGTGAATGCTACTTCGCTTTAAAGCTAAGAGTCATTGAAAGTGCTTTCCAAAGTCCCTCTTGCGCAGGTGCTGTTGCTTTGATGGCGCATGTTCCTTTTTTCGCCATCTGCAGTGTATTTGCTTTAATCAGACAATTTTTGTTGCCAGATTTGTAGGTTACGGCTGCACCAAAGGTGGTCTCACTTGGAAGTTGGACTACTTTCTTGCTCTTCACCGAAGTGTTTACTGGTGCTAATACCTGAGCTCCTAATGCAAGTATAAAAGGATAATTCGCACGACTTGCAGCATAAGTTGCACTACCTGCGGTTCGGACATCTAGCGCGCAAAGCCCAACACCTTTAAGTGCAGTAATTTGCCCGTCGCTAAATGAGCACTCTGGAGTCAGAGATGTGATGGTGACAGGTAAGCCTGATGTCGATGTTGTAGCGACCTTTGCCAGTGCCCGATATCCAAGCGTTGTTGGAACATTTCGGGTGAGGGTCACGCCGTTGAGTGCAACTACAACTGAATCGGCAGGTAACGCTGGTGCTGCGCTACCGGCAGCAAATGTGACTGGCAGAAATTTGTCGTGTGAGAAATCTGTAGCACCGCCGCTACGATCTCGACGGAAGAAGAGTCCGCATTGCACCTTTGTACAGTCAGCAGTTGCTGCTCCGCCAATAATGGTTGGTGTGAGTTCGATCGAAATTGGAGCAGTCGATTTGATTGCACCCATTTCACCAGAGTCCGAGACCCACACTTGGACGGTATCGCTGCAAAGTGCTGGGCGCGCAGTGCCTACCGGTGCGATGCATTGTTGAATGTATAAACCAACGCCTTTTGGAAATGTGGCAAATCCACCATTAATTTTTGGTGAGGCCGGATTGATATTTGTTAATGGGCTACTTTGAAAGGTAAAGGTATCCGCTTGCGCACTTGGCGCTGTAAAAATAGGGAGCAAGACAATTGCAGCAAGTGCCGCAACTGATATCTTTCTGATTGAGATTTTCATGGTTCTCCTTTTATTTGGGGGGGGTTAAATTCGTTACTTCTTAAAAGTTATTGGAATAAAGAGATCGTGGGTGCGATCTCCCTCGTGAAGGTGATCAGATCGAACCGTGATGGCACATTTAATTTTCGTACAATCAAATTTTCCAATCTTTTTTGTGACCCGAACTGTTTTACTAAATCTGCCACCGGGCAGAAAGCTCTCTGCAATTCCAACTGCATATGGTGGAGCATTCGAAGAAATCCATGCAGATGAGTTACCTACCCCGGCTTTGTTAACGCCACCACCACATGGGGTAGGCGGCATTCCTTGGGCTGGCAATACGCAATAAGCCAGGTAAATTCCGACCGTTTCATCGAATCCTTTACCCGTCACACGAACCGAAGTATTGGCAGATACCCGATCAGTTGAAACGCTTAACGTTTGACTCTCTGATCCTTTTACAGATTTCACCGCCTGAGCCGAGGGCACCGCAAGCACGCCGCTAATGAGAGCAATACTTAGCAGCACCTGTCCAAGTCGATGGCGTTTCATGTGATGATCTTAAAATATCCGACCGTGATCTTTATCCGACAACTTAGTCAGCATTGTCAATCAGAAGTTTGAGAGACTTACTCCATGAGATTTAGGGTCAAGTTGCAGCGCATTGGTGTAATTGGGCTCACACTTTCACTCGTGACCGCGTGTGCAACGTCTCCCAAGTTAGCCGAAGAAATTTTAGTGGCGGAAACAATTTCAATTCAAACAACTGAAATTCCGACGGTGAATCGCGTGATTGCACTTGCAAATGGTTCTGCCGAAATTATTTCGGCGTTGGGGCTCAAGAAGATTCTGATCGGTCGAGATATTGCGAGTACTGATGAGGATCTCAAATCGGTTGAAATAGTGACTTCGGGACATCAAGTTGTTGCTGAAAAGATTTTGGCACTCAAGCCAGATTTACTTCTGATTGATTCATCAACTGGGCCGGCTTCGGCTCTTGATCTACTCGCGAAATCAGGAGTCACAATTAAATTGATTTCGCAAAGCTGGAACCTTGCTGATGTCGATGCAAAGATTACCCAAGTCGCCAGCGCAATCGGTGTGAGTGTTTCAGGGGCGCAGTTAATTCAGGCTATGGATCAGAGAGTTAAGTCCTCGGTTCAATTAACCAACAAGCCACGGATAGCATTTCTTTATCTTCGCGGAGGAAGTGCAATCTATTTCATTGGTGGCATCGGATCTGGCGCTGATGCTCTGATCGAGAGTATCGGGGGAGTAGATGTTGGTGCGGCCACACTTAAGAATCCTTTTAATCCACTAACTGCTGAATCAATTATTGCGCTACAACCAGATCTCCTTCTCGTAATGAGTAAGGGATTGGCTTCAGTGGGTGGAGTTGAAGGTTTGGTTGCGCTACCAGGTATTGCGCAGACCCCAGCGGGTAAAAATAGCGCAGTAGTGGCTGTCGATGATTCGCTGATGCTCTCCTTTGGGCCACGTACTCCTGATCTGATCAGTAAATTATCGCTTTCGATTAGCAAGGTATTAAGTCGATGAGAAAAGTCATCGCACTCTCCTTATCGCTTCCACTTTTGGCACTGGCAGCACTTTCGGTTGGCGCAGTTTCGATTCCAGATATCTGGAGTTATATTTTTAATCCATTTTTTGATTCCACGAGCACTGCCCATCAAATCATCTGGGATATTCGGGCGCCCCGTATCGCTGCTGCAATAGTTGTGGGAGCAAGCCTTGGTATTGCGGGTGTACTTGGACAAGGAGCCACTAATAATCCGCTAGCTGATCCAGCATTTCTTGGCACAACTGCCGGTGCATCCGTGGGTGTGTTAATTGGAATTATCTTTAACGTCGCTGAGATCGGTTCAATTAGCGCAGTAATTTTTGCAGCCGTGGGTGCACTAGCAGCAACTCTGGCTACATTCTCGCTAGCGCGCTCAGCGTTGCAGCTAATTATTATCGGAATCGGAGTCTCAGCAATTTTGAGCGCCACGGCCGGGTTGATAATCTCGATTGTGGCTAGACCAGAAGCCAGATCAGTCTCATTTTGGTCGTTGGGCTCACTCGCTCTGGTTACATCGGAGAATCTATATCTACTAGTCCCAGTATTAATTGCAACTGTGGTTGCGGCTTTTTCGCTCTCCCGCGGATTAGATCTGCTCTCACTCGGGGATTTTGCGGTGCGACACATTGGGGTAAATCCACAGCGAGTGCGCCTGAAAGCATTTGTAATTCTCTCAGTAGTTGTTGCGACAGCGGTAAGCACGGTGGGGACCATTTCATTTTTAGCGCTGGCAAGTCCACATATTGCGCGATTTATCGTAGGACCACGTCACCGCAACCTTTTTCTGACTTCTGCTTTTGTTGGCGCACTCATACTGCTCGTCGCAGATACTGCAGCGAGATCTGTCGCACCACCGCAAGATCTACCAATTGGACTCATTATTTCACTAATCGGAGCGCCGATTCTGATTCTTGCACTTAAGCGAGGCGGACTTGTATGGCGATGATCGAAATTCAAAATCTCACCGTGATGCGAGCTGAGAAAATTATTGTTAATCAATTCTCAGTTGCAATCGAATCTGGAAAAATAACTGCCATTGTTGGACCAAATGGATGCGGGAAGAGCACCTTACTTTCAGCCATCGCTGGTGATCTACCAATTCACGGTGGTTCTATAACTTTAAACGGAAGTGATCTCACATCATTGTCTTTGCAAGAGCAGGCAGAAATACGAAGTGTAGTGACGCAAAGTCAGAATTATTGGCTGGCATTTACGGTCCGAGAAGTAATTGAAATGGGTCAGAATTCGGCAGCGCTATCTCGGGTCGATCAGGTTTTAGATTCACTCGACATCACCGATATCGCCGATCAATCAGTAATCACACTTTCTGGCGGTCAGATGCAACGGGTGGAGATTGCTCGTGCATTGATTAGAGATTCTTTGATCTATCTCTTTGACGAACCGCTAGCGGCGCAGGATCTAGCCAGCCGCGCTCGAATAATTGAAATCTTCAAGGCTCTCAAGTCAGCCGGAAAAACGATTGTTGTGATCGCACATATTGATAGCAATGAATTAAGTTGGTGTGATGATGTCATCGAGAAGTTGGCGTAGCTCACTCCAACTCTTTGCAAAGCTTGGGTGCAGCACCATCATCGAAACTTCCTCAACTGCCAGCCAGCGCATCTCTTGGCTCTCGTCATTAGGGGCATCGGCTGCAATATCTTCACGAGCTAGTGCAATGACAGTGTCATATCGCCAATCTCCGTGATCATCACTAAACAGTGCCACGGGGTTAAAGTGTTCTGGCTTGATTCCAGTTTCTTCGTTTACTTCTCGCGCCGCTGCCTCTTCAATACTTTCGTGAGAGTCACGTGCCCCTCCAGGGATGCCCCAGGTATCTCCGTTGTGCACCCATGGCGCACGATGCTGCAAAAATATCTCGCGCCCGTTTTCACCTTCTCGAAAAAGTAGTAGCCCGGCGGCGCCAAATTTGCCCCAGTGTTTTCCGCCGCAACTACAGATGATCCATCCATCTCCGTCGCGGGCTGCCATGTACCTAGATTGCCATATCCATCCACAGAGTGCGTAACAGTGTGCGGCGCTGACGGCGGTGGCTTCTAGCGTGCGCCCCATGAAAAAGCACTCATTTGCCGCATTAACAATTACAACTCTGATCGCCACAACTCTCTCGACTTTCTCTCCTGCCCACGCAGATGAGTGTCAGGCAATTGCCTGCGTCGATGTCTATACCCAGGATGGAAAGATCATTATCGAAGGTCGAAAAGGCAGTGGGAGCAAGACGACCACAACGCCAACTCCGCAAGTAAGTAAAAAGGCGGTTCCGAAAAAAGTAGTCCCGAAACCAACTCCAACCCCAAAACTGACTGTGCAACCGAAGAAAGCGGTGCCGAAAAAAGTTGTACCGAAGAAGAGCACCCCTACCCCTGCGCCAGTTGTGGCACAAAGTGCATCGCTCTCGGATCGCCTCATTAAAGCGCTGCCAACCGCAGGTATTGCTTATCAACCTGAGTTTGAACCACTTGTTGACGTTCCAGTTTATTTCTGGACTGACCTTCCTACATCATTTACAACACAGGTAAAAATTGTTGGTGAGATTGTCGATGTGGCGCTACGCCCAAGCTTTATGTGGTCTTTCGGAGATGGAACATTTCTCTCCACCACCGAAGTAGGTGCGCCATTTCCTAACGGTAAAAATACTCATATCTATGCGCGATCTGGAACTTACTTGGTGGCGCTAATTGCCACATGGAATGGAACCTACACACATAACGCACAGACTCGTGCAATTACCGGAACAGTAAAGACAACATCAATTGTCAGCATCACCGTAGTGAACTCTCCAACTAGATTTAAGAATTGAGCAAAAATGACCACACTTACAAGTCCACACGATTTACTGGCAGCCATTCCATTTCTGATTGGATATCACCCAACAGATTCGCTGGTCTTAGTCTCGATCAAAGATGATGCGGTTGGAATGGCGATGCGAGTTGATTATCCAACCGATGCCCAAGATGAAATATTCGATCTCTACGCCAGACACATCAGCGCTGATGAAGCTGAAGGAGCACTCATTGTGGCTTATCAGCCAACAGACCGAGTAGATGGTGACGATGTGCTGGCGCGAGTAACCGCAGGGCTCTCACGAGCTGGAATTGCGATCTATGAATCAATCTTAATTTCAGATGGAAACTATCGCTCTCTTATTTGCCATGATTTATTGTGTTGCCCAATCGGTGGTCGGCCCATTCCACCACTTGATTCATCTCGAATTGCTGCCGAAAGCGTCATGGCTGGCCATCAAATGCCATTTGCATCCTTAGGTGAACTGAGCGATTCGGTACGGGCAAATCTGCTCGCGCACGAAGAGCAGTGGCAAGAGCGAGTTGCCGCAAGTGGCGTTGATCCAAAAAGTGCAGATCTCAATGCGATGCAACGTGATGGTGCAACTGCGATCGTTGATCTGGCACAAGATTTCATTTCTTTTGGTCATTCCGAAGATCACGATTTAATTGCACATGTTCTGGGACGGCTAAGTGATATTCAAGTGCGCGACTTTGCACTCGGCTGTCATGATCTTGAAAATTTCCAAAGTTATCGGGCTATGTGGTTACACCTATTGCGCTGTGCACCCACCGGGTACATCGCTCCAGTGGCCACCCTTGTCTCTGCGATCTGTTACGAGAATGGGGATGGAGCGCTGGCAAGACAAGGCTTAGATCGCGCCTTTGAGGATGACCCGCAGTACTCTTTGGCGAGCCTGCTTCGTCGCGTCTTTAGCGCAGGTTGGCCACCTGAATCCTTCGCCAAAATGCGAAGTCAACTCCACTCCAAGGTCACGGCTGGGATATTTGGCTAGTAGCAGGGCGTATTAGTGAGTTAAGATTGGCCTAGGTCACGAGTTCTAGACCGATTACCTTGCGTAATCAAAAGCCCCGGCTTACTAGACGGCAACCCTCCACCGCGGTGGGGTGCTCCGGGTGACGACCAGGCAAATCTTTTTTTGATTTGCAAACGCGTGAAGGATTTTCAATGAGCAACCCATCTCGACTTAATGTAACCGGCGCATGGCTTGAAGGCGACGATCCAGCCGATCGTAAATTTATTAAAATTGGTTTTCTGCTTTTAGAAAATGGTCAGACGCTGGCAGATATCACGATTGCCTATCAATCCTGGGGCACTCTTAATGAGAAAAAAGATAATGCAATTCTGATTCAACATGCCATGACTGGGTGGTCAGATGTTCCCGGTTGGTGGCCCAATATGGTCGGGCCAGGACTTGCCTTTGATACCGATAAATATTTCGTTATCTGTCCAAATGTTATTGGTGGCTGCCAAGGAAGTACTGGGCCCTCAAGTGTTGCACCGGATGGCAAAAGATATGGATCACGTTTTCCAGCAATCACGATCAGAGACATGGTTGCAGCCGAGGTAGCTTTCAGCGATGCAATTGGTATTAAGAAATATAAGTTAGCCGTTGGTCCATCACTCGGCGGTATGCGCTCACTGGAATGGGCGATCAACCACCCCGATCGGGTAGAAGCAATTTGCACCATCGGCTCATCTGCTGTTGCTACTGGTGATCAGATTGGCACCGCTTCAATTCAAATACGAGCGATCAAAAGTGATCCGAATTTTTCTGGTGGCGATTATTACGATCAACTCGAGGGGCCGATTACCGGCATGGGAATTGCTCGCAGAATTGCGCACCTGACTTATCGCACTGAATCTGAGATGGATGTGCGCTTTGGCCGCGAATTACAAGGCGATGACACCGGACGCTATGCGGTGGAGTCCTATCTCGACCACCAGGCAGGAAAGCTGGCCAAGCGCTTTGATGCAAATACATATATCGCGCTGACTGAGGCGATGAACTCACACGATATTGGGCTCAACCGTGGAGGAGTGGTTGAGGCTTTACGCTCAATTTCAATTCCAGTACTTGTAGTCTCGATCGATACTGATCGTTTATTTCCGCCGCGACTACAGGCAGAGATTGCAGATTTAGTCCCTCAAGCGAAAAAACTGGCGACAATCTCTTCAGATTTCGGCCACGATGGCTTTTTGGTCGAATCTGACGCGATGACTGCAGCGATTCACGGTATAATATAGGTATCACTTCGAGCGATTAACGAAAAGAAAATTTTCGAGATCGCTTACAAAACCAAAGGATAACTGTGGCTGTAATTACTGCGCTCAAAAACAAGGCCAAGAAGACATCGGCTGCGAAAGCACCTGCGAAAAAGGCAGTTGCAAAGAAATCTCCTGCGAAAAAGGCTCCAACTAAGAAAGCTGTTGCCAAGAAAGCACCAGTTAAGAAGGCTGCGGCAAAGATAGAGCTCAAGAAAGTTCTCGATGCCAAAGATGTGCAAATCATTGTTGATGCCAAGCGCGCGGTTATTCGCCAAAAAGAAGTATTGCTCGAACTAGAAGCACGTGGGGTAACTTCCCTTGGTCGAATTCCAAAGAAAGTTGATAAAGATTTAGTTGATGAGGCCCGTGCGCTCGCAGTTTCACTTCCAGTAACTCTAGAAACGTTACGCAAAAAAGGCCTTGGTAGCCCGAACCGAATTCTTAAAAAAGTTGAACTTGATCTGATTAAGCCAAAAGAGGTTATCGCACCGGTTACGGCTTCAAAGACTGGAGCAGATGGCAAGAAGGTTGTCACAACTATCGATGGCGAAGAAGTTGAACTTGAAGAAGTTGAACTTGAAGATGTCGAAACTCTGGTTGCCGGAGTTCTAGAAATTGTGGAAGCAGAAGAAGGTGCAGCGGCGTCCAATGCCCGAGTTGTAAACCTTGTCAATGATGCAAAAACTGACGATGGGTCGTTCGTACTTCAGGATTCAGATGCAGAAGAAGACGAGAGCGAAAAGACTGAACGAGCAAAGCATAAAAAAGATTTAGCAAATACCAACATTGTGCTTGAGGCAATTAGCGCAAAGAATGCTAATCATCCGTATGTCGGTAAGGGTCATGTCGATCCCGAAGATGCGAAGGCGCTGACTTTCCGTCAAGTACAACAACAGCTTTCCATGAATAACTTCACCGAAAAGGGTGCTCGTGTTATTGCTGAGGCAATCACGCAGGGATATCTCAAAAATGTTGATGAGCTTTATGACATCTTTAACGCTCAAGCGCGTCGAATCCAGACGGAGATAAAGCAGCTTCCACCAGAGCAGATGGTGATGACAGCCGGAGCAACAGCTGACCCGGTTAAGGATTACCTCAAGCAGATTGGTCGAGTAGCACTTCTCAATGCCGAACTTGAAGTAGAGCTTGCAACACGCATGGAGGCTGGCCTCTTTGCGGAAGAGAAGTTAACGCATGATAAAAAAATTGATAAGAAACTTAAGCGCGAGCTTAAGTGGATCGTTGAAGACGGAAAGCGTGCCAAGAACCACTTACTAGAAGCGAACTTGCGTCTCGTTGTTTCGCTGGCAAAGCGTTACACCGGTCGTGGAATGCTCTTCTTAGATCTTATCCAAGAAGGAAACCTTGGCCTTATTCGCGCGGTTGAGAAATTCGATTACACGAAGGGATTTAAGTTCTCAACCTATGCAACGTGGTGGATCCGCCAGGCGATCACTCGCGCCATGGCCGATCAGGCTCGCACAATTCGTATTCCAGTACACATGGTTGAAGTTATTAATAAGTTAGCTCGAGTACAGCGCCAGATGCTGCAAGATCTTGGCCGCGAGCCGACTCCTGAAGAGTTAGCTAAAGAGTTAGATATGACTCCAGAAAAAGTGGTCGAGGTGCAAAAGTATGGCCGCGAACCAATTTCACTTCACACACCACTTGGCGAAGAAGGCGATTCTGAATTCGGTGACTTGATTGAAGATTCAGAGGCCGTCAAGCCAGAAGAATCAGTAACCTTCACAATCTTGCAAGAACAGTTAATGCAGGTCTTAGGCGGGCTCACACAGCGTGAGGCCGATGTAATTAAGGCTCGCTACGGACTCACTGATGGACAACCAAAGACCTTGGATGAGATCGGAAAGGTTCATGGAGTTACTCGTGAACGTATTCGTCAAATCGAAAGCAAGACAATGTCGAAGTTGCGCCACCCATCTCGTTCGCAATCACTTCGTGATTACCTCGATTAAGAGTTAATTTCGATGTCGAAAAATCCAACCGTATTTATCAATCCAAAGAGCGGATCTATTCGCGTTACCGCCACTGTCGACATGATTGATGCCGATGGAAATGTCTTAGAGACGATTGAAAATCCTAAATTCTGCGGGTGTGGGCTTTCAAAAGAAAAACCCTTGTGCGATGGATCGCACAAGGGTTTGATTCAGCAATAATTATTTAGACTCAACCAGCTTCGCGCTTTCATCTTGGATCTTTAGCGCAACTGCCTTTAACTTATCGGCATATTCCTTGCCATGATGAGCGCAGAACATGAGCTCTCCACCATTGAGCAGGGTCGCACGCACATATGCCTGAGCACCGCAACGATCGCAGCGATCGAGTGCATTTAGAGGTGTGGTTTCGAGGATTACTTGCTCGGTCATCGCGCTCTCCTTGCGTTTCCTAAAGATCACCACGCTGGTGAACTATGAATCTAGGTCTTACTTTGTATGGAACATCATGCCATCTTAGAATATTCCCTGCACGGTGAGTCTCAGGTTATTTTTAGCGATTTGGATAGATTAATCACACATTGTGAAGTGATGCCGATTAAAAGGGTGGTATCTCGGCGCGCTTAGCCTTACCCATTGCCATTGGTGGCTAATCTTTGTCACCGTGGCTGCCAAAAATAACTCAGGTGATGAACTTGATCTCACCGCACCGGCAGCCCTAGATAGCTACACGGCGAAAGATCTCGCCGTTCTCGAAGGTTTAGATGCAGTTCGTAAGCGTCCAGGAATGTATATCGGGTCGACGGATTCACGTGGGATGATGCATTGCCTCTGGGAAATTATCGATAATGCGGTAGATGAATCCTTAGCTGGCCACTGTAAGAAAATTGATATCAATCTTGAATCTGATGGCTCAGTCGAGGTCCATGATGATGGTCGCGGAATTCCAGTGGATAAAGAGCCTAAGACTGGGCTGACCGGAGTTGAAGTTGTTCTGACAAAATTGCATGCAGGTGGAAAATTCGGTGGTGGTTCGTATGCTGCCTCTGGCGGACTCCACGGGGTTGGTGCATCAGTTGTTAATGCTTTAGCTGAGCGCCTTGATGCTGAAGTTGATCGAAATGGAAAAATCTACTGGATGTCATTTCGTCGCGGCGAAGCAGGAATTTTTGATGGTGATGGACCCAAGGCAGATTTCATACCACAATCGGGTCTTCGCACAATTGGAAAAGTATCGGCAAAGGTCACGGGTACACGCATTAAATGGTGGAGTGATCGCCAGATTTTCTTAAAAGAAGCATCCCTTGATATTGAAGAAGTGTATGCACGCGCACGCCAAACCTCATTTTTAGTTCCTGGTCTCACGCTAATTGTTAACGATAATCGCTCTAAGACTCCAACTACCGAGACGTTTTTCCATAAAGGTGGAATCTCTGAGTACTGCGATTTCTTGCAGCCAGATGAAGCAGTTGGAAGCGTTATTCGTATCTACGGTACTGGGCATTACCAAGAGACAGTTCCGGTTCTTGATGAAAAAGGCCACATGGTTTCAACTGAAGTCGAACGCGATATGGAAGTAGATATCGCCCTCAAATGGGGGATGGGCTTTGATACGACGCTGCGCTCATTTGTAAATATCATCGCGACGCCTAAAGGTGGAACCCACGTACAAGGATTTGAACGCGCAATCACGAAAGCATTTAACGAAGCCATGCGCTCATCCGGATTCCTCAAAAAGAATGAAATTGATGTTATAAAAGATGATGTGATGGAAGGCCTCACAGCAGTTGTGACGGTTCGAATGTCAGAGCCACAGTTTGAAGGTCAGACAAAAGAAGTTTTAGGAACAGCTGCGGCAACTCGAATAGTTTCAGCCGTTGTGGCAGAGAAGCTGAAAGAGTTTTTCGCCACCACTAAGCGGATTGAAAAAGCCAATGGCAAGCTGATCATGGAAAAAGTGGTGGGTGCATCTCGTACTCGAATTTCTGCCAGAGCACATAAAGATTTGCAACGTCGAAAGAATGCACTTGAGTCTTCATCGCTTCCGACCAAACTTGCCGATTGCCGCTCTGAAGATGTCAATCGCACCGAATTATTTATCGTTGAGGGCGACTCAGCACTCGGTACCACCAAGGCAGCCCGCAACTCTGAGTTCCAAGCGATCTTGCCGATCCGAGGAAAGATCCTCAATGTGCAGAAGGCTTCGCTCTCTCAGATGCTTGATAACTCTGAATGTGCATCAATTATTCAAGTTCTCGGTGCTGGTTCTGGAAAATCTTTCGAGTTAGACGATGCCAGATATGGTCGACTTATCTTGATGTCAGATGCTGATGTCGATGGCTCGCATATTCGCTGTCTCTTGCTCACACTTTTGTATCGCTACATGCGTCCGATGATCGACTCCGGCCGAGTTTTTGCAGCGATTCCACCACTTCACCGAATTGAAACCATGGGCAGTGGCGGTAAAAAAGGCGAGTACATCTACACATATTCTGACGATGAGATGAAGAAAGTCACTGGGGATTTAACTAAGGCGGGCAAGAAGTGGAAAGAGCCGATCCAGCGCTATAAAGGCCTTGGTGAGATGGATGCCGATCAGCTCCGGGAAACTACGATGGATCCCAATGCGCGTACTTTGCGGCGCATTACGGTCAGCGATGGGTCGGCTGCGGAAAAGATGTTTGAACTGTTGATGGGTAACGATGTTGCTCCGCGCAAGGAGTTTATTTCAACTGCCGAAATCGATCGCGATCGGATCGACGCTTAACTCACTCTTTAGTCGATTGAAACTAAGTCGAAGTACTCATCTTTCCAGATATCTTCATCGCCATCAGGTAGCAAAATCACGCGCTCGGGCTTAAGGGCCTGTACCGCTCCTTCATCGTGAGAAACCATGATTACCGAACCCTGATATTCGCTGAGTGCGCCCAAGATCTCTTCGCGTGAAGCGGGATCAAGGTTGTTTGTCGGTTCATCTAGCAGCAGCACATTTGCCGCTGATACAACAAGAGTTGCCAGAGCCAGACGTGTTCGTTCGCCACCGGAGAGAACATTTACTGGTTTATGAACATCATCGCCAACAAAGAGGAACGATCCAAGCACATTGCGTGCTTCAGGCTCGCGAAGATCATCCTTTGAGGACATCATATTTTCGAGAACAGTGCGTTGGAAATCGAGCATTTCATGTTCCTGGGCGTAGTAACCAAGTTTGAGTCCATGTCCGGCCACCACAGTACCGGTATCTGATTCAAGTTCACCAGCAAGTATTCGAAGGAGTGTGGTTTTGCCAGCACCGTTAAGTCCGAGAATCACAACGCGTGAGCCCTTATCGATCACACATGAAACATCGGTGAAAATTTCGAGTGAGCCGTAGTTCTTTGAAAGTTCTTCACCCGAAAGTGGCGTCTTTCCACACGGCGCTGGAGTTGGGAAGCGAAGCTTTGCTACCTTATCTTTGACGCGAACATCATCAAGGCTGCTGCGCAACTTCTCTGCGCGACGTAACATACCTTGAGCAGCAGTTGCTTTAGATGCCTTTGCCCGCATCTTCTCGCCCTGCTTCTGTAAAATTTCAGCTTTCTTCTCTGCGTTAGCGCGCTCTTTCTTGCGACGGTGTTCATCAGCTTCACGTTGTAGCAAGTATTGACGCCACCCCATGTTGTATACATCGATCACATTTCGGTTGGCATCGATGTAGAAAACCTTATTTACCACTGTCTCAATCAAGTTCACATCGTGAGAGATGATGACGAGGCCACCGGAATATTGGGTGAGGTAATTTCGTAGCCAGATCACCGAGTCGGCATCAAGGTGGTTAGTTGGCTCATCAAGGAGCAAAGTCTCTGCCCCAGAAAAAAGAATACGGGCTAGTTCAATTCGCCTTCGCTGTCCACCAGAGAGGGTCGCAATTTCATTGTGGAATACGGCTACCGATACTCCAAGAGATGACGCAATCGCTTCAGCTTCAGCGGTAGCGGTGTATCCACCAGCTGCTTGAAACTCTGCATCGACTCGGGTGTAGCGCTCGAGCGCCTTTTCCAGCGCCTCGCCTTCAGTGGTGGAGAGTTCTTCTTCCACTTGAGTCATGCGGCGTGCAATTTCATCGAGATTTCGGGCCGAAAGAATGCGATCGATCGCAGTTCCTTGATCTTCACCTGTACGTGGATCTTGTGGGAGATAACCAATTTTTCCAGTGCGATTAACGCCGCCGCCTGCGGGCAGAGTCTCACCAGCAAGAACTTTTGCAAGAGTTGATTTTCCAGCGCCGTTTCGCCCAACAAAACCCACCCGGTCGCCGCTATTTACGCGGACATTGACCCCGGAAACTAAGAGGCGCGCACCGGCGCGAAGTTCTAGAGCAGAAGTGGAGATCATTTGACGAAGTCTCCCACATACGAGCAGGGGTAGGAAATTGGCGGCTTAGGCACCAATGCGAGTGCGACGAGGAGTCGCAAATGACTTCGAAACTGCGGTCAGTTCTGTTGAAATCAACGCTCTGATGTTCTCATCACTTTTTAGCAACACAGTTAACTCAGCAATAATCTTCTTCAGTTCTTTCTGCTCATTTTCAAGCTCAAGTTTGCTCATCTTTGTCAGACGACGAAGTGGCATATCGAGAATATATGTTGCTTGCTCGTCATTTAATTTAAAGTCCTTAATCAGCGAAGCTTTAGCGATTGTTGCATCATCACTTCCACGAATAATCTTGATTACCTTGTCGATATCGATAATCGCTTTTAGCAACCCATCTACCATCAAAAGGCGAGCAGCGGCCTTTGCTTTCCGGAATTCAGAGCGACGAGTAACAACCTCTATTCGGTGATCAATAAAGACCTGTAACAACTCTTTGAGTCCAAGCGTCTGCGGGCGGCCTTTGACTAGCGCAACTGCATTGATCGCAAAGGCATCTTCCATCGGAGTTAATTTATATAACTTCTCAAGCACATCTTCTGGCTCAAAACCATTTTTAATTTCAATGACCACGTTGGTTCCGGTCTGACCATCGGTCAGATCGATGATGTCAGAGATTCCCTGAATCTTTTTAGCCTTTGCAAGATCGGCAATTCGCTCCACAACTTTTTCGGGACCGATATTAAAAGGGAGTTCTTTAATAATAATTCCCATTTTGCGCGAGGTTACCTTCTCAATTTTAACTGTCGCCCGAACCTTAAAGGAGCCTTTACCTATGGCATATGCCTCACGTACACCTTCTAGTCCAACAATTTCACCACCGGTTGGGAAGTCTGGGGCTTGCACATGTTTCATTAATTGGTTGAGAGTCGCCTTTGGATTATCAATGAGGTATTTAGTGGCTGCAATAACTTCACCAAGATTGTGTGGAGCCATATTGGTTGCCATACCAACTGCAATTCCAGCGCCGCCATTTACCAAGAGATTTGGATAGGCCGCCGGTAATACGAGTGGCTCAGAGAGTTGGCCATCATAGTTTGGACCAAAGTCAACTGTGTTCTCATCTGATTCCGAGACCATTGCCAGCGCCGCCGAAGCAAGACGCGCTTCGGTGTAGCGCATTGCAGCTGGACCAGAATCAAGTGAGCCAAAATTTCCATGTCCATCGATGAGTGGAAGTTGCATTGAAAATGATTGCGCCATGCGCACGAGTGCGTCATAAATTGCGCCATCACCGTGGGGGTGCAATTTACCCATTACTTCACCAACAACACGAGCACTCTTTACATGGCCACGATCTGGACGTAGCCCCATATCTGCCATCTGATGCAAGATGCGACGGTGTACAGGCTTTAAGCCATCTCGCGCATCAGGGAGTGCACGCGAATAAATAACAGAATAGGCATACTCAAGGAATGACTCGGACATCTCTGACGAAACATCGATATCAACAATTTTTCCAGGGTACTCACCAGGCTTTGGTCCAGCAGGAGCTTTCTTGCCTTTGGGTGCTGCGGTCTTCTTCGTCGTTGCCATGGCGTGAATTGTGCCAATAGGTTGGGTAAAATCTCCGCACCTACACGCCGCTAGCGCAAATGATTCTCCGTGAGAACATATGTCTGTGCATTTAGCCGATATCACTCCATCAATCTTTGCATCCCTTGGATTATCAGATAGTGAAGATCGACTTGGAATAGGAAGTAGCCCGTCAGGTCGGGAAATTCTTTTTATCATTGATGGACTAGGCGCAGATGTTCTGACCCCATTTGGCCATCTCGTGCCGACAATTTTTGGTTTGAGTAAATTTCAACTTTTGCAGACATCTTTTCCATCTACTACCGCCACAAGTCTGGCAACACTGATGACGGGTGAACTTCCTGGAGTTCATGGAATGCTCGGCTATACAGTACGCGTACCTCGAAGTGGTGGACGAGTTCTGAATTCACTCAAGTGGGATGAGCGAGTCGATCCACTGATGTGGCAGCCAGTGCCAACGCTCTTTCAGCGCGCAAGTAATGAAAATATTCAGGTCTCACACGTTGCCGCAAAGCGTTATGAAAAAACTGGATTTACCCAAGCCGTCTTTCGCGGTGCAACCTATCGCGGTGCAAATGTTGGATCTGATCTCATTGCGGCGACTCTTGAATCTCTTACCGCAACACCTTCTTTTGTCTATTTGTATATGAACGATCTTGATGTTGCCGGCCATAGTGATGGCGTGGGTTCAGAGAAGTGGATCAGCGCGCTAATTGAGATTGACCAATTTTTATCACAACTTCTTAACGTGTTACCCAAGGGCACACGGCTCTGGCTTAGCGCAGACCACGGCATGATAAATGTTGAGGAAAAAGTAACGATTGGTCTTGATAATGAATTAGCAAGTTCGGTGGTCACCATTGCAGGTGAACCTCGCGCCCGCCATCTCTATCTCAACGAGGCATCAGATTCGCAGCAAGCTCGAGTTGATCTTGCTGGCAGATGGCGTGAATATTTTGGGCAGCGAGCAACAATTCTGACTCGCGAAGAAGCCATCACCGAAAATATTTTTGGCACAAATGTAACAAGTGATGCTAAAGATCGAATGGGAGATGTGATTGCAATAGCTCATGGTGGACTTGTTTTACTTGATCCTGAGCGAGCAGAGAAAGAGGGTTCGATGGTGGGACACCACGGGGGAGTCAGTGAGATTGAATCAACGGTGCCGCTACTTACTGTGACGGTCTAGTCACCTTCACTCACTTAAAGACTTAAGGAAAAAGTTCCTCATCTGGATCTTGCACAACTGGGGCTGGACGTCCAAACATAATTTCATCCCATGATGGGACTTTTGCACGCGCGCTAATTCCTTCAGCACGATCTTCTTCACCAGCTGGCTCACGAAGTGCAACGAGACGTGGGGTCGGCCGCTCAACTACTTCTCCGATTTCATCTAGTTCGCTAAACTCCGCAAACTCATCAACTGCACCAAGTTCAGGTGTAACTGCTCTTGATGGGTGAGAAGGTTGAGCATTTACTAGCCCTTGCGTTTGAATTCGTGGCGTTGGTTCATCACCAAGCATCCAGCGGCCATTCTCATTGCTGGCTGTGATTAATCTACGACTGAGATCAAAAATCCAAGTAGCACTTCCATGGCCATCACGGTTTGGATAGTGAAGTTCGATCATCCAACTTCCATCACTCAAACGCCAAGAGTTCCAAGAAAGTAAATCACTCTCTACTCCGCGAGAGATCAGGCGCCCGAGCACTATCTCGAGGAATGACTCTTGCTCGCGACCGCTCTCTTTACGAAGTACGACTTCATGGGCACGATCTAAAATGTAAACACGCTCTTGCAAAATAGGTCCCGCAAATCGCTCAACCTTTTCAACAGTAATATTTCCTTCGCGTGCAATAACTTCCATTGTGTCACCGGCACGAAGTCGTCGCTGAATTTCTTTGACGCTCATCGGAGCATCTGCTTCGTTGGAATCCACTGCAACTAAACGAGGCTGATTAATCGTAGCCCGCAAAGTGTCGCTAATTCGTACGGTGAAATCTGCGCCATCTGAGTTGGTGAGAGTGAGATGGGTGCCATCAGGGTTTTTGCCTGTTAGCCGAAGTTCACTCATGTTGCGCAGAATACCGATAAAGTATCGATATGACCCCAGAAACATCCGCTAACAATCCAGAATTAGCCAATCTTCTCTGTGACTTGGCCTATACCTGCGCCAAGACAGCTGGAGCGTTATTGATGACTCGCCCACCTGCCTTTGAATTAACCACAAAATCCACAGCGATCGATTTTGCTACTCAGATGGATGAGGCGGCTGAGAAATTAATTGTTGATTCAATTCTTGCCACCCGCCCAGATGATGGAATCATCGCGGAAGAGGGTGCAGCGCGCACAAGTAAATCTGGAATTACTTGGGTGATTGATCCACTTGATGGCACTGTGAATTATTTTTACGGCCTACCCGGTTGGAATGTGAGCATCGCGGCTCGCGATCAACACGGTGTTATTGCCGGGGTTGTCTACGCACCCACTACAGATTCGCTATGGCGGGCAACCCGAGCCGGCGGCGCATTCCTTAATGACCTTCCGATCCGAGCAAATTTTGGGGTGGCCCTTGATCGCGCACTTCTTGGTACTGGATTCGCCTACGATGTTGCAGATCGCACCGAACAGATCGCAATGACTTCATATTTGCTGCCTCGCATCAGAGATATTCGCAGGACAGGGGCTGCTGCAGTTGATCTCTGCAATGTTGCAATGGGAGCACTTGATGGATATTTCGAAACCGGACTCAAAGAGTGGGATTGGGCAGCCGGCGGACTGATTGCCACCGAAGCCGGTGCACAGATCACCCACCTTGGCAGTGGTGAGCGAAAGCTCACGATAGCGGCCGGACCAGGCCTCTTTGATGCGCTCACCAGCGCGCTCGCAGCCTCTGCCTAGCCGATTTACGCTCAAGGCCCCTTGTATGGCAAGATAGGACGTCTGCGTCACCTACATGGCGCCGCAAAAATAAAAGAAGTACTTACAGTAGAAATCTGAGGAAGCACATGAACATTCTCGATGCAATTGATGCGAAGTCACTTCGCAAGGACATCCCACAGTTCCGCGCAGGCGATGAGCTCAAGATCCATGTCCGCGTTATCGAAGGTTCAAAGAGCCGTATCCAGGTTTTCCAAGGAATTGTTATTCGTCGCCAGGGTGACGGTGTCCGCGAGACATTTACAATTCGTAAAGTTTCTTATGGTGTAGGTGTTGAGCGCACATTCCCAGTTCACACTCCAGTTATTGAGAAGATTGAACTAGTCAAGAAGGGCGATGTACGTAGGGCCAAGTTGTACTACCTTCGCGATCTTCGCGGTAAGGCTGCCAAGATTCGCGAAAAGCGCGATGGCGTTGAAGGTTACGGCGATGGAATTCTTTCGACACCAATTTTTGAGCCAGAAGTAGTTGCAGAAGTTGCAGCAGAGCCAGTCGTTGAGGCTCCAGTTGAAGTAGCTGAAGTAGTTACCGAGGCAGTTGCAGAGCCAGCAGTTGCAGCAGTTGTAGAAGATGCACCTGCTGAAAAAACTCCTGAATAGTCTCTTCATCCTTCCATGATTCGCAAAGGATCACTCTTTCGCGAGATTCCGGTATTGGTGATTCTTGCTCTTGTCGTTTCACTTTTCATTAAATCTTTTCTGGTTCAGTTTTTCTATATTCCTTCAGGCTCCATGGAGAACACGCTTCAGATCAGAGATCGGGTAGCCGTCAATCGACTTCCATTTATTGGAAATGATATCCATCGCGGCGATGTAGTGGTCTTTCGTGATCCCGCCGGATGGCTACCTGAAATAACGTCAACTTCTGACAATAAAATCATATCTACTCTTCGCGATGGATTAGTTTTGGTTGGAATCATTCCAAACCCAGCAAAGCAGTACTTAGTAAAACGAGTAATTGGTATTGCTGGCGACCAAGTCATTGCAAAAAATAAAGTTCTCACCATTAATGGCAAACCGACTTCTGAGCCTTATATATTCGCTGGAAATTCTGCGAGTGATACAGATTTCAATATCACCGTTCCAAAAGACAAGGTGTGGGTGATGGGTGATCATCGTGGCGCAAGTGGGGATTCACGTGTGCATCAAGATGACATCAATAATGGAATGGTTCCAGTTGATCGAATTACTGGTCAAGTATTTGCAAAGATGTGGCCGCTCAGCCGAATTGGCTTAGTTCCATCGCAGAATCCAATTCTTTCCAAATAAGTAAAATTTCTCTTCATGAATACCAGCAAATGACAGAGACTAAGGTAATCGAAGAACTTCTCACTGAAGCAGGGATAACACCACTTGCAGGAGTTGATGAGGCTGGACGTGGTGCTTGTGCTGGACCATTAGTTGTGGCCAGTGTAATTTTAAAAGATCGCAACGCACCACAATTAACCCGAGTGCGAGATTCAAAAGAATTATCTGAGAAAGTTCGAGAGGAACTCTTTGATGTCATCACCGATTGTGCACAATCTGTCAGCGTGGTGATCATTTCTCATCAAGAAATCGATACTCGTGGAGTACACGCTGCCAACCTTGATGGAATGCGGCGTGCAGTGCAAGGCTTAGATATCACCCCGGGATATGTGCTCACCGATGGATATGCAATCGAAGGATTAGCACTACCAAATTTAGCCGTCTGGAAAGGCGATCAAGTTGTCACCTGCATTAGCGCCGCATCAATAATTGCGAAAGTCACTCGAGATCGCATCATGCGTCAACTCGATCAGGAATATTCTGACTATGGATTTGCTGGTCATAAGGGCTACATCACCGCCGCTCACACTGCCGCCCTAGAAAAACATGGGGTAACGCCGGTGCACCGACGATCGTTTGCCAACATCGCGCGACTTCTCTAATTTACCCACAGCGCAAGGCAATCGCTTAAGTTCAATATTTCCGCTATCTATTCTGCCCCAATGAGTGGTAAAACTAACAAGGTGAAAAAAGTACCAACAAATAAATTATTAGGAACATTTGGTGAATTAAAAGTTGCCGAATTTCTAGAGGCTCAAAGTTACGAGATTATAGATCGTAATTGGCGAATTAAAGAAGGCGAAATAGATCTTGTTGCCCGTGATGGCTTAGGCATACTTCGAATAATCGAAGTAAAAACTAGATCCTCGCTTGCCTTTGGCCATCCACTCGAAGCAATTAATCGCGATAAAGCACGGCGACTGCAACGTCTTGCACTTGCCTGGCTTGCAACTCATCACTGCCTTGGAAGTGAATTTATGATTGATGTGGCCGCGGTTTTAATCGCCTCGGATGGCTCTCATTCGATCGACTATCGCGAAAATATTCTATGACGTTGGGGTGCTCAACTTCGATGGGTTTGGTGGGATTAGCGGGCAATATCGTCACGATTGAAGTTGATATTAGTGATGGCTTACCGCACTACAACTTATTGGGTTTACCTGATACAGCGCTGCAAGAATCTCGAGATCGCGTTCGGGCAGCACTTGTTAACTCGGGGGAGTTATGGCCTAATCGTAAAGTTACAGTTTCACTCTCACCCGCTTGGCTGCCAAAGAGTGGCTCAAGTTTTGATCTAGGTATCGCACTTGCGATATTGGTGGCACAAGAAGCGCTCTCGCAGCACGCTATTGATTCCACTCTTATTTTGGGTGAGTTATCACTCGATGGCTCAATTCGAACGGTGCATGGAGTGCTCCCTGCCTTGATCGCGGGGTATCACAATGGAATTACTCGAGCAATTGTTCCAATTGAAAATTTCGGCGAAGCACAACTCTTGCAATCTATCCGTACCGAAGCTTTTCCAACCTTACGTGAACTTCTTATTTTTTTACGAACTGGCACTGGAGTCACTACGCCAATTCCAGCGTATGAATTGACTGAGGAATCCTACCTGGACTTCGAGGATGTAGCCGGACAAGCATCGGCACGATTTGGAGCCGAGGTGGCAGCAGCGGGTGGACATCACTTATTACTGATTGGGCCACCGGGTGCAGGTAAAACAATGATCGCCACTCGAATTCCAACTATTTTGCCACCGCTAACTTTGGATCAAAGTTTAGAAGTGACAGCGTTGCACTCCGTCGCTGGCACTCTCTCGGCTCGTTCACCGATGTCTCGACTTGCACCAATTGTGGCACCACATCACAGTGCGACCAGAGTTTCGATGGTTGGAGGAGGTTCGCACACTATAAAACCGGGTGCATGTTCACTAGCGCACCACGGAGTTCTATTTATTGATGAGGCGCCAGAGTGTGCAGTGGGCGTACTCGATTCACTTCGTCAGCCACTTGAGTCAGGAACAATCACAATTGCTCGAAGCATTGGAAATATAACTTTTCCTTCACAATTTCTCTTAGTACTTGCTGCCAATCCCTGCCCCTGCGGAAAATTTGCCGGACGAGGGAGAGGTTGCACTTGCTCATCACTGCAAGTGCGGCGATATCTTGGAAAACTTTCCGGACCGCTGATGGATCGGATCGATATGCGAATTCTGGTTGAACCTGTGAGCCGAGTCGATATTGCCTCGCAGACACTTGGTGAATCGAGTGCACAGATTCGTACTCGAGTAATTGCCGCGCGCGAAGTTGCTCGAGCAAGATTTGATGGCCTTGGGTGGCAACTTAATTCGCAAATCCCAAGTCGCGCTCTGCGTACCTCATTCAAGCCTGAACGACAAGCTATGAATTTTCTGCACGATGAGTTAGATAACGAAAGATTGACCGCTCGGGGACTCCATAAAGTTATTCGTCTTGCGTGGACGCTCTCTGATTTACGCGGAGGATCTACGCCAACACTTGATGATGTGACTGCCGCATTCTCACTTCGCGAAGGAGGAATTGTATGAACCCCGAGTACCGTGCACGATTAGAGCTCTTCGCCGTCGTTGAGGGCGGAGATCATTTTTGGAGTAGCGAGATTCGTGCAATCGGAGCGGTCGAAGTCTTGCTCAGACTCAAAGATGGTTTCTACCGGTCAACTAAAAATGAGAAGATTGCGTTGAAGTTAGCTCCAGAAGGTGCCGATTTCCTCCTCCAAGAAATTGAAAAGGTAGGTGGAATATTTCTCACACCTGATGATAAAGATTGGCCAGTTGGTCTAAATGATCTTGCCACTCCGCCGATCGGCATAGTGGTGCGAGGAAATCGCGACATACTTAATCAGAAATCGATTGCGATTGTTGGTACTCGAAATCCCACTCCGTATGGCGCACGAATTGCAAGTGACTTTGCGGCCGGATTTGTTGACCGTGAGTGGGCGATCGTGAGCGGTGGCGCTTATGGAATTGATACCCAGGCACATAAAGGTGCACTCATTGCAGAAGGAATCACCATTGCAGTCCTAGCATGCGGGATCGACATTAACTATCCGGCAGGGAACGAACGCCTCTTTTGTGAAATTGCCGAAACTGGAGCGCTACTCAGTGAAGTGATGCCCGGAATACCTGCTTATCCGTCACGATTTCTTACACGCAATCGAATAATTGCAGCTTTATCAGTGAGCACCTTGGTGGTTGAAGCAGCCTTTCGTAGTGGTTCGCTACGAACTGCACGCGATGCGGCTGAGTTAATGAGACCAGTAATGGCAATTCCAGGTCCAATAAATTCTCCAACATCTGAAGGAACACACCGACTTATCGGAGAACGTGCTGCTGAGATTGTTACATCGGTCTCTGATGCTCTGGAATTGATCTCTAGTCTAGTTTAGGTAAATGTTCGTCTGTAATGAGAGAATAGCGTCATGAGTGAATTTCGTTCGGGTTTTGTAGCCATTGTCGGCCGTCCTAACACCGGGAAATCAACTCTGATCAACGCACTTGTGGGTTCTAAAATTGCGATCACATCACCGCATCCGAACACCACACGTCATGCAATTCGGGGCATTTTAAATGGCAGTGATTTTCAAGCAGTTCTTGTTGATACGCCAGGAATCCATAAGCCTAAAACCTTGCTCGGGCACAGACTTAATGCGGTTGTAGAAGAGAGCCTAGATTCTGTTGATTTAATTTTGATGTGCCTTCCAGCAGACGAAACTTCTGGTGCAGGAGATGCGTTCTTGGCGCAGGAAATCGCAAAGCATCCACGGGCAAAGAAATTCGCACTCGTCACAAAGACAGATTTAATTTCCAAGCAGAATCTTGCTTTGAGATTACTTGGCGTAAATGAACTTGCAGTCGGCTTTACTTGGGATGAAATCATTCCAATCTCGGCGGCTATACACGATCAAATAGATTTACTTGCAGAGTTAATCTCAAAGAAACTTCCAGCCGGACCTGCTTACTATCCGGGCGATATGAAGAGCGATCAGGGTCGTGAGCAATTCATCTGTGAAATGATCCGAGAAGCTGCTCTCCGCGATGCTCGAGAAGAGCTTCCTCACTCAATCATGGTGACTATCGATGAAATGTCAGAACGAGAAGAGAAAGGATCGAGACCCTTCTTTGATATCCATGCAACTATCCATGTTGAGCGAGATTCTCAGACCGGAATTCTTTTAGGTCACAAAGGCGAGCGACTCAAAGATATTGGCATGCGAGCACGTGCTGATATAGAGCGTGAACTCTCAGCCCGGATATTTCTCGGATTGCATGTAAAGGTTTCAAAAGAATGGCAGCGCGACCCTAAGCTGCTGGAGCGGCTTGGATTTTCACAGAAGTAGCGAGTTAGACTTTTTCTTTACGATTTACAAGATACGAGCCGAGCATTACTAGCGGTAAACCAGCAGCGATTCCAAGAGTAAGTGGCTCGCTCAGGATCAATACTCCTAAGACAACCGCGATCGCAGTATTCCAATACGTAACCACTGAGGCACGGGTGGGGCCAATATCTGCGATGAGTGAGAAAAAGAATGCAAAGGCGATACCGGTTGAAAAAATTCCAAGTGCGATTACCGCATAAGTTGCATTAGCGGATACCTGATGATCTGGCCACAAAATAATAGTGAAAGGGAGATAAAAAACTGCAGTGATGGCCATAGCAACACCATTGATCGCAATTCCTGATACACCAGGAAGTTTCTGTCGAATCATGATGATCGCGTATGCGTATCCAATTGCAGCAACGATAACCATTCCAATTGAGAGTGGATCTGAAGATCCGGTCAGAGTCTCAATTCCCACAATCAAAACTACGCCGATAAAACCGACACCAATGCCTATCAGACGATTTGATCGCAGCGCTTCTTTGTCACCTTGAAAATAGGTGATCAGAGTTGACCAGATTGGAACCGATGCAATCAGTAGTCCGGCCAGCCCTGATGAGATTTTCTGCTCAGCAGTACCAATAAGAATCCAAGGAATGATCATCTCTAGAACGGCATAACAGGCAACAAATTTATATCCGCGAATGGCAGCGAAAATAGTCTTATCTTTGATTGCAATGGGAATCAGAATCAGCGCCCCTATGAAAACTCTGCCAAAAACTACGATAGCGGGGGAGTAACCAGTCTCCTCATCAACTGCGACTTTGATAAATAGGTACGGAATACCCCAGAGCAAACCAACTAAAGCAAAAACTAACGTGGTGCGACGCGACATAAAATGTTATTCCAATTCGTACAAATTATGCAACGAGTTTATTTTGCGATCGCGCTGCGGTAGAGCGCAATTGTAGCGTTAGCTACTGCTTCCCACTCAAATTTCTCGATTGCACGCTGACGACCAGCGATTCCATAAAGTTTCAATACAGCCGGATCAGACATCATGGCCGTAATCGCTTCTGCAAAATCGCTTTCAAAAATTTTACTATCAATGGTGTAATTAACGAGTCGCCCAGTATTCCCGTCATCGACAACCTCTGGAATTCCTCCCACGCGAGAAGCGAGTACTGCAGTCTGGCATGCCATTGCTTCTAAATTGACGATTCCTAAAGGTTCGTAGATTGAAGGGCATACGAATAAATCAGCACCGGTCAGCAGCGGAATTAACTGCGATTTCGGAAGCATCTCTTTAATCCACCAGATGTTCTTACGTACCTTTTGAAGTTCGGTAACAAGATCCTCAACTTCTTTTCCTATTCCTATTTCATCTGGGCTACCGGCGCAGAGCACAAGCCCAAATTCATCAGGAACTTTCGCCCATGCCCGAAGTAGATGGGCAAGACCTTTTTGTCTTGTGATACGACCAACAAAAATTGCATATGGTCCAGAGATTCCAAAATTTTCGGCGATGCTTGGGTCGTCAATAGGAGACCACTCGTGGGTATCCACGCCATTTCGAATTGTGACAACTTTTTCTGGATCGATACTTGGATAAGAAGTAAGCACGTCATTTCGCATTCCATCGCTGACTGCGATGATTGCCGTGGCCGCTTCAAATGAGCATTTCTCAGCCCATGATGAAATTTCATATCCGCCACCAAGTTGTTCTGCCTTCCATGGGCGAAGTGGTTCGAGTGAGTGTGCGCTGACTATATGTGGTTTGCCGTGTAACAAAGAAGCGGTGTGGCCAGCCATGTTGGCATACCAAGTGTGAGTGTGAATAACATCAACATCTGCCAGATTGTGAGCAATTAACATATCGGTGGCAAGTGCTTGTAGAGCAGGATTTGAATCCGCAAATGATGGTGGAGTGTCATAACCAAAAGCACCATCCGTACGAGGACCACCAAAGCAATGCACATCGACTGAAATCTCTGGGTGATTACGAAGAGCGTGTGTGAGTTGGAGGACATGGACTCCAGCGCCACCATAAATAGCTGGTGGCCACTCTTTCGTAACCATTCCAATTCGAAGGCCACTCATGTTGATTATCTCCGCTCAATTATCTCTGATCAATTATCTCTGTTCCATTATTTCTAGGTTAAATCTATCGCTAACGGTATCGTTTGCATATGGCGCGATTTGAAACACCTCTCGGAATTGTCCTTGCTGGCGGTGAAGGGAAGCGATTGATGCCATTGACTGCTGATCGTGCAAAACCTGCAGTCCCATTCGGTGGCTCTTATCGTCTAGTTGACTTTGTACTTTCAAATTTAGTAAATGCAGAAATGCGAAGAATTGCAGTACTGACTCAATATAAATCTCACTCACTTGATCGTCACATCACAACAACTTGGCGCATGTCTACCTTGCTTCAGAATTACATCACTCCTGTCCCAGCGCAGCAGCGGCTCGGTCCACGTTGGTATACTGGATCGGCGGATGCAATTTTGCAAAATTTCAATCTTATTCAGGATGAAAATCCACGTCACGTGCTGGTCTTCGGCGCAGACCACGTGTACCGCATGGATCCAAGCCAAATGTTTGATGTGCACTTAAGTACAGGTGCTGGCGTTACAGTCGCGGCGATTCGGATGCCACGCTCAGAAGCCCATGATTTTGGAGTCATTGAATTAGCCGAAGATGGCATCACAATTAAGGCATTCCATGAAAAGCCAATCGATCCACCTGCAATGCCAGGACATCCCGATCTCTCATTGGTATCGATGGGTAATTATATTTTTAAGCGCGATGTCATGGAAGAAGCGCTTATCTTAGATTCGGAAGATTTAGAAAGTCGCCACGACATTGGTGGAAATATCATTCCGATGCTTACCAAAAATGGTGAAGCAAAAGTTTACGATTTTGCAGATAACGATGTCCCCGGTGCAACCGAACGTGACAAAGGGTACTGGCGTGATGTGGGTTCAATTGATTCCTACTACGATGCGCATATGGATTTAGTCTCGATCCATCCAATTTTCAATCTCTACAATCGCGAGTGGCCGCTACTGACCAATCCACCTTCACTCCCACCAGCAAAATTTAGTGAGTCAGGTATTGCGCAAGATTCAATTGTCGGGGCTGGCTCAATTATTTCTGGTGGCCATGTAAATCGAACGGTTGCTTCCTATGATGTCCATGTTGGAAAAGGCGCCTTCATCGATAGTTCAGTCTTGATGCCAGGTGTAAAAATTGGTCCAGGTGCAGTTATTCGACATGCAATTTTAGATAAGAGCGTCATTGTTGATCCAGGTGCTCAAATCGGAGTAGATCTAGAGCGAGATCGTGCCCGTTTTACAATTTCAGATGGTGGCGTAGTCGTTGTTGGAAAAGGTATCCGCGTCACCAATTAATAGTTGCATCACGCAAAAGACGATATTTTTCTAAAACATGCGGTGTTGGTTTTGCGCTAATTTCTTGCGCCTCACCTAGATTCCATATCGGCGCAGTGAGACTTCCATGTAAAGCCCAGGCTGCTTGCCTTGCTGCTCCATCTGCAACATATTCACCCGCTGGCGGCATTAATACTGGCCTTGCAAAAAGTGATGAAGCGATCGAACCGACTGCTGGATTTTTTGCCGCTCCACCAATGATAAGTACTCGTTGAATATCTACTCCAAGGTCAATTAAAGATTGGACAGCATCTGCAAGACCAGAGAGCATTCCTTCAATCATGGCACGAGAGATATCTTGTGGATTTGAATTATTAAGATTCATCCCTGCAAAAACTCCGCTTGCATCTGGACGGTTTGGAGTGCGTTCACCTTCGAAGTAGGGCAGTAAAGTTAGTCCATGGGCACCAGGTTCAGATTGCATTGCTAATTGACCCACTTCGTCATGGGTTTTTCCAAGAATTCGAGTTGCGGCATCAAAAATTCGTGCGGCGTTAAGTGTGCATACCAGCGGCAGAAAATGCCCAGTGGCATCAGCAAATCCAGCTACTGCACCACTTGGGTCATGGGTGGGAGTAGTCGAAACAGCGAAAGCCGTGCCGCTTGTGCCGAGTGAGATAACTACATCACCGGGCAGTGCCTGGACGCCGAGCGCTGCTGCTGCATTATCGCCAGCTCCTGCTGCAATCGGGATTCCAGAGGCAGTAACTCCACCGAAACTAGCGGGTTCGGTAATTCGGGGCAGATAAATATCTCGATCAGATCGCAAAGCTTTTGCAAAGATATCTTTTCGATATTTCGAAGTAGTTGGATCAAAGTATCCAGTTCCAGATGCATCGCTTCGATCAGTAAAGAGTGTGGTGAAATCTTTTCCGCCCTGTAATTGCCACGATAACCAATCATGTGGCAGCGCAATTGCGGCAACCTTCGCCGCATTATCTGGCTCGTTCTCTGCCAACCACCTCACTTTTGATGCAGTAAAAGAGGCAACTAAAACTGAGCCAACCTGAAGTGCTGTCTCTAAATCACCACCAAGTTCTTTATTCAGATCACGAGCCTGCTCAGATGAACGTGTGTCATTCCAGAGTAGAGCTGGACGAATAATTTTCCCACTCTCATCCAGTGCCACCATTCCATGTTGCTGTCCACCGATTGAGATCGCGGCTACATCATCAATTCCACCAGCATCTTTGATTGCATTCTCTAAGCCACTCATCCAAAATTCTGGATCAACTTCTGTGCCATCAGGATGAGAAGCTCGACCTTGGCGAATTAATTGCCCACTTTCTGCGTCACGAATCACAACTTTGACTGATTGAGTTGAGGAATCCACGCCTGCGATGAGTTGATTAGCCATGAGTGAAGGCTAGACTGTGCCCGTCAACGTTGACCACATCTTTGGGGAGATTTAATCTCCGTTTTTAATTTTGGAGAAGTAATGCGTATCGGTGTACTTACAGGTGGCGGAGATTGCCCAGGGCTCAATGCAGTAATTCGTGCAGTGGTTCGCAAAGGCGTTAAAGAGTATGGCTATGAATTTGTTGGATTCCGTGATGGCTGGAAAGGGCCGCTAGAGAATTACACAATGCCGCTGACGCTAGAGAGCACACGAGGAATCTTGCCTCGTGGTGGAACGATTCTTGGATCTTCTCGAACCAATCCATTTAAGATCGAAAATGGCGTAGAGCGCATTAAGGAAAATCTTGCGACTCAAGGAATTGATGCACTTATCGCTATTGGTGGCGAAGATACTCTTGGCGTTGCTACAAAATTAGATGCTCTTGGCGTCAAGGTAATTGGTGTTCCAAAGACAATTGATAATGATCTCAACAACACTGATTACACATTCGGATTTGATACTTCGGTAAATATTGCAGTGGAGGCGATCGATCGTCTACACACCACCGCTGAATCACACCACCGTGCTCTGATCGTTGAAGTTATGGGACGTCACGCGGGTTGGATTGCGCTCCACTCAGGTATGGCCGGTGGAGCATCATGTATTTTAATTCCTGAGGTTAAGTTCTCAGTTGAAAAAGTGTGCGAATGGGTTGAATCGCGATTTAAGAGTTCCTACGCACCAATTATCGTGATCGCCGAAGGTGCTATTCCACAAGATGGCGACATGATCACAAAAGATTCTGAACTCGATGCTTTCGGCCACGTAAAGCTCTCCGGTATTGGTGAGTGGTTAGCCAAGGAAATTGAATCAAGAACTGGCAAAGAGGCACGCACTTCGGTTCTCGGCCACATTCAACGCGGTGGAACACCAACAGCATTTGATCGCGTGTTGGCTACTCGCTTTGGTCTACAGGCGATCACTGCAGTCTCTGAAGGCGATTTTGGCAAGATGGTTGCTCTTCACGGCACAGATATTGTTCGAGTACCACTGGCCAGTGCGACCGAGAAGCTCAAAACCGTCCCAATCGAGCGCTACAAAGAGTCAGAAATCTTCTTCGGATAATTCTCATACGAGAACTTCCCTTCACCTTCTATCCTTAGGATTATGATGAATTCCCTTAATAGCGTGCAAGGCCTCTTTGATGAGAAGTTAGTTGCAGCCCAGCAACCAAATTGGCCAGATAGCGATCAAGTTGGCGCAGCAATCACGAAGTTGAAGTCGCTACCACCACTTGTTTTTGCTGGAGAGTGTGATGATCTCAAGGCGCGCATTGCAGAAGCAGCAGCCGGTCGTGCCTTTTGGTTGCAAGGTGGCGATTGTGCGGAAACATTTGTATCGGCAACTGCTGATTCAATTCGCAATCGAATTAAGACAATTCTGCAAATGGCAGCTGTACTTCAGTATTACTCAAGTCTTCCGGTCATCAAGGTTGGTCGGATGGCCGGGCAGTTTGCAAAGCCACGCTCCAATGATCTAGAGACACGTGGTGATGTAACTCTTCCTGCTTATCGTGGAGATGCAGTTAATGATCTCGAATTTACATTAGCAGCCCGTACTCCAAATCCTCACCGACTTGTCGATGTCTACAATACATCGGCTGCAACGCTAAACTTAGTACGTGCATTTACGCAAGGCGGATTTGCCGATATTCGTCGCGTGCATGAGTGGAATAAGGGATTTATTCGTGATTCCAGCGTGGGTGAGCGTTATGACGAGATGGCAAAAGAGATCGATCGTGCGCTCAGTTTTATGATCTCAGCAGGAGTAGATCCTGAAGCTTTTAAGAGTGTCGACTTTTATTCAAGTCACGAAGCGCTGATTCTCGAATATGAAAAGGCTTTGACTCGAATCGATTCACTCAGCGGAAATCCTTACGATGTCTCGGCCCATTTTCTTTGGATCGGAGAGCGCACTCGCCAATTAGATGGTGCACATGTTGATTTTGCTGCCAAGGTTCGCAATCCAATTGGAGTCAAACTTGGACCAAAGTCCACCGTTGCAGATTCACTTGCTCTGATTGATCGCCTTGATCCAGAACGTGAGCCAGGACGTCTCACATTCATTACTCGCATGGGCGCCGGAAAGATCCGAGAAGCGCTGCCAGCCTTGGTAGATGGTGTAACCAAATCTGGAGCGCAAGTTCTCTGGGTCTGTGATCCGATGCATGGCAATACTTTTGAATCGGCAAATGGTTATAAGACTCGTCGCTTTGATGACGTGATGGATGAAGTCAAAGGCTTTTTTGAGGTTCATAAGGCGCTCGGAACGCATCCAGGTGGCATTCATATCGAACTCACTGGCGATGATGTAACAGAGTGTCTTGGCGGCGGCGAACAGATTTCCGAGTCTGATCTAGCCTCACGCTATGAGACGGCCTGTGATCCGCGCTTGAATCACTCACAATCACTTGAGTTAGCATTTTTGGTTGCGCAAATGTTGCGAGATCGCTAATTTGTAGCCTGTGTCGCTACTTACCTCGTCTCTCAAAACCCCAATAGGCACACTTAATATCATCTGCGATGAACATGTTTTACTTGGCGCAAATTTCTCATCCCTTCAAGCGCTCAGCGAAAGCCTCGATTCATCCTATAGCGACCGAACAAGTAAACACGTTTCAAGAATTTCGATTGTAAGTGATCTATTAGAAAACTACTTCGATGGAGATCTGAAGTCAATTTCAGCGATTAAGGTTAATCAATCGGGTGGAACGTTTTCGCAGAATGCGTGGAAGGCAATGCGCAAAGTGGGCGCCGGCAAAGTCCTCTCGTATGCCGATCTTGCAGCCAGAGCAGGAAGTGCCTCGGCTGTTCGGGCAGCTGGTAGTGCATGTGCAAAGAATGCAATTGTCTTAGTAGTCCCTTGTCATCGGATTGTTAAAACTGGGGGATCACTTGGGAACTATGCCTACGGTGTTGAAAAGAAAGAATGGCTACTTCGCCACGAGGGCGCGCTTTAATATTTCAATTGTTTGCTCGCATTGCGCATCATCAAAATCACGATGAGTGACAAGTCGCGCAAAATTTGGACCCAGTGCGCCAATGAGCAGTCCACCATCCTTGCAACGGGTGGCCAATTCGGCGGCGGAGATCGGAAGTGTCGCTAAATCTAAGCCAACAATATTTGTGGCAACAGTCGAGGGGTCAATTGTCCCTGGGGCTATCTCTGATATTTGGGTTGCTAGGTAGTGCGCACGACGATGATCATCTGCAAGGTCACCCATATGATGCGTAATCGCATAATCAGCTGCTGCTGCCAAAATACCTATCTGTCTCATTCCAGCGCCATAACGTTTTCGCCAAATTCGAGCCTCATCAATGCGTGCGCGAGTGGAAATCGCCATTGATCCCACGGGTGCACCGAGACCTTTTGAGAAGCAGACGCTAATTGTGTCTGCATAAGCACCATATTCGTGCAGGGCTACTCCCGATGCAATATGTGCATTCCAAATTCGTGCACCATCTAGATGGATAGCGATACCGCGATCGCTGGCACCTTTGTATAGTGTTGAAATCTCAGCAATGGATGAGACTGTGCCTCCTCCAAAATTATGAGTATTTTCAATTGCGATTGCAACCGTCGAGACGAGATAAGGCCCAGCATCGGGGGCGGCGATAGCCAGCGGATCTTCGGCGCGAAGTCGTCCAAAAGGCGACAACCAGGTGCGGGTTGTAATTCCAGAAAAAGTTGCAGCAGCACCTAGCTCTGCTCGAACCACATGCGAGTTTGTCTCAGCCAGAATTTCTTGGCCTGGCTTTACCAATGTACGCATCATCAGCTGATTTGAGAGTGAACCAGTAGGTGTGAAAAGAGCTGCCTCTTTTCCAAAGAGTTTTGCAACTCGCTCTTCTAGCGCATTTACTGTTGGATCATCTCCATAAACATCATCACCAACTTTCGCGTGAGCAATTACTTCCCGCATCTCTTGAGATGGTGCAGTAACGGTATCTGAGCGAAGGTCAATCATTGACACTCGCATCCTTTAACACAATGAGATACATCGCTGTCAGAAGCATCAGGCCACCTAGAGCAATCTGAATTGTCATCTTTTCTTCTCCGATAGTAAAGGCAAAGAGTGCTGCAAAGACAACTTCGAGGGTAAGAATTACCGCAACTTTTGTAGTGTCGATATAAGCCTGGGCCCATGTTTGAATAATAAATCCGAGAGCCGTCGCTGCAATTGCTGTGAATATAACCACGCCCCAAACGCCGTTATCTGGCGGTGCCTCATATCCTTCGATAAAAGCAAAAATTCCAGTCAAGAATGTAACTGCCAAAAGTTGCACAAGTGTCATGGCATAAACGTCTCGACCAGAGCTCCATTGCCCCAAAAGGATAATATGTACCGCAAAGGCGATTGCACATAAAAGAACCAGAAACTCGCCAAATCCAAAGGTCCAACCACGAAGTGATAACACTGCAAGGCCAAGAGTTGCTAGCGCCACACAGAGCCACGTGAAGAGGGAAATTTTCTTCTTCAAAAAGAGAGCCGAGATTACAGGTGTCGCAACCACATAGAGACCAGTAATAAAGCCAGTGACTGCTGCACCTGTGCGAGCAAGACCCTCAGTCTGCAGAATAAAACCAGCACCGAGTACAAGTCCGGCAGTGAATGCTTTGAGGAAGAGGTCTTTATCAATTTTTCGTAGAACACTCGGCCTCATCACGAACAGCACTAATACGGCTAGGCCAAAGCGGGTAAAGAGAAAACTATTGACACTTTGTCGTTCGATTGCATCCTTCATGATCACGAAGGAGATTCCCCATGCTGCCGTAAGCGCAATGAGTGCTAAGGGGGCTAGCCGAATACGTTGCTGATGACTTTGAAGCATAGAAGAAACTATCCGTTTCGCATTTTCTTAAGCATGGCTATCTCTTTTCCATGTTCTGGTTCCATGCCAGGCGTCTCCAGAATGAGTGGCGCATTTTGTACGCTCGGATGTGCCAAAAGTTCTTGAAAGGGATCTTTACCGATAAAACCTTCGCCAATGTTCTGATGTCTATCTTTAAGCGCACCGCACACATCCATCGAATCGTTGGCGTGTATAAGTTGGATACGCTCTTGGCCTGCAACTTCAACTAGCAGATCAAGCGTTGCGGTCATTCCACCCTTAACTGCAATGTCGTGTCCAGCGGCAAAGACATGGCAGGTATCAAGACATATACCCACCTTTGGGTGGTACTCCAGCGCTTTCAAATAAAGTTCAAGATCTTCGATTCGCTTGACGAGTGACTGACCTTGGCCGGCAGTGGGCTCAAGAAGTAAAAACGGCGCGTCATCTTCTAGTGCATTTAAAATCGGCATCATGCCATCGTGGATCTGCTTCCAGGCGCTGGCCACAAAATCTTCGTTTACCGCTGATCCGGTATGAATAACAACTCCAAGTGCGCCAATTTCTTGACCTCGTTTGAGTGAGTATTGAGTTGAAGCCAATGAATTCTTATATGTTCCTTCGGTAGGTGAACCCAAATTGATCAGGAAGGGCGCATGTACATAAACTTCAAGATCGAGTTCGTCGGCGCGTTCTCGAAAGAGTGCATCGGCTTCCTGGCTAGTTTCAGGCATCGCCCAACCGCGTGGATTTGATGTGAAAACTTGAATCGCCTCTGCGCCAGTCTCACGCGCGTATTCGATTGAGCGCTTTGCCATTCCGCCACTTGTCGGTGTGTGTGCGCCAATACGTGGCAGGAGTTTTTTAGCTGTTGCTGACATCGGGCTAGCCTACTGTGAGAGCGACCGTACTTCCACGTTTAACCTTTGCACCAATCGCAGGGGTTATCCCAATAACTAATTTCGCACTCTTAATAACCTTTTTTATCTTTACTTTGAGTCCAAGATCTTTAAGGAGTGCGGCGGCTTGCGCTTCGGTAGAACGCAGCACATTTGGAATGTAGACAAAGGCAGAACCTTGGGAGATAATTAAATTCACAGACGCCCCTTTGATCAGTGCGGAGCCGGCTGCTGGGCTCTGACTTATCACCTCGCCAGGCATAGCTTTCTCATCATAAACGTAAGTAACGGTAACGTTGAAGCCTGCTTCTGTTAATTCATTCAGGGCTTGCTCACCGTTTTTACCGGCAAATCCAATCAAATTAAAAGTTTCAAGACCTTTACTGACAATCAAGTCAACGATGGTATCTCGCTTGACTTGTGTTCCTGATGTGGGGCTAGCAGAGACGACGATCCCTTTCGGTAGCGCGCTAAAAACTTCCGAGACAACCCCAAGTTTAAGTGGTGATTGCGCCACTAAAGCAGTTGCTACCTTTATGGTGAGATTTGAAAATGAGGGAATGGCATAACGCTCTGCACCTTTTGAAACAATAAGATTTACAACTCCGTCCGGAGAAATCGAATCACCAGCCTCGGGTGATGTTGAGATTATTCGACCCTTTGCAATCTCTTCGTCAAAGCGACGTTCGGTGATGCTGACCGATAATCCAAGGCCGGCAAGTGTGGTTGTTGCCTGGGTAGATGTTGCTCCAACTACCGATGGGAATTTAATTGAAGCGCCAGGCCCAATCAATACCCACCAGCCCGTGACTGCTAGTAAGAGTGCTAGGACAATCGCAATAAATCGATTTCGTTTTACCCGTTTACTGACCTTTCTGCGAGTCTTAACCTGCTCAGTACTTTCTGAAATTGGAGTTATCGGTTTAGTTAAAGAAATTTTTTCGGTAATTTGTGTAATTTTATTACGCGACTTTTTTGAGCGATCTTTCTTCACCTGTGGGCGCATTGGCGCGATTGGAATATCTAATTCAAGGCTTAACTGTGGGGTAGCAGGGGAGAGGGAATGTGAAACCGTTTGGAGTTGTCTATGGAACTCTTGACCATCACGTGGTCGTTCATCTGGATCAACGCTGGTGGCAGCATAAATTAAATCATCAAGTACTGCTGGGAAGTCTTTAACCAAAGAGCTAATTCGAGGAACGCGTGAATTAACATGCATAAAGGCAATTTGAACTGGCTCATCAGCTTCAAATGGTTTCTTGCCGGTAAAAATTTCAAAAGCAGTAATACCCGCTGAGTAGACATCACTTTTTGAGTCTGCAATTCCACGGGAGACTTGTTCTGGCGAAAGATATGAAACGCTTCCTAGGATGACGCTTGATTCAATGGTAACTGTGCTTCCAAAGAGTGGTCCCTTTGCAAGTCCAAAGTCGGCCACTTTAATACGGCCTTCTTTTGATACCAATATATTCTCGGGCTTAATATCTCGGTGAACAATTCCAAGTTTATGTGCGGCTCCAAGTGCGCTAAGAATTGGCAAAAGAAATTTAATTCCATCGAGTACCGCAATTGCACCACGTTCACTTAAGAAATCACGGAGAGTGTGACCTTCAATCAATTCCATCACAATAAAGACCGCTGGCAGGCCACCCTGGTTCCAGCCTTGATCTTGCACCGAAACAACATTGGGATGGCTCAGCGCAGCAGCAGCCTTAGCCTCACGGATAAATCTTTCAACAAACTGTTCATCTTGAGCGAGATGGGCATGCATTATTTTGACTGCTACTCGACGATCAAGACGCGTATCTAACGCCTCATAAATTACCGCCATACCCCCGGAGTCCATCTGGCGAATGAGTTGATATCGCCCATCAATTAATTCGCCGGTAAGGTCTGACATGTCCCCAATTTTATGTCGAAAGTACGAATTCGCACCGTTCTTTCGTATCTTCGACTCTAAAATGTTGCTCCTGAGTAGCCAGCCACAACGTCATTGAATTGGCGATATTTTCTCCATCACGATCTAAAACCCGCTGATAGCCGATTTGTGGATCGAGATCCAACCAGATGGATGTCGTTATCAACTCTTCGACACTTCGTTGTGAACTTCCGACACCTTCCAAAATTAAAAGTTGCGAGCTTGGAATTTCTTTGCCGGCATCGAATGAGCCAAGCACCCAATTAAACGAGGAGTATTTAAGCGGTTTTTCATCCTTATGGCTGCGCGCTAGCCACACTAACGTCTTTGTTAAATTCTCATCCAAGGCGAAGTCCCAACCGTTATACAAATCATCCATATGAATTACTGTCGTGCTCATCCTTGGCGAAAGCGCAAGTGAAATTGTTTGGGCAAGTGTCGTTTTTCCAGCTCCGGCCGGACCATCGATTGCGATAATCGGTTGCGATGTACTGTGGCAGATTTCAGAGAGTACGTTTATAAGATCCATACCAACTCTTCCATCCGATCGCTGCAATGATTGAAAAGACTACGTAGAGCCCTGAAGTGAGATAGCGCTCCTGTGAATAATATAAAGCCACATAACCAAGATCCACAATGAGCCAGCTATAGCTGCTGCGACAAAGACAACTTGCAAGGCTGCACTTGCATAGAGTTCCCATTGGATAAAGAGAATCCCATAGAGGATGCTGCTAGCGCCATCTGCTCCCGCATTTTTAGTCTAGCGCACCTCGTGCAGCGATGGCTTGAATGTAAGCCTTGCTCGCAACACGCAATCGTCGGGCGGTCGATGTTTTTGCACGTTTTTTGAAAATGTCATATCCGATCGCTTCCACCTCATCGACGATGCCACAATAGAGTTCACTAGCCGCTCGAATGCATGGACGACTTGTCGGATGTAGAAGTGCTATCCCTGGGTCTGCTTCTTGCTGGAGTTCTCTCACACGTCTTATTTGAAACTTGAGCGCTTCGGTAATCTCAGGCGTTAATTGACGCCTATACAACATCTCTTCATTCACGCCGAATAGCAATAACTCATCAAGTGGTAGATAAATTCGGCCACGGTCTAAATCTTCACCAACATCACGAATAAAATTTGCTAACTGAAAAGCAATTCCTAGCTTCTTGGCACTTTCGTAGGCATCCTCAGAAAGCGCTCCAAGGATTGGCACCATTTCAAGGCCAATCACTGCAGCAGACCCGTAGACATATTCCATCAGAGCATCAAAATTCTTGTAAGTGGAGATGGTGAGATCCATCTCCATTGAGTGCAAGAAATCCACAAAGTGTTGGTGTGGAATTGAATATCGATTGACCGTATCAACGAGCGCCATTCCAATAGGATCTGTACTTGTTCCTGCTTTCAGCCCCGCTAAAACACCATCACTCCATCTGCGCAGCTCAGTCGCCTTCTCGGATGGCGAGAGCGTAGAGGAAAGGTCATCGACAATTTCATCTGCGTAGCGAGCAAATCCATAGAGCGCGTGGACAAATGGACGCTTAGCTTTAGGAAGTAAGAGAGTGGCGAGATAGTACGTCTTGCCATGAAGTGAATTGAGCCGTTTACATTCTGCAAATGATTTTCGAAGTTCTGGTTCAAAAATCTTTGCAGCATCTAACTCATTCATTATTTGACTGGGCCAACAATACGTTCTGCAGCTAGACGGCCAGAGATTAATACCATGGGGACGCCAACACCTGGTTGGGTGCCAGAGCCAGCAAAGACAATATTTTCAAATCCAGCCGCGATATTGCGTGGGCGAAATGGTCCGGTTTGAAAGAAAGTATGTGCGCTAGCAAAAGGTGCGCCAGCTTCCATTCCTTGGTTCTGCCAATCGAGTGGAGTAGTCATTACCTCTGTCTCAATTCCATCTGCAAAATCTGTATAGCCACGTGCTTCGAGCGTCTGAATCATTTCATCTCGATATGGGCCAGCTTTCTTCGTCCAATCGATGCCGGCAGTCATATTCGGTGTTGGATAAAGAATGTAATAGGACTCTTTGCCAGGGGGAGTCAGAGTGGGATCATCTTTGGATTGGATTGTTACTAATATGGAAGGGTCAGACATCAACGTTTTCTTCTTAATCAACTCATCAAAAACGCCCTCCCAAGATTCACCAAAGTGAATATTGTGATGTGCGACGTGGTCATATTTCTTTGAAGATCCAACAAGTAGCGTTACACAAGACGGTGAGTACTTGAGATTCTTAACTTTTCGTGGAGTTTTTCCAAGTAGTTCGCGCCAGACCACTGGCAAATCTGGGTTCATCACAATTGCATCGCACTCGATGCGTTCGCCCGTGGCAGTTGTTACTGCGCAAGCTCGCTTATTTACAACCTCAACACCGGTGACTTCAGTACTGTATTTAAAAGTGACACCGTGCTTTTCGGCAGCTGCCGCCATAGCGCGTGGGACTGCATGCATTCCACCCTTAGGGAAGAAGACACCATTGACAGAGTCCATATAAGCGATCACGGCATAGATTGCTAGCGCTTGCTGCGGACTTACGCCGGCGTACATCGCTTGAAATGAGTAGACCTTCTGTAAGCGAGGATCCTTCATAAACTGATTTACCTTAGGGGCAAGTCGTCGGAAACCGCCAAGGGCAATTAATCGGGCAAGGTTTGGCGTTAACAAGTTAAGCGGTGAATCAATATTACGATCGATAAAGTCATTCATTTCGTATTTGTAGAGTTTGGTTACAAATTCAACATAGCGGCGATACCCAAGGGCTTCGGCCGAGCTAATATTTTTTGCAATTTCAGCTTCCATCTCTTCCGTGTTGGCATGAACATCGATTTGACTGCCATCGTGATAAAACGCTCGGTAGAGTGGTTTAACTGGCATAAGTTCCAGCCAGTTGTTCATATCTTCGCCAACACAACTAAATGCATCTTGGATTAGTGAGGGCATAGTGAGCACGCTTGGTCCAGTGTCGAAGGCATACCCATCTTTGTTGAGCAGCCCGTTGCGCCCACCCGGAACACTTTCACGTTCGATCACAGTTACTTTTCGACCAGCACCCGCAAGTCGCAGCGCTGCGCTGAGTCCAGCAAGTCCAGCGCCAACAATCACAATGTGATCTGTTGGACCTTTGATTCGTGCAACCATGTGTGCTCCTGCCCTTAACTCTTGCGCGATGTTGCGCTGGCAGCAAGTGCTACCAATAAATCTCTAGATTGTGGTGCGATTTCATCACTTTTGGTTGCAGTCAAAGCGTCAAAGGTGAGTTTTTCAATCAGCCCTTCAACGCTCTCGACCGCGCCACTATCGGTGATGATAGATCGCAATCTCTCGATATCTTCGAAGGATAGATCAGGTTTTCCGAGGCTGCCACTCAGATCCTTACGTCCCGCATCTGTCGTTCGCTCCATAGTCATGGCCATCAAGACAGTTCGCTTTCCTTCACGAAGATCATCTCCAGCCGGCTTTCCAGTCACCTTAGGATCACCGAAAATACCGAGCAGATCATCACGCAATTGAAATGCTTCACCAAGCGGTAATCCGTACTCTGACAATCGCCATATGAGGGGTGCGCGCACTGACTCATCCCGCAACGCAATTGTTACTCCGAGATGGAGCGGACGCTCAATACTGTACTTTCCAGATTTAAATCGTGCGATACGAAGCGAGCGTTCAACGTCATGACTTTTTTCACCCGCTTCACGCACATCGAGATACTGACCTGCCATCAATTCAATTCGCATCTCATCATGGACAACGAGAGCGTCGAGTAGTTGTTCAGATGAAATTCCAGATGTATGAAGCATGTGATCTGACTTAACTAGTGCTAAATCTCCGAGAAGGATCGCCGCAGCTGTGCCAAATTGTTGGGAGAGCCCAACGAGTGCTTGCTCCTGGTGCAGATTTTCAAAACGACGGTGCATCGCTGGTTTTCCACGTCGAGTATCGGATGCATCCATCAGGTCATCGTGGATTAGTGCGCACGCTTGTAAAAATTCTAGACTTGCAAAGGCTTTTATTTCGGCAGCGCCAACAGGTTTTCCGGCGGCAATATGGCCTGCATATGCAAAGAGGGGGCGAAATCGCTTTCCGCCGTCGAGAATAAATTCTTCTAAACCGTCACAGACTGGGGCGAGTTGCGCGCCTATTTTTGTGAGGTGGGCCCGAGACGAAACAAGATAAGAGGCAAGGGCGCTTTGAACTTGCTCACGCACCGATACGAGCTCGTCCATAACCTGACTATCCACGGGGGCAACGGTACCCTGACACCGTGGAGTTACGACTTGAGAAACGAATGTATTCATTTGAGTTTTTCCCGCCAAAAGATCTCGCTGGTGAAGAGCGATTATGGGAAACGCTAGATTCACTCAAAGGGTTAAATCCTGACTTTGTTGCCGTCACATACGGCGCAGGCGGCGGCACTCGTGATCGCACTATTCGAATTACTTCTGAGATTACAAAACGCACAAATATTCCCACGTTGGCACATTTAACCTGCGTTGGCTCGACACGTGATGAACTCATTGAAGTATTACGACTCTATAAAGAATCTGGGATCAAGAGCATTTTAGCGCTGCGTGGAGATCCAGTGGGTGGACCTCGCGCACCGTGGACTGCCGTCCCTGGTGGCTTAACTTACGCGGATGAATTAGTGACGCTGGCGCGGGCGGAAACAGATTTTACTGTTGGCGTTGCAGCCTTCCCAGATGGTCATCCAAATTCAGAGGGAGATTTCGCAAAAGATATAGAAGTGCTGCTACGGAAAGAGTCGCTAGGTGCATCATTTGCTACTACCCAATTTTTCTTCGAGGTAGATAAGTGGAAACGATTAGTAGATGCGTTAGCAGCGAAGGGCTCCTCGCTACCGATTATCGCTGGAGTCTTACCCGTAACTAATGTCAAGTTACTCAACAAGATGTCTGAACTTGGAGGGACGCCAATTCCAAGTGATATTGCCGCACGATTTGCTGCGATCGAATCGAATCCAGATGATGTAAGAAAGCTTGGCGTGGAGATAGCTTTCAATCTCTGTAATGAATTGATTACAGCCGGTGTGCCAGGTATTCACTTCTACACAATGAATGCTTCGACTGCTACCCAAGAAATATTTAGTGAATTAAGACATGACGGTTAAGAATGCGCCGTCAAGAATTCTTTAGCATCTGGAGCGGTTTGCATCTTGGTGCAGAGATAAAGGGGATCGTTAAGGGCTGGTTGGTCATTTCATATGGCATCTCCCGCATATTGGTAATACTGCGGATATCTCCAAATGCATTAACAATTCTTGGAGTGGCGTTTGCTTGTGCCGGCATTTTCTTCCCGTTGAGTTGGGTTGCACTTTTCTTTCTCGTACTCTCACTTCTTTGTGATGGTGTAGATGGAAGTGTTGCCATAATCTCAAAGAGCGAAAGTGAATTTGGCGCGGTCTTAGATTCCGTAGCGGATCGACTAAGTGAAGCTGCCTGGTTTTATATGCTCTATCAATGGGGAATCGAGCCTGGTATTGCCCTCGCACTTTTCGTTATCGCCAGCACTCAGGAATACGCTCGAGCGCGAATGGCATCCCTTGGATTTCGTGAGATTGGTGTGGTTACTCCTGCTGAGAGGCCGGTACGTGCAAGTGCGATCGCGATCTTTATGGTGCTGGTGTTGTTAGATTTTTCTTTCGCTCCGATTGTTATTTACTTTTTCACAACAATGGCACTTTTTAGTGTCTATCAAGTGATGATGGCCGCCCACCGGCATCTTCGTTAATTATTGCTTCAGCCACAATTTCCGCGCTCAGACCTACCAGTGGAAGCCCACCGCCTGGATGAGCTGAACCCCCAACACAGTAAAGACCAGCAATGGGTGTGCGATTTTTTGCACGATTAAATGCACTTGAGGCCCCATTACTTGATGTTCCGTAAATTGAACCGCCCGGCGCCATCACGCTATTTTCGAGATCTGCCGGAGTGCGAATCTCTAAAAGATCTAGCCGAGAATGAATAGGAATCCCGCGAGCTTCAATTAAGTGAATGATTTTCTGCGCATACGCATCAACAAATTCCTTATCTCTCCAATCAAAACCTTTTTTGCCAGTTGGGTCATGTCGAGGTGCATTCACCAAGACAAACCAAGCTTGGTGGCCATTGGTCGTAACCATAGATTCATCCTGTGGTGCACAGATATAGATGGTGGGATCTTCCACAGGTAAATACTGGGTAAAAATCGAATTAAATTCTGCATCATAATCCTCAGGAAAGAGAATCGTGTGGTGATGCAACTTCTCATCACTTGATGGTTTTAAGCCAAGAAGAAGTGAAAATCCGGCTAACGAAGGTTCCATTGAAGTAATTTTCTTGCTCGCCTTGCGAACTGCTTTTGATTGATCTTTGAGCAGATTTGAATATACAAGAGTGGCATCGCTATTTGATACGACTATCTCCGAAGAGATAACAGTGCCATCACTTAAGCGGATCCCAGAAACCCTATTATCCTCATGAGTAATTTCAACCACTTTTGCGTTGAAGGTAAAAGTCACGCCACGATCTAAACAACGCTGATAGAGAGCATCAGCTAACGTACCTACTCCACCAGTAATGTGCCAAGCGCCAAATGCTTCCTCAACAAATGCAATAGAGGAGAGGACTGCAGGTGCTACTCGCGGATCTGATCCGCTGTATGTTGCATAGCGATCAATAATTTTGCGCAAGTATGGATTGTTTATTTGTAAGGAACGCATAGACTTCCATGGCGCAATAATTGCTAAATCTCGAATGATCGTCCGCCGTTTAATAAGCGATCTAATTGATGTTAACTCTGACTCTATAAATGGTTCACGCGAGACATCCCACATCGCCTCTGCCCGGGTCATGATCTGGTTCCATTCGGTTGCCGCATCGGCACCTAAGGATTTTTCGATTGCGTGCAATGTGTCTTTGCGCGAGAGATTTTTAAATTGAACACTGGTGCCATCATGAAATCTATAATCAAAAGATGGATCGACCGCCTTAATATCAACAACCCGCCCTAGTACATCACCTGTTCGCGCAAATAGGTCTCGATACACTGCAGGTAGAGTCAAAAGTGAAGGTCCGGTATCAAATGCATACCCATTTATCCATTCAGTTCGACACTTACCACCATGGCGATCTCCAGCTTCATAAAGTGAAACCACGAACCCTTTTTTAGCAAGACGAGCAGCAGTGGCCATCCCACCCATTCCCGCTCCAATAACAATTACGCTCTTTTTCTTTGGCACAGATTTCATACTGAACGCCCCTTCCAAGTAATTCTGCTGCGGAAGAAAAGCGAGTAGATAATCAAATAGATAAAAAATAGTGATGAAATTGGATGTAAAAAAGAATCAATGACCACACCACGGGTTGAGGCTGCCGAAACTATTCGTGATGCGACGCCGATCAGTAGCGCTACTGCCGCAAGTTCTGATCCACTGAAAGCTAAGAGAAAGGGAAGTATTCCAGTAACCATGAGCAATGAAATTAGAAGTGTTGAACCAAAAATTCCGCCGAGAGCAATGGAGAGAGATTTTGCATAACCAGATCTAATTTGTGAAAATGAGGAGTACATGCGGGTATGACTTATTTTTGAGCCATCCGATACCCCTCCCTTGAAACCATTGCGCAGCAGGGCTCGAGCCAACTCAATGTCATCGAGAACGCAATTCTTAATTGATGAAAACCCACCAATGGCGGTCAGGGCACTGTGACGGATAAAGAAAAATTGGCCATTAGCAACAGCAAGTGAGGGTCTACTACTTTTTTCAGCAATTCGCAGCGGAACAGTCGTCATCCATGTCCACTGCAGTAGCGGTTGAATTAGTCGCTCTGGCAGAGTCACCGCATTTTGTGCTGGGTATGGAGAAGTAAAGTCCAGCCCACTTTGCACTAGGAGTAGATCTACGCTCTCCAGCGCACTCGCCGTCAGTCGCACATCGGCATCAATTGTCACGATGAACTCATTTTTTGCAACACCCAACCCTTGTTGCAGCGCCCAAGGTTTACCCATCCAGCCAGATGGCAATGGGGGAGCATCGATAACTCGCATCTTTGAGATTTTTGAAGTTGCAGCAGTAAGTAGTTGAAAAGTTTGATCAGAAGAATTGTCGTTAATAAAAATAATCTCATGTTGTGGATGCGAAAGAGCAGCGAGATTGGCAACCAAATCCTCAATATTTTCATCTTCATTTCTGCACGGGATCAGTAGCGAGAAGCTCTTTAGCGTCGAGCCAGACTCAGTGGCGCGGCGGATCGAGAAAGCGTTGACGAGCGAAAAAAGGAGCAAAATTGAGTTAATGAGAACTGCTGAAGATAAAAGTATTTTCATAGCGCCTTACGGGCGATTGAGCCACTGCGAAAAGAAGTACGGAGCAAGTATTACTCCATAAATTAGTCCAGCAAAGAGCGCTAGTCCTTGACGATCGAAGAAGAAGAATTGTGAAATGAATCCACCAAGCAAACTCCAGGCAAGAAAGATATCTACCGCTGTCACACTTGGAGCTTCTTTCCGACGTTCTTTAGGAAGCAGAAAATGCAAAATAGCGATTAGCGTCAATCCAGAGAGCAGCCACCCAAAGGGATTCGATAATGGGATTTCCGGAGTAAAAGGAACGTGTGAACCCTGCACATCCCAAGTCCACCGACCTGCCGAAACCATTTGCGGATCCAAGAAAAGATCCCATCCCATCAGGACTGCGCCGCCATAAAGAAAAACCCATCGGCCGGCCACTTTGCGCGCTGCGATCAGCGCTGGATAAGCCATCATCGACCAAGCAAAGAGAACTACAACTGGAACATCAAATAAAAATAAACCTAACGTGTCACTGTATTCGTAGATTCCAAAGGGCCAGCCAGTATTAACGCCAAGTGTTTCAATAAAGAATGCAAAGGTCACAGTGATCGCTAAATATCTCGCTGCAAATTTGCTTCCAAAGGATAGCGCCGCGTGTAACACCATGGCAGCTGCTCCGAAGTAAACGGTAAGCAGCGTGAGAATTTCTAAAGCTTTTCCTGATAGCAACGGGTATGGAATCTGAAGCAAAATTGCAACAGCAAGAATTAATCCGAGTAGAAAATTGAATTTATTCGATATCCGGCGACGATTGACACGTGGAGTGAAATCGCGATTGAGCATGTCCTAATTCTGCCCTAGTTTTTGGACAAGTGGCGCATCGTATTACTCGAACGAGCCCCGCATGTTACGCACGGCAAAGCGCGAAAATAGTTCTTCGCTATACCAGTCAAATTCTTTCGTGGCAGCAATTGCACGTTGATGCTCGACACCCTTGTAGGCAAAATCGCGGATAGCTTTTGCGTTCTCCCATAACGAGAAAGTTCCCTGCAATCCAATGGGTGCCTCGCCAATGCCGATCGCTCGGATCAGGCCAGGTGATGAGAGCAGACTTGCAGTCACTGGTGGAACGGCGCGCCAGAACCGGAAATTTTGGGCCCACTTAATCCGTGCCCGAGTTATTGCAACCACGGGCAAATTATCTGCTGGGGTAATGCTCCAATCGAACGGATTTTTTTTGGACCACAACCCATGTGAGGAAATTGGGTCAAGCGTAAGAGTTATTTCAGAGAGTGAATGTTTGCGCCATTTTTTTATGATGCGAGACTCGTCAAATTTTTTAATCGAATCTTCATCGATTACGGCGATGACTCCCCACCTACCAAGATCTGCATCTCGTGGAGTAAATGTTTCACCACGACCAGTGCCGAGTAATTTGGCAAAGTGAACATTGCTTAGTCGGCGCAAAAAATAACGATCAAATGCCATGGATAGAAATGCAGTAGGTACTGACCGGCGGCCAACCTTCCAGAAATAGGCGATCACAACCTTTGAATTCCCAGAGTCCGCACTCGTCAGATCATGTTCCATAGTTCGATAATACGATACGACAGGCGAGAATGGGCTAGCGTTAGGTCTCATGAGTCGTCAACGATTGCGCGCAGATATCCCTGTTGAAATTGCGCGACAAGCGCGTTTTTCTTTATTCGCAATGTTTTTGCTAATGGGAACTGTCTCCATGGGTTGGGTGCCGCGCATCCCAGAAATCAAAGATGCTATTGGGCTAAGTAATGGGCAGTTCGGATTTATCTTGTTGGCCAGCACCTTCGGCTCTGTTTCTGGAGCCCAACTAGGTGGTCGCATGATCCACACCTTTGGTTCTCGCAAAGTCACACAAGTTGCAATCTTTATCATGCCAATTGGTTTGGCCGGAATGGGTCTTGCTAATTCGGCGCTGGCACTTGTTCTTGCTTTATTCACAATGGGTCTTGGTTATTCGCTGATGGATATTTGCCTCAATTCACAGGCCGTTATTGTCGAGCGAATTGCAAAGCAGCGATGGATGTCCAAATTTCACGCAATGTGGAGCGCCGGTGCCTTTATTACAACGGTCATTGGTGGCTCAATTGCGCGAGTTGTTTCCTATGATGTAAATCTTGTTGTGATCGCCTTAGTTGCTGGTCTTGCCTTTATCCCAGCGGCCTTCTTTCTACTGCCACCTGATCTGGATGAACACGATGGGGGAGAAGAAGAGACCAGTGCAAAGATTCCACTCTTTGGAAAGAGCGTGCTTCCACTCTGGGGATTGGGAATTGGATTACTTGGTTCACTCATCGGTGAAGGCGCAGCAAGTGACTGGGCTGGAATCTTGTTACGTGACGATATGGGTTATGGCAAAGGTGTGAATGCTTCTGGATTTGCCAGTTTTGCACTTGCCATGATTGTGAGCCGTTTGCTTGGCGATCGATTACTTGATCACTTTGGCCCAGCACTAACAGTCAAACTAGGTGCCTATATCGGAGCAGCTGCTTGGGCTACCGCGATTGTGATTGCCGTCCCACTTTCACAATCTCATCCATTAATCGCGCTGATCATCATAAATCTTGGTTTTGTAATTGTTGGTTTCGGTATTGGGCCAATGTTTCCTGCCTTTATTTTGGCTGCAAGTGAAACACCTGGAGTCGCATCCGCTGTCGCGATTGCACGAGTTGGAGTTATCGGTATCGCTGGATACTTCTTTGGTCCAACCCTCACGGGATTGATATCAGAATTTACTGGACTTCCAACTGCGCTATTTTTCCCAATCGTGATGCTTGTGCTCTCTGGTTATCTGTCTAGGACTATTCACACTACCCGAGATGCAAGAAAATTTAATTAATTACTAATATCTCAATCAGAGAAAAAGCTGCGACTGAGAAAAGTAAGTAAGCAAAACCTTTTCGAAGCAGCACATCAGATATTCCCAATTGAAGGCGGGAAGCAAGCTGTGCAATAATGACGGCCGCGATAGCGATAATAAGTGGAATTTGCCAACTCACTTCAGGCCATAACTGATATCGCCCAAGCAAGGCAGTAATTGAGTTAATAGCAATTACTAGCAGTGAAGTTCCAGCAGCTACTTTGTGAGTTGCCCCAAAACCAAGGACAAGGACTGGAATGACAAGGAAGCCACCACCGATTCCAAATAGTCCAGTAATACTGCCGATGATGAGTGAAATAAATATGAGAACTGGCCAGCTCATTTTCTGGTAGACATCAGAGAGTGGTTTGATCAACATACTGACGCCGGCTCCAATGATTATCAGAGCAAATCCAATTCCAATAAAATCTTCGGAAAGTTTACTTACGATACTTGAGAAGCCAAGATTTGTGACTAGCCCAATAGCCCAGATCACAAAGGCATCTCGGTAGAGAATTTCCTTACCCTTAATTTTTGTACTGACGCCAGAGAGTGCAGCAGCACAGACAATAGCTAGCGCCGCCGTCGATGCCTGGGACGGCGTGAGTCCAAAACCGTAGATGAGCATCGGAACTGCCAGCATCGCTCCGCCTGCTCCGACAAATCCGAGCACGCTACCGATTATTGATCCAGCAAGGAGGGCCCCAAGGAATTCCATGAAACCAGTCTTTCAGACTTTCCGAAAAATAAAGCAGGCCCCTAAGATTTCTAGGGGCCTGCTTTTTAGAAGTGGGCTTACCTAAATAGCGAGATACTTCCAATATTTACAAGAAGATCACTTTCTACCACAACCCCGGAAGCAACAAGTGCGAAGATCATGAGGGCAGCACCGGCAAGTGCTAGATCTTTTGTAAATGCCATTTGTTCATTCATCTTTGTAGTTGCATCAGTTTCTTGCCAGAAGTTGTGAAAGATAACTGCTGCCAAAATAAGGGTGACTGCAATTAAAAGAGCTCCTAGATCAACGTAAGTGCCGATCAAAATTAAAACTCCTCCAAGTAAGAAGAAGAGCCCACTAGCCAATACGCCTAGCTTTGCTGCAGGAAGTTTCTTGTACTTCGCATATCCGGTCATTGCCTCAAGTTTTGCAAAGTGAGCGATTCCTGATGGGATAAATAGGGCTGCAAAGAGCACCTGGCCGATAAATAGGACTGCCTTCATTTCTTCTCCTTCTTCCGTTGTATCTCGTGACGGCTTTAGGATAGCGGAATAGTTGAAAATTCAACTATCTCTACCTCGATCTGAGCGTGTTGAAGGAGCGGCTTGACCCTGTCGGTCCTCTGGACTACTTTTCGAACAGATGTTCGAATTATCCACAGAGTTACCCACACTTGAGGATAAAGATCGGCTAATCAGCTAAGAGACTAGTGAGGAGATTTGTAATGAGCGTGCCAGAGATACGCCCTTCCCACGAGGTTCTCTCCGATGGATCGCATACGCCAGTGGAGTTCACCTTTAAAGGCAGGCGCTTTCGCATCCATGCAGTTCTCTCACGATGGTGTGAGGCTGGCGGTTGGTGGAATCGCGTCAGCGATGGTCACCTCCGCCCAGATGATGGTGCGCGAGCGTTATGGACTGTAGAAGCGGCGCCAATCGGTGCGCTAACAACATTTGAAATTGAACGCGATGAAGTGACGGGGCAATGGATTATTCGTACTGTCTAAATCAGATTCGCATCCACACAATGAGCATCCACACAATGAGCTCCACACAATGAGCTCCACACAATGAGCTCCACACAATGAGCTTTATCCACCTGCGCGTTGCTAGCGCTTACTCCATGAAATATGGAACCACTCAACCCGTCGACCTTGTCGAACGCGCTCGCGAGTTTGGCATGCCTGCCTTAGCGCTCACTGATCGCAGCAGCCTTTCGGGGGCGATTCGATTTGCAAAAGCATGTGTAGCAAATGGGATAGCACCGATTATTGGCATCAATCTTCCAATTGATCTTTCAAATAATCTAAGTACAAGTAAGAAAAATGTAGATAAAGAAAAAAGCAAAGAGCTCCCGCGTGTGAGCGTTCTTGCACATAGCGATGGGGGATGGGCACATCTTGTTCGCTTTATGACAGGACTGAATATGAATCTAGATACCAATGGCAAGCCCTGTATCACCTTAGATTTTCTTAATAAATTTAGTAGCCATAGCACTCAACTTCATCTTCTCCATGGCCCACAATCACCACTGAGCTATGAACTCTTGGCACATCGTGAGGAGAGAGCTCTGGAAGTATTTAATCTCACTCGTGATTTTTTTGCAGATCATGCAATTGAATGTGTATCCCATCTGATTGCTGGCAAAGGCCCCGGATCTACATCACATGCTGCTCGCTCACTTATCTTTGCTCGCGAGCATGATATTGATGCGGTGATTTCAAATGCAGTGCGAATGCGTGATCAACAAGATGGGCCAATTGCAGATCTACTCGATTGCGCTAGACAACTTGTTCCTTTGGATTACCGATATATCGAACGCCGCAATGCCGAAGCGTATTTAAAAAATAGTGAGCAGATGGTAAATCTTGCTAGTGAAATTGCACGTGCTGCAGGTGAATCAACACCACGAGCACTTCTTAAGACAACTAGACAATGGGCAGAGCGGGCCTTGCTTTCAGCCCAGCGAGACATTGGTCTTGGCGGTATTCACTTACCTGAGCCTGAAATTGTTGGCGCAACGTCACCTGCATCGATGCGTACCTTGTTACGCTCCCGCGCCGAATCTGGAATTCATTGGCGCTATAGCAAAAATCTTGAAGTTAAAGCAGCCCGACTGCGACTAGATGATGAACTCGCAACGGTTGCATCCCTTGGGTATGAATCATATTTTCTTACAGTTGCAGATATCGCACAGATGGCACGCGATGAAGGCATACGAGTAGCTGCTCGAGGAAGTGGCGCTGGCTCATTAATCTGTCATTTGCTAGGAATATCAGGGGTTGATCCGATGCGCCACGGTTTATTAATGGAGCGTTTTTGCTCACCTTTACGGGCGGCGCTGCCTGATATCGATATCGATGTTGAATCAGATCGTAGGTTAGATATATATGACATGGTCTTTAACCGTTATGGATCGCCATCTCTTGCAAATCCTGGCGCAATCTCACGAGTAGCAACCGTTGCAATGTTTGATACATATCGTGCCCGCCATGCAATTCGTGATACCGGCGCAGCCCTTGGGCTACCTAGCGCCGAGATTGATATTTTGGCAAAGGCGATGCCTCATGTGCGCGCACGAAATATTGAGGCAGTACTGAAATCACTCCCTGAACTTAAAACTCTTAATACTTCAGCGCCACTCATGGCAATGACGATTGCGCTAGCTCAAGAACTAGATGGACTACCAAGACATCTAGCTATGCACCCATGCGCGGTTGTTCTTTCAGATGGTGGATTGCTTAATCGAATCCCACTGCACATTAATGCAAGTGGATACCCAATGGTCGAATTTGATAAAGATGATGTAGAAGATATTGGACTTCTCAAGCTAGATATTCTGGGTGTAAGAATGCAATCAACAATTGCTTACGCAACCCGGGAAATTAATAAAAATACTCAAACCGATGGCACCGATGCAGTAGATATCGATTCTGTCTCACTCGATGATGAGGCTACATATCAATTAATTCAATCCACTCGCACGCTAGGTATCTTTCAGATAGAAAGCCCTGGGCAGCGTGAATTAGTAGGAAAATTAAATCCACGTACATTTAACGATCTGATTATTGATATTTCACTCTTTCGTCCCGGACCAGTGAAAAGTGACATGATTGCTCCTTTTCTTAACTCCCGTCATGGTTTTACATCGCGCGATGTTATTCATCCCACTTTGGCTCCGATTCTCGAAGAGACAGAGGGAGTTGTGGTCTTTCACGAGCAAGTAATCTCAATTATTGCCACCATGACTGGAATATCTTTAGCTGGGGCAGATGAGAAGAGGCGAGACCTCGGCTCGCAAGAGGGACAGCAAGAGGTATGTGACTGGTTTTCCCCTGCCGCCACAGCGAATGGATATCAGCTAGATGTGGTCACAAAAATCTGGGAGATTTTACGAGCTTTCGCTTCTTTTGGATTTTGTAAAGCGCACGCAGCAGCATTTGCGCTACCTACCTATCAATCTGCTTGGCTTAAGACCCACTATCCAGCGGAATTTTTAGCAGGAGTACTTACACATGAACCCGGAATGTATCCACGTCGGCTACTCCTTGATGAGGCTCGTCAGATAGGTATTGGTATTGCAACTCTTGATGTGAATAAGTCTGGCGCTACTTATCTAGTTGAAAGTCTTAACGATAAAAAATCTATTCGGATTGCTCTCTCGACCATCGCTGGAATAAGTAGCGCTCAAATAAAATCAATTATTAACGCTCGCCCCTATCTCGATCTAGCAGATTTCATTGCACGCAGCGGGGCTTCATCACCTGTTACCGAATCCTTGATTTTGACCGGCGGCTTTGATGAACTGCACGCTATAGATTCGGCAAAGACTCACTCTTCTGAAATAGTCACACGTATTAATCATCGCGATCTTCTGCTCCACCTTCGAGATATTGAAAGTTCACCGGCTAAGAAAAATATTGGCGGAGGACAGATGACCTTTGGCTTCACCCCTCCAACACTCATCGCTAGCGGACTCCCAGATCTGAATGTAAGTGAGCGGGTGCGCCATGAAGTCGAGCGACTAGGGATGGATATCACTCATCATATGCTCGAGTTCTACGCCCCATTTCTTAATGCAATTGGAGCAGTACGTTCGTGTGATCTACTCAAGCAACGCTCTTCATCACAAGTTCTTGTAGCAGGGATCAAAGTTGCGCTACAGACACCTCCGATTCGTTCCGGACGTCGCGTTATTTTCTTAACGCTAGATGATGGCTATGGATGTAGTGACTCAACATTTTTCACAGATCGCCAAGAAAGTAGGGCTGGGCTGCTTTATTCAACGTCTCTACTTCTCGTGCAAGGCGTTACTCGTCGCACGGGGGATAAAGGTATTTCAATACGCGCCACAAATGCATGGGATCTACGTATCGCCTATGAGAAATGGCAGACCAGTAAGGTGGCCATATGAGGCAAGAAGAAGGCCAGTTACACGAGGCAACAATTCTGCATGTAGATATGGATGCATTCTTTGCATCGGTAACAGAGCGCGATCACCCAGAACTTAAAGGTAAAGCGGTAGTTATTGGCGTAGGAGTCCGTGGTGTTGTCACATCAGCTAGTTATGAGGCAAGAAAATTTGGCATCAAGGCAGCGATGCCAGTTAGTCGTGCGCAAAGGCTTGCACCCCATGCAATTTTTATCCCACCAGATCACAAACGCTATAGCGAAGTCTCTGAACATATTATGGAAATTTTTCACTCGTTTACTCCGCTAGTAGAACCAATCTCACTTGATGAAGCGTTTCTCGATGTCACTAAGGCAAGACGATTGCTCGGAGATGGACGAAAAATTGCTGCTGCTATTCGGGCAAAAGTTGAATTACAAGAGGGCATTACATGTTCGGTTGGAATTGCCTCATCTAAATTTATTGCAAAACTTGCATCACAGCGATGTAAGCCAAATGGAATTTTGCAGATACCCACAGATCGAGTTCTTACATTTCTTCATCCGCTACCAGTTTCAGCGCTCTGGGGAGTAGGGCCAAAGACAAATGAGGTACTAGAGCGACTTGGCCTGCACACTGTTGGCGATATTGCACAGACACCTCGCGCCACGCTTATTCGAGTTCTTGGTCAAGGCGCCGGTGAATCACTCTACGAATTGGCATGGGGCCGCGATGATCGAGATGTAATTCCAGAAGAGCCCGATAAAAGTATTAGTTCAGCCGAGACATTCGATCGCGATATAGATGATCCAGAAATTATTACAAAGGAGATTCTGCGTATGTGCGAAAGGGCATCTTCACGAATGCGTGAGCGCTCACTCTTTGCGAAGACGATCAGTCTTAAAATTCGATTTGCAGATTTCACAACTATTAATCGATCGAAAACCGTAGCGCTACCGATAGATACGACACACGAGATCTTCGAAATTGCCAAGGCGCTCTATGAAGGTCTATCGATCCACCGAGCACGAATACGTTTAGTCGGTATCTCACTTGAAAATTTGCATACTGAAACTCATGAGCAGCTTCTCCTGGGTGGTAGAGAGGCGAGTTGGCGTGAGGTGCAGGGCGGCATAGATGCGGCAAAGGCTAGATTTGGGCGAGATAGCGTTCGCCCAGGGAGCCTTGTGGATGGTAGCGAGAGCGATTCTGAGTAAATCCGGGTAATTACCCCTATAGCCAAGAGAAAAGTGGCCGCAAGTTAAAAGTTGTTCTACAGTACCTATATGCCTTTATCAGATCACGAGAAGCGCTTACTTGCGCAGATGGAAGAAGCCCTGGCTGCCGATGATCCGCGGCTAGTGAGCACGCTCTCCGGACCAATCTCGCTTTCACGCAATCGAGTATTGGGTGGAATCGCCTTGGTTTTAGTCGGAATTGCGACCCTATTTGTTGGTCTCGTCGCACAAATAACGATCGTCGGGCTTGTTGGATTTCTGATCGCCCTCACAGGGTTAGTGCTGCTCGTGGGTGCATTTTCCAGGTTTGGATCAGCGTCGATGGGTTCATTTAAGGCACCAGCTGGTGGTCGAAAGGGCGCTCGCAGAGGTTTTGGCGATCGTATGCAGGATCGATGGGATCAGCGTAATAACGAATAAGCAGGCCAGCTTTTAGCGTAATTACGCTCACCTGAACCCGCCCACCAGGCGGGTTTTTTATTTCCTGCCTCCTATCGCTTCTCTGCTCCTTTTGAAAGCAGGGAGTAGTGGGGCGTAGAAGGGGTAATAGTGGGGAAGGGTGGTTGAAAAAGGAGGAAAGTGGAGTAAAGTGGGGGATATGGAGAGGTTCTCCTCCACATCCTTTGGGGAAGGGGTCTAGTCCATGTTTCTTGGAACTCACGAACCCCGCCTTGATGAAAAGGGTCGCCTTATTCTTCCGGCGAAATTTAGAGAAGAGCTTTCAACAGGGTTAGTAATGACTAAGGGTCAAGAACGCTGTCTTTATGTATTCCCATCACTTGAATTCGAAACTCTCACACAGACGTTTCGCCAAGCCCCAGTAACTGCAAAAGCCTCTCGTGATTATCAGCGAGTGATGTTTGCAGGTGCACACGATGAAATTCCTGATCGCCAAGGTCGAGTCACGATTCCACAAGGTTTACGCACCTATGCAGGGTTAGAAAAAGAATGCGTTGTTATTGGTGCAAATACACGAGTAGAAATTTGGGATGCACAAGCGTGGAACAAATATTTGGCAGATCGTGAAGAAGGTTTTGCTGATGTTTCGGAAGAGGTTTTCCCAGGACTTTTTTAATCAAAAATAAATTCACCCAAATAAAAATTAAATAGAGCTCTCTCGATTGTGGCCACCGTCGACCCCATGCCTAGGTTTTAAGGCCATAAGCGACGCCACTTCCCCGGTGTCGCTTATGTGAGATCCGTCGGCCGACGGTGACCAGAGTTGAGAGAGCAAAGCAACGTAAGAGTATTTATCGCTACTAAGTAAGTGAAATGAGGGAGAAGAGATGAAACACATATCAGTGCTTCGTGATCGTTGTATTGATCTTCTATCTCCAGCCATCGAAGCGCAATCAAATCCAGTTGTAGTGGATGCGACTTTGGGTTTTGGCGGACATTCTGAAGCGTTATTAATGAAATTTCCGCACCTCACAGTGATCGGAATTGACCGAGACCAGAGTGCTTTGACTCTTGCATCCGAAAGACTAAAACATTTTGGAGATAGATTCAAAAGTGCTCATGCTGTATTTGATGACATTACAGAAGTAGCAACATCTTTTGGTTATCACCAAATAACAGGCGCACTCTTTGATCTTGGTGTCTCATCTATGCAGCTAGATGAAAATGACCGTGGTTTTTCATATTCGCAGGATGCGCGACTAGATATGCGTATGGATACAAGTACCGGTATCACAGCTTACGAAATTGTTAATCACTATGAGCCAGGAGCGCTCGTTAAAATTTTGCGTAACTTTGGCGAAGAGAAATTTGCCACTCGTATTGTTGAAAATATAGTAAAAGCCCGAGCGATCGCTCCACTTGATTCGACCATCATGCTCGCCACCCTTGTAAAAGAGAGTATCCCCGCTGCCACCCGACGTACCGGTGGCAACCCTGCCAAGCGAACATTCCAAGCTCTTCGAATTGCAGTTAATGACGAACTTGGAGCGATATCCCGCGCACTGCCACAGGCACTCGATCTGCTTCAGATGGGCGGCCGAGTTGTCGTAATGTCCTTTCAATCGCTCGAGGACAAAATTGTAAAAGAGATTTTTGTGGAAGCGTCGACATCGAAGAGCCCTAGAAATTTGCCGATGGATTTACCAGAATTTGCCGCCAAGTTTTCGCTAGTCATCAAAGCGAGTGAAAAAGCCTCAGAGCAAGAACAAATCGAAAATCCAAGGTCATCATCGGTTCGCCTGCGCGCAATTGAGAAAGTGGCTGCTTAATGTCAATCGCCGCGCTTGCTGCGCAGACTCGAGAACGAGTAACGACACGATCCGTGGAGGCCTTCCTTCGATTAGTCCCGGAAGATTCTGAAAAAACTCGCTCCACTCAAAAGTTCTTTGCAATTTTCTTAACTTCAATTGCATCACTTGGATTTTTAGCACTCCTTGGTATCAATACGCTCTTGGCCCAAGATGCCTTTGTTCTCTCTGAGTTGAAATCTGAAGCTAAAATTATTGCTGATCAACGAGAGGCAATCGATCGCACTATCGAAATGTATGCATCTCCTCAGTCTCTATCCAATCAGGCGATCGCACTCGGCATGGCGCCATCTGAGAGTTCTGTCTTTCTTGATCTGACTCCCGTGGCTTCAGCACTCTCAGAAGATAGTGAGATGACGCGTGGGTAATTTTGATCTTGCAGTAAATCGAATTAGAACCCTTTTTCTGGTTTTACTCGTCATTTTTACTTTGTTTGCTGGACGACTAATCCAAATCCAAGGTATACAAGCAAGCGAATACAGGACTAAAGCGATGATCGAGATGGAATCGACGCGAACCATTCCAGCACCACGCGGGGAAATTACAGATATCAATGGGGTTGCTTTTGCGCGCAGCGTCTCTGCGATAAATATTGTCGTAGATCAAACCTTGATTACTGATCCCAAGCGAGTTGCTCAGCTTGTTGCACCGATTTTGGGTTTAGCTGAAGTTGATGTCTTGGATTCACTTACTGGAGATCGCAAATATTCAATAGTGCTAGAACGTGCTCAGCCAAGTGCATGGAATCGCTTAACCGCGGCAATCGAAAAATATAATGAGACGCTCGATTCCAAAGACTTTAATATGAGAATTGCTGGCTTTTTCCAAGAGCGCGGTTTTATCCGCGAATATCCCTCTGGAAATTTAGTCTCATCTTTGGTGGGTTTTGTGCGCAAAGATGGTCTTGGAGCATCAGGTATTGAGCAAAGTATGAATTCTTCAATTACTGGAACACCCGGAACTTATTCCTTTGCAAAGGGTAGGGGAGCAGAAATTCCTGGCTCGCAATCAGAGATTGTTCCAGCGCAATCCGGTACCACTGTACGGCTAACAATTGATCGCGATATTCAGTGGGTGGCCTCAAAAGCAATTGCTGAGGCAGTAAAGAGCGCTCGTGCAAGTAGTGGCACCGTAATCGTGATGGATCCAAAGACGGGCGCGATACTTGCACACGCGACAGCGCCAACGTTTGATCCAAATAATACAAAGACTGTCTCGCTTGATCTCATGAGAAATCCGTCAGTTCAAGATGTTTATGAGCCTGGGTCTACTGGAAAGGTAATGACTCTCGCGGCAGCCCTTGAAGAAGGAACGGTAAACCCAGAAACGGTATTCGATGTTCCATATAAGCTGAAAAGATCTGGAAAAGTGTTTAAGGACCATAACTATCATCCGCTTCAGAAGCTCACAACCGCTGGAATTTTAGCTGAATCAAGCAACACTGGAACAATTCTTATTGCCGAAACTATCAGCAACGACCTACTCCACGATTACCTCATTAAATTTGGAATTGGTGTTCGGACTGGAACTGGTCTACCTGGTGAAAACTATGGTCAATTGTTAGATGTAAAGAATTGGTCCGGCACTACTGCGCCAACAGTTGCATTTGGTCAGGGCTATTCAGTCAATGCGATGCAAGCAACAAGCATCTTTGCGACCATCGCAAATGGTGGAGTACGAGTTTCTCCCACAGTTATCGCCGGCACCAGTGATAACTCTGGAAATTTCACACCCTTTAAGAGTCTTGATCAAACGCGAGTTATTAGTGAATCAACTGCTTCCAAGATGCGTCTAATGATGGAGAGTGTGGTCTCGGCGAAGGGAACTGCCCCAACGGCGGCGATTCCAGGATACCGAGTAGCTGGAAAGACTGGAACCGCTTCACGATATAACGAAGAGTGCGGTTGTTATCGTGGCTACACCGCATCCTTTATTGGCTTTGCGCCAGCAGATGCTCCGAAATATGTAATTAATGTGACGATCCAAGAGCCAAAAGGCATTTATTACGGGGGATCACTTGGAGGACCAGTATTTAAAAAAGTGATGACTTTCGTCCTACAAACTCAACATATTGCCCCAACGCAAACTGCAGTTCTTCCAATTGCACTCAACAAATCTGAAGTTGAGAAAAAGATTGCGCGAGAGAAGAAATTACAAAAATTAAAAATTGAGCAAGCGATGGCAAAGAACTAATCGCATGCGACCACTTCTGGATTATTCAATTACCATTGAGACACTTGTGCGCCTACTCAGTGCAAGTTCTGAATTAGATCCGAGTCTTACTTTTACTGGGATCACTTCAAGTGATAAGAATGTGGAACCAGGAGACCTCTTTCTAGCATATCCGGGAAAAAATTCACATGGTGCTCAATTTGCTCGAACCGCAATCGCCAATGGTGCGTTAGCAATCTTGACCGATTCAGAAGGGGCTAAAATCGCCAAGGGGCTGCCAATCATTGTTGTTGAAAATATTCGTTCTGCAGGTGCACTGGTAAGTGCTCATCTTTACAAGAATCCCATGAAAGAAATGGTAAGTATCGGTATTACTGGAACCAACGGAAAAACTACGGTGAGCACTCTGCTGTATCAACTTTTCCAGGCATCTGGTCGCGAGAGCGGACTGATTGGAACGGTTGAGACGCGGATCGGCACAGATGTTATTGCGAGCACTCGAACCACACCTGAGGCGGATTATCTACAAGCCCTTTCAGCCGCCATGAGCGAACGTCATCTTCGCCACCTAGTCATGGAGGTTTCAAGTCATGCGCTAGTGGCTAAACGTATGCATGGTGCACACTTTGCGATCGCTGGTTTTACCAATTTAAGTCAGGACCATTTGGACTTTCATCCGGATATGGAACTCTATTTTTTAGCAAAGGCGTCCCTATTTTCACTTGAGTATGCAGATTTGGCGTTAATCAATATTGATGACAACTATGGACGTCGATTATTCGAAAACTCAAAAATTCCAGCGGTGTCGGTCGCACGCGATAATCCAAAAGCTACTTGGCACTTTGTTTCAAGAACGTCTACCGCACATGGATTCGATTTTACTATTCGTGGCGCAGGCGGAATATTGATTGAATCAGCAACGGCACTTCGCGGTAATTTCAATCTTGATAATTTACTATTAGTGGTAGCGATCGCTACCGAGTGCGGCCTTGACCCGTTAGATATTGCGGCACTTCTACCTGGACTTACTGGAGCACCTGGGCGGATGGAATCTGTCGAGGCTGGTCAAAACTTTAAAGCCATTGTCGATTATGCTCACACGCCAGATGCAGTTGCGAACGTGCTATCCGCTGCCAGAGAATTTACTACTGGAAAATTAATCTCGGTACTTGGATGTGGCGGAGATCGGGACAATACAAAGCGACCAATAATGGGGAGCGCACTTGCTGCCGGAAGCGATATTGCAATTTTCACCAGCGATAATCCGCGAAATGAAAATCCAGATCACATCCTGACTCAGATGACATCCGGAATCACCGTCTCGCAACCATCGCGGGTTATCTCCGACCGCCGCGAAGCAATTGCCTACGCACTTTCTCAAGCAACCGAAGGTGACACCGTCCTCATTCTTGGAAAAGGTCATGAACTGGGGCAAGAAATTCTGGGTGAAAAATTTGATTTTGATGATCGTCGTGTACTTAAGGAAGAAATGGGGAATCTCGGATGATTACCCTGCAAGCTTCTAAAATTGCATCAATTGTCGGAGGAACACTTGTCGGTGGCGATCTTGAAATAAGTGGAGAGTTCGCTCTCAATTCCAAGATGATTAAGCCAGGCGGAATTTTTATAGCACTTGCTGGTGAAAAAGTAGATGGTCACGACTTCATTAGTGATGCCTTCTCCAACGGTGCGTTATTAGCAATTTCATCGAGAGATACCCCCCATACCCATATTCTGGTGGGGGATGTAGCGCAAGCTCTCACAACTTTGGCGCAATTTATTCGCGATCAATTACAGGCTCTTACCGTGATTGCGATAACTGGATCGCAAGGAAAGACAACAACAAAGGATTTGCTTCATCATTTACTTTTGCAATACGGACCCACTGTGGCTCCAGAAGGAAATTATAATAACGAGCTCGGTGTTCCATTGACCCTGCTCCAATGCACATCAGAGACTAAATTTTGTATTATTGAGATGGGCGCTCGGCATAAGGGAGACATTGCATTTCTGGCATCAATTGCTAAGCCAAATATTGGTGTAGTTCTCAGAGTTGGACTTGCACATCTGGGTGAGTTTGGTTCGATTGAAACTATTGCAGAGACTAAATCAGAATTAATTAGTGCTTTAAGTAATGACGGTATTGCAATTTTGGGGGATTACGATTCCTTCACGCCCGCTATGAGTAAATTACACAAGGGCCGAGTCATAACTTTTGGGCAAAACAATCAGGACACGGTGCGAGCAACTGAAATTGATATTCGTGAGGGTCGGGCTCACTTCGATCTAGTTACTCCGGCGGGACGAGCTGCAGTAGGGCTTCGGATTGTGGGAGAGCACCAAGTTGCCAATGCGCTTGCTTGCGCCGCTGTCGTAACCGCTCTTGGATATCCACTTGATTCGATTGCGACAGGTCTTTCGACCGCCGTGATTTCGAGTAAATGGAGAATGGAAATTCACGAATTTTGCGATGTAGTTCTCATTAATGATTCTTACAATGCCAGCCCAGATGCAGTGGAGGCGGCGTTGAAAACACTCATCCTGTTCGCGCAAGAACGTGGCGGTCGGTCATGGGCATTTCTGGGAAAAATGGCAGAACTCGGCGAGTCGAGTGCTGATGAGCATCAACGAATTGGCACCCTTGCCTATCTGATAGGTGTAGATCATTTGGTCTGCATCAACGCACCAGAATATGAAACAGGGTCGGTCCGAGTGGGCAGCACAACTCTTCACATCTGTGGCGATCAAGAAGGCGCGCTAGATGTTGCAAGGAACATTGAACCTGGAGATGTGATTTTAGTTAAGGCCTCACGTTCGCAACGATTCGAAATCTTAGCCGCTGGTATTGAAGAAGTTATCCGAAGTTTGAACGAAGACTTCGAAAGTAGAGAAGGGGAAGTCAAGTGAGAACTATCCTCATTTCGGGCGGACTTGCACTCTTGCTCTCTCTCTTTGGTACTCCATTTCTCATTCGGGCTCTTGCAAAACGGGGCTACGGTCAGATCATTCGTGATGATGGTCCGTCTTCACATCACACAAAACGTGGCACTCCAACTATGGGTGGAATTATCATAATTTTTGCCTCAATCACTTCGTACTTAATTGCGCACTTAGTGAGCGGAAATGCAATCACTGCTTCTGCAGCGCTGGTAATCGGTTTGGTAGTTTCACTTGGACTCATTGGCTTTCTTGATGATTGGCTAAAAGTTTCTCGTAAACAATCACTTGGCCTATCTGGGAAACAGAAAATCTTCGGCCAGGTATCCGTCGCTGGAGTTTTTGCTTATCTCGGATTGCAATTTGTTGATAAAAATAACTTATCGCCCATCTCAACCCAACTCTCGATAGTGCGAGATACAGCACTCAACCTTGGTCCGATCTTGGCAATTATTCTCGTCGTACTCATGGTCACCGCCACGAGCAACGGTGTAAATCTCACAGATGGCTTAGATGGATTAGCTACTGGCGCATCCGTGCTTACCTTCATCTCTTTTGTGCTCATTGGAGTGTGGGAATTCGGTGAAAGTTGTGCGGTAAATCCGAGCTTTAATTGTTACCAAGTGCGCGATCCATTAGATATCGCAGTACTTGCTGCATCTTTTGCCGGAGCGTGCACTGGTTTCTTGTGGTGGAATGCTTCACCTGCGAAAATATTTATGGGTGACACCGGATCACTTGCATTAGGTGGGGCGCTGGCTGGTATGGCCACAATGTTGCGAATCGAACTTCTCTTAATTCCCCTTGGTGGTCTCTTTGTAATAATCACGATGTCAGTAATTATTCAGACTCTTTATTTTAAAGTATCCGGCGGAAAGCGAGTTTTCCGGATGGCGCCGCTGCAGCATCACTTTGAATTAATGGGCTGGGGTGAGGTAACGATTGTGATTCGCTTCTGGATTATTGCCGGCCTTGGTGTTGCACTTGGTCTAGGACTTTTCTATGCAGACTGGGTGGCTGGTTAATCCAGCGACCCTTATGACTACTTTAAGTGATTATCAAAATAAAGAAATTCTTATTCTTGGTGCGGGAGTAACGGGCCTAGCCTGTGCCCAATCACTGAGTAAACGAGATGCCCACATCACCATAGTTGATGAGGCGTTAGTAGAGTCGAACGAATTTAAAGTTATTGGCGCACAAGATGTTGATGTCGCAAAATTCGATTTTGTGCTTGTTTCACCAGGGTGGCGCGAGAGCCATCCACTGATTGAGAAATCACGGGAATTAGGTATCCCGCTTCTTAACGAAATTGATCTTGCATGGTCGATCAAAGAAGAGCGATGGCCGGCACAAAAATGGTTGGCATTGACTGGAACGAATGGAAAGACGACCACAGTTGAGATGACTGCCGCCGCTATACGTGCTGGGGGACTTACCTGTATCGCCTGTGGCAATGTTGGTACTACTGTAATTGAAAGCGTAGATAGCGTAGAGAGTTTTGATGTTCTAGTACTTGAACTCTCGAGTTTTCAGCTTCATTGGCTCAGACGCGCTGAATTTATGTCAGCTGCGATATTAAATATCGCTGATGATCATGCAGACTGGCATGGCAGTTTTGATAATTATGCCAAAGATAAAATCTCAATTCTGGATCGTTGTATGACAGCAATTCTCAATGGTCAAGATTCTGAAGTCGTCACCCGCACAACGCACTGGAATGGCCGCAAAGTTTTCTACTCACTTAAGACTCCCGGCCCTGGCGAATTAGGAGTGGTGGAGGAGCTATTAGTTGATCGAGCATTTGTACCTGATCCGATGGAAGCAGCATTGATTGCCCAGATAGATGAAATTATTCCTACAGTCCCTCACAATGTTTTAAATGCCTTGGCTGCGGCTGCGCTTGCGCGAATCGTTGGTATCGACCATGAAGCTATCAGAAGTGCGCTTTCTAAATTTACCCTCGGGAGACATCGGGTCGAAGTCGTTTCGAAGAAAGATGACATTACCTGGATCAATGATTCGAAAGCGACCAACCCTCATGCTGCCAGTGCATCAATCCTTTCTGCACTCTCTGTAATTTGGATTGCCGGCGGATTAGCAAAAGGTGCAGATGTCGAAGAATTAGTCATACGGGCTCACCCTCGTCTTAAGGCTGCCATTCTCATTGGTGCCGATCGAGATATTTTCCGAGCCGCCTTTGCACAGCACGCCCCAGATATCACCCTGATCGATATTGACCCACCTTCAGAATATATCCGCGGGAGTGAGTCAAATTTATTTATGGAATCGGTAGTAGAAGCAGCAGCGCAGATTGCGACCGCAGGAGATACTGTCTTACTTGCTCCAGCCTGTGCCTCGATGGATCAATTTATTTCTTATGCAGATCGTGGTGAGCGTTATTCGAGGGCAGTGAGGAAGATCAATAATGATGAGTAAATCAAATATTAGTGTTCGAACACGTGTACTTGATAATCCAGCCGCACCTTTTTATGCCCTACTCATCTCGACCGGAGTGCTTTCAGTCATTGGGATCGTGATGGTTTTTTCATCATCTTCCATACATTCCCTTGATATAAACGGTTCTTCAATTGCGATTGTCTTTCGCCAATTCATATTCCTCACGATCTCGATTCCGATGGCGGTGTTTCTTGCTCGCTTAAAATTGGGCCAGTGGAAGGCACTTGCACGATTTGGATTACTAATTTCGGTAATTATTTTGCTGGCGCTGCAGATCCCAGGTGTTGGTAAATCTGTAAATGGAAATACAAACTGGATCTCACTGAAATTTGTTGATGTGCAACCAAGTGAATTTGCCAAGTTTCTACTCATTCTTTGGGCCTCAGCTCTGCTTGCCTCCCGCGTAAATGCTGGATTTAATCGTGTAAATGTCTTGGCCCTAATTGCTCCCGGCTTTTTGGTTGTGAGCGCACTAGTTATGTGGGGCCGCGACCTCGGAACCGCATCAGTGATTATGGTGATATTGGGAGGCTTGCTCTTTGTCTCGGGCATCCCGCTTCGCCTGGTCGGAACGTTAGTTGCCGCAGGTGCGATGTTGATTGGTTTTTTCATCGTTACTGCATCTCATCGATTAGCAAGATTTAGCGTTTTTCTTAACCCCTTTGACCCAGCCGAATACAAGAATGAAGGATGGCAACCCGCTCACAGTTTGTTGGGGCTAGCAAGTGGTGGAATTTTTGGTGTGGGGCTTGGTGGCAGTCGTCAGAAGTGGGGAAATCTGCCAGAGGCACATACAGATTTTATCTTTTCGGTAATTGGCGAAGAGTTAGGACTTCTTGGCGCGCTGGTCATATTAGCGCTACTAGGAACTCTCATTTACTCAGCACTTCGGATTGCAATGAAGAGTAGCGATCCGTTTACGCGTTTTGCCTGCGCTGGAATTGCATCATGGTTTGCAATTCAAAGCATTATCAATATTGGCTCAGCGGTGAGTTTGCTCCCCGTTGTCGGAATAACACTTCCGCTTGTCTCCTATGGTGGGTCAGCCCTTACTGCAACCTACATGGGAATCGGATTTTTAGCCGGGGGCGCTCTGCGTGACCCAGAGATTTCACACGAGGTGAAGAGGGCGTTGGCACAAAGGCGTAAGCGATAAATGGAATCGAAGAAAGTAATTTTTGCAGGCGGCGGTACTGCCGGTCATATCCAACCCGCATTAGCGGTTGCCAAATTATGGCAAGAGACATACCCGGATGATCAGATTACTTTTCTTGGTACCAGTAGCGGACTAGAGACCACTCTTGTGCCAGCAGCGGGATTTGAATTAGCACTTATTAAGCGCGTGAGAGTTCCGCGTCGATTCACTTTAGCGATCTTTCGAATTCCACTAGACCTCCTGCGTTCAGTCCAGCAATCAAAGCGAATTATGAAAGGCTCAGATTTATTAATTGGTTTTGGTGGTTATGTCTGTGCGCCAGCTTACCTAGCGGCTCGCACTTTGAAACTCCCGTTTGTCATTCATGAGGCAAATACCAAACCAGGATGGGCAAATAGACTTGGGGCCAGATTTACAACAGCACTTGCAGTAGGTAACCAAATCCATGATGGGCCGTTTTCGGGGGCGCTCATCACCGGGCTTCCACTCCGAGCGGATGTGGCAACAGTGCTGGAAGCCAATTCAGCAGCGGGAGAAGATCGCTGGATCGAACTGCGCAAAGCAGCGAAGAAAAATCTTGGCTTTGATTCAGCAAGACCGTTGATTTTCATTTTTGGTGGATCCCAAGGATCTCAAGCAATTAATAGTGTGATTGAGGCTGCCCAGGAAGAGATTTGTGGAAAAGGAATTCAGATACTTCATTCAATTGGTGGTGGAGTTTCCATACCTGTAAGCACTCAGGAGTATCACGCCACTGCCTATGTAGATGAAATGGCGCAGGCATATCTGGCCGCCGATTTAACCATCTCAAGAAGTGGCGCAATTACATGCTCGGAAGTCGCAGCTCTTGGAAAATTTGCGCTCTTCATTCCACTTCCAAATGGAAATGGCGAACAGTTTGTGAATGCGCAGCATCTCATTAAAGCCGAAGGCGCGATTTCTCTTGATCAGCGAGATTTTACTGCGCCTTGGCTGATTCAAAATATAGAATTGTTGTTAGAGAAGAGCTCTCATCGCAGCGCTCTTGGAAGTCAAGTCGATTTACCAGCAAGTGCCAAAATTGTAGCGCTGGGTTATCATCAATTCTTGAGTTCTCAGCAACTGAAGAAGAGAAATAAATGAACTCAAAATTATCATTGGCGGATTGGTCAACGCTAAGAATTCACTTCATCGGTATTGGTGGGGCTGGCATGAGCGGCTTAGCTCGGATCGCTCTTTCTCGTGGGTTGAGCGTCTCGGGAAGCGATGCAAAAGATTCCTCAGTTGTGCTCGCACTTAAGGCGCTCGGAGCCACAATAGAAATCGGCCATAACGCAAAAAATGTTGATGGAGCGGGTTTGATAATTTATTCCAACGCCATCACCTCAGCGAACCCAGAGCTCGCACAGGCGATCTCAATCGGTCTGCCGATAATGACTCGGGCGCAAGCGTTGGCAGTTTTAATGAGCGATAGCAAGAGCATTGCGGTCGCTGGAACTCACGGTAAGACGACAACTTCATCGATGCTTACAGTCGCGTTGCAGTCATGTGGACTTGATCCATCCTTTGCAATTGGCGGATCACTGAGCGTCTCTGGATCAAATGCACATCGAGGCACTGGTGAATTCTTTGTTGCTGAGGCAGATGAATCTGATGGGTCACTCCTTGAATACAGGCCATTTGCTGGAATTGTCACAAATGTTGAGCATGATCATGTTGATTTTTTTGAAACAGAAGCTGATGTGAAAGCCATATTCACTGACTTTGCTCAATCAATTGATCCTGCTGGTTTTTTCATTTACTGTAATGATGATTTAGGTTCAAGGGGAATATCAGAGCAGGATTTTGCTGCCAGCAAAGTTTCTTACGGAATCGACCCTGAATCTGATTTAGTAATTGATGAGATTGTGCTTTTGCCATTGGGATCACGAGCTCGATTGGTGTGGCGTGGTCGAGCAGTGGGTAACATCGAACTCAACGTTCCCGGCCATCACAATCTACTTAATGCTGGAGCGGTTATTGCGCTGGGGCTATCACTTGGCCTTGCTATAGGTGGCCTGCTCGATGGACTTAAAACCTTTCGAGGTGCTGGTCGGAGATTCGAACTTAAAGCTAGCGCTGGTGGCGTCCGCCTGATTGATGATTATGGGCATCACCCGACCGAGATTGAAGTGACTCTGACCGCAGCGCGCAGATATTCTGGAGATGGAAAGTTGTTGGTGATTTTTCAGCCACATCGCTACTCACGGACCCAAGCATTTTTGAAGCAATTCGCAAAAACTTTAGATTTGGCTGACGTTGCGATTTTGCTGGAAATCTATCCTGCTAGCGAAGCTCCAATTCCAGGAGTGAGTTCTGCTCAAATTGTGGAACTTATGCACCATGGAAGATTTATACCCAATTTTCTTGAAGCCTCCGATGCACTGGTAAATCTGGCGGCACCCGGTGATGTCATCATCACCTTAGGTGCAGGAGATGTGAACTCATTAGCACCAATTATTGCTGAAGGACTCGCTCGAAAGTTCCCCAATTCCGCGCCTGTGGATTAATTCAATGGTAAAAAAATATTTGATTAAGGCTCCGTTCATTATTGCAGCCTCTTTATTGCTGGCTGGAATTTACCTGCTTGGATGGTCCAATATTTTGACTGTTAAAAGTCTTAGGATTGACGGTGCACCGTCACCGGCTGTATCGAAGGTTCTTGAGGTCAAGAGTGATATTAAATTGGGTGAGAATTTGGCTCGAATCAACCCAAGACTTACATCAAGGAAGCTAGCTGAGATAAGTTGGATTCAAGAAGCGCGCATCTCACGAAATTGGCTCGAAGGAAGCGTCACAATTGAGATTATTCCAAGAGAGCCGATCGCCTTCTTTAATTCCCAGATAAAACAAGGACAAACAATCGACGAGCAAGGCAATCTCTTTACCTTGCCTGGTTATTCGAATCCAGAGTTAGCGCGCATTTCGGCGACAAGCCCAGAGAGTGCATTTGCTGCAAATGAACTATTCACCTCACTTCCGCAAGATTTCAGAGGGAGCATTTCATCAATGTCGGCAACCTCGGTTCAGACTTTCACGCTGATAAAGAGTTTCAAAAAAGAGAGCATTCGAATCCAATGGGGAGATGCAACGCAATCTGGTCTCAAAGTTCGAGTTGTCGAAAAAATCTTAACCTTGCCTGAAAATCGCAAAATTTTAGAGATAGATGTTGCTGCGCCACATGCTCCGATTGTGAAGTGACGCTTTTTAGCTGTTGAAAAACTCTCAATGCCTAGGTGAGAAATTGAAGCGAGTCGGTAATTGATTCACACCTCTAATCACCCTACTTTGACGGCCATAGAAGAGAGTTGAATCGTAAGTCTCAAGGCGAGGTTTATAGTTCACAAGGAGGATTCACGTGGCTGCACCGCAAAATTACTTAGCTGTCATCAAGGTGGTTGGAATTGGTGGCGGGGGAGTTAACGCAATCAATCGGATGATTGATGTTGGCCTTAAAGGTGTTGAGTTCATCGCCATCAATACCGATGCACAACACCTACTTATGAGTGATGCTGATGTGAAATTAGATATTGGTCGGACATCAACAAAAGGTTTGGGTGCAGGAGCTGCGCCAGAAAAAGGTCGCCAAGCTGCGATAGACCATACAGAAGAGATTGAAGAGATTCTTCGTGGTGCAGATATGGTTTTCATTACTGCGGGCGAGGGTGGCGGCACTGGCACAGGTGGTGCACCGATAGTTGCAAAGATTGCGCGAGATCTTGGCGCACTCACTATCGGAGTTGTTACTCGTCCATTTTCTTTCGAAGGAAAGATTAGATCGAGCCAAGCCGAAGAAGGAATTGAATTACTACGTAGCGAAGTAGACACACTCATTGTTATTCCAAATGATCGTCTTCTTGCAATCTCAGATCGTAACATCACCGCTGTTGATGCATTTAGAAGTGCCGACCAAGTTCTTCTCTCTGGCGTGCAAGGTATTACTGAAATCATTACTCAGCCAGGTTTAATTAATCTTGACTTCGCCGATGTGAAGACAGTGATGACTGATGCTGGCTCTGCGCTTATGGGAATAGGTTCTGCTCGTGGAGAAAATCGTGCAATTCGTGCCGCTGAATTAGCAATCTCAAGCCCATTACTAGAGACCTCTATCGATGGCGCGATGGGAGTTTTATTATCTGTTGCTGGCGGTTCTGATTTGGGACTCTTTGAAATTAATGAGGCCTGCGAACTAGTGCAAGCAGCAGCTCATCCAGATGCGCGAATCATCTTCGGTACCACAATCGATGATGCTCTCGGTGATGAAGTACGGATCACAGTAATTGCTGCCGGCTTTGATGGGGGAGAGCCAAAGAAGGTTTCGGTGCCGGTTATCAATGCGGCGACCCTAGGCGGGGTTGCAGATCCATTACCCGGCAACGATCCCTTGGCCTTGGCGATGGATCTTGATGAAAGCGCTCCTCGCAAGCGGGTCACCTTTGAAGAACTTGTCGCCGAGGATGAGATCGATGTTCCTGACTTTATGAAATAGTTATATGAAATATCTTTTTACAGATAACACCCGTGGATCTTCCGCCGGTGTTTTTCTCTCTCGCAACTTTGGCGATCATGTTGGTGATGATGCGCAGTCTGTTGCCAGAGTTCGTTCAGATTTATCGCTCGAGGTTGGAGCTCCCGTCTTATTCATGGAACAAATACATGGTGAGCGCGTCGCAGTGGTAAACCAACACAATGGCCCTGTTGCTTCTACCGATGCGCTGATCACGCAAAGCCCAGGCTTAGCACTTGCTGTGATGGTGGCTGATTGCATTCCACTTCTTTTGCGAAACGAAACCAGTGTTGCAGCGGTCCATGTTGGACGCCGAGGATTGATGAATGGAATTTCAACAAAAGTGATTAAAACGATGCGCTCACTTGATTCCAGTCCAATTACTGCGGTAGTCGGTCCTGCAATTTGTAAGAATTGCTATGAAGTATCAGAAGATGTTTTTTTCCAAGTGACCTCGAAGTATCCCCACGCCGCCGCACTTTCAGGAAGAGGTAACTACACACTTGATCTTGTTGGGGTGCTAATTGATGAATTACGCCTAGATGATATTGCCGTTCAAAATGAATCAAGTTGCACCGTCGAAACGCCAACACTGTATTCATACAGACGCGATGGCGTGACCGGACGTCAAGTTGGCGTGATTTGGCTATGACGCAAAATTTAGATACAAACTCACGCGAAGAAGATCTACGATTGAAAGAGTTGGCGACCAACTTAAATCAGGTTGAAAGTCTTATTTCAGATGCGTGTGGGTCTGCCGATCGTTTGCGAGAAAGTGTGACACTCATTGCGGTTACAAAGACTTACCCCGCAACCGATGTTGCGAAATTAGCAACGCTAGGAGTAATTAATTTCGGTGAAAATAGAAGTAATGAGGGCGCAGAAAAGTCAGCGCAGGTAAAGGGGACGTGGCACTTTCAAGGTCAGATTCAGGGTAATAAAATTGGATCAATCGCACAGTGGGCCGATGTGGTGCACTCACTTGATCGAAGTGACCACGCCCGAAAATTTGATCGATCCCGTGGTGAAATTAATCAGGGAAAACTCTCCGTTTTTCTACAGGTCTCACTAGATTCAGATCCAGCTCGCTCGGGGGTTGCCGGTGACGAACTCTTCACACTTGCTAACTCGGTTGTTGAACTAGCCCATTTAAATCTCATGGGGCTGATGTGTGTTCCACCGGTCACACTGGAGCCAGATCGCGCCTTTGCCGATCTCGCAATTCTTCATGAGAGGTTTAAAGCCAGTTATCCGATGGCTCAATCTCTGTCAGCCGGAATGAGTGGTGACTTTTCGATTGCAATTTCCCATGGCGCGACACACGTGCGGATCGGCAGCCAAATACTCGGTCCTCGAGCGCTGAACCCATAAAATTATCTTATGTCTGCACTCAATAAAGTAATGGAATACCTCGGCCTCGTAGATGGCCCCCAGGGTGTTAACGAAAAAGGTAAGCCAGCAACAACTCCTCGAGTTGTACGTCATGTCGCAACGACACCTGCTGTGACATCACGTCCAGTAAATGGAGTAACTGTTATTGGTAGCGCTACGTCAGGTCAACAAATATTTGATGCAGAATCAGAACCTTCATACAACATCATTACTTTGCATCCACGTTCGTATTCAGAAGCGCGTCAGATGGCAGAGCATTATCGCCAAGGCAATCCGGTAATTATCAACCTTGATGACATGGACGAGTCAGAGCGTAAGCGTCTAGTTGATTTTGCAAGTGGTTTAGCCTTTGGTCTTCAAGGTGGAATCGAAAGAATTGCTAGTCGTGTATTCCTCATCTCACCAGCAAATGTGAATGTGCGCACAGAAGATAAAGCAGCATTTGCTCAGGCAAGTTTTTTCAACCAGAGCTAATCGAAACTTTGGTAGATTGCAATGCTTAAGTCTCTTATTCTCTCCCTGCTCACTTTTTTCAAATGGGTTCTCTTTGCACGCCTGATTATTGATTACGTGAGAATGTTTGCACGCAATTGGCGTCCGAATTCGTTCTTACTTGCTGTTTTTGAAGCAGTCTATGTAATTACAGACCCACCAATGAAATTTGTCGGAAAATTTATTCCACCTTTACGTCTTGGTGGAATCTCGCTCGATCTCTCATTCATTGTTATCCTGCTGGTGCTTAATTTTGCTACAACTCTTGTAAAACTATTTCTCTAGACCTTTTCAATATGAGCAGTAAGTCCTAATTCGTCTTCTTGCATAGTTAACGTTGGGTCTAAAGTAATTTCGACTGCTAAAACTTCTTCACCAATGTGTCCACTATTTGCTTCGAGCGCCGCCGATAGCTCTGCTGGCGCGTTATAGCGAATACGGATGCGATCTGAAATTTCATAACCATCTGACTTTCGCTTCTCTTGAATGAAACGAATGACTTCTCTCACAAGTCCGGCTTCGATCAGCGCTGCTGACATTGCTAGATCTAGCGCAACTGATTCGCCGTCATTGCTGGCAACCATCCAGCCGCTCTTTGGTACTTCAGTGACAACAAGGTCAGAGAGTTCGATCTCGAATTTTTCAAGAGTTGCCGTGCCAAGTGAGCGTAACGACTTGACCAATTCAGTGGCGTCGGTTTGTGCAATTAGCTTGGCCACAGTTTGAACTTCAGCGCCGTATTTGGCTCCGAGTGATTTGAAGTTTGCCTTTACCGAAATATCTACCAAGTCACCGTCTGCATCTGCGATATCAGCCAACTCAATCACATTGAGTTCATCAGCAATCTGATCCTTCATCTCTTCTGGAAGTTCATTCCATCCATGTGCCGAAATCAGCGCTCTTTGTAGCGGTTGACGAATCTTGACTCCAGATTCGGCTCGAGCAGCGCGTCCTTGTTCGACAACTCTGCGAGTCATAGCAACTTGTGAACTCAGATTTCGATTGATCAGTGATGTATTTGAAACAGGGAAGTCAGTTAGATGGACAGAGTGTGCAGCACTTGCATCAGCTGGGCGAACTAATTCTTGCCAGACATGCTCAGAGATAAAGGGGACCATTGGCGCCAGTAATTGGGTGAGCGTTACGAGACACTCATGCAGGGTCGCAAGAGCGCTGGTGTCACCATCCCAGAATCTGCGACGTGATCGACGGACATACCAATTGGATAGATCATCAATAAATGATGCTAAGACTCGACCAGCTTGTTGTGAATCAAATTGCGTATAAGCAGCATCAACTTCTTCGATCAGAATATTAAGTTCAGAGAGAATCCAATGATCCATAAGTGAGCGATCTTTTACATCAGGACTTTGGCTCAACTCAAAGTTTGAGGCGTGCGCATAGAGTGTATGGAAAGAAATCGTATTCCAGTAAGTCAATAAAGTTTTTCGAACTACGTCGCTTATTGCATCATGCCCCACGCGACGAGCCGACCATGGCGAACCAGCAGCAAGCATGTACCAACGCACAGCATCGGCGCCATGTTGATCCATAAGCGCAATAGGTTCTAGTACGTTTCCAAGATGCTTACTCATTTTCCGACCATCTTTATCGAGGATATGGCCAAGGCAGAGCACATCTTTATACGAGGACTCATCGAACACTAAAGTTCCAATTGTCATAAGAGTGTAAAACCAACCGCGAGTTTGATCGATCGCTTCAGCGATAAAGTCTGCCGGATAAGCCGCTGCAAACTTTTCGCGTGAACCTTCTTTATGAGGATATCCCCATTGCGCAAAAGGCATTGCTCCGGAATCAAACCAACAATCAATTACCTCTGGAACTCTGGTCATAGTGTCGCTACAAGATTGGCAGCAAAAAGTGATGTCATCAACAAAGGGACGATGCGGATCAAGTTCCAACAGATCCATTCCAGCGAGTTGACCCAACTCTTTTAGTGAATCGACACAGATCTCATGGCCATTTTCGCAGCGCCAGATTGGTAGTGGTGTTCCCCAAAACCGATTGCGCGAAAGCGCCCAGTCAATGTTGTTACTGAGCCAATCACCATAACGACCAGTCTTAATTGTCTCCGGGTGCCAATTCGTCTTTTCGTTCTCGCGGATAAGTGCATCTTTAATCGAGGTAGTTCTGATGTACCACGAAGGTTGTGCGTAATAGATAAGTGCAGTGTGGCAACGCCAGCAATGCGGATAGGAGTGTTCGTACTGGAGATGTTTGTAGAGAACCCCGCGAGCTTTAAGTTCTTTTACTAGTGGCTTATCGGCATCTTTGAAGAAGAGACCACCAACAAGTGGCACTTCTGGCAGAAATGTTCCATTCGGGGCAATTGGATTAACAACCGGCAGGCCATAACTGCGGCACACTTGCAGATCATCTGCACCGAATGCGGGGGCTTGATGAACGAGACCAGAACCATCTTCGGTGGTGACGTAAGTTGCAAGAACCACAAAGTGTGAATCAGGAATATCGATCAAATCTAATGGTCGTTTATAGGTAACTCGTTCCAGCGATGAGCCCTTAAAAGTCTTTAGGATTTCAACTTCACCGCTGAGGGCGCTAATAAGTGCTTCGGCAACTACAAGCACCTCACTGACATCCTCGGTAGTGACGCGAGCAGCGACGTAATCAACATCTGGGTGAACAGCGATGGCCGTGTTAGATACCAGCGTCCAAGGTGTAGTTGTCCAGACGAGCAGTGCAGCGTCGAGTTCTACGAGATCGCCCGATGTAACTGGAAAGCGAACGAAGACAGATGGATCGGTGACGGTTTCATAACCTTGGGCTAACTCGTGATCTGAGAGACCGGTACCGCAGCGCGGACAGTAAGGAGCAACGCGATGGTCTTGCACCAGTAATCCTTTTTTCCAAATTTCCTTAAGCGACCACCACACACTTTCGACATACTCAGGTGACATCGTCCAATAAGCTTCATCGAAATCAACCCAGAAACCCATCCGTTGCGTCATCGTTGTAAAAGCACCAACATGTCGCGTTACTGACTCTCGACATTTTTCATTAAATTCTGCAATTCCATACTTCTCAATGTCGCCTTTGCCAGCGAAACCGAGTTCTTTTTCAACAGCGATTTCAACTGGTAATCCGTGGCAATCCCAACCTGCTTTACGTGTGACAAATTTTCCCTTCATCGTGTGAAAACGAGGGAAGACATCTTTGAAAACGCGGGCCTCAATGTGATGGGTGCCTGGCATTCCATTGGCGGTAGGGGGGCCCTCATAAAAAGTCCAAGGTGTATTTGCGGCACGCGCTGTTAATGAGCGATCAAAAATTTCGCCAGTTTTCCAAAATTCTAGAATTGAGTGCTCCATCGCAGGCAGGTCAATCTGCGCTGGGAGTGCTCTAAAAGATGGAGTCGACATAAGGGTTGGAGTCTAATGCAGAGCCCTTTCTTCATAAGCCTTTCATCAGCGCCCGCTGCCAGACCGTAAGCAAGCAATGTGACCAAACCGCACGTGTGGCACATTTGGTAGTCCGCGGAAAAGAGAATAGGGTGCGCGGCGTGTCAGTAAAAAAGGTGGTTAAAAAGACGTCAGCCAATAAGGCTGCGGCGAAGAAGTCACCGGCAAAGAAAGCGCCAGTAAAGAAGGCAGCTGCCGAAAAGGCAGTCGCAAAGAAAGCGCCAGTAAAGAAGGCGCCAGTCAAGAAAGTCCCGGCGAAAAAAGCGGTAGCTGCTAAGGCTCCGATTAAAAAAGCCGCACCTGGGCGTCCGTTCCCCTCCAAAAATCCAAAACCCACTCTTACAGTGGATGAAAAGTCACAAACCGTCTCAGTAACTATGGAAATTGCTCCAGTGGCCGCGCCAATTGTGGAAGAGCGACGCCTTGTGATGCCACCACCACCGCGTCCAGTCAAGAGTGGAAAGAAAATTGCTCCACTTAAGCCAATTAAATCTGCGCCGACTCCAGTGACAGCCGCAGTTGGTGAAGCTCCGTGGAGCGCAGCCGAACTCAAATCAATGCGCACCGAACTCACCAAAGAACTTGCTCGCCTCAAAGGAGAGCTCGCACTTATTGAGACCGAGATGGAAGAGTTGATTGCAGACTCTGGTGAAGGCGCCGGCGATGATCAGGCAGATTCAGGTACAAAAACTTTTGAGCGCGAACACGAAATGTCACTTGTGATTAATGCTCGAGATATGGTTTTACAGACAGAACGTGCACTCGATCGGATCGAACGCAAAAGCTACGGAAGTTGCGAAGAGTGCTCAAATCAAATCGGTAAGGAACGACTTCAAGTATTTCCACGCGCCACTCTTTGCATGATTTGTAAGCAGAAAGAAGAGCGACGCTAATAGTGCGTCTCCTCCGTTTCGTCACACATTGGCAGCGCCTCTACTTTTTTGCAGGGCTAATCTGGTTGATCGATTTTTCTACAAAAATTTGGGCGCTCAATAATTTAAGTGAAGTTACAGAAACCAAAGTGTTTGGATCATTTCTTCAATTGCGATTACTTTTTAATCCTGGCGCAGCATTTAGTCTTGGTACTAACTTCACATTTATCTTCACAATATTGGCAGTTTTGGCTGTGACAGCGATCGCCTATGTTGCTCCTCGAATTCAGAGTAAATCATGGTCAATTCTCTTCGGATTAGCACTTGGCGGAATCCTGGGAAACCTCACCGATCGAATATTTCGCGAGCCATCATTTTTCAACGGCCATGTAATTGATTGGATTGAACTTCCAAATTGGCCAGTCTTTAATGTGGCAGATATGGCCATCTCCTGCGCAGCAGTGTTATCGGTGATCCTAATTGCGCGTAATATTGAACCATTCCAGTCAGCAGATCAATCCAATGGCGATTCCTCCACTGGTCCAAGTAAGCCAGCGAATTAAGTGGAGTCTTAAAATGGAGCGAAGCGAACCAGCAGCTAAAGGAACTCGTGAGTTACGAACGTTAAGCGTCCCTGAAGGTGTAGCGGGCGAAAGAATTGATAGCGCTCTTGTGCGAGTACTCGGGCTTTCCCGCTCGGCAATTGTTCGATTAATCGAAGATGGCGACATTACCTGCGGTGGAGTACCTCTTGGAAAATCAGACCGAGTGGAGTCAGCTCAGATTATTGAAGTGTTGCTTCCAGAAATGATCGTAAAGGATCCAATACCGCTGACTCCGTTAGCTGGTCTTAAAATTATTTACAACGACGATCACATCGTAGTTATTAATAAGCCAGTGGGTTGCGCTGCACATCCAAGTCCTGGTTGGCACGGACCGACAGTTGTCGGTGCGCTTGCCGCCGCCGGTTACACAATTTCAACCTCAGGTGCGGCAGAACGCGCTGGCATTGTCCATCGCTTAGATGTTGGCACAAGTGGGTTGATGGTTGTAGCAAAGACAGATCGTGCATTTACAGTTTTAAAGGAAGCCTTTCGGACGAGAAGCGTTCACAAGATTTATCATGCAATGGTTCAGGGACACATCGATCCACCTACCGGAACAATCGATGCCCCAATTGATCGTCACCCAAAAGTTGATCATCGCTTCGCTGTTGTCGCAGAGGGTAAAGAGAGTATTACTCACTACGAACTCATCGAGTACTACAGATCGGTGACCATGGTGAAGGTTGAACTCGAGACCGGCCGCACTCACCAGATTCGAGTCCACTTCAGCGCACTCAATCACCCATTAGTCGGAGATACTATTTACGGCGCTGATCCTGTTTTAGCGAAATCACTCCAGATGACTCGACCATGGCTGCATGCAATGGAGTTGCGCTTTGCCCACCCTATTAGCAACGAACCGATGGAGTTCAAGGCTCCATATCCAGCCGACCTTGAGGCTGCTCTGGCGTTGCTATCCGATGCTGTGATTCCATAAGTGCTAATTTAGCCAGACCATGACTCCAAGCTCACCTGATTCCTTTGTGCATCTGCACGTCCATACCGAGTACTCGATGCTCGATGGTGCGGCGCGCATTGGTGATCTTGTAGCAGAAGTTGCGAGGCAAGAAATGCCAGCAATTGCGATGACAGATCATGGCAATGTTTTTGGTGCTTTTGATTTCTATAAACAAGCGACCAAGGTTGGCGTGAAACCAATTATTGGGATCGAGGCATATGTTGCGCCAGAATCACGGCATGAAAAAAAGCGGGTGCAGTGGGCAAGCGGTGGCGAAGACGATGTCTCAGGTGGTGGTGCTTATACCCATATGACTATTTTGGCTGAAAATAACCAGGGACTTGCAAATCTTTTCCGTCTCTCATCGCTGGCATCCCTTGAAGGTTATTATTACAAACCACGAATGGATCGCGAATTACTCGCCAAATATAGTGATGGGCTGATCGCCACAACAGGATGCCCCGGTGGAGAAATTCAGACTCGTCTTCGCATGGGTAATTATCGTGAAGCGCTTCGTGCTGCCAGTGATTATCGAGATATTTTTGGCGCAGCAAATTTTTATCTAGAGGTAATGGATCATGGGATTGATGTCGAAACAAGAGTAAAAGACGATCTTCTCAAATTAGGAAAAGAACTCAAGTTGCCATTCTTGGCGACAAATGACCTTCACTACACTTTCCATGAAGATGCAGCTGCGCATGAAGCGCTGCTCTGCGTTCAGTCTGGTTCTACGCTTGCTGATCCAAAGCGATTTAAATTTGATAACGATGAGTTTTACCTAAAGACTGCCGCTCAAATGCGTGAGCTTTTCAAAGATATTCCAGGGGCTTGCGATAACACCTTACTTATTGCAGAGCGCTGTAACGTCACGCTTCGTGAAGGCGAAAACTTACTCCCACGTTTTGAGGTACCAACGGGGGAGAGTGAAGATAGCTGGCTGCGCAGCCTTTCTCATAAGGGACTAACAGCGCGGTTGGGAGACCGCATCACATCTGGCCACACCGAACGGCTTGATTATGAATTAGATGTCATGATCAAAATGGGTTTTCCTGGCTATTTCTTAGTTGTCGCCGATTTATGTTCATATGCACGTGATGTCGGTATTCGAGTGGGTCCAGGCCGTGGTTCTGCCGCGGGATCACTTGTTGCATATGCGCTCGGCATCACAGGATTAGATCCGATCGAGCACGGATTACTCTTTGAGCGTTTCTTGAATCCAGAGCGAATTTCTATGCCTGATATTGACCTTGACTTCGATGAACGTCGTCGATCAGAGATGATCCGATATGCAACGGCAAAATATGGCGACGACCGAGTTGCGCAAATCATTACTTACGGAACAATCAAATCTAAGCAAGCGTTAAAGGATGCCACTCGTGTTCTGGGATACCCATATGCAATCGGAGAGAAACTCACCAAAGCTCTCCCACCTTCGGTGATGGGTAAAGATATAACTTTGGGTGGCATCTTTGATAAAGACGATGCTCGTCATGGCGAAGCGGGCGAATTTCGAACCTTGTACGAAACCGATGTTGATTCAAAGCGAGTAGTAGATCTTGCTCGTGGCCTCGAAGGGTTGAAGCGTCAATGGGGCGTGCACGCAGCGGGAGTGATTCTCTCTCGTGAACCGCTACTAGATGTAATTCCAATTCATCGCAGAGAAGCTGATGGTGCGATTATCACGCAATTTGATATGGGAGCGTGTGAAGCAACTGGGCTTTTGAAAATGGATTTCCTGGGACTTCGAAACCTATCGGTGTTAGACGATGCACTACTTAATATCAAACTCAATTTGGGTATTGACGTAGTCCTCGAAGATCTTGAGTTAGCCGATCAGAAGACATTCGAACTTCTCAGTCGCGGCGATACGCTCGGGGTTTTTCAACTCGATGGTGGGCCAATGCGAGCACTACTTCGCAGTATGGCGCCAGATTCCTTCGCGGATATCTCAGCCGTTATTGCGCTCTATCGCCCAGGTCCGATGGGAGAGAACGCACACAATAACTATGCCGACCGTAAGAATGGGCGAAAGCCAGTCGAGGCGATCCACCCAGAGCTACGCGAACCGCTCGATGAAATTCTTGGGGATACGTATGGGTTAATTGTTTATCAAGAACAAGTAATGGCGATTGCGCAAAAGGTCGCTGGATTTTCACTTGGTCGCGCAGATTTACTTCGAAAAGCTATGGGTAAGAAGAATAAAGATATTTTGGATAAGGAGTACGTACCTTTTGAAGCGGGTATGAAATCAAATGGCTTTGGTGATACTGCAATTAAACGTTTATGGGAAGTTCTTATTCCTTTCTCTGACTATGCATTTAACCGTGCCCACTCAGCCGGTTATGGCGTGGTCTCGTTTTGGACTGCCTACCTCAAGGCAAATTTCCCAACCGAATACATGGCAGCACTTTTAACTAGTGTCCGGGATGATAAAGATAAGTCAGCGCTCTACCTTTCGGAATGTCGAAGAATGGGAATTAAGGTTCTTCCTCCCGATGTCAATGAATCAAATGCTGAATACACACCACGCGGTGTCGATATACGTTTCGGATTAGCAGCGATTCGAAATGTGGGTGAAGGGGTTGTCGGGTCGATTAAATTGGCGCGTGAGATTAAAGGTGCCTTCACATCGTTCGGTGATTTTCTCGCAAAAGTTGATGCGCAGGTGTGTAACAAGAAGACGATCGAATCGCTAGTTAAGGCTGGCTGCTTTGACGATCTTGGCCATCATCGGAAAGCGCTTGTTTCAATTCACCTCGAAGCAATCGATGCCGTGATTGAAACCAAGCGCGCTGAGGCAATCGGACAATTTGATCTCTTTGGTGATGCCAATGGATCAATGATGACCGGACTTGAAATTGAAATTCCACAAGGTGAATGGGATAAGGCAACCTTGTTGGCTTTTGAGCGAGAGATGCTCGGACTCTATGTCTCTGATCATCCACTTCTCGGTGTTGAGCATATTTTGCGTTCAAATACAGATATGTCCATCAGCGCTTTGCTCGACGATGGTGGAGTCCAAGAGGGAATCGTCATAATCGGCGGATTAATTACCGGGATATCACGGAAAGTTTCCCGCCAAGGATCATCCTGGGCGATCGTTACGGTGGAAGATCTTGAAGGTTCACTAGAAGTCTTGTTCTTTGCAAATACATATAACCAATACGCACTGACTCTGATCGAAGATCGGGTTGTCACAATTCGCGGCCGTGTTGATCGTCGTGACGATCAGGTGCGATTTAGCGCGCTAGAAATGTCCACTCTTGATATCGCAAGTGGTCCAGTCGGACCACTCCTGATCACTTTGCCGCTATCTCAATGCACGCCCCCAATTGTGGAGCGGATGAAAGAGATCTTGCATTCGCATCCAGGTAAACGTGAGGTTCATCTACAAGTGAATGACGGCGGGGCTAGCACGACTATGAAAATTGATGCGCTCGTCACATCTTCACCAAGTTTAAGCGCAGACCTTAAGAGTATTCTCGGAGCCGATTGCTTGGTCCGAAGTTGATTCGCTCCAAATCTTTCTCGCACTCGAGGCCAGCAGAAAATAGCGAGCCCCAGTAATCGCTTCGCAAAGTAGACTTCTGCCATGATTCGAAGAGTTGATTTACGCGGTCAGCGACTGAGTAAATTCGAGTATCAAGGCCTGCTCCCTCGTGCAACCCTTGATGTAAATCAAGCTATGGGTTTAATTCAACCAATTCTCGATCGAGTAAAAAATGGAAGCGTTGAGGATTTATTTGCATTGGCAGAAGAATTCGATGGTGTTCGTCCACCGTCAATTCGAGTACCGCAAGTCGCACTTGATAAAGCGCTACTAGAACTCGCACCAGATGTACGAGCAGCACTGGAAATCTCCATCGAGCGAATTAAAAAAGTACATCGCGAACAAATTCGTGGTGAAAGTACAGTGCGAGTTGTAGACGGTGGAAGCGTCACCGAGCGGTGGATACCGGTGGATCGTGTTGGTCTCTATGTTCCTGGTGGTCGTGCGGTTTACCCTTCAAGTGTCATGATGAATGTGATTCCTGCCCAAATTGCGCAAGTTGCTAGCATTGCCGTTGCATCACCGCCACAAAAAGATCATGGTGGCTTACCGCACCCAACAATTTTGGCAACATGCGCACTCCTTGGCATTGACGAGGTCTATGCGGTTGGCGGCGCGCAAGCCGTTGCACTCTTTGCCTACGGTATGGAGGGCCTGAGTGAAAAATGTGATCTAGTAACTGGCCCTGGCAATATTTATGTGGCAGCAGCTAAACGTGCACTTCGCGGAGTAATCGGAATAGATTCAGAAGCTGGACCTACTGAAATTGCAGTGTTGGCAGATGCAAGTGCAGATCCAGTTCATGTTGCAGCTGATCTCATCAGTCAGGCAGAACATGATGTGATTGCTGCAGCCGTACTTGTTACGCCCTCGATAGCACTAGCAGAAGCAGTCGAAGCTCAATTACTCATAAGAGTTGCTAGCACCAAGCACGCCGAGCGAATTGAGACCGCACTCACTGGTGTACAGAGTGCAATTGTGATTGTAGATTCAGTCGAACATGGAATTGAAGTCGTTAATGCTTACGCTGCTGAGCACCTTGAAATTCAAACTGAGAATGCTCGCGACGATGCGACAAAGATTCGCAATGCAGGTGCGGTATTCATCGGAGCATTTACGCCAGTTTCACTTGGTGATTATTCAGCGGGTTCAAACCATGTGCTTCCAACTGGTGGGTGTGCCTGCCATAGCAGCGGATTATCTGTTGCAACATTTCTTCGGGGACTTCACTTTATTGAATATGATCGAAGTGCCTTCGATGAAATTGCCGAAACTGTAATCACCCTTGCCAATGCAGAGGATTTACCTGCACATGGTGAAGCGATGAGTGCTCGTCTGGAAAAAAAATGAGTTGGCCAAAGTGGCTTCCACTTCGAAGCTCACTCGAAGAGCTTTCTCCATACGGCGCCCCGCAGGTGAGTGCAGAGGCCACCCTTAATACAAATGAGAATCCGTTCTCTCCCTCTTCTGTTTTGGCTGCAGCAATTGGTGAACGGATATCGCAAGTTTCCACGACACTTAATCGCTATCCCGATAGAGATGCGGTAGCGCTACGCACAGGACTAGCGAGTTACATTAATTCACAGTCTGGCACCACTTTCACCGCTGCCAATATTTGGGCGGCAAATGGCAGTAATGAAATTATTCAATCGCTCTTTCTCGCCTTCGGCGAGCAGAATTCGATCGGTTTTATTCCTTCATATTCGATGCATCCCTTGATCGCGAAAGTGACAAACTCTCCTTGGATAAGTGGTGTGCGTAGAGAGAATTTTTCACTTGATGTCGCGAGTGCTCTTTCCCAAATAAAAGAGAACAATCCGTCGCTTACATTTATTACAACACCAAATAATCCAACTGGTGAGGTCCTTACACTCGCCGATATCGAAACTCTTGCGGCCAGCGTCACGGGACTTTTAGTCGTCGATGAAGCTTATGCCGAATTTTCGGATGAACTTTCGGCAACCACTTTGATTACTAAGTATCCGCATGTAGTGGTGATTCGGACAATGAGTAAAGCCTTCGCTTTTGCCGGCGCTCGGTTGGGGTATCTCGTGGCACACCCACAAGTAATTGATGCAATGCTTTTAGTCCGGCTTCCGTATCACCTCAGCACGCTCACGCAGAGCGCCGCTCTCGTTGCGCTAGATTTCAAAGATGAACTCTTATCCGGTGTCATGGAGCTGCGCCTAAATAGAGAAGTAGTCAGAGAGCAGTTAACGAATCTCGGACTACAGGTACTACCAAGCCAAGCCAATTTCCTGCTCTTCTCAGGATTTGATATGCCGGCTCCGCAATTGTGGCAAAGCATGCTTGATCGCGGGATTCTCATTCGTGATGTGGGATTATCAGGCTACCTAAGAACGACTATTGGCACCGCCGCCGAGAATAAGAAATTTATAGATGCACTCAGCGATTGCTTAGCGAAGGAGAAAAAATGAGAACAGCCCGGGTTGAGCGAAAAACAAAAGAGTCACACGTTCTTGTCGAAATTAACCTTGATGGAACTGGCGAAATAAGCGTTGATACCGGTGTTCCGTTCTTCGATCACATGCTCGCACAACTTGGAAAGCATTCTGGATTTAATCTCACCGTAAAGACATCAGGAGATATTGATGTGGATTCACATCACACCGTTGAAGATACATCTTTGGCATTTGGACAGGCGCTGCGCGAGGCGCTAGGGGACAAGGCAGGAATTCGTCGCTTTGGTGATGCGATGGTTCCACTTGATGAGGTCCTTGTTCAGGCCGCGGTAGATCTTTCAGGTCGACCATATCTTGTGTATCGCCAACCTGAAATCGTAGAACTCATCGGGACTTTTGATACAACTCTCGGTAAACATATTTGGGAGTCGATTGTTGCTGAGGCTCGCATCGCACTTCATATCCGTGTTCTTGAAGGTCGTAATGCGCACCATGTTTTTGAGGCGCAATTTAAAGCGGTTGCTAGAGCGCTGCGCGATGCAGTCGCGATTGATTCACGCGTGGCTGGAATTCCGTCAACAAAGGGATCACTCTAAATTCGTGATTGCAATACTTGATTACGGCTCAGGAAATTTGCGCTCTGCTGCGCGGGCCTTTGCGACTTCGGGTCATGAAGTAATTCTCACCTCTGACTCAAGAATTGCACTCGAGGCTGTTGGACTTGTAGTTCCTGGGGTGGGTGCTTTTAAAGCCTGCATGAAGGGGATAACTGCTGTTGGCGGCGATAACATCATTAGATTGCGAAAGGAGAAAGAACGCCCAACGCTTGGAATCTGTATTGGAATGCAGATACTTTTTAAAGATAGCGACGAGGATGGCATTAGTGCTGGTATTGGCTTATGGCCCACAAGTGTTCGCAAATTAGTTGCCCCCATTCTTCCTCACATGGGTTGGAATACGATTAATTCTGATTCGCAGTCGCAACTATTTACTGGCATTGAAGATGAATCCTTTTATTTTGTTCACTCATACGCAGCGCAAAACGTGCCGGATGCAATCAATTCCTTATCAACACATGGAACACCATTCCTGGCTGCGGTCGAGGATGGCACGTTGAGTGCAACGCAATTTCACCCAGAGAAATCTGGACGCGCAGGATTGGCCCTCATCAAAAATTGGAGTAGCACCTTATGAAGCACCTCGAACTATTACCGGCCGTTGATGTTAAAGATGGTCGTGCGGTACGACTAGTACAAGGTGAACTTTCACAAGAAAGTATCTATGGGGCACCACTTGAAGTAGCGCTCGAATTCCAAAAATCAGGTGCAGAGTGGTTACATTTGGTTGATCTAGATGCAGCCTTTGGTCGTGGTGATAACGCCGAACTGTTGGCCGAAGTTGTTGGTCGACTCGATATAGATGTCGAGCTCTCAGGTGGAATACGTGATGATGAGTCACTGCGTCGGGCGCTAGCGACTGGATGTAAGCGAATTAATCTTGGAACAGCTGCACTTGAAAATCCAGAGTGGACGGCGCGTATCATTGGTGAACACGGTGACCGAATTGCAGTTGGACTCGATGTCCGCGGACATATTCTCGCCGCTCGTGGATGGACTCAAGAAGGTGGAGATCTCTTTGAAACTCTGGCGCGGTTAGAAATAGATGGCTGCACTCGTTATGTTGTTACAGATGTGACAAAAGATGGAACGCTTAAGGGTCCAAACTTAGATTTATTACGCGAAGTCTGCGCTCAGACGAAGATGCCAGTTGTTGCAAGTGGTGGAATTTCCAGTTTGGCAGATATTGCAGCTCTCTGTGATCTCACGTCAATCGGTGTCGAAGGCGCGATCGTTGGCAAGGCTTTATATGCGCAGGCATTTACACTCGAGCAGGCGCTAGAGATCACCCGCCAATGACGCTATCAACTCGCATAATTGCCTGCTTAGACGTTAACGAGGGACGCGTTGTAAAAGGCGTGAATTTCAAAGATCTGACAGATGCTGGTGATCCAGTTGAGATGGCAAAGCTTTATGACACAGAGGGTATCGATGAATTAACTTTTCTCGATATTTCGGCAAGTGTTGCTAATCGTGAAACAACTTACGACGTTGTGGGCAGAACTGCTGATCAAGTTTTTATCCCACTCACAGTCGGGGGTGGGATCCGCACGGTTGAAGATGTTGATCGTTTACTGCGGGCCGGTGCTGACAAGATATCGATCAATACCGCTGCCATCGCGCGACCCGATTTGATTCGTGAAATTGCAGATAGATTTGGAAACCAAGTACTCGTGCTCTCAGTTGATGCACGACGTGCACGAACTATCTCTGGATTTGAAGTGACGACTCATGGTGGACGAACGAGTGCAAATCTTGACGCTTTGGCATGGATCGAACAGGCAACCCAATTAGGTATTGGAGAAATTTTACTTAATTCGATGGATTCAGATGGAACTCGAGCCGGATATGACATTGGGATGATCGCTCGAGTTCGTGAAATCTCTGCGCTTCCAATTATTGCCAGTGGTGGCGCTGGCTCGCTGGAAGATTTCGCCGCCGCCATCGAGGCTGGGGCAGATGCGTTGCTAGCGGCAAGCGTCTTTCACTTCGGAATTCACCGAATAAGTGATGTAAAAAAGTATCTTTTAGCCCACGGTTATTCCATTCGCACGACCACGCTTGGCTAGGGCACAATATCCCCGTGGACCTTCCTGCGCAGATTCGAGATCTCCTAAAAAACCCGGAAGACCTCATGCCAGCAGTAGCGCAAGACATTTTGTCAGGTGAAGTGTTAATGCTCGCTTACGTGAACGCGGCCTCGCTGGCACTTACTATCGAAAGCGGTTACGCAACGTATTTCAGCAGGTCTCGTAACTCATTATGGAAAAAGGGCGAGACTTCCGGACATCTTCAGAAAATTATCTCGATTTCACTTGATTGCGACGGCGATGCAATTCTTTTCCAAGTCAGCCAAGAGGGCAGCGCCTGCCACACCGGCGAATTCACCTGTTTCCATCGCGAAATATTTCCAAATAAAAGTTCTAATGAAGAAGAGTCGAATTGATGAACATCGAAGAATTTCGTGGCTATGCGAAAACTTTTAATGTTATTCCGGTTTATCGCAAACTCCTTGCAGATGGTGAGACCCCGCTTGGTGTTTATCGGAAGCTGACCGGAAACGCGATCGGATCCTTTCTGCTTGAATCGGCAGAACATGGTGGGGCATGGTCAAGGTATTCATTTATTGGCGCCCACTCACAAGCTACTTTGACTGAAAAAGACGGTAAGGCGCATTGGATTGGAAATCCGCCGGTCGGAGTTCCGACCGATATGGATACACTCGAAGCCCTTCGCCAGACATCGGCACATTTGAAGTCACCAAAAATTGTAGGACTTCCACCATTAACTGGTGGGCTCGTTGGATACATGGGATATGACAGTGTTCGTCGATTGGAAAAACTTCCAGAAATTTCGGTTAAAGATATTCCGCTACCAGAGATCGCCTTTATGCTCACAAATGATTTAGCGGTAATGGATCACACCGATGGAACAATTACCTTAATTGCAAATGCAATTAATTGGGATGGCAGCAACGAGAGAATCGATGAGGCTTTTCAAGATGCACAGTTGCGACTTGACCGAATGCAGAGCCAACTTGCTTCTAGTTTAGTTGGACATATTGCCACGCTACCTAGTGCGCCGGAAGTTTCATTTAATCGCAATATGAGCGAATCGCAGTTTCTCGCAAAAATTGCACTGGCCAAAGAAGAGATCCTGGCTGGAGAGGCCTTTCAGATAGTTCTTTCGCAGCGCTTTGAAGTTGAATGCACTGCGGATCCAGTCGATGTGTATCGGATGTTAAGACTTCGAAATCCCTCTCCGTACATGTATTTGCTGCGATTTGAGGATGGCATTGATGTTGTTGGTTCAAGCCCAGAAGCGCTGGTGAAAGTCACTGAAGGCGAAGTTTTAGTTCATCCAATTGCAGGCACTCGCAAGCGCTCTGATTCGCCAGAGGAAGATAAGCGGTTAGGCGATGAGCTGCTTGCTGATCCTAAAGAACGTGCCGAACATCTGATGCTGGTTGATTTGGGGCGAAATGATTTAGGTCGAATCTGTAAAGCTGGTAGCGTCGAAGTCGTAGATTTTATGAGTATCGAACGCTATTCACATGTAATGCATATTGTCTCCACAGTTACCGGAACTCTGGCTGCGCAGATGAGTGGCGTCGATGCGCTCTTTGCAACGTTTCCGGCCGGCACACTCTCAGGTGCACCGAAACCTCGCGCAATGAAAATAATTGAAGAGTTAGAACCGCACCGAAGAGGTCTTTACGGTGGTGCAATCGGTTATCTCGATTTCAACGGAAATGTTGATACATGTATTGCAATTAGAACAGCGCTGATTCATAACGGTCGGGCTTACGTTCAAGCCGGTGCGGGCATCGTGGCTGATTCCGTTGCAGAATCGGAAAATCAAGAGTGCTTAAATAAAGCCGCTGCCGTACTTGGAGCAATTAGTGCTGCAAATGTTATGCAGGCTGCGCTATGAAAAATTTAATCCCAATTTTAATCAGTGCTGTAGTAATTGCCGCCCTAGTAATCCTGATAAGCCGACGATTTACAATCTCTTCTCGCTACGAACGAAAGCCTCGAGTACATACGACTTGGAGTGCACAGGATCACGGTATAGATCCGACTAAGGAGATGCCGTGAGTGTTCTAGATTCAATTATTGAAGGTGTTCGTGAGGATCTAGCAAAGCGACGCATTCCACTGGCTCAGCTTCACGAATTGATGGGAGCGGCGGCTCCCGTCCGTGATGCGCACGCGCTACTTCGCGGTGATCTCATTAGCGTGATTGCAGAAGTCAAGCGTGCATCTCCGAGTAAAGGTGCCCTTGCCACTATTGCTGATCCAGCTGCACTTGCCTCGCAATATGAAGAAGCGGGCGCTAGTGTCATCAGCGTCCTTACCGAAGAACGTAGATTTGGTGGTTCGCTGAAAGATTTGAGCGCTGTGAGAAATGCGGTAGATATTCCAGTTCTTCGGAAAGATTTCATGGTTGATGATTACCAATTTTACGAAGCGCGCGCATATGGCGCCGATGTAGTACTTCTCATCGTGGCGGCGCTATCGACTGCACAATTAAAGGACTTCTACGAAATGTCGACTGAACTTGGCATGGCGGTACTTGTCGAGGTTCATACTCATGACGAGTTAGAGCGGGCGATGGAGATTGAACCAAAAATTATTGGAATTAATTCTCGCAATCTCAAAACGCTTGCAGTCGATCAGGCCGCCTTTGCTGACCTAATTCCTAGGATTCCTGGTGAGATTATCCGAGTTGCTGAGTCAGGAATCTCAAACCGCAGCGAAGTTGAAAGCGCCCAGTCATACGGCGCTGATGCCATTTTGGTAGGGGAGGCGCTGGTTCGAGCGGGGGAGCCAATCTCCGCACTGCACACCTTGCGTGGTCTCTAGTACCCTCAAGCCATGACAACTGATGAGCAAATAATCCAATCGTCGCAAGACATCCTGGGTCACTTTGGTCCTTATGGCGGACGATTTGTTCCGGAAGCGCTCATCGGTGCACTCGAAGAGTTAGAGCAAGCTCATCTCACCGCACAACTTGATCCAACATTTGCAGCCGAGTTAGATCATCTGCACCGTACATATTCTGGTCGACCAAGCATTATTACCGAAGCGCCACGCTTTGCTGCCCATGCTGGGAATGCTCGTATTATTTTAAAGCGGGAAGATCTCAATCACACCGGCTCTCATAAAATAAATAACGTATTAGGTCAAGCGCTACTGACTGTGCGAATGGGTAAGAAGCGCATCATCGCCGAAACCGGAGCGGGTCAGCACGGTGTTGCATCTGCGACTGCTGCGGCGCTCATGGGACTTGAGTGCGTTGTCTACATGGGTGAAGAAGATACAAAACGTCAATCACTTAACGTTGCTCGAATGAAATTACTTGGAGCAGAAGTTATCCCAGTGACTTCGGGTTCACGCACTCTCAAAGATGCGATCAATGAAGCGATGCGCGATTGGGTGACAAATGTTGACTCCACTCATTATCTTCTCGGCACTGTAGCGGGACCACACCCATTCCCGACTATGGTTCGAGATTTCCATCGCATCATTGGAGTTGAATCACGCGCACAGGTTCTTGCACTTACCGGAAAACTTCCTGACGCTGTACTTGCTTGCGTCGGAGGCGGCTCCAATGCAATTGGAATCTTCCATCCATTTATTGACGATCACGACGTTCGTTTGATCGGTCTTGAAGCTGGTGGAGATGGTGTTGCAAGTGGTCGACACGCAGCGGCAATCTCAGGCGGCTCACCTGGAGTTCTGCACGGAACTCGCTCTTATGTTTTACAAGATGCAAATGGTCAGACAGTTGAATCGCACTCAATTTCTGCTGGCCTTGATTACCCTGGCGTTGGGCCAGAGCATGCATACCTCAATGACATCGGTCGCGCTGAGTACCGCGCAATCACCGATGCACAAGCGATGGAAGCGTTTTCGATTCTTTGCAAGACCGAAGGAATTATCCCAGCTATTGAAACTGCGCATGCACTTGCTGGCGCAATGATTATTGGTAAGGAACTTGGCGAATCCGCAACGTTACTCATTAATCTTTCGGGTCGTGGCGATAAGGATGTTTCAACGGCCGCTGAGTACTTTGGGATCGAACTTTAAAGGTGGCTCTTTCAACACCGCTTGATCAAGTATTAGCAAAGGCAAAGAGCGAGAATCGCGCTGCTTTAATTGCATATATTCCAGCAGGTTTCCCGAGTATTGAAGGATGTAAAAAAGTTATTGCGGCATTTGCCCGTGGTGGTGTCGACGCGATCGAAATTGGATTTCCTTATAGCGATCCAGTCATGGACGGGCCCACTATTCAAGCGGCAGCAGTGCAATCTTTAAGCCACGGAACTGGGGCACAAGAAGTCTTAGATTCCTTAAAGTGTGCCACGGACTTGGGCATCGCTGCGGTAGTTATGACATATTGGAATCCGATTGAAAAATACGGTCCTGAAAAATTTGCGCAAGCAATCGCAGCTCATGGTGGCTCCGGAGTCATCACGCCAGATCTCACCGTTGAAGAGTCGGCTGGTTGGATCGCTGCCACTGATAAACATGAAATTAATCGAATCTATGTCGTGGCACCAAGCACAAAAGATGGTCGGCTTCCGATGGTCACAGAACAATGTGGCGGATTCGTATATGCGGCGAGTTTGATGGGTGTGACCGGAACTCGTTCCAGTGTTTCATCCTTAGCATCGGATCTAGTTGGTCGAATTCGTGAAACGACAGATACACCGGTGAGTGTTGGACTTGGTGTTTCTACTCGGGAGCAGGCTAAATCGGTGGCGGGCTATGCCGATGGGGTCATCGTTGGTTCTGCCTTCATTAATGCAATCCTGGATGCACCCGACGAAGAATCAGGGCTGGCAGCTGTTGAGCACCTGGCGCGGGAGTTATCGCTAGGAGTTCGCGAGGGTCGTTAGCGGGGTCTACACAATAAACACAAGAAGAAATTCCTCGTATAGCGGAATTATCTTTCAAAATCGTTGTAAATTAGGCTAAGTTTTTCGGTAAAGATTTAAAACTACGAGTGAGGGATACCATGGCTAAGAAGGTAAAGAATTCAGTGAAGGCCCAAAGTGGAGATCCGTTCACACGTTGGCTTGTCATTGGAATGGTCACACTTGTGATCGCTGTTGGAGTCGGATTTAGCCTCACAAGCGAGAAGAGTATTTCAACTCAATCACTGGCCGCCCTTGACTCTTTTAGCCCTACTGGTCCGGTAAGTGCGGTTGTTTCATCTGCAGATGGAGATGGAGTTGTTTTTAATCAAGGGCTTCCGCTAAAAATTGATATCTTTGAAGATTTTCAATGCCCCATCTGTAAACTTTTTGAAGATCCACTTGGTGGGTACCTCACATCCTTGATTACGGAGAAGAAGGCGCAAGTTACTTACCATCCGCTTTCATTTCTCGGCAATGACTCTTCAGATAATGAATCGATAGCTGCAGCAAATGCTGCCTACTGTGCAGTTGATGAAGATAGATTTATAGATATGCACAAAGCTCTTTATGTTGTCCAATCTAGTACCGAGAATTCTGGCTTTCTGAGTACAAAGAATTTAATCGAGATTGGTAAGAAAATTGGAATCTCTTCACCTGCTTTTGAAGATTGCGTTACCAACAAATCGAAGTTGAAGAATGTTATTACTGCGACCGAGTCAATGACTCGGTATAACGTACAAGGAACGCCGACGACATTCATCAATGGTAAAGTGTGGAATCGTCAATCACCTGGCTTTGACCTCGGAGAATTTAAGGCTGCGGTCGAAGTGGCAACAAATTAATCTCTGGCGATCATAAAGATGTTGCGCGCCTCAATTCCCTCTCCAGCTAAGTCATTTCTGGAGATAGGGCCGCTGACGGTTCACTTCTACGCCCTATGCATCATTGCTGGAATTGCAGTTGCAATCTGGCTGGGTGATAAACGATTGCGTGCGATTAATCCGCAATTAGTTTCAGTCGTTGCTGATGTTGCAATCGTGGCAGTGCCGGCTGGAATTTTGGGCGGGCGTCTTTATCACGTCATCTCTTCTCCACGAGATTTTTTTGGTAGCACTGGATCACCGGCAGATATTTTCGCAATTTGGAAAGGTGGCCTTGGAATTTGGGGCGCAATTTCAGTAGGGGCACTTGCAGCCGCATGGGCATACCGAAGACAGGTTCGCCTTAAGTCAGAGCTGGACTTTCCACCATTTGCTCGATTTCTTGATGTGCTTGCACCTGGGATCTTGCTGGCGCAAGCAATTGGACGATTTGGAAATTGGTTTAATATCGAACTTTTTGGCAGACCACTCGATACTTGGTGGGGCTTAGAAATTCCAAGCCGATACCGTCCATCTGGATTTGTGGAGTTTGCAACATTCCATCCGACTTTTCTCTACGAAGCGATCTGGTGCACGCTTGTGGCAGCAGCACTTCTCATTTTTGGAAAAAAACTTGCCTCAGGCCAGAGCTTTGCGCTCTATATTGCACTGTACTGTCTCGGACGGTTCTTTATTGAAAATCTTAGAATCGATACTGCCAATCAAATCTTGGGATTACGCCAGAATCAATGGGTAAGTTTTATCATCGGCGCTGTTGCGATTGTGATCTTCATGCGCCTGCGTCGAGTCGTAGGTTTAAGCGGCGATTCGGGTACCCTGCGAACATGAGTCTCGAATCTGTCTACCAGCGCAATCTCCAGCACCGCGCTCATCGCGCCGGTTGGTTACGCGCGGCAGTTCTTGGCGCAAATGATGGATTGGTCTCCACTGCGAGTTTGATGATGGGAGTTACGGCGGCAAACCCAGGTGAGAGTAAGTTTCTTATTACTGCCGGTGCTGCTGCGATTGTGGCAGGTGCTATGTCAATGGCTGTCGGTGAGTATGTTTCGGTTCGCTCACAAACTGATGTGGAAGAATCCGATCGCAAAGTTGAGATTGGTCATCTCGCAATAGATCCAGAGGGCGAATTGCTTGAGCTCACACATATTTATATTGCGCGTGGGTTGACGCCTGAATTAGCAAGCCAAGTCGCGCTACAGATGCACGACCATGATGCGCTCGAAGCACATTTACGTGATGAACTCGGTCAAATGCCACAGAATAAAGCGCGACCAATTCAGGCAGCTTTGGCCTCGGCGGCAAGTTTTACGATGGGTGGTCTGATTCCATTTGCTGGTGCTTTTGCTCCGACCCCGGGTGCGATTGCGCTGACCATCGTCTCCTTTGCCATGCTGGGACTTTTGATTACCGGCGTCTTAAGCGCGAAAACGGCCGGAACTCACCCATTGCGACCAACGATTCGAGTGATGTTGGGCGGCGCCGCTGGTATGGCAGTTACTGCGGGGATTGGCCAACTTCTTCATATTAACCTCGGTTAGCACAATAGATTTGAACTATCGATAGTGGCATAGCCTTGCTAGTCTTTGTGCAGGGTCAGCGTTGTCCCGTCGAATGTGACGAATATCGGACAACAGGAGATCTCGCAGATGGCACTTTCATCAAATTATCCCGCAGCACAAGGTTTATATAACCCTGCGCAAGAGCACGATGCTTGCGGTGTTGCGATGGTTGCCACTCTGAATAAAGTTGCCACACATGAAATTGTTGCGAAGGCGTTAATAGCACTTCGTAACTTGGAACACCGCGGCGCAGCAGGAGCAGAACCAGATAGTGGTGATGGCGCCGGTATTTTAATTCGAGTTCCACATGCATTTTATAAAGAAATTCTTAACTTCGAACTTCCAGCAGAAGGTTCATATGCAACTGGTATTGCATTTATCGCTCCTTACTTTGATCCCACTTCACTTGTCCTTGCCATTGCAGCAGAAGAAGGCTTGCACGTTCTTGGATGGCGTGACTTGCCGACAAATGCAGCGTCAGTAGGAAATACAGCAAAGTCTGTAATGCCACTGTTCCGACAGCTTTTTGTGGAGAGCAAGACGAAAGAAAGTGGCATCGCCCTTGATCGATTGGCATTTGCTCTTCGCAAGCGAGTAGAGCAAGCGGGCGAGATTTATTTCCCATCTCTTTCTTCTCAAACAATTGTCTATAAAGGAATGCTTACCACTGGCCAACTTGAGGAATTTTTCCCAGATCTAAGTGATCCACGCGTTGTATCCCCATTAGCACTTGTCCACTCTCGTTTCTCCACTAATACATTTCCATCGTGGCCATTAGCTCACCCTTATCGATATATCGCTCACAATGGCGAGATCAATACCGTTAAGGGAAATCGCAATTGGATGCGCGCACGTGAGTCACTCCTTGCTAGTGACGTTATTCCTGGTGAAATGTCGCGTCTCTTTCCAATTGTAGAAATGTCAGGCAGCGACTCGGCATCCTTTGATGAAGTTCTTGAACTTCTCTATCTCGGTGGACGTTCACTTCCACATGCGATCTTGATGATGATTCCAGAAGCGTGGGAGAACCACACCACGATGTCTAAAAAGCGTCGCGAGTTCTACTCTTTCCATTCTTCGCTGATGGAGCCATGGGATGGTCCAGCATGCGTTGTCTTTACTGACGGACATCAAGTGGGTGCAGTCCTTGATCGCAACGGCTTGCGTCCATCTCGCTACTGGGTAACCCATGATGGACTTGTTGTTTTAGCTTCAGAAGTTGGCGTACTTGATATTCCGGCCGAGCAAATTGCGCGAAAGGGACGCTTGCAACCAGGAAAGATGTTCCTCGTTGATATTGAGTCTGGTCGCATTATTGAAGATGATGAGATCAAAGATTCGCTTGCAGATGGTGCACCATATGGCAAGTGGGTTGAAGATGGCATGATCAAACTCTCGGAGTTACCTGCACGTGAACATATTATTTATCCACACTCCTCTGTCGTTCGTCGTCAACGTGCATTTGGCTACACCGAAGAAGAACTTCGTATCATCATCACGCCGATGGCAAAGGGTGGGGGAGAGGCTCTCGGTTCGATGGGTACCGATACCCCGATTGCGGCGCTATCAAATAAGCCACGAGTTCTTTTCGACTACTTCACCCAACTTTTCGCTCAGGTTACCAATCCACCACTTGATGCAATCCGAGAAGAACTAGTTACTAGTTTGGCTGGCTCCATTGGTCCAGAACATAATCTCTTAGATCCCGGACCAGAATCATGTCGCCAGATTCAACTTACATTTCCAGTAATCGATAATGATGAACTGGCAAAAATTATTCACGTCAATGCAGATGACGAGCATCCGGATCTTGCTTCCTATGTTGTCCGCGGACTATTTCCGGTCTCAGGAGATGGCAACACTCTTCGCAAGCGACTAGATGAGATTAAGAGTGAAGTAAGTCAGGCAATTAAAGATGGTGCCCGAATTATCGTGCTCTCTGATCGAAATGGTGACGCAGAAGATACGCCGATTCCTTCGCTCCTACTTACTGCAGCGGTGCATCACCATTTAATTCGGGAAAAGACACGTACCAAGGTTGGTCTTGTTGTTGAAGCAGGAGATGTTCGGGAAGTTCACCATGTTGCACTCCTCATTGGATACGGCGCAGCGGCAGTAAATCCTTATCTTGCGATGGAGAGCGCTGAAGATCTAGTTATTCAAGGCGTGATCACTGGTATTACTCCAGAAAAAGCCGTGCATAACATTATTAAGGCGCTCGGTAAGGGCGTGTTAAAGGTAATGTCAAAGATGGGTATCTCAACAATTGCGTCATACACAGGTGCGCAAGTATTTGAAGCGATCGGCCTAGCCCAAGGTGTTGTTGATGAATTTTTTGTCGGCACTACTTCTCGCCTCGGTGGCGTAGACCTTGATGTAATTGCGCAAGAAACAATTAAGCGCCATCACATCGCATACCCACCAGGAGGAGAAGTTCCTGGAACCAAGCGACTTCCTATTGGTGGCGAATATCAATGGCGCAGAGATGGTGAACCACACCTTTTCAATCCAGAGACAGTTTTCACACTTCAGCACGCAACCCGCTCAAAGCGTTACGATGTATTTAAGCGATATACCCGCGCTGTAGATGAGCAAAGTAGCGCGCTGATGACACTTCGCGGACTCTTTACCTTTAAATCTGCCGAACGAACACCGATTTCGATAGATGAAGTCGAGTCAGTTTCGCAGATCGTCAAGCGCTTCTCAACTGGTGCTATGTCCTATGGTTCGATCTCACAGGAAGCACACGAAACACTCGCAATTGCCATGAACCGACTTGGTGGTAAATCAAATACTGGTGAGGGTGGTGAAGACCCTGATCGATTTACGCCAGAACCTAATGGTGATTCAAAGCGAAGTGCAATTAAACAAGTAGCCTCTGGCCGATTCGGTGTCACCAGTAATTACTTGGTAAATGCAGATGATATTCAAATCAAAATTGCGCAGGGAGCAAAGCCCGGCGAAGGTGGACAGCTCCCGGGTAACAAGGTCTATCCATGGATTGCCAAGGTGCGTTACTCAACGCCAGGTGTGGGACTCATTTCCCCACCACCTCATCACGATATTTACTCGATTGAAGATTTAGCTCAACTTATTCACGATTTAAAGAATGCAAATAAGAACGCTCGTATTCACGTGAAGCTAGTTGCTGAAGTTGGAGTAGGAACTGTGGCAGCGGGTGTATCTAAGGCACATGCCGATGTTGTCCTCATCTCCGGCCACGACGGTGGAACAGGTGCATCACCGCTGACTTCACTTAAGCATGCTGGCGCTCCTTGGGAACTCGGACTTGCCGAAACTCAGCAGACGTTATTACTCAACGGTCTTCGAGATCGCATCGTGGTTCAGGCAGATGGTTCACTAAAAACTGGTCGGGACGTTGTCATCGCTGCGCTTCTTGGTGCCGAAGAATACGGTTTCGCAACTGCACCTCTTGTTGTATCTGGCTGCGTAATGATGCGCGTTTGTCATTTGGATACCTGCCCAGTTGGTGTTGCTACTCAAAATCCAGAATTACGCAAAAATTTCACAGGTAAACCTGAATTCGTTGAGACTTTCTTTGAATATATTGCCGAGGAAGTGCGTGAAATCTTGGCTTCGCTAGGTTGCCGAACAATCCAAGAGGCGATCGGCCATGTTGAGTACTTGGATACTAAGAGCGCTGTTGATCACTGGAAGTTAAGTGGCCTTGATCTCTCTCCACTATTGGTGCGTCCAGATGTTAAAGGGTCGCTCTACCAGATCACAACCCAAGAACATGGTTTAGAGAATGCGCTCGATAATGAGCTCATTGCTAAGTCACAACTTGCTTTAACCAAGGGAGAAAAGGTTTCAATCGAAAGTTCGGTTCGAAATGTGAATCGAACAGTTGGAACAATGCTCGGATCAGAGATCACACGTGCCTATGGTGGCGAAGGTCTGCCTCGAGGAACAATTGATATTACTTTGCGAGGATCTGCCGGCCAGTCACTAGGTGCCTTCATTCCTTCTGGCTTAACGCTTCGCCTCTTTGGTGATTCAAATGACTACGTAGGTAAGGGAATATCTGGTGGCCGAGTCATCGTTAGGCCAGATGAGAAATCTTCTTTTGATTCTGAAAAAAATGTTATTGCTGGAAATGTGATCGGTTATGGCGCAACTTCTGGCGAGATATTTATTCGCGGAATTGTCGGAGAACGATTCTGTGTCCGAAATTCTGGTGCGACCGCTGTGGTTGAGGGAATTGGTGACCACGGGTGTGAATATATGACTGGTGGAACGGTAGTCGTACTCGGAGCAACAGGACGTAACTTTGCTGCTGGCATGTCGGGTGGCCGCGCATTTCTTCTAGATTTGGATGTTTCGCTCGTCAATACCGACATGGTCGATGTTCTTGTCGTTCCAGCGGATCAAAAAGAGCATCTCAAAGAAGTTCTCTTGGATTATTACAATGAGACTGATTCTCAGGTTGCTGGAGCGCTACTCCTTGATTGGGAGAGCTCGGTAAGTAGAATCTTAATGGTGATGCCCCGAGATTATGCCCGAGTACTTGCTGCGATGGAGAAGGCGACTAAAGAGGGTCTTCCAATCGATCAATACGTCATGGAGGTAGCAGTTAATGGCTGATCCAAAGGGTTTTCTTACAACGCCACGTGAAATGCCAAAGCGTCGTCCCGTTGATGTGCGCATTCAAGATTGGCGTGAAGTGTACGAGCCACAGAGTTTTGAACACCTACAAAAGCAAGCTGGTCGTTGCATGGATTGTGGAATTCCCTTCTGTCACTCTGGGTGTCCACTAGGTAATCTCATTCCTGAGTGGAATGACTTGATATGGCGCGGGGATAAGACAGAGGCAATCGCACGACTTCATGCCACAAATAATTTTCCAGAGTTCACTGGTCGCCTCTGCCCAGCACCATGTGAGACTGCTTGTGTAGTTGCTATCAACACCGATGCCGTGACAATTAAGCAGGTCGAGCTCAGAACTATTGAAGAAGCATTTGGTAGTGGAGATGTAAAACCGTTAGCACCTGATCGCATTACTGGAAAGACTGTTGCGGTGATCGGTTCCGGTCCAGCTGGACTTGCAGCTGCCCAGCAACTCACACGTGCTGGACATACAGTCGTCGTCTACGAGCGCGCCGATAAAATTGGTGGACTTCTGCGTTATGGAATTCCTGAATTCAAAATGGAAAAAAATATTATTGATCGTCGACTTTCTCAGATGGAGAAAGAAGGTACACGTTTTCGCACCGGTGTAGATATTGGCGTCGATATAACGGGATCAGAGTTGCGTCAAAAATATGATTCCGTAGTTCTAGCAATTGGTGCAACCCAGTGGCGTGATCTCCCGATTAAAGGGCGTGAAAATAAAGGTATCTACCAGGCGATGGAATTTTTGCCGTGGGGAAACAAACAAGCTCTTGGTGAAGTAAGTAACCCTGAAATCAATGTTGCCGGTAAGCATGTCGTCATTCTTGGTGGAGGAGATACTGGCGCTGATTGTCTTGGCACATCAATCCGCCAAGGTGCAGCAAGTGTTACTCAGCTTGAAATTATGCCTCGACCATCAGATGAACGACCAGCTTCGGCCCCGTGGCCGATGTACCCAATGATTTATCGCGTTTCTAGCGCACATGAAGAGTTAGATGATCGAATCTTTGCTGTGAGTACTGAAGAATTTATCGGAGATGGTAACGGTAATCTAAAAGCGTTGAAAATTGTTGAGACCCAACTTGTTGATGGCAAGTTCCAACCTGTGGCAGGCTCCGAGCGAGAGTTGCCAGCTGATTTCGCCTTTCTTGCGATGGGATTTACTGGCCCGCAGGCAACTCCACTCTTTGCACAACTTGCAGTAGAACTAGATGATCGAACAAATGTTAAACGTAACGAGATCTTCGAAAGTACCGCAGAAGGTGTATTTGTTGCTGGTGATGCTGGTCGTGGTCAATCACTCATCGTTTGGGCTATCGCAGAAGGCCGAAGTGTAGCTGCCGCTGTTGATCGCTACTTGGAGGGAGAAACTCAACTACCTTCTCCTATTTCACCGACAGAGAGGTCGCTTACAGTTTAATAATTAAGCCGCGCTCAAAATACTGCGGACTCGTAGGTATGTAGAAACAATCGATAGGATAAGAACATGCGTCGCGCGAAAATAGTTTGCACACTTGGTCCTGCTGTTGATACCCCTGAAAAAATTAGCGAGCTCATTGCTGCGGGCATGAATATGGCTCGTCTCAATCTTTCGCATGGGGGATATGAAGAACACCAGAGTCGACTAGATCGCGTTCGTGCCGCCGCTGCTGAGGCTGGAGTTCCGCTTGCAATTCTGGTGGATCTGCAAGGTCCAAAGATTCGTCTTGCTCGCTTCAAGGATGGGCCACACGATCTTGCTCGTGGTGATATTTTCACGATTACAACAGATGACGTTGAGGGAAGTAAGGAACGCGTGGGCACGACCTATAAGGGTCTTCCGGGTGATTGCAAAGCTGGTGATCGAATTCTGATTGATGATGGAAAAGTGACGGTCGAGGTTATCGAGGTAAAGGGTGCAGATGTAATTACGAAGGTAATTGAACCCGGTGCGGTCAGCAATAATAAAGGAATCAACCTTCCTGGAGTTGCAGTCTCTGTACCAGCGCTCTCCGAGAAAGATATTGATGACCTTCGCTGGGGTTTGCGAGCTGGCGCGGATTTCATTGCACTCTCATTTGTTCGAAGTGCTGAAGATATTGTTGATGTCCATAAGATTATGGATGAGGTCGGTATTCGAATACCAGTCATTGCAAAGATCGAAAAACCACAAGCGGTAGAGAATTTAGTCGGAATTGTTGGTGCATTCGATGGCATTATGGTCGCGCGCGGAGATCTAGGAGTAGAACTTCCGATTGAAGATGTTCCTCTTGTACAAAAGCTCTGTATTGAACTGGCAAGAGATGCTGCCAAACCAGTTATTGTCGCAACCCAAATGCTTGATTCGATGATTACCAACTCAAGGCCTACCCGGGCAGAAGCCACCGATTGCGCAAATGCTGTCCTTGATGGTGCGGATGCTTTGATGCTCTCTGGTGAGACTAGCGTTGGTGAATTTGCGATTGAAGCAGTTGCAACCATGGCGCGGATTATTCAAAAAACTGAAGAGGGTGGTTTGGATCGAATCCGTCCGTTAAAGCACCAACCACGTACTAAGGGTGGCGCAATAACTAAGGCCGCCGTAGAAGTTGGCGCAATCGTGGGTGCAAAGTTTCTCGTGGCCTTCACGCAGAGTGGTGACTCAGCCCGCCGAATGGCACGGTTGCGTTCACCGATTCCAATTTTAGCTTTGACCCCAGATCGTGGAACTTATAATCGATTGGCGTTGTCGTGGGGAGTCGAGTCAATGATTACTCCAGTTGTTTCACATACAGATGAAATGGTGAAGCAGGTTGATGGTCTGTTATTGGAGAGCAAGCGCGCAACAATTGGTGAAAACGTAATGATTGTGGCCGGTTCACCTCCCGGAATTCCTGGTTCAACGAATGCAATGCGCGTGCACCGCATGGGAGATGCCGTCGCTGGCGCAGCTCCTGCTTACCGTTAACACTAACTCGATCGCTCAGGTTAAGATTCACGGGTAAGCCTCGGTACTCCAACGGTAGAGAGGGCAGTCTCAAACACTGCATAGTGTCGGTTCGAATCCGACTCGGGGCACATGATGAGTTCGACTAACGAAGGTAGCGCGTCGACTTCTGTACGTATTGTCGTCGCCGAAGATGAAGCGTTAATTCGGATGGATCTTGTTGAAATGTTGGCCGAGGCTGGATACTCCGTTGTCGCTCAAGCAGGAGATGGTGCGCAAGCGATCGAATTAGTTAAAGAGCATCAACCAGATTTGGCAATTCTTGATGTCAAGATGCCCGTTCTCGATGGCATTAGCGCTGCTGAAGAGATAATTTCAATTTGTCCAGTACTTATGCTGACCGCTTTTAGCCAGCGAGAGTTGGTAGATCGAGCACGTGATGCAGGTGTGATGGCATACCTACTTAAACCATTCACAATTAGCGATTTAATTCCAGCAATTGAGATTGCAATGAGTCGCCATAATCAGATGCGAACACTCACCGAAGAAGTAGCTGATTTACACGAACGGCTTGAGACGAGAAAAATTATTGATCGAGCAAAAGGGATTTTGATGTCAGCGCTCAATCTCACTGAGCCAGCTGCATTTTCTTGGATTCAAAAAGCGGCGATGGATCGGCGGCTGACCATGAAACAAGTAGCTGAGGCGGTCATCAGCCCCGAGGCAGCCACATTCGATTAACTCTCTGCCTCGGCAGTAAAAGCACACTTTTTCCGTGATTCTATTTACCTTCTTGAGCGTGATGGCTATGCTTTGCGCATCCCACTCGAGGTCTGATCACCTTGTCTTGAGGGGGCAATCATCGAAAGGGAGAACATGCAGAAATTCAATAAAGCGACCATGCTCGTTGCTGCAGCAATCACCAGCTTAGTACTTGCTGGTTGTGGCGGCGGAAGCGATGCTTCAGGTCCATTAAAAATCGGTTCACTACTTCCTGAAACAGGAAGTCTTGCATTCCTCGGACCCCCTGAGTTTGCAGGCGTAGACCTAGCTATAGCCGACATCAATGCAGCTGGCGGAGTACTCGGAGAAAACATCGAGCACATTCGTGGAGATTCAGGAGATACAAGTTCTGATATCGCGCAGCAGACAGCAGATTCACATATCGCAGCAGGCGTAAGTGCAATTGTTGGCGCTGCATCATCAGGCGTCTCCTTTACTGTAATTGATAAGATTACGAGTGCAGGAATTGTTCACTTCTCACCAGCAAACACATCACCAGACTTTACAAATTACGCTGATGACGGTTACTACTTCCGTACAGCACCATCAGATACTTTCCAGGGCGCAGTCCTTGGTCAGTTGATGGCGAAAGAGGGAGCAACTAACGCTGTATTCCTAAACCTTGATGATGCATACGGAAACGGACTTGCAAAGTACGCGATGGCTGCATTCACAGGAACTTCGACAAACATTGTCTATAACCCACAGGCTGCTGAATTCTCAGCTGATGTTTCAAAGGCGAAGGCTGCAAAGCCAGATGCAATTGCAATCATCGGATTCGATGAGACAGCAAAGATCTTCACAGAGCTTATCAAGCAGGGAATTGGTCCAGACAAGGTAAAGACTTACCTCGTTGATGGAAACCTTTCAAGCGGAGCTTATGCTGATCTACCTGCAGGAATCATGAAGGGTGTTAAAGCAACTCTTCCTGGTGTATTTGCAGATGGTTCACTTCAGGAGCGTCTACTTGGTGTAGATCCTGCACTGACCGACTTCTCATATGCAGCTGAGTCATACGACGCAGTTGTCTTGATCGCACTTGCTGCAGAGCAGGGTGGAGCAACGGATGGAATGACAATCCGTGACAACCTCGTTTCAGTCTCAAAGGGTGGCACTAAGTGCACAACCTTTGCTGAGTGCAAGGCTCTCATCGCTGATGGCACAGATATCGACTACGACGGTGTTTCAGGTCCAGTCGAATTTGCTGACAACGGAGATCCTTCATATGCAACGATGGGTATCTACCAGTACATTGCAAATGACAAGTACGAAGCACTACCAGCAGAGTTCATCTCTGGTGATGTACCAGCAGGCGAGTAATCACCAGCTAAATTAGTAATAAGTAAGGCCCGCCAGATATCTGGCGGGCCTTACTTATTACAAGAGAAGTTTAAGATTTTGCCATGGTTCCAAGATATAACTCAATTACCTTTGGATCAGTTGAGAGAGACTTTCCAGTCCCTTCATAAGCATTCTTTCCTTGATCGAGAACGTATCCACGATCAACGATCTGTAAACAACGCCGTGCATTCTGTTCAACGATGATTACCGTCACGCCAATTTCATTAATTTCACGCACACGAACGAAAACTTCATCTTGAAGTGCTGGAGAGAGTCCGGCACTTGGTTCATCAAGAAGAAGGACTGAAGGGTCCATCATGAGTGCACGTCCCATGGCAACCATTTGACGTTCGCCACCCGAGAGAGATCCAGCACGCTGTTTGCGACGAGTCCCAAGAGTTGGAAAGAGATCAACTACAAAATCAAAGCGCTCAGAAAATTTTGATGGAGATTGAAATGCACCCATCTGTAAATTCTCTTCGATCGAAAGTGAAGGAAAGACGTTATTGTTTTGGGGTACAAATCCGATTCCGCGTTCCACAAGTTGATCAGCTCGCATATTGGTGATCTCTTCATCTTTAAGATACACGTTACCTTCACGCACCTTCACGAGTCCAAATAGTGATTTAAGAAGTGTTGATTTACCGGCACCGTTTGGGCCAATAATACCAACAAGTTCACCCTTGTTTGCATAGAGATTACAACCGTTAAGAATATTGATACCAGGTAGATAACCGGCGACTAGTTCATGAGCAACAATGATCGGTGATTGTGTTTGAGTCATGGTTACTTTCCGTCGGCAGCCTGAGATAGATCTTCATTGTGATGTGATCCGAGATAAGCCTCGATTACATCAGGGTTGCCCATTACTGATGAAGGTGTTCCTTCAGCGATGATCTGACCCTGCGCCATGACAATAACCCAATCACTAATTTCGTGCACCATATCCATATCGTGCTCCACGAAGAGGACGGTTTTCCCCTGAGTCCGTAGATCTTTTATATGTTCAAGCAAAGATTGTTTGAGCGCTGGATTTACGCCAGCCATTGGTTCATCAAGCATTACTATCTCTGGTTCCACCATGAGGGCTCGAGCCATCTCAAGAAGTTTACGTTGTCCGCCTGAAAGTGCAGCGGCAAAGTCACCTTGCTTTTCAATCAATTTAAAGTGAGTCAGAATTATTGAGGCGCGAGCTTTGATAAGTTCTTCTTGGTTGCGCCATAATCGTGGAAAGAGTGAGCGGGCAATAGATTCACCCTTTTGACCAGGTGCACCAAGAATCATATTCTCCATAACGGTCAGTCGATAGAGAGCTTTGGTGAGTTGAAAGGTACGGACCATGCCAAGTCGAGCAACTTTATGGGGAGGTATACCGTTAAGCTCCCTTCCATTAAAGCTCCACGTCCCTGTATTGGGAGAGTCATACCCGGTGAGTAGATTAAAAAAAGTTGTCTTGCCTGCACCATTTGGTCCAATGAGCGCGGTGATTGCACCACGCTGAATCTCTAAATGTTTAACATTAACCGCGGTCAATCCGCCGAATTGGCGTGAAATATTGTCAGCAACGACAATCGGATCTGGTTTCGACGAGCCTGGTGTCTGGGATGTGCCGGCTGGAAAATCAGATGAATTAGGCTTTTGCATCGAGTGCCAACTCCTTCTTATCTCCGAAAATACCTTGAGGTCGATAGATCATCAAAAGCATGAGGCCAATTCCCATCAACATAAATCGAATCTGCCCCACTTGGTTTGGGCCAATCAGCCAATCAGGGATGAGATTGGCTGAAACTCCGGCACGCAACATCTGTTCGATAAAGACAATTAAGAACCAGAAAATCATGGCACCAACGATTGGTGCAAATACCCGGGCTGCTCCACCGAGAATGAGAACCGTATAGGCAAAGAATGTAAGCGCAGTACCGTAGTTATCAGGCTGCACGGATTGACGTGAGAGAGCGTAAACAAAACCGCCACATGCCCCAATGACTCCACCGATAATTAAAGATTGCATCTTATAGAGATAAACATTTTTACCGAGAGATTTGACCGCATCTTCGTCTTCACGGATAGCGCGCATCAAGCGGCCCCAAGGGGAGTTGACCATGCGCCACATTGCAAAGGTAATAAGTGCGACAAGTGCCCAACCCGTGATCACTACCCAGAGATCGTTGGCGTTGAAGCGTAAGATCGGGGTAGTAATGCCATCTTTAAAGGGATTGAGTGCAAAAAATTCAGCGCCGAATTTTCCAGTAATACCATCGGAGCCACCGAGTGTGTCATTAAAGGTTGCTGATCGCGCAATCTGTCTTACGATTTCAGCAGCAGCGATTGTGACAATCGCAAGATAATCTGCTCGCAATCTTAAGGTTGGTATTCCAAGTAGAAGTGCAAAGATAATTGAGTTGATAATTCCAATGAGAAATGCAACCCAAAGTGAGATTCCAAATGAGATCACTGGTACTGCAACGCTATAGGCACCAATTGCTAAGAATCCCGCCTGACCAAAGTTGAGAAGGCCGGTGTATCCAAAGTGCATATTTAATCCGATCGCAGCAAGTGCGAAAATAATGGCGTTTACTCCGATTGTCGCACTCAATGTTTGCTGTGTAATAAAGAGAAAATCCATTTATCCAATCCTCTCTCGTTTGCCAAGAATTCCTTGAGGTCGAACAATTAAGATCAGAATGAGAACAACGAGAGCACCAACATATTTGAGCTCTGTCGGAATAAATAGCGTTGAGAGCTGAACGAAGAGGCCAATAATAAGTGAGCCAACGAGTGCACCATTTGCAGTTCCGAGCCCACCAAGAGTTACTGCTGCAAAGATGAGAAGCAACATATCCTGACCCATTAAGAAACTTACCCCTTGGTTTACGGTAACAATCACGCCGGCATAGCCAGCTAAAGCTGCACCGAGAATCCATACTGCGCGGATCACTTTTTGAACATCAATCCCTGATGCCGAAGCGAGAGCTGGATTGTCGGCTACCGCGCGACTTGCCTTTCCCATTCTCGTGCGCAACAACCACAGAGTTGCGAGCACGATAAAGAGAATGCCAAAAATTGTTGTGATAATTGATTTTGGAGTGATGTTAACTAGGCCAAATTCGAGTCCTGCCTGCCCCGCATATTGCGGTAACTGGCGGGTATCGCCACCGAAAATGAAGAGGAAGAAGTAGCGAAGGAAGATTGCCAATCCAATCGAGACCACAAGCATCGCAATTAATCCGGTGCCACGTTTGCGCAAAGGCCGCCAGAGATATTTATCTTGCAGGTAGCCGGAAATAAATGCGCTCAATATTATTGCCCCCGGCGCTGCAAGTATGACCGGAAGCCCGATAATTGCGCTGAGATAGTAGGTCAGCAATCCACCGAAGGTAAGAATTTCACCATGAGCAAAATTTGTCAGCCCGGTTGTACCAAAGATCAGATTGAGACCTAGCGCTGCTAACGCAATAATTAAACCCAGAATAATTCCATCAACGATTAATTGAGCCGAGCGTTCAAGCGATGTTGCTTTAGTCACACCTGGCCCAATCGGAAAAAGTAGGCGCAATTGAACATCAAGCATAAATATATTTGCCTTCAGCGTACTCTTCTCGGGATTAGTGAGATCTTGACCATCTGGTAAGTCATCCTGATTAATAGTTACGCTGTAGGTTCCTTTGGCATCAATGAGAACTTTCCAACTTCCGGTCGCATCTGTTTTGGTAGTGGTCTGGAAATTTGCGGGGCCCACTACAGATAAGCCAATGTCGGTGAGAGGTTTTCCATCTTTATCTGTGATCACACCGTAAATGGAAGTCTCAGCGGCATGTGCTGGAGCTCCCATAAGCGCTATTGATGAGAAGAGAATTGCGAACACAAGCACAATCTTTTTTGAGAAGCCTAAGCGAGGGGATGAATCGGCAACGTGATCTCTCAGCGTGAGGGTGAGAGCAGATTGATGCACGATGGCCTCCTCGACGATCAAGTAACCCTGTTGACCAGGTGAGACTTCAGGCTCGGTCAGCCTCAGAGACCAACCTTAACCAATATCCCTATCTTTGAGCAAGGATCATGCAGGTAATCCTCGAAGTGCAGGTTCTCTCACCGGCCTCATTCGTAATCACAATTTCATAGACACAGAGAGTTTTACCCAAAGAGATGGCAGTTGCAACGCCAGTGACAAAGCCGGTCGTTGCCGATTTGTGGTGGGTGGCGTTTATATCAACTCCAACTATTCGCCGATCAGGACCAGCATGCAACGCAGTTCCAATAGATCCTAGAGATTCGGCGAGCACCACATTTGCGCCACCGTGCAAGAGACCTATTGGTTGAGTATTGCCCTCGACGGGCATACGACCCACCAAGCGTTCTGGCGATGCCTCGATAATTTCAATACCCATTTTTTTATCAAGTGCGCCACTTCCGCGCTCACGGATAATTTCAAGAAAATCTGGTTGCGTCATAACCTCAAGTCTAACTTGTTATCTAAGATTGGCGCTATGCCTCCAGTATCAAAAAAACTCTTACTCATTGATGGCCACTCGATGGCCTATCGGGCATTTTTTGCACTACCAGCAGAAAACTTCACAACTGCCACTGGCCAGCATACAAATGCGATTTATGGATTCGCGACCATGCTCATTTCTCTGCTCAAAGAAGAGAAGCCAACCCATGTTGCGGTCGCCTTTGACGTTTCGAGAAAAACATTTCGTACTGAGATATTTCCGGAATATAAGGCTAATCGAGCCAAGACTCCAGACGAATTTCGATCACAGATGTCTTATCTTCACCAACTTGTGACTGGATTTGGAATTAAGCAATTTTCGATTGATGGTTATGAAGCTGATGACATTATTGCAACGCTGACTAAGCAAGCCGAAGTTGAGAATTTTGAAGTTCTCATCTGCACTGGAGATCGAGATAGTTTTCAATTGGTTTCTCAATTCACAACAGTGCTGTATCCAAAAAGAGGCGTAAGTGAACTCGCCCGAATGACACCATTATCAGTGCAAGAGAAGTATTTGATGTCACCTGAGCAGTATCCAGACTTTGCCGCACTTCGTGGAGATCCAAGTGACAACCTGCCTTCGGTTCCAGGAGTAGGCGAAAAAACGGCAGCTAAGTGGATCATTGAATATGGATCGCTGCAGAATTTGTTAGAAAATGTGGATGCTTTGACTGGAAAAGTAGGGGAGTCGCTACGTTCTCACGTTGAAGAAGTAAGAAAAAACCGTCTTTTGACCCAACTCATTCACGACGTTGCACTGAGTGAGGGCCCTGCAGATTTAGCTTGGTCAGGTGTTGATCATCACGACCTTACCTCACTCTTTGAAGAGCTTGAATTTAGAACTTTGAAAGATCGTCTGAGCGCCATTTCAATCTCACCCGAAGTTCGAACGGAGGATGATTCAAAAGTACAAAGTATGAATTTTGCTGAGTTGAGAGTTCTCACACCCGTGGAAGTAAGTAAAAAAATTGCAAAGCACCAGGGCCCAATTGCATTAGCAGCCAGCATCGAAAATGAAGTGATTCATCGATACTCTGTAGCTTTTTCTGAAACTGATTCATACCTGATTCACTCATCGGATATGGGTGCTTGGGCAAGTGATGTCAAAGTCGAGAAGATTGTGCATAATGGAAAATCTCTATCAAGAATCCACGAAATTGAGGGAATAATCTTTGATACCAGCATTGCTGCTTATGTCGTAAATCCCGGGGTGCGTAATCAAGAAGTTGCTGATCTCCTGGAACGTTGGGGTGACGAGAGCGCTTTAGATTTAGCAAGTACTGAGAGCAAGTTAGTAAGCACTGCGGCAGCTCTTTTCAAACTCAAATCGTCACTTGAAGCAGAGATGAAAACAAGGGGAGTCTCTGATCTCTTTTATAATTTAGAGCTGCCAGTTTCAGATCTGTTGGCTCTGATGGAACGCAGAGGAGTTGCTGTTGATATCAAGAAGCTTGAACAACTTTCACTTTATTTTGAATCAGAGGTAAGTGCGCAAACTAAAGTCGCTCACGATTCAGTAGGGCATGAGTTCAATGTTGCCTCGCCCAAACAGCTCCAAGTTGTTCTCTTTGATGAACTAGGACTCCCAAAGACTAAAAAAATCAAGACGGGGTACACAACAGATGCTGATGCCCTTGCATGGCTACACGCGAAATCTGGCCATCCAGTACTCACATCTTTATTACGTATCCGAGAGACAAAAAAATTAGCGACCACTATTGATGGTCTAGTCGCTGAAATCGCATCAGATAAGAGAATTCATACTCATTTTGCACAGACAGTAACTGCAACTGGGCGACTTTCTTCGGTGGGTCCAAACTTGCAGAACATCCCAGTTCGTACCGAAGAAGGTCGGAAAATTCGCGATTGCTTTATCCCTGGTGTGGGCTTCGACCTTCTCATCACCGCCGATTACAGCCAGATTGAAATGCGGATTATGGCTCACCTTTCACATGATGCTAATTTATTAGCAGCTTTCGCATCTGGTGAAGATTTACATGCAACGGTGGCAGCTGAGGTATTCGGTGTCCTACCGGCAGATGTAGATCCAGAAATGCGGCGACAAATAAAGGCGATGTCATATGGCCTCGCATATGGTTTGAGCTCATATGGTCTTGCCGCACAACTTGATCTCTCGCCACCTGCCGCTGCCGATCTGATGGATAAATACTTCATGCGATTTGGAGGTATTCGAGATTATTTAAAAAAAGTTGTCGAAGAGGCGACAAAAGTTGGATATACCGAAACAGTGTTAGGTCGCCGCCGCTATCTACCCGATCTGCTGAGTGATAATCGACCACGTCGAGAGATTGCAGAGCGAATGGCACTCAATGCTCCGATCCAAGGATCAGCTGCAGATATTATTAAATTAGCCATGATCAAGGTGCAAAGCTCACTTGTCGATGCGGGTCTTCGCTCTCGGCTTTTATTACAAGTTCATGATGAATTAATTCTGGAAGCGGTCACCGAAGAAGTTGATGCTGCAACCGAGATTTTGCGCCGCGAAATGGGGAGCGCTTACCCGCTTAAGGCACCGCTAGATGTAAATGTTGGTATTGGAGCGAGCTGGAATCAGGCCGCTCATTAATGTGAAGAATTATTTAGTTCGATCTGCATTATCTTCGAGTGCAAGTAAATCTTCAGCTTCGCTTGGAATTTTATTGGCAGCAGCTAATCTTCCTCGGCCAACCACAAGTATGATCAGTCCGAAAAACATCATAATAGGAAGTAAGCCAAGCCCTACCTTGGGAGAGTAATACTCTGAGATATATCCACCGACGGCTGCCCCCAAAGCTGCAAAAGTTCCTTCAACGCTCCAAATCCAACCGAGGGATGCGGTCTGTGATCCCTTTGGACGGACTGCCTCAAGAACTTCAAAGTAAAAAACTTGTACACCGCCACCTAAGAACCCAATCGATGCCCCGATAAGAGCCATCGTCCAATCGGGATATGTAAATGCAATCGGAATACATGCGATCAGCCACAACGTATATGTGCGAAGCAGCGCTGACAGGGGAGCTAATTTTTTTGAGACTAAACCACCCAGCAGGCCACCAATGACGGTAGCGGTGCCGAAGGCGGCGAATATCCAAGCGACTCGATGTGGGACACCTTCTTGAGTTGCAAATGCAGGAACTGCGACGTCAAAGATTCCCCAACCAAAACCAATAAAGCAGCCTTCAAACATCAACATCTGAATCGCTGGGTTTCGGAGTAGTTTTTCTTGTCCTTTATCTTTCTTCTCTGGAATCCAATTTCGAGAAACTTTCGTTAAGCCCAGTGCAACACCTCCGACGAATATTAAAAGTGCGACGACCGTGAGGGCTAGATGAGGGCGAGATGAAAGCGCAAGTGTGGTGACAATTACTGGGCCAATGACACCAGTTGAATTCATCATCGACGAATCGAATGCATATGCAGTACGAAGATATGAATCGGGAACAATGTCTTTCCATAGTGGACGCACTGAAAGGTTAATTGGCGGAGCGGTGATACCCAGAATAAAAGCTGTTACCAAAATTGAACGCGAGCTCTCCATTTGATTGAGCGCAAGAATTAAGAGAGAGTAGGAGGGAACTAAGATTCTTAGCGGCCATTTTTGACCCCATCGATCCATTACTGAGCCACGGATTCCTGCGGTGATTGCACCGGCCAGGGAATTTAAACCAATTGCAAAACCTGCGATAGCTACCGATTTAGTTTCTTGTTCGGCCTTAAAGAAAATACTAAGGCCAATCATTCCGTAAGCCAATCTGGCTGGAAATGCTGCGATTCCGAGCGAGATTACCTGCGGAAATGCAAATAGTTCTTTATATCGCTTCATAAGAGTGCGATCCTATGCGTGGATTTGCCCCTTGTGACCACCCCACGTACCCTTCACCTGTTCTTCGAACAAATTGTTCGAGTCCTATTATTCATCTATCCCTACGGAGCTCACTTGTCTACATCACCAGTAATTGCAGTAAATGACATCGGATCAGCAGCAGATTTTCTTGCAGCAATCGAAGGCACAATCAGAAATTTCAATGACGGAGACCTTGTAGAAGGCACAGTCGTTCAGATTGATCGCGAAGAAGTACTTCTTGACATCGGATACAAAACAGAAGGTGTAATTCCTTCCCGCGAACTCTCAATCCGCCACGATGCAGATCCAAATGACATTGTAAAAGTAGGCGACAAGGTTGAAGCCCTTGTACTCCAGAAGGAAGATAAAGAAGGACGCCTCATCCTTTCCAAGAAGCGTGCTCAGTACGAGCGTGCCTGGGGAGAGATCGAAGGCAAGAAGGAACGCGATGAAGTTGTTGTCGGAACAGTTATTGAAGTTGTTAAGGGCGGACTCATTGTTGATATCGGGTTGCGTGGCTTCTTGCCTGCATCACTCGTTGAAATGCGCCGCGTCCGTGATCTCACACCATATATTGGTCAAGAGATCGAAGCTCGCATCATTGAACTCGATAAGAATCGCAACAACGTTGTGCTGTCACGTCGCGCCTTCCTTGAGCAGACACAATCAGCATCACGCACCACATTCCTCAACCAGCTTCAAAAGGGCCAGGTTCGCACAGGAGTTGTCTCATCGATTGTTAACTTCGGTGCATTCGTTGATCTTGGTGGCGTAGATGGACTCGTTCACGTTTCAGAACTTTCATGGAAGCACATCGATCATCCAGGTGAAGTTGTTGAAGTTGGAGATGAAGTAACCGTTGAAGTTCTCGAAGTTGATTTCGAGCGCGAGCGTGTCTCACTCTCACTCAAGGCAACACAAGAAGATCCATGGCAAGCATTTGCTCGTACACACACGATCGCTCAGGTTGTTCCAGGTGTTGTAACAAAGCTGGTTCCATTCGGTGCATTTATTCGTGTGCATGAAGGAATCGAAGGACTAGTTCACATCTCAGAGCTGGCCGAACGCCACGTTGAAATTCCAGAGCAGGTTGTTGCAGTCGATGACGCGCTCTTTGTGAAAATCATTGATATCGATCTAGAGCGTCGCCGTATTTCACTTTCGCTCAAGCAAGCTAATGAAGGAACTGAAGTTGAGATCGAAGCATTCGATCCAACCCAGTACGGAATGGCTGCTCGCTACGATACTGAAGGAAACTTCATCTATCCAGAAGGCTTCGATCCAGATACACAAGAGTGGAAGCCAGGCTTTGATTCTCAGCGCGAGGAGTGGGAGGGTCAATATCAAGAGGCTCAAGTCCGCTTCTTAGCCCACAAAAAGCAGAAGGCAGAAGCAAAGGCAGCAGATGCAGCAGATATAACTGCTCCAGCTGCCGAAGAGGTTGCTGCCGAATAAAGAGATTGAAGTAGAGCCCCGCATGGTTAAATTTGTGCGGGGTTTTACTATTTCACTTGTATTAAGGAATCGGACAGGAGAGTGAAGATTTGATCATCGTTGCACTCACTGGCGGAATTGGCTCAGGCAAAACAACTGTCGCACAGTTTTTCAGCGAACTTGGTGCCACCGTAGTTGATGCCGACCAATTGGCTCGGATCGCTATCGCCAAGAAGAGTGCTGGTTTCGATCGCGTAGTTGAACGATTTGGCCAATCAGTTTTAAGTAACGGCGACATTGATCGGAAAGCGCTGGCTTCAATAATTTTCTCAGACCCACAGGCGCGGAAAGATCTGGAAGCGATAGTTCATCCGGAAGTGCGACGTCTCTTCAATCAGGCAGTATCTGATGCCGATCAATCAACACCATTTATCTATGAAGTTCCACTTTTAGTTGAAAGTGATGGCGCCGCTCATTTTGATTTCATTATTACAGTAGAGGCAGATCTCGAAATCCGCAGAGAGCGGCTACTCAAGCGAGGAATGTTGGCTGACGATATTGAGGCGCGCTTGGCTAGCCAAGTCTCGCCTGAATCACGGATTGGCATTGCGCATGCGGTTATCAGAAATGATGGCGATGATGACGAACTGCTGCGACAGGTAGAAAACCTCTGGGATGGACCACTTTCTGACCTCTCGGTCGAGCGTGCCCGATAGTAGGCTGTCGGGGTGCGCCCAATAAATGATCTTGTCCGTAAGGCGCATCCATTTCAAGTAATTTCAGATTATGTTCCGGCTGGCGATCAGCCACAGGCGATTGAAGAACTTGCGCAGAAGATTAATGCGGGCGAGAAAGATGTTGTTCTACTTGGAGCCACAGGTACTGGTAAATCTGCAACTACTGCTTGGCTGATTGAGCGACTACAGCGACCAACGTTGGTCTTGGCACCGAATAAGACGCTGGCCGCCCAACTAGCAAATGAATTTCGTGAACTTATGCCAAATAATGCAGTCGAGTATTTTGTCTCCTACTACGACTATTACCAGCCGGAAGCATACGTGCCACAGACCGATACTTTTATCGAGAAAGATTCCAGCGTTAACGAAGAAGTTGAACGGCTTCGACATTCTGCGACTAACTCACTTTTGACTCGTCGCGATGTAATTGTCGTTGCCACCGTCTCTTGCATCTATGGACTTGGAACGCCACAGGAATATATCGATCGCATGATTAACCTCAAGGTGGGGGATGAGATTGAACGCAATGCGCTACTGAGACGCTTCGTAGATGTTCAGTACAAGCGTAACGATATGGCCTTCGAGCGGGGCACCTTCAGAGTGCGCGGGGATACGATCGAGATTATTCCCATGTATGAAGAGTTAGCCATCCGTATTGAAATGTTTGGCGATGAGATTGAGAAGATCATGACCCTTCACCCGCTCACTGGTGAAATTATTCGTGACGAAGATCAGGTCTACATATTTCCAGCCACTCACTATGCCGCTGGTCCAGAGACGATGAAGCGCGCGATTGGCGAGATTCAGGACGAATTACAAATCCAACTTAATCTCTTTGAAAAACAGGGCAAATTACTCGAGGCTCAACGTCTTCGCATGCGCACAACTTTTGATATTGAGATGATGGAACAACTGGGATTTTGCTCTGGAATTGAAAACTATTCACGGCACCTCGATGATCGACCAGCAGGATCTGCACCCCACTGCCTACTTGATTATTTTCCGGATGATTTTCTGGTTGTCATTGATGAGAGCCACGTGACCGTCCCACAGATTGGTGCCATGTTTGAAGGCGATGCATCTCGAAAACGCACTCTCGTTGAACATGGATTTAGATTGCCGAGCGCGTTAGATAATCGACCGCTGAAGTGGCCTGAATTCTTAGAACGCGTTGGTCAAACGGTCTATCTCTCTGCAACTCCCGGAAAATACGAAAGGGGAATTGTTGGTGATGATTTTGTAGAGCAGGTAATTCGCCCAACTGGCCTAGTCGATCCAGGAATCGTAATCAAACCAATTAAGGGTCAGATCGATGATTTACTTAATGAGATTAATATTCGAGCTGCTAAAAATGAGCGAGTTCTGGTCACTACTTTGACTAAGAAAATGTCAGAAGATCTCACTGACTATCTGCAGGAGAAAGGGGTTCGGGTTCGGTATCTCCACTCCGAAGTAGATACCTTGCGCAGAGTAGAACTTTTACGTGAACTACGGATGGGCGAGTACGACGTACTTATTGGCATCAACCTGCTGCGTGAAGGTCTAGATCTACCAGAGGTGTCACTAGTTTCGATTCTTGATGCTGATAAAGAAGGCTTTTTGCGATCTGCTACTTCACTTATCCAAACTATCGGCCGCGCTGCCCGAAATGTTTCAGGTGAAGTGCATATGTATGCCGATAACATCACTCGCTCAATGGCCCTAGCTATCGATGAGACTAATCGACGTCGAGCAAAACAAGTTGCTTACAACCTAGAACGCGGAGTCGACCCGCAGCCACTTCGCAAGAAAATTGCCGATATCACCGATTTAATTACCAAAGAGAGTGAAGATACGACAGATCTCTTGGCTCATGAGAAAAGTTTGGGGAAGAAGGGGGCGCCGGTCTTGGCCGTTGGCCTCAATGCTAGAGGCGCGCTCTCGCTACCGCGCCAAGATTTAGTTGCATTGATAGGCTCGCTCACCGATCAGATGCGAAGTGCAGCTGAAGATCTTCAATTCGAAGTTGCTGGACGTTTTAGAGATGAAATTAGAATTCTCAAGAAAGAACTGAGATCAATGGAAGAAGCGGGTGTTTAGACCATGATTGAAAAGTTGATCGTTCGCGGTGCCCGTGAACACAACTTGAAGGATGTTTCGCTCGATCTCCCTCGTGATGCACTTATTGTCTTTACTGGGCTTTCGGGTTCTGGAAAATCAAGCTTGGCATTCGATACGATTTTTGCCGAGGGGCAACGTCGCTATGTTGAATCACTCTCCGCTTACGCCAGACAATTTCTTGGGCAGATGGATAAACCAGATGTAGATTTTATCGAAGGACTTTCACCTGCTGTTTCAATTGACCAAAAATCAACAAATAGAAATCCACGATCTACCGTCGGCACAATCACTGAAGTTTACGATTATCTTCGCCTACTTTTTGCGCGCGCCGGCAGACCACACTGCCCAGAGTGTTCCAAGCCCGTTTCACGTCAGAGCCCACAACAGATCGTGGATCAAATTCTTGAACTTCCGGCTGCCACAAAGTTTCAGATTTTAGCGCCCGTTGTTCGCGAACGAAAAGGTGAATTTGTCGATCTCTTCGTCGATCTCGTTAAGCAAGGGTATTCCCGTGCCATCGTTGATGGTGAAGCAATTTCACTCTCTGAACCACCAAAGTTAAAAAAGCAGGAGAAGCACACAATTGAAGTTGTAGTTGATCGGTTGTCGGCTAAGGCAGAGTCAAAATCTCGGTTGACTGATTCGATTGAAACCGCGCTTCGGCTTTCCACTGGAATTGTGAATCTTGATTTTGTTGATGCTAAAGCGGGCGAGCAGAAGATACATACATATAGCGAGCATTTAGCCTGTCACGATTGCAACTTATCTTTTGAAGAGTTGGAACCGCGCTCGTTCTCCTTTAACTCACCATTTGGGGCATGCACCGAATGCTCTGGAATTGGCACGAAACTAGAAGTCGACGATGAGCTCATAATTCCGGATGATTCACTGACTATTAACGAGGGTGCCATTGCTCCATGGGCTGGCGGCCAGTCATCCGATTATTTTCTTCGGCTGCTTGAGGCGCTAGCAAAAGATGTTAAATTCACACTCAATACCCCGTGGAATAAGATTTCAATTAAAGCGCGCGATGCGATTCTCAATGGATATGAATATGAAATTCAAATGCGCTACAAGGGCCGCTACGGCGCCCGAAATTACACGACTGGCTTTGAGGGTGTAATCCCATTTATCCATCGTCGCCATGGTGAGACTGAAAGTGATTACAGCCGCGATAAATTTGAAGCATATATGCGCCAGATTCCTTGTTCTGCATGTAAGGGTGCTCGACTTAAGCCAGAAGTTTTAGCAGTAACAATTGGCGATAAAAGTATTGCCCAAATCTGCCAACTCTCGATTGATGACTGTGCTGCCTTCCTGAAAAAGGTTTCGCTTTCAAAGCGTGAGGCTCAGATTGCCGAACGGGTCATGAAAGAGGTACATGCTCGTCTTGGTTTCTTACTCGACGTCGGTCTTGACTACCTCTCACTCGATCGCCCAGCTGGAACTCTCTCTGGTGGTGAGGCTCAGCGCATTCGATTAGCAACTCAGATTGGCTCTGGCCTAGTTGGAGTTCTCTATGTGTTAGATGAACCAAGTATTGGTCTACATCAACGCGATAACCGTCGCCTGATCGAAACACTTACTCGCCTTCGTGATCTAGGAAATACCTTGATCGTGGTTGAGCATGATGAAGAGACTATTCGCACTGCAGATTGGGTAGTTGATATTGGTCCCGGCGCAGGTGAACATGGCGGAAAGGTTGTAGTCTCAGGAAGCTATCAAGATTTAATCGCCTCAGAAGAATCAATCACGGGGGCATACCTCTCGGGGCGCAAAGCAATCGAAATTCCGGCTACCCGCAGGCCATTTGATCCAAAGCGACAACTCGTTATCAAGGGCGCAAAAGAGAATAATTTAAAAGATGTTGAGGTTGCTATTCCGCTTGGCGTCTTTGTCTCAGTTACTGGAGTCAGCGGTTCTGGAAAATCAACTTTGGTGAATGATATTTTATATTCCACCCTGGCCAATAAACTCAACGGAGCACGAATTGTTCCGGGCCGCCATCGCACGATTACAGGTATCGATCAACTAGATAAAGTTGTGCACGTAGATCAATCACCGATCGGTAGAACTCCGCGCTCTAATCCAGCGACCTATACCGGGGTCTTCGACAAAATCCGAGCGCTCTTTTCCGAGACGACAGAGGCAAAAGTTCGAGGGTACCAACAGGGACGTTTCAGCTTTAACGTTAAAGGTGGACGTTGCGAGAATTGCACTGGTGATGGAACCATCACAATTGAGATGAACTTCCTGCCCGATGTATATGTTCCGTGCGAAGTGTGTCACGGTGCTAGATATAACCGAGAGACGCTTGAGGTTCACTACAAAGGTAAAACAATTGCGGAAGTGCTCGATATGCCAATTGAGATTGCCTCAGAATTTTTTGAGTCAGTTCCTACGATCGCGCGTTTTTTAAATACGCTCTGCGATGTTGGGCTTGGATATGTGCGATTGGGTCAATCAGCACCGACTCTCTCAGGCGGTGAGGCCCAGCGCGTCAAATTAGCAACCGAACTGCAACGTCGCTCAACTGGTCGAACAATTTATGTGCTTGATGAACCGACTACGGGGCTTCACTTTGAAGATGTCAACAAACTTCTTGGAGTATTAAGCCGTCTTGTTGATTCCGGAAATACCGTGATTGTGATTGAACATAATCTTGATGTCATTAAATGTTCTGACTGGGTCATCGATATGGGACCTGAAGGTGGCTTTCGAGGGGGAATGGTTGTTGCTGAGGGAACTCCAGAGCAAGTGGCTAAAGTTTCAGCGAGCTACACCGGAACCTTCTTAGCCGAGGTCCTTACCTCAAATCGACAGCGTGCTCCGAGAGTAGAGACTGCACCAACGCAAATTGCACCAAAACAGGCTGCGCTGAAAAAGACTTCCCCGAAAAAGACTTTAGCTAAGAAATAAGAACTACCCATGGCAGACCCGCAGAGTTATAGACCTACAGATATCCCAGAACTCCCAGGTGTTTATCGGTTCTATAACCCAGAGGAAAAAGTTGTCTATGTTGGCAAAGCTAAAAATCTTAAGAATCGGTTAAGCAATTATTTCCAAAGTGGACTGGCGCCGCGTACCTATCAGATGGTGCATGAGGCCTATCGAGTGGAATGGACAATCGTTGGGACCGAGGTTGAAGCGTTAGCGCTTGAATTTTCTTGGATCAAACAATTCAACCCCTATTACAACGTTCAGTTTAAAGATGACAAGTCCTATCCGTACTTGGCAATCTCCGAGAAAGATGATTTTCCGCGAGTATTTATTACTCGAAAAGATAAGCGTCCAGGGTTAAAGTATTTTGGTCCATATACCAATTCATGGGCGCTTCGAAATACCTTAGAAGTTTTGCTTAAAGTTTTTCCAGTCAGATCCTGCTCGGCTGGAAACTTCGCAAAGGCGCAAAGAAGTAATAGGCAGTGCCTACTGGGAGATATCGGTAAATGTGCCGCACCTTGCGTTGGCTGGGTTTCCAAGGAAGAGCATAAAGATTTAGCAACTAGGCTTATTAAATTTATGGGTAACGGCGGAGAAGATATCGTCACCAAATTACAAGATGAGATGGCACAGGCATCAGTGAAAGAAGAATTTGAACGCGCCGCAAAGATTCGTGACTACATTCAATCTCTCGATAAAACTCGTGAGTCTGCGATGACTGGACTTTCAGATGATCTCTACGCCGATGTGATTGCGCTCTATCACGATGGACTTCACGCAGCGGGATCGATTTTTACCGTACGCGCTGGCTCAATCAAAGGGTCAAGATCATGGATTGTTGATGAAGAACACGTTCTGGAGGATTCTGATCGAATTTCCTCTCTTCTCACCACAATCTATGGGCAGGCTACGCCAGAGGATATTCCGCCGGAGATATTTCTCTCCGAAGATTCTGCAAATACCCAGACACTCGAGAGTTGGCTTTCACAGAAACGAGATGGGAAAGTCACAATCAAGGTGCCACAACGTGGCGACAAGGTAGATCTGGTTGCGACGGTAAAGCGCAACGCCCAATATTCGCTGATTCAGTATTTAAGTAAACGTTCAACTGATGCAGCAGTATCTGGAAAGGCGCTGCTGGAAATTGAAGAGGAACTCTCACTTACTCGTACTCCGCTTCGGATTGAATGTTTTGATATCTCAAATATTTCTGGAACTACCGTCGTTGCATCTATGGTGGTTTTTGAAGATGGAATCGCTAAGAAAAGCGAGTATCGCCGCTTTATCATTGACACTACTGATGCCAAAGACGATACCCGCGCCATGCATCAGGTAATCACGCGTCGTCTTAAGCGCTTCTTGGCTGATCGTGAAGTCGATCAAAGTGAAGTCAACGAGTCAGGTGGTCGGCTTCGAAAATTCTCTTATCCGCCGCAACTGATCGTGGTTGATGGTGGCGCCCCACAAGTAAGTGCAGCCCAGCGCGCGTTAGATGAGTTAGGAATAACTGATATTGCGTTGTGTGGATTAGCAAAGAGATTGGAAGAGGTGTGGCGCCCTGGCAGTAAGGACCCACTGATCTTGCCTCGAACAAGTGAGGGAATGTACTTGCTGCAACGGATTAGAGATGAAGCTCACCGATTTGCGATTACCTTCCATAGATCGCGTCGCTCTAAAGTTATGCTGGAATCGGTGCTTGATGAAATTAATCAATTAGGTCATGTCAGGCGAAGTGCGCTGCTGGATCGATTCGGCTCTGTCAGCGCTATTCGAAAGGCCACCGTTGAAGATATTGCTGCAACTCCAGGGATCGGGGCGAAGATTGCTCTGATTGTGGTTGATCATTTAGCGGCTTTAGGCGAGAGTGCGCTGACCACCTCGGTAGATATGAGTACTGGCGAGATTACAAGTGCTTGACGGTACTGGCAGAATGTATCCATGAGCACTCGAGAGTTACTAATACTCACTGGAATGTCTGGTGCTGGGCGTTCAACTGTGGCGCACGCACTTGAAGATTTAGGCTGGTATGTCGTTGATAATCTCCCTCCAGCTTTACTTCCGCAACTTGCTGCTCATACTGGTGGATCACAGGAACAATCAGTAGCGGTGGTAGTCGATGTACGTGGTGGAAAATTCTTTGATGAACTCAGCACTTCACTCGATGTTCTTCGCGGCGATAAAACTCAATTCCGTCTCCTCTTTCTCGATGCCAGTGATCAGGCGTTGGTTGCTCGCTTTGAATCAACTCGCCGACCACATCCACTTCAAAGTGGGGACAGAATTGTTGATGGAATTGCGAGAGAGCGTGCCAAGCTCGATGAACTTCGTTCGCAAGCAGATATCGTCATCGACACCAGTAATCTCAATGTGCATCAATTAGAGAAGAGAACAGGTGAAATCTTTTCACCTGGTTCTTTAAGTGTAATCAGAATCAATCTGCTCTCCTTTGGCTATAAGTACGGAATTCCGGTCGATGCAGATCTTGTTTTAGATGCCCGTTTTATTCCTAACCCACATTGGATCCCAGAACTTCGTCCGCTCACTGGACTCAACGATGAGGTATTTCAGAAGGTATTAGGTAGCGAAGGCGTTGCCGAATTTGTGCGCTCATTTGTTGACGTTGTGTTACAGATGATTCCAGGGTATCTGCGCGAAGGTAAACGATTTGTCACGATCGCAATTGGATGTACCGGTGGCAAACATCGAAGTGTTTCTATTTCACGCGAGATCGCTCGCCAGCTCAATGCAAATTCACTTGGTCTTGAAATATCTGCACATGCAACGCATAGAGACGTTGGGCGCGAGTAGTAAATGAATTCTCCGCGCGTCGTGGCTCTTGGTGGAGGCCATGGCCTCTTTTCCACCTTAACCGCGCTCCGAGCAATTACATCGGACATCACGGCAATTGTTACCGTTGCTGACAATGGTGGTTCTAGCGGCCGCCTTCGTGATGAATTTCCAATCTTTCCACCAGGTGATCTGCGGATGGCGCTAGCTGCACTGTGTGCCGATGACGACTGGGGTAAAAGTTGGGCACAGATTATGCAATATCGGTTTACCAGCAATGGTCCACTTGATGGGCATGCAGTTGGAAACTTGTTATTGGCAGCGCTATGGAATCGCGACGAAGATCCAGTGCAAGGTCTCGATCGAGTTGGTGCACTTCTCAAAGTTGTAGGTCGCGTATTACCGATGGCAGCGCAACCGCTAGATATTGAAGCCACCTTTTTACGTGGGGGAGAGCGCTCGGTGGTACGCGGACAAATTGAAGTCGCAATCGCACAAGGAATGCTCGAGTCACTGCGATTGATACCCGAGAATCCCGATGCTCGCATTGAAGCGATTGCTGCAATTGATAGCGCAGATTGGATCACAATGGGGCCGGGATCGTGGATATCTAGCGTTCTTCCTCATCTACTTGTCCCGCAACAACTTAAGGCGCTTGAATCATCGTCGGCAAAGAAAGTCTTACTTTTGAATTTGAGTGCTTCGGCTGAGGCGCTGCCCTTAAACCAAGGATCGGAGTTTTCTGGTCGGAGTTCACTTGATCATTACGGAGCAGTTGCACTTTATGCTCCTGCGCTACATTTTGATTATGTGATCGCAGATCACTCCACCCTGCTCGACCCATTAATTGCAAAAGAGTTGGAAACAAAAGTTTCAACCCAAGGTGGAGAGTTAATTGCAGCCGATCTTCGCAGTAACGACAGTGATCTCCATCATGATCCTAAAAAATTAGCCCTCGTTTTCTCGCACATTGGGGTGAAATCTTTGATTGGATAACCCCATGGCAATGACCGCAGCAGTAAAAGATGAGTTAAGTCGTCTCTCAGTAACCCGGCCGTGTTGTCGCAAGGCAGAAGTTTCTTCACTTTTACGTTTTGCAGGCGGGCTTCATATCGCCGCTGGCAAGGTAGTTATAGAAGTTGAACTCGATACATCACAGAGTGCGCGAAGACTCAAGAAAGATATTGCAGATATTTATGGTCACGATAGTGATTTAGCAGTCCTCTCATCTAGTGGTCTGCGAAAAGGCTCTCGTTATGTTGTTCGCGTTATTGAATCAGGTGATGCGTTGGCTCGCCAGACTGGCCTGATCGATGCAAATGGCCGACCAATTCGTGGTCTACCACCACAAGTTGTCTCGGCAAATGTCTGCGATGCCGAAGCGGCATGGCGAGGTGCCTTTATTGCGCACGGTTCTTTAACCGAACCTGGCCGTTCATCCTCACTTGAGATCACTTGCCCAGGTCCCGAAGCTGCGCTGGCTTTAGTTGGCGCTGCCCGTCGTCTTGGCATTGCCGCGAAAGCACGTGAAGTGCGCGGTGTTGATCGCGTTGTGATTCGCGATGGAGATGCAATTGGAGTTTTACTGACAAGACTTGGTGCGCATGAGAGTGTGCTTGCTTGGGAAGAGCGAAGAATGCGGCGCGAGGTTCGGGCAACTGCAAATCGTTTAGCAAACTTTGATGATGCAAACTTACGCCGCTCGGCTCGAGCAGCTGTTGCAGCCGCAGCGCGAGTGCAACGAGCAATGGAAATTCTTGGCGATCAAATTCCGGATCATTTAAAAGAAGCGGGAGATTTGCGAATTAGTCATGGCCAAGCAAGCCTAGAAGAGTTGGGTTCGCTCGCAACTCCGCCCATGACTAAAGATGCAATTGCTGGTCGAATTCGTCGTTTGTTAGCGATGGCTGACAAGCGCGCAAGCGAACTTGGAATTCCAGATACAGAGGCTGGCCTCTCACCCGATCTACTCGGTGAATAAGAAAAATCCTATATTCATACGGGGATAGAAACACTGGCAGATTCCACTGATAGGGTTGGCTGAGACCCCAATGTTGTGGTGCGTTTATGTGTGACGCCTTTTTCGGGTCGCCACCACTTCGAGAAAAAGGTTTGGCCATGGTTAATGTTGGAATTAATGGTTTTGGACGCATCGGACGTAACTTCTTCCGCGCCGCTCTTAATAACCCAGATGTAAATATCGTAGCGATCAATGATCTGACCGATAACGCAACTCTGGCTCACCTACTTAAGTACGATTCAATTTTGGGGCGACTAGGTTTAGAAGTCACACATACCGATGACACCATCACAGTCGGTGGCAAGACCATCAAAGTTTTCGCAGATCGTGATCCAGCCAATCTGCCATGGGGAGCAGCCGGCGTTGATATCGTCATTGAATCAACTGGCCATTTCACCAATGCAGCTGATGCTAAAAAGCACATTGCCGCCGGTGCCAAGAAGGTGATTATCTCTGCACCAGCATCTGATGAGGACATCACTATTGTGATGGGTGTTAATGATCAAAAGTATGATCCTGCCAACCATCACATCATTTCAAATGCATCTTGTACGACTAACTGTCTTGCTCCAATGGCCAAGGTCTTGCAGGATAACTGGGGGATTGTGAAGGGTCTGATGACTACAATTCACGCCTACACAAATGACCAAGTAATCCTAGATTTTCCACATAAGGATCTTCGCCGCTCACGTGCAGCAGCGACAAATATGATCCCAACATCAACTGGCGCCGCTAAGGCAATCTCGCTCGTGCTACCTGAACTCAAAGGCAAGCTAGATGGTTATGCGATGCGGGTACCTGTTCCAACTGGTTCTGCTACAGATTTAACAGTCGAACTAGCAAAGGAAGCGACTGCAGCTGAGATTAATGCGGCGATGAAGGCTGCTTCACAAGGAGGGCTCAAGGGAATTCTTTCTTACACAGAGGATCCAATTGTCTCTTCAGATATCGTCACCGATCCATCTTCTTGCATCTTTGATTCAGGTCTAACAAAGGTGATTGGCAATCAGGTGAAAATTGTTGGCTGGTATGACAACGAGTGGGGTTACTCAAATCGCCTCGTAGATCTCGTTGGGCTAGTTGGTAAATCACTCTAATGTTGTTACAAGAACTCGATGTTGTAGGCAAGAGAGTTTTTCTTCGCAGTGATCTCAACGTTCCATTGAAAGATGGAGTTATTACAGATGATGGTCGAATTAAGGCATCTCTTCCTACCATCGAGTTCTTATTAAAATCTGGCGCAAGTATCGTTATTGCAGCTCACCTTGGTCGACCAAAAGGGGAAGCCAAACCAGAGCTTTCGCTGGCACCGGTTGCCAAGCGATTGGCAGAACTACTTTCAGCGCCAGTGCAATTTGCAACCTCTGCCATCGGCAGCGAAACTCTCTCCCAAGCCCAAGATCTTGGCGTTGGTGAGATATTGCTTCTGGAAAATATTCGGTACAACTCGGCCGAGACTTCCAAGGATGAGTCAGAACGACAAGTATTTGCAGCACAACTTGCTGCACTAGCCGATGTATATGTTGGCGATGGATTTGGAGCGGTGCATCGCAAACATGCATCTGTCTATGATCTGCCACAACTCTTGCCAGCTGCGGCAGGTACGCTCGTAAGTGCTGAGGTTGAAGTACTTAAACAATTGACCATCGATCCGCAGCGTCCATATGGCGTTGTCCTTGGTGGCGCAAAGGTGTCCGACAAGATCGCGGTTATTTCAAATCTGCTTGGAAAAGTTGACGTGATGGCTATCGGTGGCGGAATGGTATTTACATTCTTGGCTGCGCAAGGAAAAGAGATCGGAAAGTCACTAGTTGAAATCGATCTCATTCCAACTGTTCGTGAGCTTATCGAGCAGGCAAAAACACTTGGTGTTAATTTAATCTTGCCAACAGATATTGTGGTTGCAGCCGAATTTAGTGCGCAATCACCAGCAACAACTGTCGCTGCGGATTCGATTCCATCAGATCAGATGGGTCTCGATATTGGACCTGTCTCTGCCGCGGCCTTTGCAGAAGCAATCGCTGGCTGTCATACTGTTTTCTGGAACGGCCCGATGGGAGTATTTGAATTCGCTAACTTTGCCTATGGAACTAAAGTTGTTGCAGAGGCCCTGACCCGAGTAGATGGCATCTCAGTTGTCGGTGGTGGCGATTCAGCGGCTGCCGTGCGCGCACTTGGCTTCAAGGATTCACAATTTGGATATATTTCAACCGGAGGCGGTGCTTCTTTGGAGTACCTCGAAGGAAAAGAGCTACCAGGGCTAAAGGTGCTAGATATTTAAGAATATTGGTATTCAAGAATATTGGTATTTAAGAATATTGAATCTCACCGTGAACCAAGAAACGAAAGAGGAGTAGAAAATGCGTAAGCCGCTAATGGCAGGTAATTGGAAGATGAATCTCAATCACCTTGAGGCAATTGCAGTTGCTCAAAAACTTGTCTACTCCTTAAGTGATAAAGATTATGACGCAGTCGATGTTGCGATCATCCCGCCATTTACCGATATTCGTTCGATTCAGACTTTAATCGATGGAGATCGACTACGTCTGCTCTACGGTGCACAAGATCTTTCACCAGAAAACGCAGGTGCTTTTACTGGAGATATTTCTGGATCGATGTTGGCAAAGCTTGGATGTACCTTCGTGATTGTCGGTCACTCAGAGCGACGTGCGATTCATAAAGAAGATGATGCGACTGTAAATAAGAAGATCAAAGCAGCGTTGACGCACGAGTTAACTCCAATTTTCTGTGTTGGCGAAGAGCTCTCAGTTCGTGAATCTGGAACTCACGTTTCTCATGTAGTTCGCCAATTACGTGGTGGCCTTGAGGGCTTAACCAAACCTGAACTCAAAAAGATTGTTATCGCCTACGAACCTGTCTGGGCCATTGGAACTGGCAAGACTGCGACACCGGAAGATGCACAAGAAGTATGTGCTGCTATTCGTGAAGAGATCGGCGAGATTGGTTCACCCGAGATTGCTGCGGCTATGCGTATTCTCTACGGAGGATCTGTGAAGTCTTCTAATATTGTTGAGATTATGAAGCAGGGCGACGTTGATGGCGCCCTGATCGGGGGAGCCAGCCTTGATCCGGAAGAATTGGCCAAGATCACTAAGTTCTACGCGCAGGAGTAGCACGGTCGGGCAGATTTTTTGCCCGCACATCTAGTATCCTTCACCTCTACGATTTAAGGAGTACGACTGTGGCAATGGGACTATCAATCTTTCTGATTATCATGAGCTTTCTGATGATCCTGCTAGTTCTCTTGCATAAAGGTAAGGGTGCCGGCCTATCCGATCTCTTCGGTGGCGGAATTTCATCAAACTACGGTGGATCTTCAGTTGTTGAGCGAAACCTTGATCGAATCACAATCGTTGTCGGTGGCTTCTGGTTTGCCGGCGTCGTCGCTCTCTCTCTAGTTTTGAAGGGTTAATCTGATGGTCAGTGCAATTCGTGGAAGTCGTGTTGGCGCCGGCCCAATGGGTGAGGCAGAGCGCGGAGATCAGATCGAGCGCGCAACCGTTTCATACTGGTGTGGAAAAGGGCATGAAGTCCGTCCATCTTTTGCAGTGGAAGAGACCGTTGTCATCCCTGATGTATGGGATTGTCCAAAGTGCGGGCTACCAGCCGGGCGCGATCGCAACAATCCACCAAGTGCTGTTGTAAATATTCCGTACAAGACTCACCTTGCCTACGTGAAAGAGCGTCGCACAGATGTTGAAGGCGCCCAAATTTTGGAAGATGCTTTAAAAAAACTCCGTGGAGATGATTAATTAAATCGTCTTTGCAGCGTTAAGGATTTGAGTAATTCCCGCACTTCGGTTGATGAGATTCAATCGCAGGAGCGGGAATTTTCTTTCTGCAAGTGCATTGTTATCACCGAGAGCTTGCGCCAGGACTAGCGTTTTGAAACCAAAATTTTTACCGGGGATAGCAATGTCGCTCTCTGCCTCACCCGTGATTTGCAAGAAGGCGCCGTTTTGTTGGCCACCCTTATGAAACTGACCGGTGGAGTGGAGAAAACGTGGACCCCAACCAAAGGTGACGGGACGGCCAGAGACTTTTGCTAGCAGTGATCGAAGTTCGAGCAAGTGTCGCTCTTGATTTCGATCAAGGTAAGCATGGATGGAGATGTAACCATCAATAGGAATAGCTGCAACAAATTGTGTGAGCGCTTGTTCAAGAGTGTTACCAGCGCCGAATATCTCCACATCACCTACTGAAACTTCACTTGAGATGATGGGTGCGATTCCACCCCACTCCGCGAGAAGTGACGAGGTAGCGTTTTTTGCTTCAGTCACATTTGGTTGGTTAAATGGATCCACGCCAAGTGCGACACCTACGAGCGCGGTTACCCACTCCCAGAAAATAAAATGTTCGCCGAGTTCGCCGGTAACGGACAAATCCGCTTCACTTTCTACAAATGAAATCGTGAATGCGTCACCGACCTTTGCTGATTGCACACTTTCAGCTACGACGGGGAGGCGTCCAACCCCAGATTTACCAGTTGATTCAGCGATCAGTTGTTCAATCCAATCTGATATTCCAGGTAATCCTGAGCCCTGATCTGTGAATCCCAAGTACTGTCCTGCTAGAGCACTGATCGCCCACGCAGTATCTATAAGTGGATATGGATCTTCGATAAAAGATTCTTTAGCATCTGCTGCGCTATCTAATAAGAGTGAAACATCGACCCCAATTAAAGCAGCCGGCACCAGACCAAATGCGGTGAGTGCGCTAAAACGACCGCCCACATGTGGATCGGCGTTGATGACTGTGAGCGATTGAGTACGTGCCTCTTGATCTAAGGGTGAGTCAGGATCGGTAACTATCACGATGTGTTCTGATAGTGGCAGCGAACTATCAGTGAAAGCTTTTTCAAAGGCGCTCCGAGCTGACGCTGTCTCTATCGTTGAGCCAGATTTTGAAGAGACAATAAGTAGCGTTTTCGAAAGATCACCAGATAGCGCTTGTGCGACATACTGCGGATCTGTTGAATCTAGAATGAAAATCTCTTTATTAAAGGTGTGTGCGATTACCTCTGGTGCAAGTGACGAGCCACCCATTCCGGCCAGCACAATACGATTCTTATCGCGAAACTTGGCACAGAGCGCATCTAGAACAGGAAGTAGATCACGAGAAGCGGAGGGCAAATTAACCCAATTCAGACGTATGGCCGCTTCTGTTGATGCCGCTTCGCCCCAAGTCATTGGGTCTAATTTTTGAATTCGAGTGTGCGCAGTAAGTAATTTTTGATAAAGGTCACTGTCGCGTTCTATCTTTGAAAGAGCATTTCCAGCAATCTTCATAGCTTTGAAACCTCAGCCACACTTGTTAAAAGCGCTACCCAGGCATCTTCAAACTTCTTCACGCCATCAATTTCGAGCTCGTCGGTAATCGCAGCAAGTGAAATTCCAGTTGCTGCTAGCGCTTCGATCACGCGCTGGGAGTTTTCAATCTCCGAGGTAATTGAGTCGGTTATGAAAACTCCATGATCTAGGACTGCGTCAAGAGTGCCTTGTGGCATCGTGTTCACGGTATTTGGTGCAATCAGATGAGTTACGTATTGAGTGTCAGAGTAAGCCGGGTCCTTGACGCCAGTAGATGCCCAGAGTGGTCGCTGCATATTTCCACCGCTACCTGCAATTTTCTGCCAGCGGGGAGATTTTAACTCTTGCTGGTATCGGTCGTAAGCAAGATGCGCATTAGCGATCGCAACTTTGCCAAGGAGTGAGGTGTTGCCAATTACCTTGAGCTCCTTATCGACGGAGCTATCTATTCGGGATATAAAAAATGAAGCCACGGAATGTATCTCAGAGATATCTCTGCCGGCAGTGATTGCCTGCTCCAAACCGAGCATGAAGGCATCGATAACTTGACCATAACGCTTGAGCGAGAAAATTAAAGTCACATTAACGCTCACACCATGTGAGATCAGTGAAGTGATAGCTGGTAATCCAGCCAACGTTGCCGGAACTTTTATCATCACGTTCGGACGATTAACTAACTTATAAAGAGCAAGGCCTTCAAGCACCGTCTCATCTATTTTTGCTGAGAGGCGCGGATCAACCTCGATACTCACACGTCCATCGACACCACTGCTACTGAGGAAGATTGGAGCAAAGAGATCACAGGCGCTACGAACATCGTCAGTTGTGAGTTTTTGTACAATCTCCTGCGCGCTCTTCCCTTTGAGTTCTGCAATATCGGCTGCATATTCTTGTGAGCCCGAGATCGCCGCGCCAAAAATACTTGGATTTGTTGTTACTCCAACAACTCCGTCATGAGCGATTCGGTGAGGAAGGCTATGTGCATCTACTCCTGATATTTTTGCCCGGGATAAATCATCTAGCCAGATAGAAGTTCCACCAGCTGCGATTTCACTATGTTTCATTTAAATACCAGTTTCATTTAAGCGCTTCCTTAATTTTCGAGACAACATTCTCGACGCTAAAGCCGTACTCAGTGAAGAGTTGTTGTGCTGAAGCAGATGCACCGTAATGATCGAGGCTAATGATCAGGCCAGCATCACCGACGTACTCTCGCCATCCCTGCGCAATTCCGGCTTCAATGCTGACTCTCAGTGCCGCTTGTGGAAGCACGCTCTCTTTGTAATTCTGACTTTCTTGGGCAAACCACTCAAGACACGGTGCGCTCACAACTGATGTAGGGATTGATGCATCATTGAGAATTTGGGCACTGGCCAGAGCCAGTGATACTTCAGATCCAGTTGCGATGATGACAACTTTTGCCTGGGTAGGTGCGGGCATAAGTGTGTAAGCACCTTGATGTAATCCTTGTGCGCTTGCATGTGTCGTACGGTCAACGACTGGAAGATTTTGTCTGGAAAGAAAGAGCCCTGCGGGTGTTCTACGCTCCAGGATCGCCTTCCATGCCTGTGCCACTTCATTGGCATCAGCCGGACGAATAACAGCAAAATTTGGAATCGCGCGCATTGCCGCGAGATGTTCTACCGGTTGGTGTGTTGGACCATCTTCTCCGAGGCCGATTGAGTCGTGCGTCCAGACAAATGTGGTGGGTATATTCATCAACGCAGCTAAGCGAACAGATGGGCGCATGTAGTCACTGAAGACAGCAAAGGTTCCACCGAAGCAGCGCGATAATCCATGCAGCGTAATTCCATTGAGAATTGATCCCATTGCGTGCTCGCGAATTCCGAAGTGAATGACTCGTCCATAAGGCGTAGCGCCAGCAAGTCCACTCGTCTCTGGCAGGAATGAGCCCCCACCTTCGATTGTGGTGTTATTACTTTCGGCTAAGTCAGCTGAGCCACCCCAAAATTCTGGAAGTACTTTAGCAATCGCATTGATTACTTTTCCAGAAGCGGCCCGAGTTGCAATATCTTTACCAGCCTCAAAGACTGGAAGAGATGTATCCCAATTTTGCGGAAGAGTTTTTGAAAGTAGTCGATCCAACAGATCTGATTTCTCTGGATGAGTAGATTGCCATTTCTTGAATTGCAGATCCCATTCTTGCTTGGCTGCTTTTCCGCGATCTCCAACTAAACGAATGTGTTGCAATACTTCTTTTGGCATTGCAAATTTTTCATCTGGATCGAGTCCAAGTTTTACTTTGGTGGCCGCAATCTCTTCGTCACCCAACGCTGATCCATGAGATTTTGCGGTGTTACGTAACTTTGGTGCCGGCCAAGCGATCACTGAGTGCATCCGAATAAGCGTTGGCTTAGTAGTTTCCTGCTTAGCTGCAGTCATGGCACGATCAACTGCAGGGAGATCGATATTTCCATCAGCCATTGCGTCGACTTCAATTACATGCCAACCGTAAGCGCGGTAACGGGCAGAGACATCTTCGGTAAATGAAAGGTGCGTATCACCTTCAATTGAAATTCGATTGTCATCATAGATAAGTTTGAGATTTCCAAGTTGTTGGGTTCCGGCAAGAGAAGATGCTTCCGCGCTGACGCCTTCTTGCAGATCTCCATCAGAGCAGATCACCCAAATTGAATGATCAAAGGGTGAACTTCCGCCAGGTGCATCTGGATCAAGTAGCCCGCGTTCGTATCTAGCCGCCATAGCAAAGCCGACAGCGGAAGCAACACCTGCACCTAATGGACCGGTTGTCATTTCAACACCCGTTGTATGTCCGAATTCTGGGTGGCCTGGAGTAAGTGAACCTTGGGTGCGAAATTCCTGCAGATCCTTCATAGTCAGGCCATAGCCGCTGAAATAAAGTTGAGTGTACAAAGTCATCGACGAGTGGCCACACGAGAGTATGAACCGATCTCTCCCTAACCAGTGTGCATCAGAAGGGTCATGAATGAGATGTCGCTGAAAAAGTGCATATGCAACTGGCGCTAACGCCATCGCAGTCCCGGGGTGACCGTTTCCAACTTTCTGCACTGCATCCATCGCGAGTGCTCGAGCATAAGCAACAGCGCGATCATCGAGTTCGGTCCAGTTGGAGATTGTGGTCATCTGATTCTCTCTGCTCTCTTAATTTGTTAATTTCTTAATTTGTTAATTCATTAGCGGTTTGGCGGACAATTGATAGTCGAACTCTCCATGCAGATATCCAAAAAATAGTTGCACCTACCAGGTGAATAGCAACGATGAGTTCTGGAATACCTAGGAAGTATTGGATATAGCCAATTGCTCCTTGCGCCAGCGCAATTCCAATAAAGAAGAGCACTGAGCGCTTTGTCCTCTTGCTTACGGAAGCCGCAACCAAAAGTGCAATAGTGAGTCCCATTAGAAATATCACGGCGTCCGCATGCAAAATCGCGACACTTCGAATATCAAAACCAAATCGAGGAGAATTCTCATCTCCCGCATGTGGACCGCTTCCAGTAACGATCGTTCCAAGAATGATGACAATAAAAGAAATTGCTATATGAGATCTTGAGAGAATTGAAATTGTTTTATTCGGTGCACTTACCCTGGCCAACGGTGCGCGTCGTCGATCGTAAAGTGATGTTGCTCCGGCGATCAAGATCATTGAGAGCAACAAGTGTGCAGCCACACTTGCTGGGTGTAAGTCAGTAAGTACAGTGATTCCACCTAATACGCCTTGTCCTAAAATTCCAATCACTTGCCCAGCGGCAAGCAGGCGCAAATCTTTACGACGACTAGCTAAAACAACGATTACAACAACAAGGGCTGCTAACAAGAGCGCAAAGGTCAGGAGGCGATTACCGAATTCAATCCATACGTGTAACTGTGGTTCAGCTTGATAGGGGACAGGCGTATATGAACCAGGGGTGCACTCAGGCCACGTGGGGCAGCCAAGTCCAGAGCCGGTTAACCGCACAGCGACGCCAGTGAGAACAAGTGCGCTCTGTAGGAAAAGTAAGAGGCCAAAGGAGAGGGAGCGAACGCGCATATGGTTACCTTATGCTAGCCACGCGCTTCTTCGAGTGGAAGCGAGAGATGAATTACGATACATTGATGTTGTGAAAATCGACCTAGCCCCCAATGAGGATCTGCGTACTCGCGATGCCATTGCGCGCTCGATTCTCGAAAATGGGCCCTCCACGGCAGTGACCCTGAGTGAGCGACTAGCCCTTACTCCAGCCGGGATTCGCCGCCACTTAGATCTCCTGATCGCAGATGGAATTTTAGAGGCCCGCGAGCCTCGAACTGGCGCGATTCGCGGACGCGGTCGCCCCTCCAAGGTTTTTGTAATCACTGACAACGGTCGTCAAAAATTCGAACACTCTTATGACGACCTCGCTGTTGCTGCTCTTAAATTTATGTCAGCACAGTCGGGTGAGCATTTAGTGAGCACCTTTGCGCAATCTCGAGCAGAAGATATTGAACGCAAAGCCACCGTTGCACTTGCCAAGCGCGGCATTAAATCAGCCTCACTCGCATCGTTTCTTACTGATCAGGGATATGCCGCAAGTGTCGTCGCACGACCAAATGGTGAAGAAATCTGTCAGCACCACTGCCCAATTGCCCACGTAGCAGCAGAGTTTCCACAACTCTGCGAGGCCGAGACCGCGGCATTTTCGCGTCTGCTCGGAACACATGTTCAAAGACTTGCCACTATCGCTCATGGCGATGGTGTCTGCACCACTTTTATACCCAAGTTAGATTCCAAGTTAGAACCTACAGCTAGAAAGGTACACTCATGACAACATCACACCCAGAACTAGATGGTCTCGGAAATTACGAATACGGTTGGGCGGATAAAAATGATGCGGGCGCAACAGCGCGACGCGGTATTAGTGAAGAGGTTGTTCGCGATATCTCTGCTCTAAAAAATGAGCCACAGTGGATGCTTGATCTTCGCCTCAAAGGACTTGCACTCTTTGACAAGAAGCCAATGCCATCATGGGGAAGCGATCTCTCTGGAATTTTCTTCGACACAATTAAGTACTTTGTTCGCTCAACTGAGAAGCAAGCGACAACTTGGGATGACCTTCCAGATGACATTAAAAATACATATGATCGTCTTGGTATTCCAGAGGCAGAGAAGCAACGCCTGGTCTCGGGTGTAGCCGCTCAATATGAATCAGAAGTTGTGTATCACTCGATCCGTGAAGATCTAGAGAAGCTCGGTGTACTCTTCCTCGATACCGATTCAGCGTTACGCGATCACCCTGAACTCTTTAAAGAGTACTTTGGAACCGTAATTCCAGTGGGCGATAATAAATTCGCTGCGCTGAATACATCGGTATGGTCAGGTGGTTCATTTATCTACGTACCAAAGGGTGTTCATGTAGATATTCCATTGCAGGCATATTTCCGTATCAATACTGAGAACATGGGCCAATTTGAACGTACCCTCATTATTGCCGATGAAGATTCCTACATTCACTATGTAGAAGGCTGCACAGCCCCTATCTACAAATCAGATTCACTCCACTCAGCCGTTGTTGAAATCATTGTGAAAAAAGGCGCACGCGTGCGTTACACAACAATTCAAAACTGGTCGAATAACGTTTATAACTTGGTTACTAAGCGCGCAACATGTGCTGAAGGTGCAACCATGGAATGGGTTGATGGAAATATCGGCTCTAAGGTAACCATGAAGTATCCAGCGGTTCTGTTGATGGGTCCTCACGCAAAGGGTGAAACACTTTCACTAGCCTTTGCCGGCCCAGGTCAACATCAAGATTCAGGTGCAAAGATGGTTCATGCTGCGCCATACACATCATCTTCTGTAATTTCAAAATCAGTTGCACGCGGTGGTGGACGTACTTCATACCGTGGACTTGTTCAGATTCAAGAGGGTGCACACCACTCTGCTAGCACTGTCAAGTGTGATGCGCTCTTGGTCGATACCATTTCACGTTCTGATACTTATCCCTATGTAGATATTCGTGAAGACGATGTTTCAATGGGCCACGAAGCCACAGTTTCAAAAATCAGCGATGATCAACTCTTTTATTTGATGTCACGTGGACTCACCGAAGATGAAGCGATGGCAATGATCGTTCGCGGATTTATCGAACCAATTGCACGTGAACTTCCAATGGAATACGCACTTGAACTCAACCGCCTCATCGAGTTACAGATGGAGGGGGCAGTCGGGTAATGAGTTCGTTGCAATCAAATCTTTTAGAACTTCATACTCCGAATGGACGCGAAGAGTCGTGGCGTTTTACTCCGCTTAAACGTTTAGCTGGCATGCACGATGGCAGCGCCACCATTAAGGCGCTCGATTCTTTGCAGGCCTCAGGAGAACTCCCACAGGGGGTTACTTTTGAAATCGCAGACTTGGAGCCATTGGCAGCAACTGATGATGCAATTGTTAATCGAATCCGTGCTTTTACTTCAAGTGTTCGGCTCCTGAAAATTGCAGCAAACACAGAGCTATCTGTACCGATTTTCTTATCCCGAACACTTTCAGATTCAACTCATGTGGAATTTGCTCGCGTCCGAATTGAAGTGGGGATGCATGCTCGTGCGACGGTAATCGTCGAGAATTCAGGAGATCTGCGCTTAGGCGAGGATCTCGAAATTCATGTCAGTGATGGGGCACATCTGACCTTCATCTCATTGCAAGAGTGGAGCGCGGCTGCAGTTCATGCTGGCCGCCACTTGGCAATAGTTGATCGCGACGCAACTTTTAATTCAATCGTTGTAACTGTCGGTGGCTCACTTGTTCGCTTGCTTCCGACAGTCAACTTTGCTGGCCCTGGGGCAAGTACCGAACTTCTCGGTGTCTACTTCGCAACGGCGGGTCAGTTCTTTGAACACCGGATGTTTGTCGATCACACAGTTCCAAATGCTAAGTCGCGCGTAAATTACAAGGGTGCACTGGCAGGCCAAGATGCACACACAGTTTGGATTGGAGATGTATTTATTCGCGCAGCAGCCGAAGGCACTGATACCTACGAACTCAATCGCAATCTACTTCTTTCTGATGGTGCTCGAGCAGATTCAGTTCCTAACCTTGAAATTGAAACTGGCGAAATTGTTGGTGCCGGACACGCAAGCACCACAGGTCGCTTCGATGATGAGCAACTCTTCTACTTAATGTCTCGCGGCATCAACCAATCTGATGCTCGGCGTCTTGTCGTAAGAGGTTTTTTCAATGAGATTGTTTCGCAAATCGGTATCGAGAGCATTCAAGATCGGCTCATGGCGCGTATTGATAACGAGTTGGAAAAGGCGGCCCGCTAATGTCTGATCTGCTCTTGTCGCAACTTGAGTCTGGCAAGCTAGTTAAAGTTGAAAAAGATGGCAAGACTATTTGTGTTGCTCGCGTGGGAGAAGAAGTCTTCGCAATAGATGACACCTGCTCCCACTCGGATGCATCACTTTCCGAAGGTGATGTTTCAGAGTTCAAAATTGAGTGCTGGTTACATGGCGCTGAATTTGATCTTCGCACAGGAGAAGCGTTAACCCCACCGGCTGTTGCACCAGTAAAAACTTACAAGGTACGTGTTGACGGAGACTCCGTCACGGTAGAAATCTAAACGGAGTAAATCATGAGCACACTTGAAATTCGCGGTCTTAAAGTTAGCGTTCTTGCTGAAGCTGGCGATGTTGAAATTCTAAAGGGCGTCGATCTGACAATTAAGTCAGGTGAGACTCATGCAATCATGGGCCCAAATGGCTCTGGCAAATCAACACTTGCATACTCAATTGCAGGGCATCCTAAGTACGCAATCACAGGTGGCACCGTCACACTTGATGGTCAAGACGTTTTAGCAATGACCGTTGACGAGCGCGCTCGTGCCGGCCTTTTCCTTGCCATGCAGTATCCAGTTGAGGTGCCAGGGGTATCGGTATCGAACTTCTTGCGTACAGCGGCAACTGCTCTTCGCGGTGAAGCACCAAAGTTGCGCGAATGGGTTGGCGAAGTTAAGGGTGCGATGGAAGCGCTCAACATGGATCCATCATTTGCTGGCCGAAATGTAAACGAGGGTTTCTCCGGTGGAGAGAAGAAGCGCCATGAAATTATGCAACTCGAGCTACTTAAGCCGAAAATTGCAATTCTTGATGAAACAGATTCAGGTCTCGATGTCGATGCACTTCGCATTGTCTCCGAGGGTGTTAATCGTGCAAAGTCAGCAAATGATATTGGTGTCTTGTTAATTACTCACTACACCCGAATTCTTCGTTACATCAAGCCAGACTTCGTACATGTTTTCGCAAATGGAAAGATTGTAGAAGAAGGTGGCGCTGAGCTTGCAGATAAACTCGAAGCCAATGGCTATGCGGAGTATGTAGGGGCTTAATCGCTCACCTACGATCACATGTCATTAGTTGAGATCGACCCTTTCGCTATCCGTGAAGATTTTCCTATCTTCACGCGCACCATTCGCGACGGCAAAAGGTTGGTTTATTTAGATAGTGGTGCGACATCACAGAAACCTCAGATCGTTATCGATAGTGAGAGTGACTTCTATCGGCTCCATAACGCCGCGGTTCATCGTGGCGCTCATCAATTGGCCGAAGAGGCAACCGATCTCTATGAGGGTGCCCGCGAAAAAGTTGCCGGTTTTCTTGGTGCAAAGGGCAATGAGATCGTATTTACCAAAGGCGCGACAGAGTCACTCAACCTAATTTCTTATGCAATGGGTAACGCTTCACCTGGCAATCGTTTCCACCTTCAAAAAGGTGACCAGATTGTTGTCACTGAAATGGAGCATCATGCCAATCTCATTCCGTGGCAACAATTGGCGGCGCGAACTGGCGCCGAACTACTCTGGTTTGGCGTTACCGCTGAAGGTCGACTCGACCTTTCACGAATCGATGAATTAATAAATGAGAAGACAAAAGTTGTTGCTCTTACTCATCAGTCCAACGTTTTAGGAACAATAAATCCACTTGATGAGATCGTTGCAGCGGCCCATCGGGTTGGTGCAGTGGTTGTGCTAGATGCCTGTCAATCTGTTCCACATATGAAAGTTGATGTCGCGCAATTAGGGATTGATTTCCTTACCTTCTCGGGTCACAAAGCGGTCGGTCCAACAGGAGTCGGAATCTTGTGGGGGAGAGCAGAACTACTAGAAGAGTTACCGCCATTTCTTACCGGTGGCTCAATGATTTCGGATGTCTCCATGACGGGTGCGACGTGGGCGCCAGCACCACAGAAATTTGAAGCTGGTGTTCCAAATATGGCGCAAGCTGTAGGCCTTGGTACTGCACTTGATTACTTAAGTGCAATTGGTATGGATGCAATTCATCGTCATGAATTAAAACTTGGTAGTGATTTGCTTGAGAAGTTATTGGCAGTTGATGGCCTTGCTGTTGTCGGACCGCAAAGTATGGACGCTCGTGGGGCAGCCATTGCTTTTACCGTGAAAGATATTCACCCTCACGACCTAGGACAGTTTTTAGATAACCAAGGAATCGCAGTACGTACGGGCCATCACTGTGCTTGGCCATTGACGCGATCGCTTGGAGTTCCAGCCACAACGCGAGCTTCGCTCTATCTTTACAATACGATTGAAGATAATGATGCACTCATTCAAGCGATCAACGAAGCAAAGAAATATTTCGGATAATGAATTTAGATAATCTCTATCAAGAAGTAATTCTTGACCACTACAAGCATCCACTCAATAAAAAATTGGCGCCGACTTATGATGCGCAGGTTCATCATATTAATCCAAGTTGTGGTGACGAAATTACGCTCAACATGAGCGCCAATGATGGTGTGATAACTGCAGTTAATTGGGAGGGCGTTGGTTGCTCCATCTCAATGGCGAGTGTTTCTATTATGAGTGACCTTTTGATTGGCAAGCCACTTTCTGAAGCAGCGCTCATCACCAATGAATTTGTCGATTTAATGCAGAGCAAAGGTAAGAAAAGTGGCGATAAAAATATTCTAGAAGATGCCGTTGCCCTTGCCGGAGTTTCACAATATCCGGCTCGGATCAAGTGTGCTCTGCTGGGTTGGATGGCGCTTAAGGATGCACGAAATCAGGCTGGACACGGTTAGAATCTCCCATAACGAGAAGAGGCAGTAATGACGGCTAAGGTAGAAGATGTAACAGAGGCAATGAAAGATGTTGTCGACCCTGAACTCGGGATTAATGTTGTTGACCTCGGGCTTATTTACGACGTGATGGTTGATGAAAGTAATATTGCAATTTTAAATATGACACTGACATCTGCAGCCTGCCCACTCCAGGATGTAATTGAAGACCAGACTAGACAAGCACTTGCCCCGCTAACTAGTGATGTAAAAATCAATTGGGTGTGGATGCCACCTTGGGGTCCAGATAAAATTACCAACGATGGCCGTGAACAGCTACGAGCGCTTGGGTTCACCGTCTGATTCATGTCGCAACATGCAATATGGAGGACCTTTCGGTCTATTACCGCAGATCCCTCCGTGAAAGAGACAAAGCTTAAGCCGGGTACGGTAAAACGAATTCTTGGCTATGCCCAGCGTTATCGAACCTACCTCTTCTTCTTTCTTGCAACCGTCGTTATCGATGCTTTTCTGATTGTCTCCACCCCGCTCTTACTTCGCCAGCTCATCGATAAAGGCGTCATACCGGGGGATCGCGGCTTAGTCACACAGTTGGCACTCATCGTTGGTGGTTTGGCGATCGTCGATGCAGCGATGAACATTATTGGTCGTTGGTTCTCAGCTCGCATTGGTGAAGGTCTGATTTACGATCTTCGATCAGAGGTATTTGGCCACGTACAACGACAATCTATTGCCTTCTTTACTCGAACTCAGACCGGTGCGCTGATTTCACGTATTAACTCAGATGTAATGGGAGCCCAACAAGCTTTCACCGCGACTTTATCTGGAGTAATTAGCAATGTGATTAGCCTGCTTCTAGTCACAATTGCCATGCTCTTTTTATCTTGGCAAATCACGCTTTTCTCACTTGCTTTACTGCCAATCTTTCTGCTGCCAACCAAGTGGGTTGGGCGCAAAATTCAATCGTTGACACGCGAATCATTTGAAGTCAATGCACAAATGTCGAGCACGATGACCGAGCGCTTCAATGTTTCAGGCGCGCTTCTCGTTGCACTCTATGGAAAACGTGCAACCGAGCAGGAATATTTTCGCTCACGGGCTCGGAAGGTAGCTGATATTGGTATCCAACTCGCACTACTCAACCGAATATTTTTTATCGCACTCACCAGCGTCGCCGCGATCGCAACAGCCTTTGCTTATGGCATCGGTGGGCAGCTCACTATTTCTGGATCAATAACAGTTGGAACCATGATTGCGATTACTGCGCTGCTAGCCAGACTTTACGGACCTTTGACAGCGCTTTCGAATATTCGCATTGATGTCATGACTGCGCTAGTTTCTTTTGAACGAGTCTTTGAAGTTCTAGATTTAGCACCAATGGTTGATAGCAAACCAGGAGCGATCACACTCAAGACGACAATGCCAAAAGTTGAATTTAAGGATGTTCACTTTAGATACCCAAAGGCAGACGAGATCTCGTTGGCATCACTTGAATCGGCGGCAAAGCGCGAAACTGTTGATAGCGGTCAAATTCTTAATGGAATTTCATTCACGGCCCAGCCTGGAACCCTCACTGCGTTAGTCGGATCATCGGGTGCTGGAAAGACGACCATAAGCGCTCTGATTCCTAGACTTTATGATGTTACGGGTGGGGCAATAGAAATTGATGGCCTAGACATCCGAGATTTAGAGTTAGAAAGTTTGCGCAATTCGATTGGGGTTGTCATGCAAGATGCCCACCTCTTCCATGACACCATTTCTGAGAACTTACGTTATGCGAAATCTGATGCAACCGAATCAGAGATGGAACAAGCGTGTCGAGCCGCTCAGATCTGGTCACTTATAGCTTCGCTTCCACAAGGTCTGGACACGATGGTGGGAGAGCGTGGACATCGCCTGAGTGGAGGTGAGAAACAACGCCTAGCAATTGCGCGACTACTTCTTAAGTCGCCCGCAATTGTAATTCTTGATGAAGCAACGGCACATCTCGACTCTGAAAATGAGGCGATGGTTCAACAAGCGCTGAAAACAGCCCTTAAAGGGCGAACAAGTATTGTGATTGCCCATCGTCTCAGCACTGTGATGGATGCAGATCAGATTTTAGTTATTCAAGATGGAGTGATCGCCGAGCGCGGTCGCCATGAAGAGTTAATTTCAGGCGGCGGTTTATATTCTGAGCTATTTGCCAGACAAGATCTCACTACAAGTTAATTTTTATTTCCGCTTCGGCACGATCAATTTTACGAATGAGGAATCTCCCGTAGACAACAAGCCCGCCGAAGATTACCCACTGCACTGCGTAGGCCAGATGTGGCCCATCGCTGAGTTCGGGAATTTGGGCGGCAACCACCGGCGTTAATTCTGGTTCCGAACCACTTATCAAATCAAGATAGTAATTTTCTGAGGCCAGACCCGATTGCGCATTGAGTTTGCTGACTAATCCACCATCAGCTGAACTTGGAAGTGCAAAGAATGACCCGACAGGCAGCGACGAATCAAGTCGAAGTCGCCCAACAACATCGACTACACCACTGGGTAGTGGGGAAGTTTTCGGGACAATCGTGGCATCGATTCCGGCCTGTACCCAACCGCGATCGATCCAAAAAGAGTCTCCATCGCTTGTTGTAAAACGAGTGAGAACTGCAAAACCATATTTACCTTCAAAGTATCTATTACGTAGCAGGATTTGATTTGAAGAGTCGAAGACACCAGATGTCATGACTGGACGCCACTCATTTGTAGTGACATCACTTTCCAGCTCAGATAATTGTGCTGGGGCTTGCGTGGTATTTGCTTCAATTTTAAAATTTCGGTCGTGCCGATCTTGACCTCGGTGATATTGCCATTGGGAAGCCCAGAGACACCCAATTACCAGCGTGAGTGCAACTACGGATTTAAAGAATGCGAACTTCTCTTTACGGGCGTGCACGGTTTAAGTCTAGTTAAGAAATCGAGCGGGGCTTCTCAGTCATTAGCCCTGAGCCTGGCGTAATCGTTTCCCGTCCGGCATTTGCAATAACTACTGCAATATATGGAAGCGTGACTGCGCCAACGAGGGCAAACCATCGATACGGACTTGGAAGAATTACTGTGAGCAGGAAGCAGATAGTACGGATCATCATGGAGTAGAAATAGCGACGCTGACGACCCTTCAGGTCAGAACTCAATGCGCGCGGCGCACTGGTGATGTCATGCACTTCGTTTTTACGAAGATCCTTTTCGCTACTCATGGGTTAAGAGTAGGTCTGGAAGAGTGCCCGAGCGAGTTCAAAACATGGTCAAAATAGTGGTTACGCATAGGTAGCAGGGTAAGTTTCACCACATGGATGCAACGGCTCTGGAAAACGGAGCAGAGCAGAGCGCGCTGGCCCTTGTCACTGGCGGGAACCGCGGTATCGGGCTAGCAATCGCAACCGCCCTTAAGAGTTCAGGTTTCGATGTGATTGTTACGTATCGCAGCGGAGCCGCACCGAAAGATTTTAAAGCGGTAGCGATGGATGTTCGCTCCTCCGATTCTGTCGATAAAGCCTTCACCGAGATAGAAGAGCAATGGGGAATCCCGGAAGTAATTGTCGCCAATGCTGGAATTACTAAGGACTCACTTGTCTTGCGAATGAGTGAGGAAGATTTCACATCAGTGCTTGATGCAAATCTCACAGGAGCATTCCGGGTTGCCCAACGCGCCACTAAAGGGTTACTTAAGTTAAAGCGTGGGCGTCTGATTTTTATCGGCTCTGTCGTGGCCGGTGTCGGGGCGGCGGGACAGGTGAATTACTCAGCCAGCAAGGCCGGACTTTTGGGAATGGCGCGATCATTTGCGCGCGAACTTGGAAGTCGTGGCATTACCGCTAATGTGATCGCTCCCGGATTTGTAGAGACAGATATGACTGCCAGTCTTGATGAAAAGCGACGCAATCAAATCGCCGAACAAGTTCCACTTGGTCGATTTTGCAGCCCACAAGAGATTGCCGATGTGGTTTCGTTTATTGCATCAGAGCAGGCTGGCTACATCACTGGTGCACTAATTCCAGTTGATGGCGGATTAGGAATGGGGCATTGAGCATGGGAATTTTAGCTGGCAAAAATATTTTGGTTACCGGGGTCTTAACCGATGGATCAATCGCTTTTCATATTGCAAAGATCGCACAGGAAGAGGGAGCGAAGGTTCTACTTACCGGCTTTGGACGCGCCTTAAGTTTGACGACTCGAATCGCAGGGCGACTTCCACAACCTGCCCCGATTATCGAACTCGACGTTACCAATCAGGAACACCTCGATGGACTTGAAAGCAAAATTCTTGAACATGTTCCACATTTAGATGGCGTTGTACATTCGATTGGTTTTGCACCCGAGAGCGCTCTCGGTGGAAATTTCCTCAACACCCAGTGGGACGATGTTGCGACCGCAGTCCAAGTGTCAGCCTTCTCGTTGAAATCACTCACTATGGCAGCCCGCCCAACTTTCAAGGGTGGCGCATCTGTTGTTGGACTTGATTTCGATGCCACTGTTGCGTGGCCGAAATACGATTGGATGGGAGTAGCAAAGGCTGCCCTTGAATCCACATCAAGATATCTCGCGCGTGATCTGGGCAGTGAAAATATTCGAGTGAATTTAATCGCCGCTGGCCCGATTCGTACGATGGCCGCAAAATCGATCCCAGGCTTTGCTGATTTCGAAAAAGTTTGGAATGAGCGATCACCACTTTCATGGGATGTGACGGATCCAGCACCGGCAGCGAAAGCGGCAGTTGCGCTGCTGAGTGATTGGTTTCCAAAAACAACTGGCGAGATAATCCATGTAGATGGTGGACTTCATGCCATGGGCGCTTAAGCAAAGAGTTGGCTTCTTTCTAGCGGTCATACTTTCGGTTCTACTTGGTCTCTCGTACTAAAATTTTCCAAGTTCACTGGATTTCGGTGATGCAGACGCTACAAATCAGAATCCAGTATTGATTGTGGCTAGTAATAATTTTCCGCTCACCTGTTTTGAAACTTCCACATCATTTCTTTGGACTACCCAAGGTGAATTCTGTGGTGTCGAATTTATCTCATTAGGTAATTCACCACTTACGGAGAGCGCAACTGCAAGCGGAGCTGTAATTGGCACTTGATATTAATTACCCAGCCGGGGCTGCTTGGTTAGAGAGCAATGGGGCACGCTTTGGACTTTGCCGAGTCTATGCCGACGAATGGTGGCACTTTGAGGGCGTGATCGCACCCGGTCAGCCTTGCCCGGCGATGGCGCAAAACGCGCTGGTTGACCGTAAATAAGGCTTACTCGATTTCTGATTGGGTGGCCTTGTCAGGTATCCTTGCCGCAGACCAGTAACGAAAGTGTTGCTGCAAGAGGAGCCACCGCTCCCACCTCCATCGCTTCGGCGGGTTGGTTTGTCGGATTAAGTCCAGCGCTTAGGCGCGAGGGGGAAACCTCAACTTACTCCCTGCGGTGTTCTTTGCGCACACACTTCTGTTACTCAAGAAGCTAAGCAAGACCGACCGAAGGAGCAGAAATCACAACTGAACCGCGCATTAATGATCGAATCCGCACACCCCAAATTCGTCTCATCAATCATCTTGGTGAGCAAGTAGGAGTTGTAGATATCGAAGCCGCGCTAGCTATGGCAGATGAAATCGGTCTCGACCTCGTTGAGATTGCCGCAGAAGCCAACCCACCTGTATGCAAAATTATGGACTTTGGAAAGTTCAAATATGAAGCAGCACAGAAAGCTCGCGAAGCACGTCAGAACCAGACCCACATCGTGGTGAAGGAAGTGCGATTGACACCAAAGATTGAATCTCATGATTACGAGACTAAGAAAAACTCGATTGTGAAATTTCTCAAAGGTGGCGACAAGGTAAAGATTACGATGAAGTTCCGTGGTCGCGAACAGACTCGTCCTGAGATGGGTTACAAATTGCTACAACGTCTTGCAGAAGATGTTGTTGAACACGGTTTCGTCGAGTTCGCCCCAAAGCAAGAGGGACGAAATATGACGATGGTATTGGGTCCGACGAAAAAGAAGACCGAAGCAGTTGCAGAACAGAAAGCTGCGAGAGCAGCTGCTGATAAGGCAAAGCAAGAAATAGGGAAGTAAAAACCGAGTAGGCACAGGAGATAGATAATGCCAAAGATGAAAACCCATAGTGGTGCGAAGAAGACCTTCCGCGTCACAGGTACAGGAAAGATCATGCACGAGCGTGCCGGTAAGCGCCACCTTTTGGAGCGCAAGTCATCACGTGTCACTCGTCGTTTAAGTCAAGAGCAGTCAGCTAAACCAACCGTCACAATGACAGCCAAGCGCATGCTTGGTTTGAAGTAAGGAGCGTGCGCTAAATGGCAAGAGTAAAACGTGGTGTCCACGCAGCAAAGAAGCGTCGTACAACGCTCGAGCGCGCATCGGGTTACCGTGGCCAGCGCTCACGTCTTTTCACAAAGGCGAAAGAGCAAGTCACTCACTCAATGGTCTATGCATTCAATGACCGCAAGGATAAGAAAGGCGATTTCCGTCGTCTTTGGATCCAGCGCATCAATGCTGCATCTCGCGAAAACGGAATGACATACAACCGTCTCATCCAAGGCCTTAAGGCTGCTGGTGTTGAGGTCGATCGTCGTGTTCTCTCTGACATCGCAACAAATGACCCTGCAACATTTAAGAGCCTTGTTGAAGTTGCTCGCAAGAGCCTCATTTCAGCATAAATAAATTCCAATGATTGAGAGCCTTCATTCGCCGCACGTCGGTCGAGTGAAGGCTCTTATTGGTTCTAGGGGTAGCAAAGAGCGACGTGAAAGTGGCTTCTTCGTAGCAGAGGGAGCGCAGTCACTTCGCGAGGCGGTCACGAGTACTGATGGACCGAGAATTGAGACGCTTTATCTGACCCACTCTGGTGCAGCGCGGGTGAGTGATCTTGCGCTGGAAACTTTAAATATAGTTGAAGTAAATGATGCCGTAATGGCGGAGATGGCCTCAACCATCACACCTCAAGGAATTCTCGCAGTATGCGCAATCCCAGATCGAAGCCTGGCCACACTTGTTACTAAGAAAAATTCAACAATCATTTATCTGGATCGCATCCAAGATCCTGGAAATGCCGGAACCATTCTGCGGTCAGCGGACGCGTTTGGCATGTGTGCAGTTGTGACTTCTCCTGGGAGCGTTGATATGTATTCACCAAAAGTTGTTCGTGCGACCGCGGGTTCGCTCTGGCATATTCCGGTTTTTCAAGATGTAGCACTCGACGAACTGGTGCAGACTCTTGATTCACCGGAACTCCTCCTGCTTTCATCTCACGCCACCACATCCATTCAAGAGCTACACATCTCACAAACCTGTGTCGCGATTTTTGGAAATGAAGCACAGGGCACGACCCCTGATATATTGGGTGTAACGGCAACTTCGGTCACAATTCCGATGGTCGGTCGGGCCGAAAGTTTAAATCTTTCAGCGGCAGCCTCGATCGTAATGTTCACACTTTCTACACTCTCGCACCGTTAGAATCTGGCCATGAATTCACAAGATGTAGCCTCCTGGGTTTCCAACGGGAGAGATGCATTTCAAGCGGCAGCAGATCTAGATTCTCTGAAGATCGCCCGCTTGGCCCATTTGGGGGATAAGTCACCAGTGGCTCTGGCTAGTAGATCTCTCGGCGCGTTACCAGCAGATGAGAAAGCAAGTGCTGGCAAAATTATTGGTGAAGCCAAGGCAGCGCTGGCGATCGCGCTAGCTGAATCTACTGCGTTGTTGGAAGAAGAGCGCGACCTGCGCGTCTTGCGAGATGAAATAGTCGATATCACTTTGCCAGTGCAACGTGCACACCGCGGTGGGCTACACCCAATCACAATTATCAAAAATGAAATTTCTGATTTCTTTATTGAGCAAGGATTTTCAGTAGCAGAGGGGCCAGAACTTGAATCTGGTTGGTTGAATTTTGATTCGCTCAATATCCCAGCCGACCATCCTGCCCGCACCATGCAAGATACATTTTTTGTTGAGCCAGTTGAGTCGGGCATTGTGCTTCGTACCCACACTTCACCGGTACAGATCCGGACGATGTTAGAAAATGAACCGCCAATTTATGTCATCTGTCCTGGACGAACATTTAGAGCTGATGAATTAGATTCCACGCATTCACCTGTTTTCCATCAGGTTGAAGGTTTGGTGGTCGATAAAGGGATTACCATGGCGCACCTGAAAGGCACGCTCGATAATTTTGCGCGCCACATGTTTGGTCCAGATGTCACCACAAGATTGCGTCCATCATTTTTCCCCTTCACCGAACCAAGTGCCGAAGTTGATATTTTCTTTAACGGTCGCTGGATTGAATGGGGCGGCTGTGGGATGGTCAATCCACAAGTGCTAGCAACATGTGGAGTCGATACCGAGATCTATTCCGGGTTTGCATTCGGCATGGGGCTTGAGCGAACTCTGATGGTGCGCCATGGAATTACTGACATGCACGACATTGTTGAAGGCGATCTGCGTTTCACCCGCCAATTTGGAGTAGGTCTCTGATGCGCGCCCCACTTTCATGGATTAAGGAATTTGTCGCAATCCCAGAATCGATATCACCAGAGGCTATAAGTGATGCCCTGATTCGGGTTGGCTTTGAGGTTGAAGAAGTTATTTATACAGGCGCCGATCTGACTGGACCGCTTACTTTTGGAAAAGTTTTGACAATCGAAGAGATCACCGAATTTAAAAAACCAATTCGATATGTAGGTCTAGATTGTGGCGAAGGTCAGACTCGATACATTATTTGTGGGGCTACCAACTTCGTCGTAAACGATCTTGTCTGTGTTGCCTTACCTGGTGCCCTCTTACCTGGTGATTTTGCAATTGCGCAGCGTGAGACGTACGGAAAAATAAGTAACGGCATGATTTGTTCGGCTAAGGAATTAGGCCTGGGCGATGATCATGCTGGGATTATGACTTTTCCACACGGAAGCGTCGAAATTGGTGCTGATGCAATTGCGGCACTTGAAATCAACGATGTGATCTTTGATATTTCGGTCAATCCAGACCGTGGTTATGCCTTAAGTATTCGTGGAGTTGCGCGAGAGATTGCTGGAGCGCTTTCGTTAAATTATGTCGATCCGGTCGAAGCTCTTCGCGCCCTGACCTTTCCAGAAACCGGCACTGGTCTAGCAGCGAAAATTGACGATACAACTGGTGCTGATGTTTTCTATCTACGTACGCTCAATAATTTTGATCCTTTAGCTACAACACCATTATGGATGCGCCGTCGTATCGAAAAAATGGGCATGCGTTCCATCTCCCTAGTTGTTGATATTACTAACTACGTCATGCTTGAACTCGGTCAGCCACTTCACGCTTTTGATAAATCAAAAATTGTTGGCAGTCTCACAATTAAACGAGCTGGTAATGCCTCAACTTTTACAACTCTTGATGGGGTCGAGCGCACCCTTCACCCGGATGATTTAATGGTTTGGGATGACAAATCTCCGCTTGCACTTGCCGGCACAATGGGTGGGCTAGAGAGCGAAATTTCCGCTATTACCACCGAAATTGCACTCGAAGCGGTCTGCTTTTTCCCAATTGCAATTGCAAAAAATTCCCGCAGACATCGAATCTCCTCGGAAGCATCACGAAGATTCGAACGTGGTGTTGATCCTAGCCTTGCCGAATTCGCATCGGCCCGATTTGTAGAGCTACTCACTACTCATAGCGGCGCACTACATGTAGCCACAGTTTCTGTGGGGCGTCCTCTTTATGCACCGATCGTTCCCATAAATACCAAGGCAATCTGTGCGCTTTTGGGAGTGGCCTTTACTGATGAAGAAATTTTCACCGCCCTTCGCACAGTGGGCTGTGATATAAATCTTGAAAAACTCGAAGTTAATCCACCGTCATGGCGTTCTGATCTGACTACGATGGCAGATCTAGCTGAAGAAGTTGCCCGAATTGTGGGATATCACAAGATTCCATCAGTTCTTCCACCTCGTCCGCTACATGCATCGCTTACTCCGAGTCAGAAGCGACGGCGTGCGGTTGCAACCATGCTTGCTGATCGTGGCCTTGCAGAAGTTCAAACATTCCCATTCACAAATCAAGCAACGATCGATGAGATGGGATTTGTTGGCGAGCGAGCAGCCACTTACAAGATTGCCAATCCAATGTCGGAAGAGTTTCCACTCATGAGAGTTCACCTCGTCCCGGGACTCATTGAGGTAGCAGCAAGAAATATTTCTCGTGGCGCCAAGGACTTTGCCATATTTGAGATGGGATCTATTTTTAGAAGTTCGCAGAAACTCGTTGATGGAATTTACCCAACCGTCGGAAAGAAGCCAACGCCAGCTGACATTGCAGCAATTTATGCCAGCGTTCCACCGCAGGCTTTTCACGTTGCAGGTCTACTTGTTGGCAAGGTAGAGAATGCAGACTGGCAAGGGCCGGCCCGAAGTTATTCGTGGCAGGATGCAATCGGCTACGCCTGCGATATTTTGGATCTCTGTCACATTCCGTGGACCATAAAACGAAGTAATTTTGCGCCATGGCATCCAGGTCGATGCGCCGAACTCATTGTTGACGGTAAGCCAGTTGCGCACGCCGGCGAGTTACACCCAAAGATCGTCAGCCAATACGGACTCCCAGAACGCAGTAGCGCCTTTGCGGTTGCGCTAAGCGCGCTACCTGCGACGACCCTTGTGCGGCCAACAACAGTTGGAACGATGCCGGCGGCGCTGCAGGATGTGGCGCTGATTGTTGGCGCCGAAGTCACTGCTGATTCGGTGCAGGCAGCGCTTAAGGCCGGCGCTGGTCCATTACTTGAATCAATTTCACTCTTCGACCGTTACGATAAAATTGGGGATGGCAAAATATCGCTGGCCTTCTCCTTAATCTTCAGAGCACCCGATCGGACCCTTACTGGCGCCGAAGTAGCCCAGCTACGTGATGCGGCAGTTGAGAGCGCAGCCAAGGCTACCGGGGCGGTTCTACGTTCTGCATAATTATGCATAAGATTGCATAATTATAAACAATCGGTTATCCTTGTTTTATGGATATTGGCGTTATAGGCGCAAGCGGTTATGCCGGGGGAGAACTCCTTCGAATATTGGCATCGCACCCGGATTTCATACCTGTTGCAATTAGCGCTCATTCGCACGCGGGGGATCTAATTACGCAGGTGCACCCGCAACTTAGGACGTATGCCGAAATTCGTTTTTCGGAATATTCGGCCGATCTCTTTGCGGATTGTGAACTCATCTTTTTGGCTTTGCCACATGGCCAGTCAGCCAAAGCAGTGAGGGAGATATTGGCACTGCAACCAACCATGAAATTTGTTGATCTCGGCGCTGACTATCGACTTGAAGATGCCGCTGCGTGGGATAAATATTACGGGGGTGACCACGCTGGTCACTGGGTATATGGCTTGCCGGAAATACATGGAGTCAAAGCCCAGGTGCAATCTTCGGCGTTAATTGCAAACCCGGGCTGTTATGCAACAGCGATCGCGCTGGCTGCCGCACCTCTTGCAACCTTCGCAGCTCTTGATGATGTCGTGGTGGTAGCAGCTTCTGGCACAAGTGGAGCTGGACGCTCTGCTAAGAACCACTTACTGGCAAGTGCAATCATGGGCTCGATGTCATCATATAAATTTGCTGGCGCTCATCAACATACACCAGAGATTGAGCAACTTCTCTCGAAAATCTCGACAAGTGATGTTCGAGTCTCCTTTACTCCCTTGCTAGCACCCATGACGCGTGGAATCTTGGCGACGATAACAGTGAAACTTACTGACTTTATTTCAACTGACGAACTTCGAAGCCATTTTGCTACCTATTTTAAGGGCGCCGAGTTTGTTACGGTGTTGGCTGAGGGGCAGATGCCTCAAACGAGCGCAGTTTTTGCAAGCAATAGTGCACACATTCAAGTGGGAGTAGATGCTCACACAAAGCGGGCAGTGGTGAGTATTGCAATTGATAATCTAGGTAAAGGTGCAGCCGGTCAGGCAATTCAAAATGCAAATCTCATCTGCGGTTATCCGGAAAATTCGGGTTTAAGTGCACAAGGTATTGGCATATGAAAGATTGCATCGTGGTCAAATTTGGTGGACAGGCAATGAGTGGTGGCGCAGGCGCTTTCGCTGCCAGTATTGCGCAGGCGCTTTCGCGCGGGGTTCGAGTTGTCGTTGTTCATGGTGGAGGACCACAGATTAATAGCGCGCTCAAGGGCGCTGGTATTGAATCAAAATTCGTAGGTGGTTTTCGCGTTACCGATGCCAAGACCATGACGATCGTCGAAGAAGTTCTGGCTAATCAAGTAGGACCACAGATTGCTGCGGATTTAAATGCAAATAACATCTCGGCCCAGGCGCTCTCTGGCCGAGTGGCTGAGATTATTTTTGCAAAGAAAAGAATGACGCTACTTGATGGCACACCGGAAGAGTTGGGCTTTGTTGGTGAGATCGAATCCGTTAGGACGGCCAAGATCGATGAACTGCTTGCGCAGGGGATAGTTCCAGTTATTTCACCCATCGGTACCCAAATAGATACTGGTGTGGCTCTTAATATCAATGCTGATAGCGCAGCCGCAGCGATTGCCGCAGCTCTCAAGGCGAGCGAGTTAATCGTCATGACAGATGTTGCAGGTATTTACCGTAATTGGCCAGATACAAATTCTTTAATTTCACAGATCGGTATAGATGAACTGACATCTATTCAGAATACATTTGAAGAAGGCATGGCTCCTAAGGCGGCCGCATGTATTGATGCGATTAAGGGTGGTGCACGATCAGTGCGTATCATCGATGGTCGCGATCCGCTGGCTTTTCAAAATGCGCTACTTCATCTTGGTGGAACGCTGGTGAGCGCATGAAAAATCAGCGCAATCCAAAGTGGAGTGAAGTGATGATGTCGACTTACTCAACTCCGCAAGTGACTTTAGTCAGTGGTAAGGGCCTGATTCTGAAAGATGAAAACGGTAGATCGTATTTAGATTTCCTTGGCGGAATAGCCACCAACGTACTTGGCCATTCCCATCCGCAGGTAGTAAAAGCGGTAAGTAAGCAAGTGTCGGTACTTGGACATGTGAGTAACTTTTTTGCGCACCCACAAGTACTTGATTTAGCAGCCAAGCTAGTCGAGATGACCGGCGATAAAAGTGCCCGGGTCTTTTTCTCGAACTCAGGCGCTGAGGCAAATGAATGTGCCATAAAAATTTCACGACGTACCAGTCGCAGCCGAATTGTGGCTACGCTTGGCTCGTTCCATGGTCGAACGATGGGTTCACTCTCACTCACAGGGCAACCTGCTAAACGCAAACCCTTTCTGCCACTTCTTAAGAATGTAAAACATGTTCCTTATGGTGATATTGCGGCGATGAAGAGAGCAGTATCTCGGAAGACTGCAATGGTGATCATCGAACCAATCATGGGCGAGGCTGGTGTTATTACTCCACCGGCTGGTTATCTTGCGCAGCTACGAAGTATCTGCGATGCAACTGGTGCGCTACTCGTATTTGATTGCGTTCAAACTGGTATCGGTCGAACCGGACAGTGGTTTGGATACGAGCACGAAAAGATTCGCCCCGATGTAATTACTTTGGCAAAGGGACTTGGTGGGGGGCTGCCTATTGGCGCAACAATTGCCTTGGGGAGTGCTGCCACGCTTCTACAACCGGGTGATCACGGCACAACTTTTGGTGGAAATCCGATCGCATGCGCGGCTGGTAATGCCGTTGTAGATCAGATTGTGAAAGATAAATTGATGGCAAAAGCGAAGACACATGAAAAAACTTTGAAATCATCTCTCTCTAAAATCAAGGGCGTGAAAGAAGTTCGCGGGAGAGGCCTGCTTATTGGAATTGATCTCGATCAACCCATCGCTAAGGATATTACTACCCAACTTCTTACACTCGGCGTGATTGCAAATGCGGCTAATGATTCAACCGTTCGAATCGCGCCACCACTAATAGTCACAGAGGCGCAGGTAAGGAAATTCATCACACTCTTTATCCATTCTCTCTCACTAGTTTTAGAACGGCAGGGATCTCGTGTCTAAAGTCGCCGCTATTAACACCGTTGCTGCACGCAGAGCAGCTGCGATTACCGCTATTAAATCCGAGACAATTCATTCTCAAGATGATCTCGTGAGAGCGCTTAAGCGTGCTGGCTATGTGGTTACGCAAGCCACAGCAAGTCGAGATATAGAAGAGATTGGCGCGGTCCGTATTCGGAATTCACAAGGCGAGATGGTCTATGCCATCACTGGTAGCGACGATCAATCTCTCTCGCGTTCTATGCCGTTACCGGGTGATTTGATCTTACGAGTTGAGGGAAGTGGAAATCTTGCCGTGGTTCACACTCCTCCGGGCGGTGCTCAATTTTTAGCAAGCTCACTCGATCACTCGGGTATTAAAGAAATTATTGGAACTATCGCCGGTGATGACACCGTCTTAGTTGTCGCTCGTACCGCCAGTGGTGGCGCAGCCCTGGCGAAGGAACTTCTGTTATATGCACACTCTGGAAAATCAACAAAGAAGAAAAGGTAATAACAATGGCACTTTGGGGTGGAAGATTCTCACAATCACCAGCTGATGCAGTCTTTGCGCTTTCACGTAGCGTTGAATTTGATTGGCGTTTAGCTCCTTATGACCTTCGTTCTTCACTGGCACATCTGGGTGCGCTAGAGAGGTCATCGTTGTTAACAGCGGCAGAATCTGCAGCTATTCGTACCGCGCTCAATCAATTAATTGTTGAGGTGGATAATGGAACTTTTACTTATAACGATCAGGATGAGGATGTTCACTCAGCTCTAGAACGAGGGCTCACCGAGAAACTCGGTGTCACTGGCGGTTCACTTCGTGCTGGTCGTTCCCGTAACGATCAAGTAGCGACAGATTTACGACTGTATGCAATCGACTCAATGCTGGCAACAGGTGCGCTTTTGATTCAACTGCAGCAAGCGTTGCTGGCGAAGGCTGCACAATACGCCGATGCGCCATCATCTGGATTTACTCATTTACAACATGCGCAACCAGTGCTCTTTGGCCATGAGATTGCAAAGCACGTCCACGCAATCAGTAGAGATCTTGATCGTATGAGTGATTGGCTCGAACGATCATCGGTGAGCCCACTGGGATCAGGGGCGCTCTCTGGCTCATCGCTGCCGCTATCTCCAGAGGCAACGGCTAGTGAACTTGGCTTTAAACGTAGCGCTGGAAATAGCATCGACGCTGTATCCGATCGAGACTTTGTCGCAGAAGCGCTCTTTATTGCATCAATGATTGGAATACATCTTTCACGAATTGGTGAAGAGTGGTGCATCTTGGCGACAACTGAATTTGGCTGGGCGAAAATCGCTGATGCATATTCAACTGGATCATCGATCATGCCACAGAAGAAAAATCCAGATATGGCTGAACTCGCACGCGGAAAAGCAGGACGTCTTGTTGGAAATCTAACTGGCGTTCTCACGATGCTTAAAGGTCTTCCCTTCGCCTACAACCGCGATCTGCAAGAGGATAAAGAACCACTCTTTGATTCATTCGACACCTTAGCTCTGGTTTTGCCGGCAGTCACTGGCATGATTGCAACCACCGAATTTGATCGAGCAAAAATGTTGGCATCTGCATCTGCTGGGTTTTCACTTGCAACAGAGATTGCCGACTTTCTCGTTCGGGCACATATTCCATTCGCGCAAGCCCATGAAGCCGCCGGTAAGTGCGTAGCTTTAGCTGAGTCGCGTGGAATGGAACTTGATGCAATTAGCAATGAAGAATTCGCTGCAATTCATCCTTCGCTTTCGGGCGAGGTTCGTAGCGTGCTTGGCGTTGAAGGGGCACTGACTTCACGAACTAGCCATGGTGGCACAGCACCTGTGGCACTTGCTAGACAACTCGCAATCTTAACGAGTGAAGTTACTGCTTTTGACGCCTATTTCTCCCGCAAGATGGAAGCTTTTTCGGGCATGATGAGCGCATGAGTCAATTATTAGATGACCTACGTTGGCGCGGACTTATTGCCCAAAGTACAGATGAAAAAGAGTTAGCAAAGTCTTTGGAAAAGCCACTGACTCTCTATATTGGCTTTGATCCGACAGCGCCTAGCATTCACGTTGGAAATCTTGTTGTCCTTCTCGTCTTGCGAAGATTCCAACTCGCTGGCCATCATCCGATTGCACTTGTTGGGGGAGCCACTGGCTTGGTGGGAGACCCAAGTGGCCGCAACGAAGAACGTACGCTCAATAGCACTGAGATCGTGCAGAACTGGGTGCAACGTATTGCGACTCAGGTTTCGTCAGTGCTGGACTTTAAAGTCGCAACAAACCCTGCAGTGGTTGTCAATAATCTTGATTGGACCCAGCCGCTATCTGCAATTGAATTCTTACGCGATATCGGAAAACACTTTAGCGTCAATCAAATGCTGTCAAAAGATTCAGTAGCAAATCGGCTGGAAGCCGGTATCTCATATACGGAATTTTCATATCAAGTGTTGCAGGCCTATGATTACTTAGAACTCTATCGCCGAAATAATTGCATCCTGCAACTTGGCGGTTCTGATCAGTGGGGAAATATTGTTGCAGGGCTAGATTTAATTCGCCGGGTAGAAGGTGGCAGTGGACATGCGTTGACAGTTCCACTTTTAACGAAAGCCGATGGCACAAAGTTCGGCAAGAGCGCTGGCGGAAGTATTTGGTTAGATCCAGAGATGACTTCACCATATGCCTTCTTCCAATATTGGCTTAATACCGATGATAAAGATGTAATTAATTTTCTGAAGGTATTTTCGTTTAGAACTCGTACCGAAATTGAAGCACTTGAAAAAGAGCACAATGAAAATCCTGGTGCACGTGATGCGCACCGCGCACTTGCTCGCGAAATTACTTCACTTGTGCATTCACCGCAGATCGCAGAACGTGTAGAAGAGGCAGCACGCGCACTTTTTGGACAAGGCGATCTCAATACACTGGATGAAGCAACACTTTCCGCGGCCCTGAGTGAACTTCCACGAGTTGTGATTTCCAAAAGCGATGAGATTCCTACTTGGGTTGATCTCCTAGCAGCAACCGGAGTTGTAGAGTCCAAATCTGCCGCCCGACGCATCGTTAAAGAAGGTGGCGCTTATCTCAATAATGAGAAGATTGCTGGAGAAGATTTTCGTCTCGAAAAATCTCACTTTCTATGCGGAAAATACGCAGTTTTACGTAAAGGAAAGCGCGATTTGGCTGCGGTAGAGCTCTCGTAGTTCTCCAATTCTTGTCCTAAAACCCCACTTTTTACGCTCAAATAGTGTGATTTCTAGTGAAATGATTCATTGGACCCCATCTCAGGGGAGCCGATTTGACCCTCAGACTGGTCACCCCTATAGTTAGGCTCCTTGCTGTGGAACGGACCCAATGGGGACGTACAGCAGTACTTTCAAAGTTAGCGCAGATCAGGCCAGTTTGACCGTGCCTGCGTCTATGCACTAAGTTTGGCAGTCTGCCCTGAAAATTAGGAGAGATCCTAAGAAGCAGTGCGCATCCGTACCTTGAGAACTCAACAGCGTGCCATAAGTCAATGCCAGAAGATGGTTTGTTAGTCATGCAAATTTCTAGCGCCATCTTCTAAATAAATACTTCAATGAAGTATGTGTCATACACTCTTAATTGAGGGTATGAACTACTCGTTGAATTCCTTTGGTAAAGACAAAATAAACGACAGTTTGTTTGTCTCGTAAGCCAGAAAAACTTTCTATGGAGAGTTTGATCCTGGCTCAGGACGAACGCTGGCGGCGTGCTTAACACATGCAAGTCGAGCGATGAAACTACTTCGGTAGTCAATTAGCGGCGAACGGGTGAGGAACACGTGAGAAATCTGCCTTCAACTCTGGGATAACTCCGTGAAAACGGGGCTAATACCGGATATGAGCTTTGACCGCATGGTCGAGGCTGGAAAGTTTTTCGGTTGAAGATGATCTCGCGGCCTATCAGCTTGTTGGTGAGGTAATGGCTCACCAAGGCGACGACGGGTAGCCGGCCTGAGAGGGCGACCGGCCACACTGGGACTGAGACACGGCCCAGACTCCTACGGGAGGCAGCAGTG
>Ga0209284_10000042_pt1 | contig 161186 bp, 144 predicted proteins | sample FRY03_FD_187211 | JGI IMG/M metagenome (GOLD analysis project Ga0209284, IMG submission 187211) | Freshwater microbial communities from Lake Fryxell liftoff mats and glacier meltwater in Antarctica - FRY-03 (SPAdes) (version 2) | ecosystem: Environmental > Aquatic > Freshwater > Ice > Glacier...
CGTTCCCGTTATTTAAACGTCTTTTTGAAAAAAAATAGTTAGAATTCACCCAGGCAACGCCCCGAAATTTTTGATAAATTAAGTTAAGGTTGGTCTTGTTATTAGGGACAAACGCCAAGCTAAATTCCTTACTCCATTTAATACCAGGCAGTTCTTTTAACAATGCCTGAACAACCTTGTCTGGCATAAACTGAAGTCCAATACACTTGTTATCGGCTATTAATAAGTGTTTTAGAGTTATTGATTTTCGGAATTCCACAACTTTTTTCTGTAAAAAACGGCGAAACGGAACGATTCTACACTATTTATCCGTAGAATTAAACGTTTAAATCTACGTTTTTCTTAGTTTTGAGTTTTAAATGCTCCCAAATGAAAGGTCCAGAAAATTGCCAAAATTGTAATAAATCTATCGAAGGGCGCATAGACAAAAAATACTGTAATGATTACTGTAAATCCAATCATCATTATGAAAATAACAAACAAAAAGAAAACTCGCTTTTCAAAAAAATTGACCATCAGTTAAAACAAAACCGAAGGTTATTGCGCGATTTCAACAAAGCAGGGAAATCAACCGTTCGGAAAGAAAAATTAATAGAAGCAGGTTTTGACCCTAATTTCTTTACCCATTATTGGAAAAACAGTCAAGGAGATGTTTATTTATTTTGCTACGAATATGGTTTTTTGAAACGAACCGAAAACGGAAAAACAAAATTTGTGCTTGTTACTTGGCAATCTTATATGGCCCGATAATCATTTTATCACAAAAAATGATTTCATGAGAATTGATTTAGGCAGCACAAAACAATTCAAAATTCTTTTCCACAAAAAAGTGATTCCTTTCAAATCCACTTTCAAATCCACTTTCAAATCTATTTATATTAAAATTTATCTTTTCATAATAGCAACATAATCAAGCGTTGTTGCGCCTGAGCATATTTGACGAGGACGTCGAAATCAAATCACAGCCCTGCCCCAATCTAAATTTTCCGTATTTTTGTTCTGCAAATGCAATGTGGCATGCATATTGAACGTTTGCTAGCTAAAGAACATTTACCTATGAAGTATTTCTTGACTTTATCGTTTTTATTGTTGTTTCAGGCACTAATTGCCAAGTTTCCTATGGTCCATGCTCCTGTACCTGAATTGTATGACCCTGTTGTTACTGTTGAACTTACAAAAGTATAGCCTGATGGCAATAAATCTGTTAAAACAACACCTGTAGCGGCAATTGGGCCTGCATTGTTAGCTACCAATGTAAAGACCACGTTAGAGCCAACAATTGGTGTAGGGTTGTTCACCGTTTTTACAACACCTAAGTTTGCATTGCAAGCCTCAGCAGTAAAAACTACAGCAACCGGTGGAATAGGTACACCACAGTCGTTTGGTGGTACTTGATATGTAAGCGTGGCAGAGCCTACTCCTGTAAAAACTACCTGATAACGACTTATCGGGTTGCCAGAAACAGTTACAGGACCAGAAGTCGTTAAAGTCCCTCCAGCTGGATTAGCGAAAACAGTATATGTTACGCCCACACAATAATTGGCTCCAGGGCCTAGGATTATTGGAGTCAAAGTTACGGTTGTAACCGTTGTTCCACAGATCGGTACGTAGGCAGTGGCGTAAGTAAAACTAGTTAAACTAGCGCTAGCATCAGACCCATTTCCCATACTGCCTATTATTCTGTGACCAACATAACCAAAATTAAGCTGACATTTATTCGTAAGCATGGTTGTATGCCCGCCGGACTCAACACTTGTAATTTTATCTGTTAAAAGAACACCATTAGGAATTCCAGGGTCTGCAACAGCAAGGGCACCTCTACCAATCATCCCTCCATCATTTACCCCCCAATTAAACAAGGTGCTGTCTGATGTTAAAACATTTACTGCTGGATATTGCCCACAATTTTCCTGTGGACTAATCCATCGAATATTATTCATAACTGGGCCAGCCGAAGAAGTATATCTAGGCTGAACCCACGCGGTTCGATCTGTGGTTGACCAATCACCCAAAGTTCTATCCGCGTTTTCTTCTAATGAAAAAAGGTTGCCATTCGTCATCAAAACAAAATAAGAAGTAGCATTATTGCCTCTTGTGGTAAGGCCAATCATTTTCGGTGTACCTGCAGGCGAAACCATTTGAGTTGCTCTATTGCGAGTAGAAGAATTTGAGCAATTTCCAAGAAAAGTGCCACCCCCCCAAGTCCACAATGCCCCACCAGACGTCAAAGCGATTAAAGATCCACCCGCAACGCGAGCGGCAATCACATTACCTAAAAACGGATTGCCGGCTTCATCGGTTGTAACCTGATACCAAGTAGTAGAATTACCAGTATTGTTGTTTCCCCTTGCATTTCCTAATTCCGACAGCACCCAAACAGCGCCACTACAAGTTACTATAACTAAGGTTCCGGCATCACTTCCATTTAAGGAGGCTGTCATCATTTTAACATTAGCGGGAGTAACACCTGCTGGCAAACCATTAGAATTACCTCCTAATTGTTAACTTTTGAAAAGTGCTACTGCTAGTTATAACATTATCAAGAAGGAGCCCCTCTATACCCCATGCATACAAGCCATCCGATGCTAAAGCAACCCTTTGAGAATTCGATGACCCTCGTGAAGCACCAGTAACTTTAAAAACCTGCGCACTTCCTAATGCAGGATAGTTAGTAGTGTTTAAGAAAATAGGAGAAAGAATATTATCAATACCATTATTCCCTATGGCCTCGCCCCACAACCTTATTCCTCCTTGAAAGTCACGCGTCATTGTATTGTGATACGTTGAAACAAAATTATCGTATTCAATAGTCGCTGCTGTGTTATTCGAATTCATGAAAGCATTTTCATAATCCGTATTGGCACAGCCTTCTCCTGGACCAAAACCACAATTTGTGTTTTGTGCAAAAGCGCTAAAAGACCCAAAAAAGGATAAAACAAAAAATAGTTTTGTGTTATTCTTTAATCCTTGAAAGTATGTGTAAACAGTTCTCATATGCTCTAATTGAAATACCAATTATTATTTAATTATTGTTGTGATTCCACAAGGAAATACATTGCCATTGTTATCTATAAAATCAAACCCAATATACGTTTCTGGCGTTGCTTCACCTGTCAAAACATAGCTAAGCACTTGTTGTCCTGGAGCTAACTTTTCAATTGGTGCTATCATACGACCTTCAAGTGAGGTTTCAATGCCGTACGATCTTGCAATAACAGGCATGGCAACCAGCTCACGTTCGTTAGAGTAGGTATGCACTATAATGGGGGTGTTCATTACAACTCCGTCCATAGATTTACCCCCCACTAATGGTGCTGAAAAGGTCATTTGCTCACCTAAGAATTCGATTCGAACAGCGCTTACGTTTACCGCGAAACTTTCCGGCATAGAATAATGATTACAAGAATTAGTATTGTGACCTACACTATGGTCGTGTTGAAAAGCAATTTCATAAGCACCAGGTCGGTCAAAAACGTAATCAAACAAATTAATTCCCTTTCCACTCATAATTACATCATCATCCAATGAAATACTCCAAGATGATTGCTTAATATCCTCTGAATTAAATAACTCTGAACTAAGCTTAGTGCCAAAGGAGATATTTGCTGATTTAGACAGCTCACTATCTGATGCGTAAACTTGCTCAAAACCAAATATAATCTGGTTCTCCGGCAGTGAATAAAGCATGGTTGATGAAAACATCATTAAACCAAGGACCGGGATGAATGAGAATTTAAAATATAACATAGTTAAGTAATTAAGTATCTATATTTTAGCTAAACGTCTTTTAACAAATATTAAAAGTTTCGATATAACCGATGGTCTAAAAATATTCTATAAAAAAAATTTCAATTGGAAAAAGTATAAGCATAAAATGGATTAAAAAAATCAATCGTTATGCGCACATAACGATTGATTTTTATTTGACGGTAACGGATATAGTCGTTTGAAAAAATAACACTTAAGTCATTTTCTCCTAACAAAAAACAGCATAAAAGTTAATTTAGCGCAACCATGAATTGTATATAAACAAAAAAGCCCCGAAAAATACGGGGCTTATAAAAGTAGATAGAGGTGCAACTAATGATCTTCCGTTTCTCCTTCAGCAAGAGGAACAGTCTGTAAAATAAAATCTTCTTCTGCCCCTGGCTTACTATAATCGTATGGCCATCTGTGAACCACAGGAAGCGCACCAGGCCAGTTGCCATGAATATGTTCAACAGGTGTTGTCCATTCTAGTGTATTTCCTCTCCAAGGATTTTGAACGGCTCTTGGACCACGATAAATACTGTAGAAAAAGTTAAACAAGAACAATCCTTGCGCCAACAAACCAACAATTGCAAAAATCGAAATAATAACATTCAGCTCCATTATAATATTGAACTGATTCATATCAAAACCTTCGTACACGGAATAATCGTAATAACGGCGAGGCGCTCCTGCGATACCCACAAAGTGCATTGGAAAGAAAACGCCATAACCAGAGATAACGGTAAGCCAGAAATGCACATATCCAATTCTTAGGTTCATCATGCGACCATACATTTTTGGAAACCAATGATAAACGCCAGCGAACATTCCGAATACCGCTGAAAGCCCCATTACAACGTGAAAGTGGGCTACAACAAAATAAGTGTCGTGCACAGCAATATCCAAAGCAGAGTCAGCAAGTATAATACCTGTAACACCACCTGTAATAAATGTTGAAACCAATGCCACAGAGAATAACATCTGCGGCGTATAAATCGCGGTACTTCTCCAAAGGGTTGTGATATAATTAAACACCTTAACAGCAGAAGGCACAGCAATTAAGAGTGTTGTAAAAACAAACAAGCTACCAAGAAAAGGACTCATCCCAGTAACATACATGTGATGCGCCCAAACGATAAATGAAAGGAACCCAATACCAAGAAGAGACGTGATCATCGCCTTGTAACCAAAGATTGGTTTCCGGGCATTTGTAGAGATAATTTCCGACGTCAAACCAAGTGCTGGCAACAATACGATGTACACCTCAGGATGCCCTAAAAACCAGAACAAGTGTTGGTAAAGCAAAGGAGAGCCGCCTGTGTTGTCTAGCATTTCACCCCCGACAATGATATCACTCAAATAGAAAGAAGTACCCATCGTCCTGTCCATGACTAAGAGCAAAACGGCTGAAAGAAGCACAGGAAAAGAAAGAACACCAAGAACGGCAGTTACAAAAAACGCCCAAATTGTCAAAGGTAAACGCAGCATAGTCATCCCTTTGGTTCTAAGGTTCAAAATTGTTACGATATAATTCAAAGAACCGAGTAGAGAGGAGGCGATGAAAATAGCCATAGAAACCAGCCATAACGTCATTCCCAATCCAGAGCCTGGCACCGCTTGAGGCAGTGCAGATAGGGGAGGGTAAACCGTCCATCCTGACATTGCGGGGCCGTTTTCCACGAACAATGAAACAACCATAATAACGGAAGAGATGAAGAACATCCAATAAGAGAGCATATTCAAAAACCCAGAAGCCATATCACGGGCGCCAATCTGCAATGGAATAAGTAAATTCGAAAAAGTACCTGATAAGCCACCTGTTAAGAGGAAGAAAACCATGATCGTACCGTGCATAGTAACAAGACCGAGATACATATTTCTATCCAGTATTCCATTTGGAGCCCATCGATCACCGAGGAACATATGTAAAATATCGGAACTTTGCTCAGGCCAACCCAATTGAATTCTAAACAAAGTAGACAAAACCATCGCAATCACGCCCATAACAATCGCAGTGAGCAAGAACTGCTTAGAGATCATTTTATGGTCTTGCGAGAAGATATACTTTGATACGAAACTTTCTTCGTGGTGTGCGTGTTCGTGTGTACTAGCTGCCATTATAATATTTGTTTATAAGTGGTTTATATTTTTTTATTGTCAGTATTCTTAATTATTCGGCAATCTCTTCTGTAACTATCGAAGCGCTGCCAAATGTTTTAGTTGCAATTTGCTCTGCCCACCAAGCATCATATTCGTTTTCATCCAAAACCTCTACAAATAACTTCATATTCGAGTGAGACGCACCACAAATCTTATTACACAAGAGAATGTAATTAAATTTATTGTCATTCATCTTCACGCGCATCTCTTTGGTAGAAATGTATGGTGTAAATTTCAGACGAGTAACCATACCAGGAACATTGTTGATTTGGGCACGAAAGTGAGGAAAGAAAGCCGAGTGAATAACATCTTGAGCCCGGAAATACATATCATACTCTTGGTTCTTTTTTAAGACAAGCGTAATATTGGCTGGCTGCACAACATCATCATTGGCCACAGCATCTAGCGCAGGGTCATGATTCTCTTGCAATTGCAGCAGGCGAACATACAATCTCTCTTTGGTTGCCAAGGCACTTTTCATTTCTTCAAAAGAAACTACAGAGTAAATTGCACTAGGGTCATTAATCCGACCTTCCAAATCTTTAATTTCCAAATTTAGCTCTTCAACTCTAGCAGCAATAGTTGCAGTTGTAGCCAAGCCAAGTGGATTATCGGTATTTATCAATTTATAATCAAACTTACCCAATTGGTTGTCCTGCCCAGAATATCTTACCGCCCAGTCAAATTGTTTAGAATACAGCTCGATAACAACAGCATTTTCCCCTGCAGCGCCTGTTCTATCTCGCCATTGTATCAAACCCATAATAATAATCACAGACAAAACAACTGCAGGAACCGCCGTCCATAACAACTCAAGTTTGGCATTGTGTGGATAATAAAATGCTTTTGCGCCTGGTTTAGCGTGATACTTCCATGCAAAATAAAACAACAGACCATTAGTGACGAAGAAAATCAAACTAATCAAAATCATATTCACAGCGAACAACCAGTCATAGTCAACACCTTCAACAGATGCCGCGACACCAATGCCCCCCGCCCCATAACGGGCAATCATCCAGACATAAGAAGCAAACATTCCGATACAGAACAACAACAACAAGTTCGCATTTAACTTATTATCACGATAATCAACGTCTGTCTCATTTCTATTCCTAAGCTTAGACGTAAGCTCATAAATACGTGTAAGCTGTGCAATTGCGATGATTGCTAAAACTACTACTATTAATGCAACAAATTTCATCTCTGTATTATTAGTCAATTAAAAAATCTAAATCTCGTGGTGAATACTTTCGTCCAACATTGGATGCTTTTGAGGCACTAAGGGCGCTTTGGAAAGGGTCTTAAGCACAACATAAGTAAACAAGGCTCCGAAGAACAAAAACAATCCTATTTCAAGAGCAGTAATCGCAGCATGAGGACCAATGCCAGCTGGAGCAATCATCACAAATACGTCTACCCAATGTCCGACCAAAATAATTCCACCAACTACCGTCAATATTCCTGCATGTCTTTTAGCCTCACGCGACATCAGCAACACCATAGGAAGCGCAAAATTTATTAGGAACATTCCAAAGAACAAGAACTTAAATTCATGTATTCTCTCGTAGTAATAGATAACCTCCTCTGGAATATTTGCATACCAATACAACATCAATTGAGAGAAAAACAAATATGACCACAAGAAAGATGTAGCAAAAATCCATTTTCCAACATCATGTATGTGACTGTCATTCAATTTTGGCATCAATCCTTTGCCTCTAAGATACAATAACAGCATCATAAGTACAACCATAGATGAGCACCACACCCCGGCAAACACATACCAACCAAACAAAGTTGAGAACCAATGAACATCAACAGACATCAACCAGTCCCATGAGAAAATAGAACTAAAAACAGCAAAAAACACTAAAAATGTAGCGCCTTTCTTAAAATTCTTAAAATGCAAAGCTGTTCCGCCTTCAATGTCTTCTTGTAGCGATCTTTTTCTAAAACCGATAAAAAACCAAACGAACACACCAATATAGATAAGTGATCGAATAATGAAAAAAGGCTTGTTCAGAAACGATGATTTCCCTTCAATAATTGGGTCTTGCGATACCACTTCTGGGTCCATCCACAAATAAACATGAGCGCCATCAGTAAAAACGAAAGCCAGAAAAATCAATATCAAAATAGCGCCTCCAACAGGAAGATACCCAGACATTGCCTCCAACATTCTTTTGATATAAACATACCAACCAGCTTCAGTTGCATAAGATAAGGCTAAAAAGAACAAAGCTCCTAAGCCAATTGCAAAGAAAAAGAAACCGTCTAGCAACAAATTAGCCATAACTCTTTGCAAGAGACTATGCTCTTCATTGCCATGGTACAACATTCCAATTATAGCTAAAATGAGGCCTGAAACGCCGACGCTCAAAATAACTTTTTTCGCTCTACTTGATATACTGAATTCCATCTCGTTTATTTTCAATTGTACTTAAATCAACCCTTACTTAGCTAACATTGCGTCAACCTGCTGGTCAACATTAACAGCCGTCGAATCTGCATTCTCAATAACTGTCTCAACACCAAACTTACCATAATTATCATCTTGAAGACGTTTAATATAATGCACTAGGTGCCATATTTCTTTCTTTGACACTGTTGAGCCATGAGCACCCATCAAACCTTTTCCATAATAAATTGAATAGAACATCTGTCCGGGAGCGATTAACAACGTTTTATAATTTGGCACGCCGGAATACGCTCCAGACTCCACCATTGGTCCTTTTCCATCACCCACCTCACCATGGCAATGCTGACACTGCTTGCTGTAGACAGATTTTCCAAAATTCAAAACCTCTTCCGCATTTAGCTCATTCAATTTAATAGGATTACTGTCATTGGCTGAGGCAAGATATTCAGAGTCTATATCACCTGCCAAGATCCAACCATAAAAATTGTGTGTCAGGTCCATTCCTTTCCCAGGTTTTCTGAGATAAGGCATCATCAAAAGCACTTCCTCTAAATCTGTACCAATGAAAGGAATACTTCCGAAAGGCGGCAATTTTGCTGAAATGGTCAAGGCTCGATTTATGTCGTAGCGCTCACGCACCTCACCATAATCGACATAGGCCTCGATAGCTGCAGAACGATACATATCAGGCATGTACTCATAAAAGGGACTATCCTCAGACTTACACCCCGTCAACAAGGCTCCTGAAACCACCGTTATTAATAAGAAACTTCTTAACATACTCCTAGTTTTTAAGTGTGATTTGATACTAACAAATCAGTTCAACTCCTTTTGATTCAATTCAATAATACCTGTTTCTTTAAGCATAGCCGAAATTTCATCCGAACTAAACTTTCCATTCTCAGAAAGACGAACCTCCATAACGAACTTATCGTCCGTAGTGCGAGGATCAGGGTTCTCGGCTTTACGACCAGGCAGTGTTTTGTTTCGCAACAAATACGTAATTGACATCAAATGCGCAGCGCACAAAACAGTGAACTCGAATGTAATAGGAATAAAGGCTAACATATTTTGTAAATACGTTTGACTGGGCTTACCACCAATATTCATTGGCCAATCCGTTATCATAAAAAAACGCATACCTATAGTAGCCAACAATAAACCCGTCAATCCATACAAAAACGCCATAATCCCTAAACGGGTGTGCTTCACCCCAATAATTGGGTCAATTCCATGAATAGGAAAAGGAGAAAACACCTCATTTATTTTCACGCCTTTAGCAACGAGTTTTTTTGCACCGTCTTTTAGTACATCGTCGTCGTCATACATCGCATAAAAAATTCTATCTGCCATTCTGCAACATTTAAATCGTTTCTAATATTAATTGCGGTCAGGTGCGTTTTTGAACGACTCTCCTGACGATTTCAAAATAGTTTTCAATTCATTCAAAGCTAACACTGGGAAGAATCTTGCAAACAGCAAGAAGAAAACAAAGAACAAACCAATGGTTCCTATAAATATTCCAATATCTATAGCTGTTGGGTAAAACATACTCCAAGAAGATGGCAAATAATCGCGGTGAATTGAAGTAACGATAATTACAAATCGCTCAAACCACATACCAATATTTACGACAATAGAAATAATAAATGTAAACAACAAGCTTCTTCTTAGTTTCTTAAACCACATCAACTGAGGAGAGAACACATTGCACGTCATCATCGACCAATAAGCCCAAGCATAAGGTCCAGAGAAACGGTTAATGAAAGCGTAAGATTCATACTCTACACCTGAATACCAAGAAATGAATAATTCTGTCAAGTAAGCCACACCTACGATTGAACCAGTTACCATGATTACAATATTCATGTATTCAACGTGTTTATGGTGGATGTAGTCCTCCAATTTCATTGCTTTTCTAAGCACTAACAAAAGTGTTTGTACCATGGCAAAACCAGAAAAAACTGCACCAGCCACAAAATAAGGAGGAAAAATTGTGGTATGCCAACCCGGAATAACCGAAGTAGCAAAATCGAAAGATACAATAGAGTGAACCGAAAAAACGAGTGGTGTAGCGATTCCGGCAAGAACCAACGAAACCAATTCAAATCTATTCCATTGTTTAGCTCGACCCGACCAACCAAAAGAAAGCAAAGAATACATTCTTTTAGAAAGCGGATTTTTCACTCTATCTCTTAGGGTGGCAAAATCTGGAATCAATCCAATGTACCAAAACACAAGAGAAACAGACAAGTAGGTTGATATTGCGAAAACGTCCCAAAGCAGTGGCGAGTTAAAATTCACCCAGAGAGAACCAAGTTGATTAGGAAGAGGAAGAACCCAGTATCCCATCCAAAGTCGACCCATGTGAATCAACGGAAACAAGCCAGCCATAAAAACGGCAAAAATTGTCATGGCTTCAGCAGATCTGTTGATTGCCATACGCCACTTTTGTCTAAACAAAAGCAATACTGCAGAAATCAGTGTGCCCGCATGACCGATACCTACCCACCATACAAAGTTGGTAATATCCCAGGCCCAACCAACAGTTTTGTTCAATCCCCAAACACCAATACCAGTACCGAGCAAATACAAAATTGTGCCTACACCATAAAGACCAATAATTGCAGCAATTGTGAATAACACGTACCACATTCTTGGCGCCTTATCTTCAATTGGTTGACAAACATCATTGGTAATGTCATGGTAAGTCTTATGGCCTAAAATCAGGGGTTCTCTAATCGCAGCTTCCTTATGCATTATATTCTAATTTAATGTAACTCAATTATTTCCTAAAACAAACTAGTGTTTCTCACTATGTTCCTCATGACTATCATGAGAAAAACGCTCTTCATCATGACGACGTCTTTTAGACACTTCGCTTTGACGATCTCTCAACGCTTCGTTTTCATGATTTCGCACTTTTACTTGGTACCAAACATTAGGTTTAGTGCCCACTTCTTCGAGCGCGTGATAAGCTCTTTTCTCAACAGAAGCTTTTCTTACCTCCGATTCAGTGTCGTTCCAGTCACCCATAGTAATCGCGTGAGTTGGGCATGCATCAGCACAAGCAACTTTTACATCTCCATCAACTACAGGGCGGCTTTCAACCTTAGCCTTCAATTTACCTTCCTGAATTTTCTGAACACACAAGGAACATTTTTCCATAACACCTCGTGTACGCACAGTTACATCTGGATTCAAAACCATTCTACCCAAATCATCCTGAGAAGGATTAATTTCACTAAATTTCTTATAAGATGGGTAATTAAACCAATTGAATCGGCGCACTTTATAAGGACAGTTGTTCGCGCAATATCTTGTACCAATACATCTATTATAGGTCATTTGATTCAGACCTTCATTAGAATGTGTTGTTGCGGCCACTGGACAAACAGTTTCGCAAGGTGCGTGATTACAGTGCTGACACATCATAGGCATGAAAATCACAGTTGGATTTTCATCTATATTCTTCTCAAGTCTAGTAAAAGAGAAATCTTCTTTTTTAGTACCAATAGCCAATTCATCTTCAGACTTATAATATCTATCGATTCTCAACCAAGCCATTTCTCGACCACGACGCACTTCGTCTTTCCCAACAACGGCAACGTTGTTTTCGGACTGACAAGCAATTAAACATGTTCCGCAACCTATACACGAGTTCAAGTCGATAGAAAGCGCCCATCTGTGACCAATGTGCTCAACTGGATGAGACTCCCACAAGTCAAATTTACTTATCGGCTGAGGACCATGGTGAGTCATTAATGCATGAGGCAAATTGAATCCGATGTGATCGTCGTTTAAATAAGTTTCTAATGTTGTTTCTTTAACGATTGATGTTCTACCCATCGCAGTCAATTGGAATTGAGTTGAAGCAATCGAATATGTTCCAGATTGTTTAACTACACTACCTGAAGCTGCATAAGAGAAAAGCCCTGCATTAACAGAAACAAATTTAAACGCATTTTGACCTATGGCAACGCGTTTTCCTTCTACCTCCTCGTATCCACCGTATTCCTTAGTTTTGAATGCTGCGCGCCCGATAGTCTCTCCGTTTTCTCCTCTGCCATAACCTAGAGCGACACCTACTGTGCCACGTGCTTGACCTGGAGAAGGAATAACTGGCAATTCAAAGCTAGTGCCATTTACCGAAATTTTGGCCAATGTTGCACCATGTTCTTGGTCCATAACCATGTTGTATCCAGCATCCTGAGCCTCTTGATAGTTCATGGTAATATAATTGTCCCAAGTAATTTTAGAAATTGGGTCAGCCATTTCTTGCAACCATGGATTACCTGCTTGAACACCAATGCCCATTGAAGGTTTAGTGTAAAGAATTATCTCTGTTCCGCTAACAGCCTTAGGTAATTTTGTGCTAAGCACGGCTAAATCCGCCGCAAATGTAACGGGCTGAACATCCATTTTAGGACCAGCAGTCATTCCATTGTGTACGGCCAAATTCCAAAAATCTTCAAAGGAGGAACTTTCTTGTTGGTAAGTCATTCCAACATTCTGCCAAGAAGATCTTAAATAATCGTAATAAACTCTGCTCTCTCTGCCCGCACGATTTTCGTCGCCCATCCAAACAAGAAAAGATTCTTGCGCCGAAGCTGTGTTGTGAATAGGCTTGATTGTTGGTTGAGCAAGCGCATAATAACTTTTTACAGGAGCATAGTCATTCCAGGCCTCCAAGCTGTGGTGGTCTGGACAAACGAATTTACATCTCGAAGCTGTTTCGTCATTCCAAGACGCCAAGGACACGGAAAGTTTAATTTTAGAAAGTGCTTCGCCAAAAACTTTACCGTTAGGCAACGTGTAAACGGGATTTGTGCCGTAGAAAAACACTGCTTCTGGAGCATTACCTGAAACAACATCTTTAACAAACTTATTCATTTCAGCATCCTGAGATTTGAACATATTCAACTCATCACTTAAATCGATGGTAGAAGAGTAGCTTCCCAAATGATGGTTTATTTTATTAGTGATTATTTGAAGTGCCTCATTGTTTTCACCACAAACAACCAAAGACTTGCCATTAGCAGCTTTAAGTGCTTTGATTGCAGCTTGAACTTCAGGAGTATTTTTCACTTCATTAATATTCACTCCCGGAACAGAGCCTGCTCCAATTCCTTCGGAGATAGCTGCTAATACTGATGCATACTGGGAAGGCTTGAACATACCGCGCACATCTGCGTTTGCACCGGCGATACTCATAATAGCCTCAAACTGAAAATGCTTAGACATGCTGCCATTCTCAGGCTTGCGGTTTGCCGCGTATTGTTTTTGATATACATTAGACAACAACCATCCATTTAAGAAGTCAGCGCCAACAGACACTATCGTATCTGCTTTTGAGAAATCATACGATGGAATTGCTGCTTTACCAAACGACGCCATGTTAGCAGCGCGCATTGAAGCATAGGAAACAGCATCATATTGAATATGCTTCACATTGACAAAACGCTCTGCGAAACTATTGATAATCATCTGAGTAGAAGGACTAATAATTGTATTCGTAACTAATACAATTTCGCCATTCGAACCTTTAACTCCATTTAGAGCATTAGATATTGCAGCATCGATATCAGACCATTTTGCTTCAGCGCCATCTTTCAAAGGTTCTTTCAAACGTTCACTGTCATACAAAGATAAAACAGAAGCCACAATCTCTGGAGAAACACCTCCACCACCGAAGCCAAAATCTTTATTTCCTTTAACATAAATAGGTCGCCCTTCACGGGTTTTCACCATTATTGAAGCAAAGGCATTACCATCATAATAATTAGACGCATACCAGTTTGCTTTACCAGGGATTATCTCTTCTGGTTTCACAACATAAGGTATAGCTTTTGTAACAGGCGCTTCACAGGCTGCAACAGTAGCTGCCGCAACGCTAAAACCCAAAAACTTTAGAAAGTCTCTTCTGTTTGTAGATGATTCGCGTGTTTCTTCATCCGCCAAGAATTCATCAACAGAAAGTGCTTCAGTTGACATATCAACTCGAGTTTCGAAATATTCTTGATCCGCACCCATATTCTCAACACTTTTTTTATTTTCAAACATACTCATAGTATTGTCGTCATTATGATTAATAGTGGCACTTAGCGCATTCCCAACCACCTAATTCTTTAACTGTAATTTTCTCATCTGCCAACATGCGTTGGTACAAAGATTTTCCATGCTTACCTAAGCGTCTGTGAATTTCATCGTAATATCCAGATTCAAGGGTATTCAGCGTACCATTTGAGATTTCTTTTGCGCCATGGCATTCGATACACCAGCCCATAGTTAGGGTTGCTCTTGTCAGAGGGATATTTCCTTCAATTTGATTCAATTCATGCACAGGAACCACGCGCGCAGTCGATTCTTTAGTCATATCGCCGTGACACTGAATACAATCTAATCCACCCACTACTACGTGTTGCTGGTGATTAAAATAAACGTGATCTGGCAAAACGTGCACTTTATTCCAAACAATAGGATCAGTTTCACCTGTATATTTCCCTGCGCCCTCTGGATTCCAACCAGCCGCCGCATAAATTTTAGCAATTTGAGATTTTTGATCGTCAGTATTTCCTGGGATACCTTTGTGGCAATTCATACAGACATTTACAGTAGGTAATCCGGCAGACTTCGATTTTTCAACTGAATTATGACAATATTTACAATCAATACCGTTTACCCCTGAGTGTATAGAGTGTGGAAAAGCAATCGGCTGAGAAGGTTGATAATTATTGTAAACACCAATTTCATTCAGGGCGAAATAGCCTTTAGTAATTAGCGCCAAGATTAGAACCAAAGTTCCGATACCTACTGCAATTTTATTTTTAATAATAAACTCGCGAATTTCATCTCCATACGAACGGTCCTTACCAGCACCAATTTCAGCCTCTTCAACGGCGAAGCGCAATTGTCTTCGAACACCGCCAACAGCTAGAATCACTCCAGCAAAAACAATTGACAATAGAATCCAAACCCAAGTGTTTGATTGTTCTTGAGTGCTGCCAGCCGTGGTGTCACCAGGTGCTGCAACAGCTGCAACAGGAGCAGTGTAAGCATCCGCGTAATCAAAAATCGCAGTAATTTCATCATCGGTCAAAAATCCAAAAACTGACATTGCCGTTGGCGACCAGTCAGACACGGATTTGGCATAAGGATCGTTTGCCGCAGCAACCTGCCAGTTTTTTACCCATTGATACAATGAGGCATCCGTTGATCCACCATCGGACCATTTGGCTCTAACACCTTGGATTTTAGGACCAGTACTATTGTCTAAGACTTTGTGACAGGTAGCACAATGCGTGTTGAATAATTCTTCCCCGTTTTGTGCATAACCGGTAAAGATTGTTGATAAAAAAACCAGTGTAAAAACCCCAAACATTAGGGCTAAATTCGGTCTATTTAATTGATAATTAGCTATTTTCATTGATAAAGCTTTTTCGTTCTAAGTGAAAGTGTAATTTTTATCGCTCGCAAATTTAATGTTGATTAGGCTTGCATGAGAAATTTGTGACAAAAATTACAAAGCAAAAAGCTAATTTAAAACCAATCTAAATAACCTAAAGGCATATCGAGTTCATAACAAAGCACATAGGTCAAGCGCGAAAAGAAAGGAAAAGCCACTCATTTTTAACTCAGGAAAGAAACAGATGTGGCATAAAATTTGAGTAGAGACAATAAAAACATCACAGAAAGCAGAAGCTGCTGTTATTTAAATTAATTCTACTTTTGCAAAAAATAAGATTTCCTATGAAGTTCGTTATAATGATATCCGGAGTTGTAATCTCCAGTCTTTATTCCTTTGGTCAAGAAACAACTTTTGTTTTCAAGCCAGCAGCAGCAGAAAGCACTGACACCACTTCGTCGGAAGGCATAACGTATATAGAAGATGAGCGCACAGCGGTCTTACTCAGAGAATTAAAAACGTATGAAATACAAGGTGATGCCGTAATCATGGATGGCTATAGAATTCAAATCTATTTTAGCAACGACAGAAAATTAGCCGATGAGCAACGAATGAAGTTCATTCGACTTTATCCACAACACGAATCTTTCATTGAATACGACGCACCAAACTACACGGTTAAAGTTGGCAGTTTCAGAAACATTGATGAGGCAGAAGAGTTTAGGGCATCAATTACACGAGAATTCCCTATGAGCATCATTCAGAAAATGAAAATCAAAATTGCACTAGGTAAAAGGCAATAAGCCTTATCATTTTTGAACGATTTTCAAATTTAAAAAGGGTTCGTATATAAAAACACGAACCCTTTCAGAATCATAATAAATCAGTTATCCTTTTAGATATCACTTCTCATTTTCCAACCTGCCTTTTTATATATCCAGTTTTTCAAACTAAAGAAATTCATGTAGAGCGCTGGTACAACTATCAGGGTTAGGAACGTGGCAAAGGTCAAACCAAAAATAATTGTCCAAGACATAGGGGCAAAAAAGATGTTATTATCCCCTCCAATGTAAATGTTAGGTTCGTAACGGAGCAGCAATCCTGTAAAATCGATGTTCAAACCAACTGCTAGAGGAATCAAACCTAAAATTGTAGTAATTGCTGTAAGCAACACAGGCCTCAATCTGGTTTTACCTCCCTCCACTGCAAGATCAACCACTTCTTGATGACTTAGCTGTTCAAATTCATCGAGGCCTTGTTCATTGCGCTTTCCTTTCCTGAGCAAATTGGTATAATCTATGAGAACAATGGCATTATTTACCACAACCCCTGCAAGAGAAATAATACCAATCATAGTCATAATAATCACAAAAGACATACCAGAGAGGACTAATCCTAGAAACACGCCCACCAAAGAAAAAACGACACTCAAAAGGATAATTACGGGAGCTGAAAAAGAATTAAACTGAGCAACAATAATTATCAAAATCAAGAATAAAGCAATAATAAGCGCTTTGCTCAAAAAAGCCATTTCCTTTTCTTGTTCATCTTGTTGACCAGCGAAACGATAGCTAATTCCTTCTGGAAGTCCAACTTCAGAATCATAATCCTCCATCACCAACTTCATCGATTCAACCACTTCATTTGCATTAAATCCTTCTGTATTTTTTGAAGAAATCACGACCATAGGCACTTGATCTTTACGAGAAACTGCGGAGTAAGAAACAGTTTCAATTGGAGGTAACACAACCGAGCGAATCGGGATAGACAACAAGGCCCCCATGTTATTTCGAAAATTCAATTTTTGATCTAAGAGGGCATTCAAATCCGTTCGATTTTGTTCATTGAAACGCACAACCATATCGTAGCTATCCTCACCAAGCGAATAAGTTGCAACGTTGTTACCTAAAAGAGCTGTTCTAATAGCCGTGCCAACAGCCATGGTGCTTGAGCTTAGCTTTCTAACCTGTTCACGGTCTACGATCAATGGAATTTCGGGGCGATTCGACTCAACATTCATTTTCAATTTCTCTACACCCTCAACATTTCTTCTCTCCAAAAATGCCCGAATTTTATATGCTTCGGCAATAATTTCTTGATACTCTTTTTTTCCTGTAAGCTCAATATAAATTGGGTCTTTTTGAGGTGGCCCGTCTTCATTTTTTACAGCGATAATCTCAATATCAGCGGTAAATTTCTTGGGCAATTCTTCTTGAATCAATTTAAGGATATCACCAGTAACTATGTCACCACGGAATTTAAATTCAGCGAAATTAACAACCACCTTTGCTTTGTGCGGGGAAGCGCCCAAGCTAACTTCGTTTTGTGAGCCTGCTCCTTCGCCCACCTGGGTAATTATGGATTGAATAATTCGTTCATCAGGATCTGACTCATTGGCGTCTGAGCCCAGATAATTTGCCAACAACACATTTAACTCTTGCTCCACTTCAATTGCAGTACGATTAGTTATTTCGATATCGGTACCAATAGGATGTGAAATAAAAATATTCACAAAATTCGGTTGATTAGAAGGGAAAAACTCAACTTTTGGTTGAAAAATACCAACCAAAACAAAAGACAATATTAACAAACCAAAAGTTCCAAAAACCAACCAAACAGGTCGCGATCCTTTGAGTATCGATCTTAAAAAGCTTTCATAGGCAATTTCCAATTTAGGAAGGAAACCTTGTTGGAAACGATTACCCATAGGCAACAAAATAAAAACATTAAGGACTATCATAACACCGATAATCAACAAGAAATTGCCCATCCCTGTAAAAGAGGCAAATAGCATCAACACGCCCAAACCAGATAAAATAAGCGCTGAGATAACTGCTTTTCTTTTGTTGGGATTGACAGCTCCCACCTTCATATACAAGGCTGTCAAAACAGGATTAATAACCAAAGCCACAAATAAGGAAGAACTAAGAACAATAATTAGCGTAATAGGCAAATACTTCATAAACTCCCCCATTATGCCCGGCCAAAGCATTAGAGGTATAAATGCAGCGAGCGTTGTAGCCGTTGAAGCGATAATCGGCCATGCAACTTCACTAACACCTCTTCTAGAGGCTTCAAAGGGTTCCATTCCACTAACCATGTACCGATAGATGTTTTCGACTACAACAATACCATTGTCGACCAGCATCCCTAAAGCCAGAACAAGAGAAAAAAGCACCATCACATTCAAAGACACGCTCATCGCATCCAAAATCATGAAAGACATAAGCATAGAAAGGGGAATTGCAACACCAACAAAAAGAGCGTTGCGCAAGCCCAAAAAGAAAAGTAAGACAAATACAACAAGCAAGACTCCGAAAATGATTGAGTTCTCAAGATCAGAAACCATTGCTCTGGTTTGATTAGACTGGTCGTTTGTGACCGATAATTTCACAGAAGACGGAATTAATCCATCAAGACGGGCATTCATCAAAATAGAATCAATTTTATCTGCGGCTTCGAGCAAATTTTTACCTCCTTGCTTTTTTACATCTAACATGACTACAGGCTCACTAAACTCTCTGGCATACGAAGTTGCTTCACCAGAGCCAAAGTAAACATGAGCAATGTCTTCTAGATGCACAGGCATGTAGTCATCCTGCTTCACAATAACACGCCCCAATTCTTCGGCATTCTTAAACTCTCCGTTGATTTGCACATTTTTTCTAACGCCATCCATCAGCAATTCACCCCCGGGAATACTTTGATGTTCCGCTTTAATCGCGTTCTCTATGTCGTTCAAAGAAACACCAGCAGCCTCCGCTTTAATCCGATCAACTTCAATGCGCATTTCCTCTTTCTGGATTCCACGAATATCCACGGCATTAATTTCGGGCAGATTTTCTATCAAATCCTCAAGTATTTCAGCCGTTTCCTTCAACTGCTTCGGATTCTCACCGCGCAGATTAATATTCATGATTGGCATTTGAGAAGGATCTAGCTCAAAAATGTTGGGTTCAACTTGTAATTCAGGAAAATCGGCTGTAGACCGGGCCTTATCAACAGCATCTTTTACTTTTTGAAGCGCTTGTTGAACATCCACAGAAAAATCAAATTTCACGCGGATTGTTGCATAACCATGGATACCATCCGCATTGATTTCTTCCACACCTTTGACATTGGCAAGCTCATTTTCTATCGGTCTAATGATTTTATCTGCCATATATTGCGGCGACGAACCCGGCTTCGCAATACCCACATAAATTTCAGGGATTTGCAGTTCGGGGAAATTCTCTTTTGGCATAGAAGTATAAGCCATAAAGCCACCCAAAACAAGAACTGCTATGATAAGAAAAATGGTCTTTCTATTGCCAATAGACCAAATAGAAAGGTCGAACTTTCTAAAATTATCTGTATTGCTCATAACTCTATTTTATACGTAACAAATCATTATCTGACAGACCTTTGGCGCCTTTTACAACAATAGTCATTCCTGCTCGTAAACCCTCTGGAGAAATTCTAATCTCAGCTTGTCCATTGTAGGTTTCAACCAAGTCAACCTCAAAGCGCTTTGCAACCAAATTTTTTCCTTCTTTTACTGCCACATAAACATAGCTATTATTGTCCTTATCTCGAAGAACTGCTTCAGATGGGATAACGAGTGCATTTTCATTGGTATAATCCGATATTTTCATTCTCGCGAGCATATTTGGTAACAACAGTTTATTGTTCTTTAATACCCCTTGCACCCTGAAAGTCCTATTTGTGGGATGGATATAATTTCCAATTTGGGAAATAGAGATTGGAATAATCGTATCACTCAAAGAAGGAATTTCCACCTGAATTGGCATACCCACAGCCAATCTAGAATAGAGTCGTTCAGAAACATCAGCTATTACTTTTATTTCTCTGTTGTCTACCAAGCGCAACACAGGTGACTGAGGTCCAGCCATAGCGCCAACGCGAGCATATACCTGGTCAACAACCCCATCGAAAGGTGCAGTTATCACAAACTTACCTCTTTGAGTGTTCAAACCAGACAAGCGACTTCTCATGTTGTCGAGATTACTTTTTGCTTGCTGCATTTGAAACTCAGAGCCCAGACCTTGCTCGAAAAGTTCTTTTTGCTTCTGGTAATTATATTCAGCAAACTCTATCGCCGTGTTCACTTCTTGAATAGAAGCGACTACCATATCTGCATCAATTTGCACCAAGACTTGTCCTTTACGAACGCGCTGACCTTCTTGAACCATTACTGCGCGAATCAAGCCGCCAGATTCAGAATTAATAAGCACATCCTTTTCCGTCTCAATGGAACCCTGAACATCAATTTCGTGAACAAAAACGCTCGTACGGGCAGTATCAATACTTACCAATAAACCTATTGAAGAAGCTGACTGGGCAGTATCTAATTTTTCGATGCGTTTTTCAATATCAGCAAGTTCCTTTTTCAAGGTATCACGTTTTGATTTCAAATCAGCTAAGTCGTTTGATGACTTTCCGCAAGAAGCCAATGTTAGTGCAACCAATAAAATTATCGCGATTCTAGTTTTCATTTATTTTCAATTATTTTGTTAAAAGTTCCATACAAATTATCCAGTTCATTTTTAGTGTTTAACAAGTTCGAGCACGCTCTTATATATTCAGTTTGAGCACTCAAAGTTTGAGAATACACTTGAGTAAGGTCCAATGCGCTTGCTGTTCCTATATCCTTTTTCTTGCTTGTGTTGCTAAAAATTTTCAATGCCAAGGCAACATTTTTCTCTTCAATTCTAAGTTGTTCGATTGCGTTTTCAAACTCTTGAATGAGACTCATTTCTTGAAACAGCAGCATCCGGCGTGTTTCTGCAATTTCTTCTTCTCTCTTCAGAACATCAATACGCGCTTGTTGCATTTGCGCGTTTCTCATACCTCCAGAACTAATTGGCACGCGCAGCGTGAGGCCCCAGGCTGTAGAGGGAAACCAATCCCCCGTTCGAAAGAAATCAAAATCCTTTCGAAAGGCCATATATTGGTGATTAAAAAATGCAGAAAGTTGGGGGAAATGAGCGTACTTTTTTTGCTTATACTCGTATTCAGAAATTTCTATGCGTTTCTCGAGAAGAATTAACTGCATATTTTGGTCAACAGACCCTTTAAGCTCACCATACTCCAAAATCATTTTGTTGAGGTAAAAAGCTAAATCTTGATTCACCTCAAGTTCATTCTCATAAGGAAATCCAATTTGCATTTTCAAAAGATTATGTGCCACTTGCATCAGTCGATTGGCATTATTTTTCATGGCCAATGCTCTTAACCAATTCATTTCCAGTTGATCCACATCCTCTTGGGCGATAAACCCAATGCTTTGCATGCTTTGCATTTTAAGGTAAATTTCTTCGGAAGACAACACAATTGAATCGAGCACCTCGACATTGGCTTCTGCAATGAGCACATTGAAATATGCTTGCGTTATTTGATATTGCAAATCCGCCGCAACTTGATCTCGGTTCATTGCCACAAATTCTGTGACATATTTTGAAACTTGCAGGCCAACAAAATAAGAACCATCGAAAATCACCTGAGACGCAGAAACACCACCAATCATGCTGTATCGTTGTCCCATTTGAAACGAAACTGTAGATCCTGGAGGTGCATTAGGATTAATAAAAGATGCATCTACAACAGAAGTTGGAATATTAATAAACTCTTGGAAATTCCCATCAATATTTATTTGCGGTAAACCAAAAGACGCGATTTCTAAGACCTTTTTCTGTGCCGATAAAATTTCTAGATCAGCGATGGTCATTGACCGGCGGTTTTCGAGACCATATTGTTTGGCCTCTTCCAACGTCATTGTTGTTGTTTGGGCAACTCCCAAACCAACAAAAAATAACACAACCATAAAACTACTGCTTGTCTTTAACATAACTCAAATGTTCAATTAATAATTTAAGACCTTTTTCATTCACAATGCCTCTCATGTGCAAGTGAAATATTTCAAGAAACAAGTCGTATGGAGACTTTTTCGTAAATCTGAATAAATCTCCCCCAAAAACTGTGTTCACATTAAGCATATACACTTTTGCAACAACTTCTGGGTCCATATCATTTCGGTATATTTTTTCATTGACACCTCTCTCTAAATTCTTCAGGATTGTTTGATAAATGTATCCAGATTCATAATCCTCTATAGCCTTATAAGCCTTTGGATAACCCATTCGTAAATCATAAAAGAAGGAGACGTTTGCTATTTTCAAGCGTTCAGAGACAAAAGACGTGACTTGAAACATTTCGTCAATTGCGTTTAAAGCCACTGAACGCTTCAACTCACACTCTGCTTTATCGAGAGCAATGTTATTAGTTACCAACGTTAAAATCATTTTACGCTTATCGCCAAAATGCACGTAGAGCGTTTTTTTTGAAATACCGAGCTTCTTTGCTAAATCATCCATTGTGACACTCTTGATACCATAAGTCAAAATTATCTTAGATGCGCGATTTAATATTTCTGCTGATTTTAATTCCACGGTGCAAAAGTAGTTACTTCTTGCGAACCGGAAACTAAAATTACAAAAAAAGTTTCCTGAGTATAGACTTTTGGCATAACAAGTCAACTGATAACAGACACTAGGTTTAAAAAAACCTTTTGACAGATGTTATACAGTTGCGTTTTGCATACAAGCACGAATAAATGCGTTGATCAGAGGATGAGGCAGATCTCTCGTTGAGGAAATTTGAGGCAAAAACATTGAAACAAGAAAATCTTGTTGAACAGACAAACGAAAAAGTTGTAGTTCATCGAATTGGTCCTTTGCTTCGGAAACAATAAACTGACCATCAAGAAGCTCAACTAAATTGGGATAAACAGAAAATCTTGTTGACGTTAGCTCAACATCGTTATGTGTACTATAAATTTTACGGCCAAAATCACCACAAGGCAAAATACTGACTGAATCAAACCGGTTTCCAGAAACCAAATTTTCGCTGATGTACTTTTCTTGTTTAGGATTGAGATTATATTGATTGACAAAAAAATCGATGACTTGATAAAAACCATCACCGGTAACAAGAGCAGGAAGCTTTGACTGGATAACCTCGCGCACTGCGCCAGCAAAGAAAAAGTCGTTTAAATAAGGTCCTGGAGCAAGCCATACGCCGTCATAATCTGCCAATTCATTTCTTTTGAAGGCAAGCAATTCGGAAGGTCGAATCCAATAATAGTTAATTTCCTCTTCGAAAAAAACGGACGAATGGTCAAGCGACAAATTAGTGGCATGGTGGGCATTGTATGCAAAATTAAAATCACCAATAATAGCTATTTTAATTGCAGACATGCGCTAAATATTTGTCCTATAAATTAGGCTAGTTGTTCTGAAAATAACCCACATACTGACCATTGGTCAAGGTACGTGTTTGGCTCATATCAGGAGAATAAAATGTAGCTGAGAAAGTTGCTGAGAAACGCACGTAATCTCCTGCTTCGTCTGACTCTTGAGAAATAGAGGTAAAGAAAAAACTTTGAGGGTTTGGAGACGTAGCTGAGGTTTTCCAAAGTTGGTTATTCGAGTCGCGCCATTCCAACATAACCCCATTGTCTCCGTCATTTGAGAAAGGCACATTAGAAAGCGATTCAAAAAACACTCTAAATTGATTTGCTGGAGGAAACGGCCCGGCAGATGCGTCCCAAAAATCACGACCAATACTCACTTTGAACAAATCCTGCAAGTTCGTAGATAGAATGGCGCTATAATACTTGATGTTTGAAGGCTGAGGAGAAGTCAAAATTTCTCTATAGTTAGTGGCTTGCACATAAAAGCCATTTACCCCTTTAACGTATCCAATTTGGGCACCGCTGGTGTCCGCCACAAAAGATGCGCTCAAGTCAACCTGAGCCAGCGGTGGTGGAATTACAACGTGTTTAATACATGATGAAAAGGTTGCTGCTGAAAGCAAAATAATCCAAATATTTTTCATAGTACAGAGATTGGTTTCAAAGTTTTGAATTGTAAAGTTACTAACAATTTTTAATTATCAAAAACAAAAATGAATCCTCATCTAAATTATGCTGTGTGAATTAGACGCATGACCTGAAAGATAAGATCTGTAAACAATAATATATTGTTGGCATTACGTTCGATGTGATAATGTGAGTCGGAGAACAAGCGATATAAATCCTCAAAATTATTGCCTGAAACGAAGCGTGAGAAGTTCTTTATAAAATCGTGTTCTTCCTTATTGAGTTTGATTAACTGATCGTCAGTATAGTTAAAAAGCAAACTTTGCCGAAATAAATGCAAACCATATTTTAAAAAGGCCTTTTGTTCTTGAGCAGACAACTCAGCAATATTGGTTGCCCATTTCATCATAGCCACGACATCTTTTTTATACGCGGCTCTAAATCCATCGATAAAATTTTCGCGTACAACAACATTTCTACTGCCAAAGGCAGCCAATTCTTGAGCGGTAAGCCAATTGCCTTCTGAGATGTGGGCAAGTGAGTCTGCTTCACTCAAGTTCATGTCAAATTTATGAATCAATTCATCGACTAAAGAAGCGTGATCAATTGGGCGTAATTTGAGCAATTGCGTTCTTGACAAAATGGTGCTTAAAATGCGGTCAGAATTCTCCACTAAAAGCAAAAAGAGTGTTTTTTCGGGCGGCTCTTCCAAAATTTTGAGCAACTTACTAGCGCAAGTATCGTTCATTTCTTCGGCCATCCAAATGAGCATTACTTTATAACCCCCTTCGTAGGACTTGAGGCGAAGTTTCTTTAAAATATTGAGACTTTCTTCGCTTCCAATTAAAGGGTTTTTTCCTTTATCATTAAGTTTAAAAACCCACTGATTCAAATCAAAATAAGATTGAGACAACAACTGTTCACGCCATTCGGGATAAAATTTGTCCGAAATTTTTGATTCAGCCGAAACTACTGGAAAAGCAAAATGAAGATCAGGATGTTGCAGTTTTTGTACTTTTTGACAAGACGCACAACTTCCACAGCTATCCTTTTCGCCCGGCTGTTCACAGAAGATATATTGGCAATACGCCAAAGCCATCGGCAAACCTCCATATCCAGGATTTCCAAGCCAAATTTGGGCGTGGCTAATTCGATCATTTTTAACACTTAAAATTAGGCGTTGCTTGAGTTCTTGCTGTCCGATTATCTCTGAAAATAACATGCCATAAAAGTACAAATATTGATGAAATAATTAAGGCAATTAAACCTCTAAAAAAACTTAATAAAAAAGTAACTCAAAACAACCTATATTTGTTGGTTTTAAAACATATAAAATGAAAACATTACTCTCTATTTTTCTTGTATTCCTATGCGCAAATTCCAGCGGCACATTAAACGCAACACCAACAATTCAAAACATCTCACCTCAACACGAGAAAATATCTTTTACCATAAGTGTTATGCATGTCAATAGCCCATTCAAAGGAGCTAATGTTGAGGTATTTCTGAAGGGGGCTATTGTTGCAAGAGGCACAACCAATGATGTAGGGACGGTTAGATTAGAAATTGCAAATTACGTGCATGATGCAGTGAACATACGTGTTTCTGCAGCAAGTTATATGTCACAAGAGCTACAAGGTGTTTATTTGATTAGCAATAGAAATTACCCTTTCGGGTTGATTAAAGGTGAAGGACTTCAAATCATTCAAGTAGAAAGCGAAGTAAACAACATCATTGAAAACAGCGAAGAGCGTCAAAGAGAGTTAGAGGAACAACGCGCGAAATTAGAAACAGAAAGAAGAGCTGCCGAAGAGCGTTCGCAGGCTGCTCGTGAAGAAGCTGAAAGGAAGCGTAAAGAAGCTGCCGAGCAAGCCCAACAAACTGAGAATAACATTGAAGAGCAAAGAATTGCCCGTGAGCGTGAAGCAAAAGAACGCACGGAAGCGGACAGAACTAGACAAGTAGAAATGCAGCGTTTAGAGGCGCAACAAGAACAAGAACGTGCACAAAGATCTGCAGCTGAGGCAAAAAGAATAGCTGAAGCAGATGCGAAAAAGAAAGAGACTGAGACACAACGGAGCGCCAAAAAAGAAGAAAAAGAAGCTAAAGAATTAGCCAAAAAAGAAAAACAAGCCAAAAAAGCTGCTGAAAAAGAAAAAAAGGAAGCGCTCAAAGCTGAAAAGGACGCAAAGAAAGAGTTGAACAAAGAAAAGGCCTATGGTAAAGGCGCAAGAAAGATTGAAAAACAACAAAACAAAATTAATGCTTCACGATCCAAGGTAAAAAAAGAGCAAGAGAAACTGGATAAAGAAATTAATAAGGGAAAAATCCCGGTAGAAGAAGCAGAAACTAAACAGGCCAAAATCAAAGCTAAACATGCTAATTTAGATGCTAAACAAAAAGGCTTAGAAGAGAAATTAATTAAGCTGAAACGGAAATACAGTAAAAAATAATTCCAATTAAAAACTAACTTCGTCCCGGCAAATTTGTCGGGACTTTTTTTATGTCAAAAAGACTTCAGTATAACATCATCATTCATCTTGTGGTCATCATATGGGGCTATACAGGCATCATGGGGAAAGCTATAGATTTACCAGCATCAGAAATGGTTTGGTGGCGCTTAGGAATTGCAGTGATTTCCTTGGGAATTATGTTTCCCTTTATCCAAAAACCCATGACCCATATGTCGCGAGAGTTGTGGCTGAAAACAATTGCTGTTGGTGTGCTTGTTGCCTTGCATTGGATCACCTTTTTCCACAGCATTAAACTCTCTTCAATTTCGTTAGGTATAATTTGTTTGGCCACTACAACACTACATGTTTCGTGGCTCGAGCCCCTTATTAAAAAAACTAAATTCAATGTTTCAGACATCCTTCTGAGCATTGTTGTTTTTGGCGGGATGATTCTGATTAGCACACAACAATCAGCCAACATAGCAGCAATACTGATTGGATTAACCTCTGCATTTTTGGCCGCCTTATTTTCCGTTTCCAATGCTGTGCTGATAGAGAAAATGCCAGCACCACAACTTACAATTATTGAATTAGGAAGTGGTTTTGTCGTTTTAACTTTATTTCTTGCGTTCAACTCAAGCTTCGATGTCGCCATGTTCAAAATCGACTCTGATTTATTTTGGAAGCTCATCTTTCTTGGGGTGGTCTGTACATCAATCGCATTTATTTTAGCGGTAAATGCCACCAAATATTTGGGCGCCTTCACTGTCAGCCTCACTATTAATTTGGAACCAGTTTACACAATAATTCTTGCCTTGATTCTATATCCGAAAAGTGAAAAGATGGATCTGCTATTTTATGTAGGTAGCGCAATAATTGTTCTTGCGGTTCTTGCTAACGGTATTCTAAAACACAAAGCGAGAAAAAAACTAATCCACCTGGCTTAGTTTCACCATATTGGTTTTTCCTTGATCTTCAATAGGGGTAGAAGCAATATTGACTACATAATCGCCAGTATTCACGCGTCCTTCTTTTTTAAGCAGATATAAGATATCAGCAATAGTGTGGTCTGTGCTCACCATTCTGTCATAATAATAACACTTTACACCCCAAACCAAATTAAGCTGAGTCATAATAAGTTTGTTGCTTGTAAACACTAAAACTTGTGACTTTGGGCGCTGAGAAGAAACTTTATAGGCTGTATATCCTGAAAATGTCATAGTTACTATTGCTTCTGCTTCCACGCGTTGCGAAAGTCGGCATGCATTAAAACAAATAGAATCTGAAATGAAACGAGCATGATTTCTCAAGGGTAGCTCTTCTTTGTTGTAGATTTGGTCTTGTTTTTCCATTTCCGAAACAATCTGGTTCATGATTTCGATAACGCGCACAGGGAATTTACCCACAGAAGTTTCGCCAGATAGCATTACAGCATCTGCACCATCTAATACGGCGTTGGCCACATCATTTACTTCAGCACGTGTAGGAGAAATGTTCGTAATCATCGACTCCATCATTTGAGTTGCCACAATTATGGGCTTAGCGGAAAGCAAGCATTTTTTAATCAGCATTTTTTGAATTACTGGTACCTGTTCATAGGGAATTTCAACCCCTAAATCGCCTCGTGCAACCATGAGAGCATCTGAAGCGGCAATGATATCATCAATATGAGTTAAGGCCTCTGGCTTTTCTATTTTGGCAATTACACGAGCGGAGGCTTGCGCAACTTTGATGTGGTGCTTTAGTTCAATGATATCTCTTGCATTTCTAACGAAAGACAAACCAATCCAATCAACGTTATTTTTAAGCGCAAACGCCAAATCCTCTAAGTCCTTTTCAGTAAGAGAAGGTAAAGACAATTTCGTGTTTGGTAGATTCACCCCCTTTTTTGAAGAAAGAATGCCGCCATGAATAATTTCACAAACAACTTCCGTCTTTTTATTGCTCGATACAACCTCCAACATAAACTTCCCATCGTCCAACAAAATCAATTCGCCCACTTTCACATCTTTGGGTAAATCTTGATAATTGATAGAAATACGCTCTTTAGTTCCTAAGGTTTTTTCTATTGAAACGACAATATTCTTTCCTGATTCCAATTCGATAGCATTGTTTTCGACCTCATGAATTCGAATCTTTGGCCCTTGCAAGTCAACTAAAATACCAACATGAGTGCCTAATTCATCATTCAATTCCCGAATGTTATCGATAACTTTTTTGTGATCCTCATAAGCCCCGTGAGAGCAATTGATTCTGCATACATCTACGCCTTTGACAATGATTTCTTTTAAAACGTCTTTGGACGAGGTGGCGGGACCTATGGTAGCAATGATTTTTGTTTTTCTCATATGGCATATTTATCTTTAAGGGTCATATAAAACAATCCATGTGTTTTTAATCGGCACTTACGCGATTTTAAAAAATGGTTATTTCATGTCAAAAAATTTGAGTGCAAAGGTAAGCGTAAATGCACAACTTTTGTTTCAAGCGCAGATTTCCTAAAGATTTAATAATATTGGGTGGGTAATGTTCAAGAGCAACTATCAAACAATCTTACCAGTCGACCAAGTAACTAAACACACCCTACTTCATCTCAATCACTATTCGCACTTTTTGGCCTAGATAGTCAATTGTTGTGTCACTTTCAAAAACCTTGCGGGTCTTTTTGGATTCAATTACACCACAAACGCCGCTGTATTAATCGGTTTGCTGATCCACCAACTCAGCGCAAACATTTTTTGCGCTCTGCCGGCGGCTCTGCGCTCAAAAGTTTAAAGATTTGCGCCTGTAGTTGAATTGCTAATAAACCTGACTAGATACGCTATTTTGTGTCAATGTATAGCTAAGCAGAGAAATGCAACATTTTTTAACGCTTATATGCAATTTAACAAATGCTAACCACTGATTTACAGCATCTTACTATTAAATAACTACGACAACTCCTGAACCATTCCAAAAAAAGGATAAGCATCAACATCTAGCTTAAAAGCGGCCATTACAGCATCGCAAGCTATAAGGGCTTTCAATATTATTTGTATAGGTGAATTGTAGTCCGTTTGCACAAAAAGAAAATAATCAACTTGGTCTAATTCCGGCACAAGGCGATTGCCTAGTTCGTGGTTCTTGAGCATCATGTATTGTACCTCGTCGACTTCATCAACCCAATAATACTTGGAGTGGCTGGAAGTAAAATCGCCCTTTTTTGAGCTGAAAAGAAAAGGTTTGTCGGCTTTTGCCAATTGCAACTCAGCCAATTTATTGATGTTCCAAATGAGTCGGAAATCTGGGAATGGAGAACAAATGGCCAAAACCTCAAACTCAATTTCAGCTTCATACTGAAGACTGTGTTTTTTTTGTTTCATTCGATTACTCCTATCAGCACTAAGGTTTCTTTTGCGGCCAATTGTTCCGCAGCTTTTTTTGAACCTGCGCGACCTCTTCCGTAGGTATTTCCGTTGATCCGAACTTCCATAAAATGCATTGCTTCGCCTGCCCCTTGGACAGAATTGAGCACAGAAAACTCAATGATAAATTTGCTTCGTTGGGCCCAAATCATGAGTTTACTTTTAAAATCAATTTCCTCTTCCAAAACCCGATTGATATCTAAAAACTTAGGAAAAACATGGTCCAATAAACAAGCTCGAGCCTTTATGTATCCTCCATCTAAATAAATAGCGCCGAGAATAGCTTCAAATGCGTTTCCTTGCAGAGACTCTAAATTGATAGGGCGAGAATCATCATACAACAACAAGCCCTGAATACCAAGAGAAACTCCAAGTTCTGAAAGCGTGCGTCTATTTACCAATTTAGATTTCACCTTAGTCAGATAACCCTCTGGCTCGTCGGGAAATTTAAAAAAGACATATTCAGCAACAGCAGCGTCTATTATCGCATCACCTAAAAACTCTAGTCGTTCATTACTATTTGTGTTTTGCGAATCCTTGTTAAAAAATGATTTATGCGTAACTGCTTCTATAAAATAGTCAATTTTTTGAGGTCTATAGCCAAAAACATTACTCACAAATCGCAATACGCGCTTTTCATGTTCATTTAGCTTGTTTCCAGAAAAAATATCTAAGAGAGACACAATCTTACGCCTTGAATTTCTTCACTATAATCGAAGCATTGTGACCACCAAAGCCAAAAGTGTTTGACAAAGCAGCATTAACCACTCGCTTTTGAGCTGTCCCGAATGTAAAATTGAGTTTGTTGTCCACTCCGGGGTCATCCGTGAAGTGATTGATTGTTGGTGGAACGATATCGTTTTTAACAGCCATAATTGTTGCAATAGCCTCAATTGCACCGGCTGCTCCGAGCAAGTGACCAGTCATAGACTTGGTCGAAGAAATATTCAATTTATATGCATGATCTCCAAAAACCGCTTGAATTGCTTTAGATTCTGCAATATCACCTAGAGGTGTAGAGGTGCCATGCACATTGATATAATCGATTTCTGAAGCGAGCATTTCCGTATCCTTTAGAGCGCTCCTCATAACTGCAGTAGCCCCTAAACCTTCAGGATGTGGCGCAGTAATATGGTAAGCATCAGCTGACATTCCACCACCAACAACTTCGGCATAAATTTTAGCTCCACGCGCAATGGCATGGTTCATTTCTTCAAGAATCAACGCACCTGCGCCTTCCCCTAAAACAAAACCATCTCGGTCCAAATCAAATGGACGAGATGCAGTAGTTGGATCATCGTTTCTCGTAGACAGCGCCTTAAGAGCATTAAAACCACCAACACCAGCTTCATTTACAGCAGCTTCTGAGCCACCAGTAATGAACACGTCTGCTTTTCCTAAACGGATATAGTTGTAAGCATCTACAATTGCATTGGTAGAAGATGCACAAGCCGAAACCGTGCAAAAATTAGGGCCTCTAAATCCAAACTTGATTGATAAATGACCCGCTGCGATATCAGCAATCATTTTCGGGATGAAGAATGGGTTAAAGCGAGGCGTTCCATCACCGCTGAAAAACTCTTTACATTCATCTTGAAAAGTTTTAAGACCTCCGATTCCAGAGCCCCAAATAACTCCAGCGCGATCCGGGTTTAGCTTTTCTAAATCAAACCCAGCATCAGCCATAGCCTCTGAAGCAGAGACTATGGCATATTGCGTGAATTGATCAATTTTTCTTGCCTCCTTACGATCCATAAAATCTTCAATATTGAAGTTTTTTAACTCGCAGGCAAATTGCGTTTTGAACTTAGACGCGTCAAATTGTTGTATAGGAGCGGCACCGCTAACCCCATTAAGCAGATTATCCCAATAATCCTTGAGATTGTTCCCTAGTGGCGTTAAAGCGCCCATACCTGTAACAACAACACGCCTTAATTCCATAAAACTGTTCGGTTAATTACTTCGCGTTCTCTTGAATGTAAGTAACAGCATCGCCTACTGTTTGAATCTTTTCTGCTTGATCATCAGGAATAGCAATATTGAATTCCTTCTCGAATTCCATAATCAACTCTACTATATCCAATGAATCAGCGCCCAAGTCGTTGGTGAAGCTTGCCTCGTTAGTAACTTCAGACTGTTCAACGCCTAATTTGTCAACAATAATTGTGACTACTTTTGATTTAATGTCAGACATGTTTTTATAATTTTTTGAATTAATTCTGCGCAAAGAAATAGTAATTAGAGCAATTATCAAAATTTTCGGTTGAATTTCTACAAAAATATACTTGAACAAACTGTAATTAGTCAAGTATTTTCTCAGAATTGCAACGATTCCTTACCTTTGCCAAAAAATGCGCGTTTGAGAAAGAAGATTGCCATATTTGCCTCTGGTTCTGGAACGAATGCTGAAGAAATACTGAAGCATTTTCAAGAAAACGTTACGGCTGAGGTAGGTTGTATTTTCACAAACAAAGCTGACGCTAAAATAAATGGTGTGGCCCGAAACCACAAAACACCAATTTTTCATTTCGAAAATTCCGCTTTTGAAACTGGTGAAATTGTGGTTCAAAAATTATTGGAATTAAACATAGACTTTATTGTTTTGGCTGGTTTTTTGAGAAAAATCCCTTCAAACATCATTCATTCTTTTGAAGATAGGATAATCAACATTCATCCTGCTTTGTTGCCAAAACATGGGGGTGCAGGCATGTATGGTATGCGGGTGCATCAAGCTGTTTGTGATTCACAGGATGTTGAAACGGGCATCACGATTCATTTGGTGAACGACGCATACGACCAAGGACGCATTCTGGCGCAATTTGCGTGTTCTATTAAAAAAAACGCAACTGTACAACAAATTATGATTTCCGTTCAGGAATTGGAACACACTCACTATAAACACATTATAGAAAAACATATTCGTGATGATCAATGACTTCTCTACCACCGAATTGCTCAAGGTAAGTTTGGTCCTCTTCGCGGTAATTGATATCATTGGGTCAATCCCAGTGATTATTAAAATAAAAGTCAGCGCGGGCGTAATTTTTCCTTTTCGCGCATCTATGGTAGCGATGTTTATCATGATTACCTTTTTATTTCTTGGAGAAAATCTACTCGCACTGTTGGGGGTTGACATTAAATCATTTGCAGTTGCGGGGTCATTAATTCTTTTCGCGATGAGTTTTGAGATGATTTTTGGCGTTCAACTATTCAAAGAAGAGGGCACGCCAAAAACTGCATCAATCGTGCCCTTAGCTTTTCCGATTATTGCGGGAGCTGGCACAATGACGTCGTTAATTTCCTTGAGGGCAGAATTTCAGGCAATCAATATTGTGTTTGCCATTTTAATCAATATTGCCATTGTCTATTTGGTACTAAAACTTACAAAACCCATAGAAAAATTTCTTGGTCCGGGCGGTTTAGCAATAACTAAAAAGGTTTTTGGAATAATTTTATTAGCAATTGCGGTAAAGCTTTTCACCAAAAATGTGGGCGATTTGTTTTAGGCGTATGTTTTTTTTGCCATTCACTTATTTTCCGTCGATTAAATCTTGATACTCGTTTTTTTCCAACTTCATGTCGTATTTTTCAGAGAAGTCTTTTTGCGCTTTTTGAAAAGCCTTATCGAGTGGCAGTTCTCTTTTTGCAATATCTTGTTCGATGCGGGCAAGTTCTGCAAAATCTTCTTCTGTGGCCTCATCTATTGAAATAATTTCGAGCATCCGTTTAAAATCCTTTTCCGCAATTTCTTTGTAAAACTTGAATAAAGCCAGTGCGCCGTCTCTTAACTCGGTATTTCCTTCGTAATCTAACATGGCGTTAAGCACATTGATGGACAAATCGCATTGCTCGACAATTTTCATTCGATGCCCATCGGCTATTTCAAAGTTTGCAAAATCTGTAGACATCTTAATGATGTTCTCGATGATTTTGTTTTGCTCAGAAACAATAGAATCATTGTATTCATTAGCCGTCATACTATTATTAGTGCTTCCGCTACAAGCAAAAAAAAGGAAAGGTAAAAAAGAATAAAAGAACCTTTTCATATATTGTTGTTTAATTGATTACTGTTTAACAAGAACCCATTTTTTCTTAGTAACGCGATATTGGTCGCCGACAAAACTATAATACTTGGGCCTTAACACGAAGATGACAGGAATGCTCACCGCCGCAACAAACAAGCCCGTTCCCGCAATAGAAAAATACATCGGTCTGTCAAATCCTTTAAACCCTGGGGTTGACGACTTTTTGTATTCCAAACTTGCCAAAGGTGCCACGACTAAGGAGGTGAAAGCAGAAATTGCCACAATCGAAAACATTACACTTCTTGCCCGTTCACGGGTGCGGCTTGAATAATAAACCCCGTCAAGTGATTGAATTTGAACACTTCTCGCTTTTGGCATTTCAAAAAAAGAATTTGTTTTAGCGCTCGTGAGCATGTAACTTTTATAGGTCTCTGAAGTTTCTTCAGATGTATTCAAAACGAGCATAGTATTATCAAAACTCTTAATGTTTCCATTAAAAACAAGTAAATTTTCTTCAAAAACCACATTACCTCCACCCCAATTAGACACGGTGTCATATTGAACCAAGCTCAACGAGCCATCGATTTCGATGGTCACTTTTTTATTTGGACGTGCGGTATTGACCAAATAATAGTTTTGTTGGGTGTGCGTTGTGTCAGCTGTTTGAGCGCTAAGCATTCCCATAAAGAGAAACGAGATTATGGCTGTGTATAATGTCTTCATCAGTTGTTGTTTTTTGTAAAAGTAAACATATTTCGAATAATTAAAACTTGAGCAGGAATAACCAAAGACGACCCAGAAAATTAAAAAAGATTCTGAATGACCACTTCAATTAATCCACCCACAAGCGATTCAATCTAGGGGACAACGATGTAATCACCTCATAGGGCATAGTTAATGCCCATGCCGCCCAATCGTAAACTGTGACGTTTTGACCGATCAACTCGACCAAGTCTCCTTGTTTTGCTTGCAGACCTGTAACATCTACAAAACACATGTCCATGCATATATTGCCAAGAACTTGACAAGGTTTTCCTTGAATAAAAACCTGACCCTTGCCGTTACCAAAAAGTCTTTTAAAACCATCAGCATATCCAATAGGCAATACTGCGATTTCCTTTGGTTGGTCAGCAACAAAACTTCTATCATAACCCAAGGACTCCCCTATTTTAATTTGATTGACTTTTGATATTTTAGTTTTAATTTCCATGGCGTGTTCCAAACCAGGAAGAGATGCGTAACCTAAAAGACCAATCCCCAAACGAACGAGGTCATAATGCGCCTCTGGATAATTAATTATTCCATCTGTATTACAGATGTGCTTTTCAAAAGAATAATTGAGGGTCTTAGACAACTTAGCTGCTCCGGAATTAAAAAGCTGCAATTGTTGTTGAGTAAACCCACGGTTCGCATTTCCTGATTCAGCCAAATGAGAATAAACAGACTTCACCTGAATTTCTGGTTGACTAGATAAAAAATCACACAACGCGTTTATATCCTCGGGTCTAAATCCCAATCGATTCATCCCTGTTTCCAACTTGATGTGCACAGGATATTTGTTGATGCCAAGTCGTACCAATTCTGCCGTAAAACGATCCAATTGCTCAACCGAAAAAATTGCTGGCTCTAAATTATTTTCAATAACATCATAAAATGCAGATTCATGAGTATTCATAACCATGATGGGCAATTTTACACCCAAACTTCGAAGATTAACGCCTTCATCAGGAAAAGCTACGCCCAAGCAATCAATGCCCTCACGCTCTAAAAACCTCGCCATATCATAGGCGCCAACCCCATAGGCGGAAGCTTTTACCATCACCATTAATTTTGTTGAGGGATTTAAACGTTTTCTAAAAAGTGTAATATTATTTCGAAGTGCTTGCCTATTGATTTCCACAACTGTAGGGTGGGTTCTTTTCGTCAACAGAACCGCCAATTTCGCAATGCCTGACCCGTAATTTCCCTTAAATAAAATTGCGCTGTTTTCAATTTTGTGCAACATGCTTGCCGCCTGTTCAAAAGACACAGTGTTTTCAACAATTCCTTTGTTTGAAACCAAAACAAACCGTGCCTGTGAATCAAAGTCTTTGAAAATATTCTTTTCTTCATCCGCAAGGGTTAAAGGAGCCGTTAGTCCAACAAAAATCCATTTTTCTTTTCCCTGAGCGGCATCATTCAAATAAGCCACGGCCTCCGCAAAACCATCAAAAACATAAGCATCATTGATGAGCAGATTGCCGTTTTTCCCATCAATTAATTCCATGCGCATCGCCACTTCTGGAAGTGAATCTATGCCTTCTTGAATCAAATTTGTGGGGTAATCCAGTTCTTTCAATAGCTGTAAAACCGCGCATAGATTACCGATTTTATGTTTTTGTAAAAACTTAGCAAAAAAACTTCCGAAATCTGGCACCATGATGTGAGTGCCGTAAGTCATTTGCCTAAATTGCATGTCAGACCAATTGCTGTTTCGTGAATTTTGAAAATTTTGATTTTCACTAATCACGACAGGAGAATCATGAAAAAGCACGGCCTTCTCTTCGAGTTTTTGCGTTCTACTCTCAAAACCATTGTCGTGAGCTGTTCCAATTCCAGTAAAAACGCCAATTGTTGGTTGAATAATAGTGGATAGGCGATGCATTTCATCGGGTTTTGAAATACCGGCCTCAAAAATGGCGAGGTTATGATCGTCAGTCATTTGTAAAACAGAAAGAGTCGCACCAATTTGAGAATTAAAACTTTTAGGACTTCGGACCACCTTGTTTGTTTTACGCAAAAAATGATGTAACCATTCTTTCACCATAGTCTTACCAAAACTTCCTGTGATTCCAACAACCGGATAATCGAATCGGTTACGGTGGTATTTGGCCAAGACTTGTAAGGCTAAAAGCACATTTTCAACACGTAAATAGCTTATCTTTTCATTAGTTAAAACTGGCTGATAATCCTTTGGGATCATAAAAGCACAACAGCCTTTATTGTGTGCCTCTTGGATAAATTCAACGCCTCTCCTTTTGGCATCTAGACAAACAAACAACGTTGCTTCGCCAGAAACCATGAGGCGTGTGTCAATTTGCACTTGTTGCACAAGAGAAGCTTTATGCATAGAAAGCAACTCTGCATTCACAATGGCGGCAATTTGTTCAAGTGAATAATTCAATTTCATGGGGTAAAGGTATAGCATTCAGAAAATGAAACAAGAGCCAAAAGCAACAAATTACATACCAGGACAAAAATTCAAAAGTTAGAACATGATTTTGACGTACCTTTGAACACTTAAAAACAGAAGTTACAGGTGTTATCAAACATAAAAAACCCTCATGATTTGCGCGCCATTCAGTCCATAAATCAACTGAATGAATTGTCAACAGAAATCCGCGGTTTTCTAATAAACACCCTTTCAGAAATTGACCATGCTCATTTTTCGGCAAATTTAGGCGTAGTAGAGTTGACTTTGGCCCTGCATTATTCTTTTGAAACGCCGGAAGATTTACTGTTTTGGGATATCGGTCATCAAGGTTATGTGCATAAAATGCTTACTGGCCGTTTATCTGAAATAGTTAAAATACGCACTAAAACAAGTGTTTCAGGCTTCCTTAGTCGCAGCGAAAGTGTTTATGATGTTTTTGGCGCTGGACATGCTGGAACATCTATATCCGCTGCTTTAGGCGCCTCCATTGCAAATAAAATAAGGCATTCAAAAGTGCATCACGTTGCCATTATCGGTGATGCCTCTTTAGGTTCAGGAATGGCCTTCGAGGCACTCAATCACTTATCAGACCTAAAAAACATTAATCTTACCGTGGTCATTAACGACAACAATTGTTCGATTGATGCGAGCGTTGGTGGCATGAGCAAGCATTTACAGCATCTAGCAAATAGTTCTATTGACCAAACGATTTTTGAAAACCTTGGTTTAGCATACGCAGGCCCTTATGATGGGCATGACTTAGAATCATTAATCGATGTTTTTTCTGCCTGTAAAAAAACAGGTGGAATACATGTTATTCATTGCATCACAAAAAAGGGCAAGGGCTACTTTCCTGCAGAAAACGGAATGGATGCTCATTGGCACGCTCCAGGAAAATTTGACGCCAACACAGGGGCAAATTTATCGCCAGCCAAAACCACGCGCTATCAAGATGTATTTGCTGCGACGCTAATAGCATTGGCCACAGATAACCCTAAAATTGTTGCAATCACAGCCGGCATGTTATCGGGCACTTCATTGGGCCAATTTCAGAAGCATTTTCCCGACCGTTGTTTTGACGTAGGCATCGCCGAACAACATGCAGTTACGCTTGCAGCAGGCTTGTCGACACAGGGAGTCGTTCCGTTTTGCGCGATTTATTCAACCTTTATGCAGCGTGGCTTCGACCAAGTGATTCACGACGTAGCCTTGCAAAATTTGCCTGTAGTTTTTTGTGTGGATCGCGCTGGATTGGTGGGTCATGACGGAGCAACACATCAGGGCGTTTTTGACATTGCATTTTTTCGCATTATTCCTAATCTTTTTATTGCCTCGCCAAGTAATGCTAAAGACTTAAAAAACCTTTTGTATTCTTCACAAGAAAAGCTTTCAGGACCACTCGTGATCCGATATCCTAGAGGAAAAGTTGACGCTGAAGTTACTTATGATTCATACAGTTTTATTGAAATTGGCAAAGGACGTTGCCTGCAAAAAGGAAAAGACCTTCTTGTTTTTTGTCTTGGAACAGTATTGAATGAAGCCCTTTTAGCGATTAAAGCGCTAGAAAAAAACTCCGTGAGCATTGGTTTATACGACATGATTTTCGTGAAGCCTTTAGATGAAGCCTTGCTCCATGAGGCCTTAGCTATTGGCGCTCCAGTAGTGACAATCGAAGAAGGCACTTTAATTGGTGGCTTTGGATCGTCAATTGCCGAGTTTATACTTACCCACGGTTATAAAAACAAATTGGTCCGCTTAGGTTTACCTGACGAGTTCATTTCGCACGGGAGTCAAAACGAGCAGCGCGAGGAATACGGATTGGACGCAAAAGGCATAGCGAAGCAGCTGAGCAACTTATTGTAATTTTGAGCGCGTTATATTTTTTTAAAATTACCTTTGACCATCAATTTCATTACCATGGCAGATATCATTTCAGTTTTCGAACACGATTCAAAAGAAGACAAATATAAAGCGCTTTACCCGCAAATAGAGGCCTTAATAGCGCTTGAGGCAGACCTTATAGCGAATTTGTCCAACACAAGTGCAGCACTAAAAGAAGTTTTTGGTTGGTTGTGGACTGGATTCTATCTTGTGAAAAACGACGAGCTTGTGCTTGGGCCTTTTCAAGGGCCTGTAGCATGCACGAGAATAACAAAAGGCAATGGGGTTTGTGGAACATCTTGGGCATCTGGCACAGTGCAAGTAGTTCCGAACGTTGAGTCATTTGATGGGTACATTTCTTGCAGCTCATATACACGATCAGAAATTGTGATTCCCCTTTTTCATAATGCCGAGGTTGTAGCTGTTTTGGACGTAGATAGTGAAAAACTTGACGACTTCGATTCGATTGACGTTCGTGAATTAAGTAAGATTTGTCGACTAATCGAAACAAAATGGGTCTAAAAAAAAGATTAGCGATTGGCTTTTTATTTGTTATCAGCTCATGTGCGCAAGTTCGTCCATTAGAGGGCGGAGCCAAAGATGAAGCCGCACCAAAACCAGATATGCAAAATGCCAGTCCCGTTTTAGGCTCGACAAGCATTTCTCCTTCAGTCATTCGCATAGCATTTGATGAATATATTAAACTCAACAATCCCGCTAAAACTATATCTATAACGCCTGAGTTACCGACAAAGCCTATAGTGGAGGTTAGTGGCCGAGAATTGACAATACAAATTGAGTCTAAAGATTTGTTGGCCAACACCACCTATTCCATTGTATTCAACAAAGCCATTTCAGATTTGAATGAGGGAAATGACACCACTTTTACTTATGTTTTTTCTACAGGTCAATTCATCGATTCTCTCAATTATTCGGTTGTGTTAATTGATGCTGAAACGCTACAACCTGTTTCTGACGCGATGATTGGTCTATTCGTTTCGACAGATACGCTTGACCCATATACTCAAAAACCCAAATATCTCGCCCAAACAGATAAAACCGGAAAGGCCAATTTTCAATACCTCGGAGCTCAAGATCTGGCGGTTTTTGCATACAACCTAAACGGTTTGAATAAAATATCGGCAGATTCCCCTATCGCCTTTAGGACAAATTTGATTGAAATTGATACCACTTGGGTTACAGACACTTTGCGCATATTCACACCAAAAGTGGTGCCGAGTAGAGGAAGTGTTTTAAAGAAAAACCTCGATTCGCGAGGGCGAATCACTGTCGTCACAAACTTTGATTTCGAGCCAAGTGTTGCGCTAATTAAAAACAACGAAAACTATGTAGATTTTTCGGTCGAAGAAACTCCGCGCTCTGATTCAAGCATTTTCTGGATTTTAGCACAAGAAAATTTTAATTATGAAATCCAAATTCCTTACCAAGACACCTTAATAAGCGCCAAGGTAAGTACACGAAAAATTGATTTAGACAAATCGAAAATAATAAACAACCTTGACAACGGCGAACTAGAAATCAATGAATCTCTGACCTTTTCATTTGACTTTCCCATTCAATCCATCAACCCACAAAATCTATTGGTTTATCAAGATAACGTTCTGATACCTGAAATAGAATATTCCATTGAGAATTTGAGAAACCTAAAAATCCTCTCTGAATTTGAGCCAGAATCCACATTTCAGCTTGTGATTTTGCCAAATTCCATCACCTTTTACGATGGCACTTTGTTTACGGATAGCATTGTAGTTAATTTTAAACGAAAAGGGGCAAGTAAATATGCCAACTTGGAGCTGGTTTTGGAAAATTTACCTGACATGCCGTTGGTGATTTACTTACACAGCAATGGTCAAATTGTGGCGAAACAAATAGTAGAATTAACGCAAAATATTGTAAGTTTCAAACAACTCAAACCCGGTGAATACACCATTCAAGTGGCATATGACTGGAACAACAATGGCGTTTGGGATACGGGTTCATGGCAAAACAACACGCAACCAGAAGTAATCGTTTGGTTCACACAACCCATTACACTTCGTGCCAATTGGGATACAAAACAGCCCTTAGCGTTTCAATAGTGCAAACATTATGCATGCTTAACTTTTTTTTAAAGCGCTAAAATTTCCAAAATAAGACGTAAATTTGCGCCGTTCTGACCGCAGAATACAATTTAAATTGAACCCATGGAACCTATAAGACTAACCAAACGTGATGCCTTTTCAAAAGAGCTGTCACGACGCGTAGAAGAATTTCTCGCATCAAACAACATCAACAAATACGGTCGCTGGAATATTTTTACCAAAACACCGATTTTATTTGCTGTATATTTCATCCCTTACATCCTAGTACTTACAGGCGTTTTCGAATCCTTTTGGTTCGTATTGTTGGCTGGAGCACTTATGGGCTTAGGAATGGCCTTTATTGGATTGGCAGTAATGCACGATGCAGTACATGGCGCCTATGCTAGAAGCGGTTGGGTAAACAAACTCATGGGTTATTCCATGGAAATGTTGGGCGGTAGTAGCTTGACTTGGAAAATCCAACATAATGTACTTCACCACAGTTTCACCAACGTACACGGGCTTGATGAAGACATCAATCCACCACCTTTTTTGCGATTCACTCCAGACGCCCCTAAGAAAAAAATCCACCGTTATCAAGCTGCATTTGCTTGGTTCTTTTATGGACTAATGACTTTGATGTGGGTGACAACGAAAAACTTTACAGAATTGAAACGCTATAGAGAGATGAATTTGCTTCAAGCTCAAAACACTACTTATCGTCGTGAAATCATCAAATTAATTATAGGTAAAATCGCTTACTTATTTTACTTAATTGCAATCCCTTTGATATTCACAAATGTGATATGGTGGCACTGGATTTTAGCCTTCGTTATCCTACATTTTGTGTGTGGATTAGTGCTTGCTTTTGTTTTCCAATGTGCGCACGTAGTTCCTGAAACGGAGTTTATCACAGCGGCATCACATGAAGTTGAAAACCCTGATAACAGTTGGGCTGCACATCAATTGGCTACTACAGCTAACTTTGAGAATTGGAACCGCGTATTGACTTGGCTAGTTGGTGGCTTGAACCACCAAATTGAGCACCACTTATTTCCTGAAATTTCACATGTTCACTATCCGAAAATTTCTAAAATCGTGAGACAAACGGCTGAGGAGTTTGGACACTCTTACAATTACCACCCTACTTTTGCTGGCGCGATTGTTTCGCACTTGAAGTTGCTCAACAGGCTCGGAAGAGAGTAAGTATAAGCGGCTTTCATCTAAATTAAAAAATATTTATCCATCGCAAACTTCACTTTGCGATGGATTTTTTTATTTCATGTTCAACCGGAACGTGTAAGTATGAAGCTTTCTTACATTTGCTAAAATTTCGGGCCTAGTAGCAAAGAAAGGAGGTCGCCTTCATATTGATAAACGAAATCTTAGCATCTGTCGCTCAAAAAAACAAAGCATTAATCATCACAAAAATGTTGACTGAGTAGGATTCAAATGAATACAGTTTTACGCAGGCTTCATTTGACTTGTTGATAATCCTTATCTTCGCGACTCAATATAAGCAGCAGGACAAGAATGAATATGGAAAAACAACTGCGTTACGACCGCGTTTATCTTAAAATGGCAGAAACATGGGCCAGTCTATCACACTGCACACGCAAACAAGTAGGAGCTATTATAGTAAAAGATGGGATGATCATTTCCGACGGTTACAACGGTACACCTTCGGGTTTCGACAATTGTTGCGAAGATGAAAACGGTAACACCCAATGGTACGTTTTACATGCAGAGGCCAATGCCATTTTGAAGGTTTCAAAATCAACGAATAGCGCTTTAGGCGCAACACTTTATTTAACACTTTCTCCTTGCAAAGAATGTGCTAAGCTTATTCTCCAGTCAGGCATCACTCGCGTTGTATTTAAGTATAGATACAAAGACGACAGCGGAATAAACTTTTTGATACATGCAGGCGTTGATGTACAACAAATAGAAGACTAAATTATGAATAAACCTGCATTCATTCCCTTAATAGTTGCCATTTCTCTTGTTGTTGGCTTGCTCCTCGGAAGAGGGCTAGACTTTGACCAAAAATACGCCAGCAACGAAACCAACGTATTCGGATCCAAATTAGACGGCATATTAGATGTAATCGAAACGAGGTATGTAGACACTATAGACAGAAATGCTTTCATTGACAAAGCCATTGATGAAATCATGCACAAATTGGACCCACATTCTGCTTATATACCTGCGTCCGAAATCAAAGCGCTCCAAGAAAGTATTGAAGGAAAATTTGGCGGGATTGGTGTGCGATTTTCCATTATGCGCGATACTCTTTGCGTAACGCATGTTGTTAAGAATTCGCCTTCAGAAAGAGCAGGTGTTTTATCAGGAGATCGAATCATCCAGATCAACGACATCAAACTTAAAAAAAGCAATTTAAACAACACATTTGTAATGGAAAACCTTAAGGGTCAACCTAATACTGATGTTGTTGTGCATATCATTCGCAAAGGAAAAGAAATTAAAACCACTATTACTCGTGGAATCATTGAGATTGAAAGTATCAGTGCATATTTCATGCTCAACAGCACAGTTGGTTATATCAGATTAGAGCAATTCTCACAAACCTCATCAGATGAGTTTAGGCGAGCTGCTCAAGAATTGCGGGCTCAAGGCATGCGTAAATTGGTGTTCGACTTACGTGACAATGGCGGTGGCGTTCTAGGTGGTGCCATCGAAATTGTAGACGAGTTTTTGGAGGCTAACAAACTCATTGTGTACACCAAAGGGGCGCATCTAAACGAAAGGCGCTATACCTCAACATCTAAAGGCGTTTTGAAGGACATTCCTGTTGTGGTTCTAATCAACCAAAACTCTGCTTCGGCAAGTGAAATAGTTGCTGGTGCTTTGCAAGACAACGACCGCGCTACCATTATTGGACGCCGTTCTTTCGGAAAAGGATTGGTGCAAGAAGATATTCGTTTGAAAGATGAATCTAACTTGCGACTAACCGTTGCCCGATACTATACGCCAACCGGACGAAGCATTCAAAGACCCTATGGAGAAGAAATTGATTACATGGCGGATATGATGGATCGTTACGACAAAGGAGAATTGTATACCGTAGATTCAAGTAAATTTGTTGATTCACTGAAATTCGCCACACCCAAAGGAAAGGTGGTTTATGGCGGAGGGGGAATAATGCCTGATCTTTTCAATCCACAAGACTCTGTTGGAAATAGTTTTTATCTAACTGAGCTGCGCTACTCTAATGCATTTAACCAATTTGCGTTTTTTGAATGGGAAAAAATGGGCAGGACGAAGTTCAAGTCGCTCTCGGATTTTATGTCGAGTTTCATCATCACTGAAAACATGATTCAAGCCTTGGTTAAAATGGCAGAAAAAGAGCTAAAAATCAAACGCAATGACGTGCAAATCAAACAGAGTCGCAAACTTATTGAGCGCTACCTTTTGGCTGAATTTGCTCGCCATATTTGGATAGAGCAGGGATATTTTCGCGTAATCACCAAAGATGATAGCGATATAAAGAAAGCCCTGGAATTTTTTGCAAAGTAGTCTTTCAGTAAGAACTTCTTTTGTGACTTTACAATTTAATTTTTTGGTTCTAAAGATTCATGGAATGTTTAGAAAGTTCCACACATGTAGAGCGTTTGGCGAAGTAAGCTTGTAATTTCTGCCTCTTTGTCCCCTCTTTGTGATTCCAAACATCCCATCTTTTTTGTGATTTCAAAAAACTAGCTTATTTTCGTGGGAAATAGTGCTTTATGAAAATTCTCATCAGTCATTCTTGGCAAGATAAATCTGTTGCTACTCATCTATTCGAAGTCTTACAAAAAGACGGTAATGAAGTGTGGTATGATTTACTTCAATTGCTGCCTGGCGATAACATTCAAGAAGTGATTGACGGCTACATCAACCAGTGTGACGTGATGATTTTACTTTGGTCCTTCAGTGCTTCAAAATCTGCGGGAGTAGATGCAGAAATACAAACCGCACAGAAAGCAGGAAAAAGAATCATTCCTGTGACGATGGACGAAACAAGCCTAGGCCAGCACGAGCAACTCCAAGGGCTATTAGGCATTCCGATGGAAGATTTTGAATCAGGCCTTTTGCTTTTGCGCAGAGGACTGTTGTTGCTCATGGTTTCTGAGGCTGACAAAAATACCGAATGGTACAACAAGGCATTTGGAAATATAAGAGATTTGGGTGGCTACTTGAATTACGTAAACACCTACCGCTTGCCTAAAAACATGAATGACGACGGGGCCAAAGAAGCTTGGAAAACACGCTTAGAAAATCTTGTTGCAGAAAATGAATACATCAAAAAAAACCTCATGCCCGCTGCCAGCGTCACCATGAAAGAAATGCAAGCCATCATGCAGCAACTCGAACATGGAGAAGTAAGCTTCCACCAACTTGAAGAATACGAAGCTTGGTGTACGACTAACCAAAATTTTCATCCCAAACTCATTGGCAAATTGCAGGCATTCATACAAAAAGACAAACATCGCTTGTCGACGGGTGGCGAACCCGTGCGCGCTCTGAATTACGCCAACATGGAGAAACAAACTGGCATTCTTGAAAATGCAATCTACCATAAAAAGAGGGAGGCCTACGACCAAATGACAGCAAAAGTCAACAGCTACGCAGGCTGGTTGTTGGGCACTAGCATGGTGCATTCTATCGTTACAAGTTATCAAAATTATGTGATTGCAAGTCCAAAACTGATGCTCGCTTTAGTGAAAGAAGCCAAAGTATCGGAATTTGTTGCGGTGCGAGAAACAGCCTGTGCCCTTTACCAATAAATGGTTGCCCAAGACAGACAAGCAGAAATGCAACAAGCACAATTTGACGGCTTTTTCGATGATGCTTATTTCATCAACAACACAATTAAACTACTGATTGAGGCAGAATTGATCAAAAAAGAATCTTTTCCTCAGAATTCAGATGATTTTGGTTTGGTGAACACTTATATCTCCTACGTTTTAGACGCTCCGACCAAAGAAAAACTTGATGCCCAATTGCTTGATATTCGCAACATGATTGGCTTGAAGAAAAACGAGATCAATTGGGGACATGTGGCCTTGTTCGTGTTAGGTGCAGCAGCTGTTGTTGGTGGAATCTCAGCCCTGAGTGACGGAGGAGATTCGGGCAGAGAGATGTCCGAGGAATCATCAGGAGACACTAATTTTGAAGACAAAGTAGCCGATTTTAGCGCAAAATACGGCGGTGGATTAACAGATTATTTATAACACGAATAGCCTTTTTAACAAAGTTCACCTTGTTCGAATTCGACGGAATCCAACCATAAAACCTAGTTTACGCCAATTAAGTGGTGTCAAAATAACAGAATTACGTAAAAACCATTAATTTCAAACTCCTTTAAAGCCGATTCCCTTGTGTAATCTAAAGCACCATATTCAGCAGTTTTGAAATGACCCTATTCTTCACCCCATGATTACCTTCGACGACTTCCTCAAAATAGACATTCGCATCGGCACCATTCTGAACGCTGAGCCCTTTCCTGAAGCACGCAAACCCGCATACAAACTCACCATCGATTTTGGTAAACTCGGCATCCGTAAAACTTCTGCTCAAATCACCAAACGCTACCAACCCGAAGACCTCATCGGTAAGCAAATCGCTGCGGTAGTTAATTTTCCTCCCAAACAAATTGCTAATTTCATAAGTGAGTGTCTTGTGCTTGGCGCTTTAGATGGGGATGACGTGGTGTTGTTAGAAGGTGGAGGGGAAAATGGAAGGAGGGTTGGGTAGGGGAAAATTGATGAAGCAAATGGCAAAGGATAAAGCTCCTTTGTGAATTCGATAACCAATCAGATTTAGATGTCTTTTTTACTAAATATTTGCCTTCTTCAACTTCTGATTTCTGTTGTAAAACTGCTTCCTTGTTTAGACTGATTGATGTCGTCGTCTTATTTACAATTCCTCCACTAAATGCCCAACTCTTTTTTCTGCTCAGCAGTCAATGGTGCAGGTGCGTCGATCATTACATCGCGACCGCGGTTGTTTTTAGGGAAGGCAATAAATTCCCGAATGGATTCAGCGCCGCTCATGGTAGCAACCAAGCGGTCTAATCCAAAGGCAATCCCTCCATGTGGTGGTGCTCCATATTCGAAAGCATTCATGAGGAAACCAAATTGGGCTTGCGCTTCTTCTGGTGTGAAGCCGAGCAACTCAAACATTCGTCCTTGCAATTGACGGTCGTGGATACGAATTGATCCTCCACCCAACTCAACACCGTTCATAGCCAGGTCGTAGGCATTGGCACGCACTTTTCCTGGCTGTGTATTGATGAGGTCAAAATCTTCTGGTTTTGGTGAAGTAAAAGGGTGGTGCATTGCATGCCAACGTTGAGAATCTTCGTCCCATTCGAGTAACGGAAAATCCAAAACCCAAAGCGGCTTAAACACGCCCGGGTTTCGCAAACCCAAGTCACCAGCAACGTGCAAACGAAGCTCGTTCATCTGCTTGCGTGTGGAATCTAAATCACCAGAAAGAACGAGCATCAAGTCGCCCGATTTTGCGCCAGCCAAGTCACCCCAAGATTTTAGCGCGGCTTCATCGTAGAATTTATCTACCGAAGATTTAATTGTTCCATCTTCATTGAACTTTATATAAACTAAGCCTTTCGCTCCAATTTGCGGGCGTTTTACCCAATCAGTATAAGCGTCTAATTGTTTACGCGTATACTCAGAAGCGCCAGGCGCCAAAATCCCAATCACCGTTTCAGCTTGATCAAATACTACGAAGTCTTTGCCAGTGGTAAGATCTTTGAGATAAGCAAATTCCATATCAAAACGAATGTCTGGCTTGTCCGAACCAAAGCGCTGAATAGCTTCGGCATAAGTCATTCGAGGAAAATCACCCAATTCAATACCTTTCACTGAGGCAAACAAATGTTTGATTAAGCCCTCAAAGGTGTTTAGAATATCCTCTTGCTCCACAAAAGCCATTTCACAGTCGATTTGTGTAAACTCAGGCTGACGATCGGCACGTAAATCTTCGTCGCGGAAGCATTTTACAATTTGATAATAACGGTCCATGCCAGCCACCATCAGCAATTGCTTGAAAGTTTGGGGTGATTGTGGAAGTGCGTAAAATTCGCCTTCGTTCATTCGACTTGGCACCACAAAATCACGCGCACCCTCAGGTGTCGACTTGATCAAAAAAGGTGTTTCGATATCAATAAAGCTTAACGAATCCATGTGTTTTCTGGTTTCCAGAGCTACTTTGTTGCGCAAGTAAATGTTTTGTTGAATCGGAGTTCTTCTCAAATCTAAATAGCGATATTGAGCGCGGATTTCATCACCACCATCGGTATCGTCTTCTATAGTAAAAGGCGGAGTTTTCGCACTGTTGAGCACTTTAAGTTCGGTTACTTTTATTTCTATTTCACCTGTGGCAATATTCTTGTTTTTACTTGAACGCTCAACGACAAAGCCTGTAGCTTGTACCACAAATTCGCGACCCAATTCGCGCGCTTGGCGACAAATGGCCTCGTTTTCCTCCAAATTGAAAGAAAGTTGAGTAATACCATATCGGTCTCGTAAATCAACAAACGTTACTCCACCCAAATCGCGATTGCGCTGTACCCAACCTGCTAAGGTAACAGCAGTTCCAGCGTTTTCAATTCTCAATTCTCCACAAGTATGTGATCTGTACATAGTTCAAATTTTTGAAGGTGCAAAGGTATTGAAAAAGCTGTTGCGCTGCTTTGTCAAAGTTCTCCAAAATAACGAATAGCTTCTTTTTTCTTATTGGTTTTCAAAAAAGTAGGGTGTTCGAGCGCACAGCTATGAAAAGTTTTGCTTTCAAACCCTTCAGGTTCTTTGGCACATATTTTGACTTATACTAGAAAATAATAATTTTGTTCATTATGAAAACGCAAATCTTAGTTTTTATTACTGCAATTATGGGCTTGTCGTTTACAAGTTCTGAAATGGCTTATCCAAGCATCGACAACAAGGCTTTTGGTGAAGGCGAGAAGTTGCGCTTTCGCGTTTCCTATGGAACAGTTGATGCAGGTGAGGTAGCACTAGAAGTGAAACCAACAAGCAAAAAAGGAAACGATGGCCGACCACTGTTACATGCCGTTGGTATTGGCAGAACCTTGGGCGCTTTCAGTCTATTTTATCGTGTTTACGATGTGTATGAAACTTTTATTGACAAAGAATCTGTCATGCCATGGTTTTTCAAAAGACGAGTAGACGAGGGTGGATACAAAATCAACCAAGACTATGAGTTTTTGCAGCATAGAAAATTGGTGGACAATGGTGAAGGAAAAAAATTCGTCGTTCCCATGGGCATTCAAGATATGGTGTCTTCTTTTTACTATGCGCGAACCTTGGACTTTTCCAATATGAAGGTTGGCGACATTTCTGAATTCAAATGCTTTATGGACGATGAGATATTTCCATTACAAATAAAATATATGGGCAAAGAAACCGTGAAATTGCGCAGTGGAAAAATAGAATGCATGAAATTTCAACCCATAGTGCAAACCGGGCGCTACTTCAAAAACGATGATGACGTGGTGTTTTGGATTACCAATGACCAAAACCGCATTCCTGTTATGGTAAAAGCCAAAATCCCAGTAGGTGTTGTAAAAATGCACTTGGTTGAATGGTCTGGATTAAAAAAAGAATTGGCGTTCAAATAGTTTTTAGTTCTTAAAATGAAAAAGCCCACTGCATGCAGTGGGCTTTTGTGCTTTACGGTTTTGAGAAGTTGCATTTATAATGAAAGTCCTTCGGTAAAAAACTACCGGCCTTGTCCTTCTAACAATGGCGCTCCAATGGCTCTCAATTGTAGCTCTAATTGTGGTAGGTTCACTTTCCTTATTTTTTCGAGCGTTGTGCTAATTTGCGCGAATAATATTTCTGCATTTGACAAACATTTCTCATGAGTAGGCGTGGGTCCATAAGAAGACCCTCCTGTTCCTGTGCTGGCCACAAACAAATAATAACTTACTGTTGGGTATTCATCTTTTTCGCCAACTTCTCGACGGGCTTTGCTGCCATTCAACTGAAAATCAAGTGCAATGAGTTGTTTTCGTAAATCTAAAAGTTGTGCGTAAAGCACGTCATCTGTTTTACTGGCACGTTCGTAGGCCGCAAACATCATTTCCACCCTTTTCTTTGCCTCACTCAAGTTGAGCGACAAAGCAGCAACATCGGCGTACTTGTTTTGAAGGTCAGTCCAAAACTGAACTACCTTTTCGTAAGAGGCGCTCGGCAAATGTCCAGACTTGAGCGGTGCTACTTCAACACTTACTTTTTCAGAAATACTGGAATAAACGCCATCAATTTGCTTGAAAAGTTGTGCATAATACACACCTGGAACAACCATTGCCCCATTTCTATTTCTCCCCAGATTGTTTTCAGTGATTACGCCCGGAGAAGTTGCTGTTAAATCCCAAGCCACACAGTTGAAGCCCTTGTTGTTGCTTGCATCTATTCTATTTATGACCTTTTCCTGGTTGTCGGTGATGACCAATAAAACTCTGGGTTTAAGTTCAATCATTTCGTTTTCCACAACATCCCAACCCGGAAATGCTATGGTTTGGTTTTCTTTCAGGGCGTCCTTTTCTTTTTTCTTGCGCTCTGCAGATGGGGTACTGTAACTCTCTTTGAGATAAAAGGTAAAAGTGGCACCAAAAGATGGATTCTCTGCAATGTAATATTGGTCACCTTGAGAAGCTTTGCCCTCATCACCTAAAGGACTTCGCGGAAAATACCAAAGAGCTTTTCGTGGCTGATACAAAACGGCCTCTTTTTCCAAGGTTTCTTTACTCAAATTTCTCAAGGCTGAATAATCATCCAAGATATAAAAACCTCTGCCGAATGTAGCCAAGACCAAATCGTTTTCTCGTTTTTGAATCACCAAATCGCGCACTGAAATATTGGATAAACCTCCCGTCATTTTGGTCCACTCTTTTCCTCCATCAACGCTCACATAAACCCCAAGTTCAGTTCCTAAAAACATCAGATCTTTACTTACATGGTCTTGTACTACGCGCCACAACAAATTCTTATCAGGCAAATTGGAGGAAATGCTCCTCCACGTTTTGCCTTTGTCTGTGCTCTTGTAAATGTAAGGTTTAAAATCACCAAACTTGTGGTTGTCAAATACGGCATAAACAGTATTCACATCGTATAAATCAGTTTTGATGTCGTTTACAAAAGCGGTGCTTGGCAGTGCTGGGATTTTTGAAAAATCAATCTTGCTCCAGCTTGCTCCACCATCTTCTGTTACTTGAATCAAACCATCATCCGTTCCTGCATAAATCAATCCCGCTTGTATGGCTGATTCCGCCAAAGACGTAATGGTGCTGTAATTGGACATCGCATACATATCCCAAGGATTGTCCCAACTTTGTGTGGCGTTAAAAAAGGGTGTGGTGATGCGTTCAATATTTTTAGTCAAGTCACCTGAAATTGCCGTCCATGAATCACCACGGTCGGTCGATTTCCAAACGCGCTGAGAAGCAAAATATAAATGCGCTGGGTTGTGCGGACTCACCAAAATTGGGGCGTCCCAGTTGAATCTCTCGGTTCTTTCTCCCAAATCGGGTTGCGGCTGAATGAAAACGTTTTCACCCGTTGTTCTATCGTGCCGAGTTAAATTACCCTGCTGCCATTGACCATAAATAATATTTGGATTGCCGGGTTCAGTTGCAGGTTGATGCCCGTCTCCACCTAATACCACGAACCAATCGGAGTTTTGAATGCCATTTACGTTATCGGTTCGAGACGGTCCTCCTTGCGTGTTGTTGTCTTGCGTTCCTCCAAAAACATTGTAAAATGGAACAGCATCATCAACGGCAACTTTGTAGAATTGGGTAATCGGCAAGTTGTCTATAAATTTCCAAGTTTTGGTATGGTCAAAAGACTCATAAAGCCCGCCATCACAGCCAACAAGGATGTAATTGGGGTCGTGTTTTTTAAATGCAACAGCATGGTTATCAACATGCTTGTTGTTTTCATTCATGCGGTAAAATGTTTTCCCGCCGTTATCAGAAACCTGCATGTAGTTGTCCGCAAGATAGATGCGATCAAAGTTGTGGGGACAGGCATACAACTCTTGGTAATAATGTGGTCCTGTGCCTCCAGCAACGGCATCCGACATTTTGATCCAGCTCGACCCTCTGTTATCGCTGCGATATACACCGCCTTTTCTTCGGTCAAGTTCGATGGCCGCATAAATGACATCTGGGTGTTGTGGCGAAATGGCCAATCCAATTTTACCCATGTTGCTTGTTGGCAAGCCGGTGCTGAGTTTTTCCCAAGTTTCTCCACCATCATAAGAACGGTAAATTGCTGTGCCCGGACCGCCGCCCATATAGCCTGCCACAGTGCGTTGTCGTTGCCACGCGGCTGCATACAACAAATTGGGATCGCGTGGGTCAATCAATAAATCAGTGGCACCAACCCATTCATCGTCGCCAAGTGTCCGCTTCCATGTTTTACCTCCATCAATAGTTTTATAAACACCCCGCTCACCACCTTTATTCCAAAGTGGACCTTGAGAGGCCACCCAAACCACATTTGAATTGGTAGGATGCACAAGGATTTTAGAAATATGCTCAGAGGTTTTTAAGCCCATATTTTTCCAAGTGCTTCCGCCATCCTCACTTTTGTAAACACCATCACCATAAGCAATATGCCGCCCCCCAACATTTTCGCCTGTTCCCACCCACAAAACGTTTGGATTTCGAGGGTCGAGCGTGATGCAGCCAATAGAATAACTATGTTGTCCATCAAAAATAGATGTCCATGTAGTGCCAGCATTGCTCGTTTTCCAGACACCACCAGAACCAACTGTTACGTACCAAAGATTTTCATTGTCTGGGTGAATCGCTATATCCGAAATTCTGCCCGACATAAATGCAGGACCAATACTGCGGAATTTTAGTCCGTTAAGAATATCGGTTTTTATGATTTCGGAATTTGTGGATTCGACCTCTCTTTTCTGTGACCAAACAAGAGAAACAGGAAGCGATAGCGCGGCAATCGCAAGTATTGCGTTTAATTTCATACGTAAAGTTATTAGCGGTTCGAGATAAAAGTACAACAAAGTTTTTAGTCAGACTTTTAAAACTTTTAAAGCTTTCAATGCGTATTTTCTAAAGCGCTTGTTTTAATTTAAATAGACTAAGAAACTATTTTATCGTCGAGCTAAGACCAGCCAACACATAAAACCGAATTCTTGTTATGGTCTACACTATAAAAAGCGTTCATGTTCAAATAAGCCTAGATTGGAATCATCAACCTTATAAAGATAAGCTCATCACAATTCGGTTTGCATAAAAAACTACGGGAGTGCTATTGTCTAACACTCCCGTAGTTCAAATCAAGGAAACAAAACCAAAAAGCGCATAACCCACTGCGCTATAACACTATGACGTGAAAAACGTCTATTTAGTTGCCAAAAAATAAAAAAAAATTCATTTTTATTCAATTCGTTCTTTATTGTGGAAACAGTTTTTAGCATCGCGGTAAAGTATGACAGTCCTAAAACAAGCCAAAAATATCCTCCACATTTGCCCAAATACCATACTATTTCGTGTAACTTTGTGCCATGCTAATTGACACACACGCACATTTATATGCAGAGCAATTCGATCAGGACCGAGAAGAAATGCTGCAAAGAGCTCATGAAAATGGCGTTAGAAAAATACTCCTTCCCAATATAGACGCTAGCTCTGTGGATGGCATGCTCGAATTGTGTGCTTTGCACCCCAATATATGCTTTCCAATGATGGGTCTGCACCCTTGCTCGGTTCAGGAAAACTACGAAGACGAATTAGAAAAAATCTACACCGCCCTCTACCAAAAAAACATCATTGCCATAGGTGAAATTGGCATTGATTTGTATTGGGACAAAAGCACGTTGCCACTGCAAAGACTAGCATTCCGCAAACAAGTTGAGTGGGCAAAAGATTTGCATCTACCTATTGTAATTCATGGCAGAGACTCATACAATGAACTTTTTGAAGAATTGAACGTGCTCAACGACCAAAATCTTTCAGGCGTTTTTCATTGTTTCAATGGTTCGATACAACAGGCTGAAAAAATCTTGAGCTACGGTAATTTTTACTTGGGCATCGGCGGCGTACTTACCTTTAAAAATACAAAATTGGGGGACGTTTTAAAAGAGCTTCCCTTAGACAAGATTATTCTAGAAACGGATGCGCCTTATTTGAGCCCAATGCCCTATCGAGGCCAGAGAAATGAAAGCGCCTATGTTCGCTATGTAGCAGAAAAATTAGCGGAAATCACTAGAAAGACCATTACCGAAATAGAGGAAATAACAACTGCGAACGCACACAAACTTTTCCCTGGCAATACAAATCAATAGGCGCAAGCCACATTTTAATCAATCCTTAACACAGCCATCGGAAAATCTTTTTAAACTTGTGCCATGAACAAACGCAAAGTGCTCATCATTTACACAGGCGGAACTATAGGAATGGTTCGAAACCACCTTACTGGTGGTCTTGTGGCGTTTGATTTCAACCATTTATTTGACCAAATTCCAGAATTGAATCGCTTGGATGTTTCATTAAACTCTATTTCCTTTGAACAACCAATAGATTCTTCTGAAATCAATCCAAATGTTTGGAGAGTGCTCTCATCACTCATTTTTGAAAACTACGATTTGTATGATGGTTTTGTCGTTTTGCACGGATCAGACACTATGTCGTTTACTGCCTCAGCCTTGAGCTTCATGCTCCAAGGACTTAAAAAACCTATTGTGTTCACAGGATCACAACTTCCAATAGGAACCATTAGAACAGATGGCAAGGAGAACTTCATCACTTCTATTGAAATCGCAGCGATGACTGATGAAAACGGAGAGGCCATAGTTCAAGAAGTGGCTGTTTATTTCGAATACTCGTTATACAGAGGAAATCGAACCTCCAAAATTTCAGCCTCAGAATTTGAAGCTTTCAAGAGCGGAAACTATCCTGAACTGGCCAGAGCGGGAGTTGATATCAACTTTAACAAAAATGCTATCCACAGAAGCACACTCAAAGAATTGAAATACTTTCCGGACTTAGATGCTAGAATTGCGCATATCACTTTGTTTCCCGGAATCAACTTTGAGTTTTACGAGTCACTTTTCAATGCAGAAAAAGTTAAGGGGATTATCCTTTCAACTTTTGGCTCAGGGAATGGTCCGAACGACCCAACCATGATAAAATTAATGACAGACTATATTGCTTCTGGTGGCCATATATTAAATATTACACAATGCCTAACAGGCTCAGTGCAACAAGGAAAATACGATGCAAGCAAACAATTTTTGCAGGCTGGCGTTTTGGGTGGAGCCAGCATCACAACCGAAGCCGCCATCACAAAAATGATGCATCTCCTTGCAAATAATGCTGATTACAAGGATGTTAGACAAAAACTTGATCAAAATATTTGTGGAGAATTGTAATACAATTTTCATTGAAAAATAAAGTAAATCTAGCAGAGAATGAATATTTTTGTACTTTAGCACGCAATTTTGAATAAAGAACAGAATAATCTTAAATTTTAAAATCGATTACGAATTAATTTTTAAACTATGAAAAAAATGTTAAGCTCAGTAGCCTTAGTAGCTGCAATGATGTTCGGAACAGCCGCAATGGCAAACCAAGCCGAAGATTTCAATTCTTCAAATGTTGAAATGGTATCGGCAGGAGACCTCTCTGCTTTACCAGTACAGTTTGCACAAAATGACCCAGCGCCAGAAGCAGCGACGGAAGCAGCAGTAGTTGAGGAAGGTGAGGGATTCATTTACACCATTAAGGAGTATTTCCTAACGGGTGGTCCAATGTTCATGGGATTAGTTTTAATTTGTTTAATTTTAGGCATGGCACTTGCTATTGAGCGCGTGATTTATTTAAATATTTCAACTATCAATACTCGCAAATTCTTAGAAGAGGTTGAAGGCGCTATCCAAAATGGAGGTGTAGAGTCTGCAAAAGAATTGTGTCGCAATACACGAGGACCAATTGCATCAATTTTCTACCAAGGTCTTGACCGTGCTGATGAAGGCATCGATATGGTTGAAAAATCTGTTGTTGCTTATGGGGGCGTTCAAATGGGCCTTTTAGAAAAAGGCATCTCTTGGATTTCTTTATTCATCTCTTTGGCACCAATGCTTGGGTTCATGGGTACGGTTATAGGTATGATTCAGGCCTTTGCAGACATCGTTCGTGAAGGAACAGTTGCTCCAACCGTTGTGGCTGGTGGTATCCAAGTGGCACTTTTGACCACAGTATTTGGTCTTGTAGTTGCCATCATTCTTCAAATATTTTATAACTATATCGTTGCAAAAATGGATAGTTTGGTAAATGAAATGGAAGACGCTTCAATCTCATTAGTCGATATCATGTTGAAAAACAAAATTACTACGAAGTAATATAAAATAAGCAAACTCATGGATAGTACTAAAAAATCGACTCTTCTCAATGTCTTAAAGATTATTTTGGCAGTTGTGGGTGCATTCTTCGTCGTTCTTGCGATGTTTAATCTCCCTGCTGACCTTAAAAGTTTGACCTTGGAGGACCAAAATGGCGCTATGAATAGTGGCTATTTAAACTTAATGACCAATTTCACAATATTCATTGTAATCTTGGGAGCTGTTTTGATCTTGGCATTTTTCGCCTACGGATTAATCACGGATACGAAAAAGTCCCTAAAATCTGTTTTAGGTTACGCTCTTTCTGGTGTGGGGTTTCTTTTATTCTATGTAATTGCAAAAGGTACTGCAACTCCATTTTCACAAAAAGAAGGAATTGCGACATCAACTTTGAAAGCCACAGAAGCTGGAATCTATCTCACCATCGCGATGGTGTTGGTAGGGTTTTTCCTGATGCTTGTCGGCGGATTGTTCAAGTACATCAAAAAATAAAGCATTATGGCTAAACGAGAAATACCTGAAATCAGCGCGGGATCGATGGCCGACATCGCTTTCCTCTTGTTGATTTTCTTCTTGGTAACCACAACGATGGACAAAGACACAGGTATCTTGCGACAGATGTCAGTGAAAATCGATATTCCCAAGGATCAACAAGTGGATGTTGCCAAAAGAAACCTGATGAAAATTCAGGCTAACGCGCAAGGCCAACTGATGATTAGAAAAGATATTGGTGACATTTCTCAGATTCGTGATAAAGTTCGTGAATTCTATGTGGCTAACATTAATGATGAAATCAATCCTGACATGCCGCGTTATGAATTAATTACCAAGCAATTTTGTGATTCTAACATTCAAGCCATTAATCAATACATTGATGCACTCGGCGAAGGTATGGAGGCGTTCGTAGACTTCAAAATGGCCGAGCGCAAGGAATATGAGAAGCGCCTCAAGGTTATTGAGACTCTAGGCAAATCTTATCGTGAAATTGCTGCGGTAGCTGCAGTGCAAATAGAATTGCAAACCAGAACAGAATACGAACTATTGATTTCTATTCTGAACGAAGTAAAAGCAGCAATCAACGATTTGAGAGACGAAAAAGCAATGGAATTATTCGGTACTTCCTACAGAATTATGGTTCAGCAAAGCACCACCAATCCTGCCAAAGAAGTTGAATATGCCGATAAAATTGAATTGATTGAAATCTTGATTCCAGAGCGTATTGTGGAATTAAAACCTGCAGATAAACAATAAGCGTATGTCAAAATTTAGAAAAGGAGAAAAAAGAGCAGCACCAGGCATCAACACCTCGGCTTTGCCTGACATCATTTTCATGCTTTTGTTTTTCTTCATGGTGGCGACAACATCGAAAGACATTGACCCTATCGTGAAAGTTAAGCGACCAAAATCTTCTGAAGCAACCGATTTAACACCTTTCAAACAACGCAACGAAATAGATTTTGTTTTTGTTGGTTTGCCAATGAAAGAATCTTTGGGTGACCAAGTTCGTTTGCAATTGGATGGTCAGTTTGGCGACCCAGAAAACATTGGCGGCTGGAAAAAACTAAAGTCTGAAGACCGAGGGAAAGCTATTGAAACAATAATTACTTGCCTGAAAACAGATAGTCAAGTAAACTACGGCTATATCTACGACATAAAAGAGGCCTTGAGAGATGTCAAAGCATTAATGATTTCATACGGTGCCGAACAAGGAAAAATAAAAATGGATTAATTCATCATACAATTCATAAAGCCGGCGCAATGTGTCGGCTTTTTTTGTATCATAACGCTTCAAAAGCATGGACAAACGCTATATTATTTTGATTCTTCTTTTTGTTTTTTTTGTCATTCTCGGAACCTACATTCTAACACCGAAAAAAAACAAAGAACTACAAGTGTTCAACCCTAATGACTTGAACACCGCCCTCGTTGACAGCTCATTGATTGGTGTTGGTCGTGGACACAAAGTGAGTGATTTCGCTTTCGTGAACCAATTCGGAGAAACTATTTCCGAAAAAACGGTGGCAGGTAAAATTTATGTTGTAGACTACTTTTTTACAACCTGTGGATCGATTTGCCCAATTATGACAGGACAAATGAAACGAGTGCAAACAAAATTCATCAATGAAGCTGATTTTTTAATCCTCAGCCACACTGTATGGCCCGAAGTGGACACAGTAGAGCAAATGTTAGGTTATGCCCAAGAAAAGGGCGTAATCAAAGGGAAATGGCACTTACTAACGGGAAACAAAGATAAACTTTATGAACTTGCCCGAAAGTCCTATTTCGTTTTAAAACCGGCAGAAGCGGAGGATGTAGGCGATGGCAACAGTGATTTCATACACACGAATAATTTTGTGTTAGTTGACCGCCAAAGAAGAATCAGAGGCTATTATGACGGAACCGATTCTCTCGAGGTAGAAAAGCTAATCGACGATATCAAAATACTTCTGAAAGAATAATCATGCGCTAAATTAAACCATGATTTCGTCAATCGCATCAATAAATGCCAGAGCAGCAAGATTCAAAATTTCATCGGTATGTATAGAGGAAACAAAACCTACTTCATAACCACTTGGACCCAAATAAATGCCTCTCTGCAATAAAGCCCGATGAAGTAATTTAAATGGCGTCATATCTGAATCAATCTCTTCTGCTTTACGAATGACATCAGCATCATTAAAGGCAATCCAAAAAATCGAGCCAACAGAATGAATATTGAATTTATATCCTTTTAAACTTGTGTGCGCCAAAATCTGATCCACCAATAATTTTGTTCTACGCTCTTGATCTTCATAAAACCCTAATTCAGCACATATTTTTACCGCAGCCAAACCGGAACTCATTGCCAATGGATTACCTGAAAGGGTTCCCGCTTGGTATACCGGACCATCAGGAGAAACACAAGACATAATTTCTCCACTCCCTCCATAAGCGCCAACAGGCAATCCTCCTCCAATTATTTTTCCATAAGTCACCAAGTCGGGTGCAATTCCATAATAACCAGCGGCACCGCTAAAACCGACTCTAAAGCCAGAGATCACCTCATCAAAAATCAAAACGGCTTTAAACTTCGTACATAAATTACGAAGCTCTTGTAAATAACCAGATTCTTGCAACAACAAGCCATTATTTGCCGGGATAGGCTCAATAATCACCCCTGCAATGTCGTGTCCGTAATCAGTAAAACATGACTGCAATGCAGCCAAATCATTCAAAGGCAGAACCAAGGTTTCGGCAGCCATTTTTTCTGTAACGCCAGCGCTCGAAGACTCACCAAAAGTCACCAAACCAGAGCCCGCTTTCACCAACAACTGATCACTATGTCCATGGTAACACCCTTCAAACTTCACAATATAGCGCCGTTTAGTGTACCCCCGAGCCAAGCGAATAGCAGACATCACAGCCTCAGTTCCAGAGCTCACGAAGCGTACTTTCTCCAAAAAAGAAATGCGATCAATGAGAAAGGTTGCTAAATCATTTTCCTTCTTGGTTGGTGCCCCAAAACTCGTCCCTAAAACCAAGGCTAATTGAAGTGCCTCTCGAATTAGTGGATGATTGTGCCCGTGAATAAGAGGTCCCCAGCTACAACAAAAATCAATAAACTGGTTATCGTCTTCATCCCAAATAAACACGCCGTCACCTTGCTTTATAAAATGTGGTGAGCCAAAAACAGATTTAAACGCGCGTACTGGAGAATTAACTCCACCCGGAAATAAGGTTTTGGCCGTTTCAAAAAGCTGTTCTGAATTTATCTTTTTCAGTTCTCTTTTTTGGGTTGAAAATGTCATAAATGAAAATTGTATGTTGATATAACAAAGATAATGGCAAACTGTTTTTAGTACTTCACAAACACATTTTTGGCTTCAGTAAAAAACCGCAATGCCTCCCAGCCACCCTCTCTGCCCACACCGGAATTCTTCATGCCACCAAAAGGGGTTCTCAAATCTCGCACAAGCCATGAATTAACCCATATTATGCCCGCTTGTAGTTCGTTTGCCATATTGTGTGCACGCTTTAAATTTGAAGTCCAAATCGTTGCACTCAAGCCATATTCTGTGGCATTAGCCATTTCCAAAACTTCCTCTTCCGAGTCGAACGGTGTTAGCGTAACGACAGGACCAAAAATTTCTTCCATATTCGTTCTACAATTGAACGGTAAACCCTCAATAATTGCAGGTGCTATATAATATCCTTGGTGATATGGCTCTGGTAAATAAACACGATATCCGCCCGTAAGAACAGCGCCGCCCTCTTCTCGTGCCAAATCCACATACGACAAGACCTTATTCATGTGCGATTCTGAAACAACAGCGCCCAATTGAGCCTGAGGATCTGTAGGAAAAGAAACAATAGATTGACTCACTTTCGTGACAAATGCAGTCTTAAACTTCTCATAAATTGGACGTTCTACGAAAATTCGCGAACCACACAAACAAATTTGACCTTGATTCGCGAAGGATGAGCGCAAAGTAGTTGACAACATTTCATCAAAATCGCAATCGGCAAAAATAATATTTGGGTTCTTTCCGCCAAGCTCTAAAGAAAGCTTTTTAAAAAGTGGTGCTGCCACAGAGGCAATAGCCTTACCTGTTTGTGTGCCACCAGTGAAAGAAATAGCCTTAACATCTGGGTGTTTCACCATCTCTTCACCAGCCTCGTGACCGAAGCCATGAACAATATTAAGAACACCTGCCGGCAAACCAGCTTCGATACAAACCTCGGACAGCAAATAGGCTGTCATAGGTGTAATTTCAGATGGTTTAGCAACAACTGTATTCCCAGCAGCTAACGCGGGCGCAATTTTCCAAGAAAATAAATATAAAGGTAAGTTCCAAGGTGAAATACACGCAACTACACCAATCGGTTTTCTTAGCGTATAATTAACACCCAGCCCTTCCATGGCATGAGATTCAGAAGAAAAATGTAGAATGCCTGTTGCAAAGAACTCAAAATTAGAAATAGCCCTTGGAATATCCACTTGCGCAGCCAATTTGACTGGTTTCCCATTGTCCTTAGATTCGGCTGCAACAAAAACATCCATCCTCTTTCTAATACCATCCGCGATACGCATCATGATTTCACTACGCTCTTCCTTAGAGGTTAAAGACCAGGATTTAAAAGCGTTTTTCGCTGCATGTATTGCGCTCTGGGCGTCAAAAGAATTCGAACGAGGAATAAGCGAATAAACTTCTCCTGTAGCAGGCTCATAATTGTCAATATAAGCATTCGACTGAGGATCAACCAGTATTCCGTTTATGTAATTCTTTAATTTAAACATCAGTTAGTTTTTGCAAAAATACAGAATATAACGGTTTACTAGCGCGCTCAAGGTTTCTTATCCTCTAGTAAATTTATACCCGATACCACGAATAGAATGAAACAATTGTGGATCTTTAGCCTCGTTCTCAAAAATCTTTCTAAAATTTAAGATATAATTATCAATGGTTCTACTCGTTGGAAATTGATCAACACCCCAAACCTCATCTAAAATTTGATTTCTTGAAATTACTTGATTCTCGTACTCATTGAAAAGCTTGAGGAGTTCGATTTCTCTCTTTGATAATACAGTGAGCTCAACACCATTTTTTATTACCTGAAATGTTTTAAAATTAACCTCAAAATCTCCTATAGACATTGCGTCGTGCAAAACATTTAAATTGGACTTGTTGGCCAATATGGAAACTCGCAAAAGCAATTCCTCTAAGTCAAAAGGTTTGGGCAGATAATCGTTTGCCCCTAGTTTTAAACCCGCAATTCTATCTGCGCTTGATCCTTTGGATGACAAGAACAAAATGGGCACTTGAGATACTCGTCGAATTTCAGTACACACGTCGAGACCACTAACAAATGGCATCATCACATCCAAAATAACCAAGGCAAAACGATTGATGCTTGGAAGTAAGTCCAGTGCTTTTTTACCATCGCCCACAGAAAGAACATCGTAGCCCTCTTGCTCCAAATTAAAAGCAATCATTTGTCGCAGACTGATTTCGTCTTCTACTATCAAAATTCGATTTATCATCTTCAATTATCTGTGTATAAAATTAGAAAAAATCGAGAGTTTAGCTGAACTTTTTTTAATAAGAAATAACTAGGGCAAAAAACAAAAAAAGCGAGCCCGAAGACCCGCTTTCAAATCAAGTTTTTGACAATTAACGTCCGCCAATTGTAGCAAGATTAAATCCTATAAAAACCATAGCCATTTGGTTGTTGATTGTCAGTTTTTTATGATCAGCAGCTGACATCAAAGAGCGGTAAAACCTCGCCCCAACTCTAAATCCCGCTTGCATTTCATATTGAAAACCAACCGACAAACCCAATTCAAAAGGTTTATATTCGAACGTTGGTTTATCGTCGCTTTCACGAAGAATTGTTTCTTGTCCAGACACGCTAATTAACAGTGTATGGTCTACATCATATTTGTTAGATACCAACAAAGAAGGTTGAAGTCCTAAAAAGAACCCCATGTTATTGGCGTCTCCAAACTTTCCTTTCTTAAAAATCAGATTGTATCTGAAATGAACAGGCAAATCGATATACATCATGCTTTGAAGCGCATGCGATTCTCTGTAATAGAAAATTTCACTATTCACTTCCTCAGTTGATTCAGAATAAGTAATGTGATTTCTCGTTGACATCAAAACCTCTACCTGCACTCCATAATTTTGGTCTCTTCCCGCTAAATTATAGTAGCCGTACAAACCAAAATGTGCACCCATTCCACGATATTCGTCGGTATTAGTCAAAGTATCTGGCGAAGACATTTTGTATGCCGGCATGTTGTAATTCGCACCTACAGTGAAGCCCAATTTGAGTTGAGCTTGCAATGCTAAAGGAACAAGAAAAAAAGAAACTAAAATGAATCGACGAATCAACATAAGTGTCCTAAGGCTAAATTAGTATTTCGAAAACGCGTTCAAGAAGAAAAATTGATTTCCAATCTTACGGAAATAAACCATTCCTATTTTAACATTTTGATTTGCCCATTGGCTCTTCTTAGTTGCTTTGAATGTCATATTCACAGTGTGCCCTTCTTTTACGAAACGGTCAGAAATCAAATAGCCCCATTCATTCTTGTCTTCAGATGCTTTATTTACTGGCAAGGCAACATCTGCAACATATCTCTTATGAACCGTGTTTGGCGACTCTGGGTGACTAGTTTGATAACCCACGAGGTCGTCAACAATAATGAAAGGAACCAAGAAAACTTGCTCTTCATAATTTGTAAAGAACTTGGTGGTTGTGCGAATCACCATGTCATTGCCATTAAAATCTATTTCATAATTACCATTAACAACTACCTCGGCTGCCAAATGCTCAGCAATCGTGCCTGGTGTGCCAGTATTAAAGTTTTGGAATGTTGTAGGTACGCTGCTTCCTAAATCAAATTGCCCTGCAACAACATCAAACATGTGATTACCCCAATCAGATTGTGCGCCTTCAGTACCTATGAATGCGTCTTTGAATGCCATTCCAACCACCAAATGTTTATTTTGCTCAAATATGTCTTGAGTGCCGTTTAAGCTACTTCCACATGGACCACACCAAGTAGCAGTTCTAACTCCCCAAACACCCATGTTTTTTTCTTCAACGTCAAGTGTTGGTGTTGTTTCTAAATCGGAAACTGGTTTCTTACAAGCAAACGCCATCGTTAAAAGTACAGGAACCAAAATTAACTTTTTCATATAATTGAATTTAAGCATTATTAAATTAAAAAGGGTAATTGAACAACAAAAGTAATTAAGAATCTGTATTTTACAAAACTATCTTGCTTTATCCATCAAAAAGAAAATCACTATTGTTGCATTCTTAACGCTATTAACGCTTCTTAGGTGTAAAAAGTTGCTTTTTAATAAAAGAATAGTCAAAAACGTATTTGCTTAACTGTCATTCTTTTTTATAATTTTACACAATTATTTTGGATACAAATGACTAAAGAAAAGAACACAGAGCCAAAAAGAACGAAATTTTATCTTCGTGTACTTTGGTTGTTGGGATTATCGCCCTTTATAATACTGGCCCTCGTTATCCTTTTTGCCTCTTTGAGTCTGCCTGATTCGAAAACATTGGAAAACCCACCTGACACGCAGGCTTCGATTATTTTTGCTGATGACGGCCAAGAAATGGGGCGTTACTGGAAAATCAATCGCGTTAATTTAGACTACAACGAAGTTTCACAAAATGTTTTCTCGGCATTAGTTGCAACCGAAGATGCCAGGTTTTACAACCACAGCGGGATAGATTTTCGCGCTGTGGGTCGGGCTGTGATTGGCGGATTAACAGGAAATTCGGCAGGTGGGGCAAGCACAATTTCTCAGCAATTGGCCAAGCTTTTATTTACAGAAAGAGCCAAAACAAAAACTGAACGCCTTTGGCAAAAAGTTAAGGAGAATATACTAGCTACCAAATTAGAAAGAAAACACTCCAAAGAGGAAATCATGACGATGTACCTCAATCGCATGGACTTTTTATATAATGCCGTAGGCATTGGAACCGCGGCAAAAGTCTACTTCAACAAAAAAGCCAAAGACTTAAACATGCAAGAAGCCGCGTTACTTGTAGGGATGTTGAAAAATCCAAGTCTATATAACCCAAAAAAGTTTCCTGAGCGCGCTTTAAACCGGCGAAACACTGTTCTTGAGCAATGGGTTAAGTTCAGCAATGCAGAAGGTGTAACTGTGCAGATCAGTCAAGAAATGTGTGATTCTATCAAGCAATTACCCATCATAATGGATTATCAAGTGGCTGACCACAAAAAAGGAATTGCACCATATTTCAGGGAGGTTTTGCGGCAGGATTTGAACAAAATTCTCAAAGAAAAGGATGACAAAGGCAACTATAAATACGCCAAAGCAGACGGGCAGCCCTATGATCTTTACGAAGACGGTCTTAAAATTTTTACAACCATCAATGTTGAATATCAAGTTGCTGCAGAGAAAGCGGTAGAGAAACATTTGAAAGAGCAACTGCAACCAGAATTTGACAAAAATAACAAAAGCACAAAGCGATTTCCCTTTTCCAACAGTATAAGCGAAGATCAAGTAGTGTTGTTGATGCAATCTGCTAGAAAACGTTCTTCAAGATACAAAAACGGTAAATCTCTAGGCTTATCGGACGCTGAAATCATGAAGCAATTTGAAACACCGACAAGCATGACTATTTTTAGTTGGTCTGGAGAAATTGATACAACGATGACTCCAAACGACTCTATTCGCTACTATAAGTCTTTCTTAAGATCTGGTTTAATTTCTATTGAGCCTCAAACAGGTTTTGTAAAGGCATGGGTTGGTGGAATCAACTTTGACCATTTTGCATATGACCAAGTAAAACAAGGAAAAAGGCAAGTCGGATCTACGATAAAACCATTTATTTACAGTGCTGCTATTCGTTTTGGAGTTACCACCCCGTGCTCTAATTATCCTATCATTAGATATTGCATACAAATTCCACATGGCAATGGCTTTAAATCGTGGTGTCCACGTGGAGCAACAGGAGGAAACACGTCTGTAAAAGGTGCATTAGCAAACTCATCGAATCCTATTACTGTCTTGTTAATGTCTAAAATGGGGGCAACTCAAGGACCACAAGCCGTTGCTCAATTGATGCGAGATTTGGGCATCGAATTGCGAGAAGAAGATATAACTCCATCGATGTGTTTGGGCTCCATGGACCTCTCTCTTTTCGAATTGGTTGGTGCACAAGCGACATTTGCAAACAAAGGGTTGTTTGTTCGGCCAACAGTAATAATGCGCATAGAAGACAGATATGGGAAGGTGATTTACGACCCAGAGCCTGACACGAAAGAGGCCATGAGTGAAGAACTGGCCTACACAACCGTCGTAATGATGAAAGGTGCGGTACAGAGTGGCACAGCTAAAAGTTTGCGCTCAAGCAGACCTTGGGGTGGCATCAGCTATCCAACAGCGGGTAAAACAGGAACAACCCAAAACAATTCTGATGGTTGGTTTATTGGAATCACACCAGATTTAGTTACGGGTGTATGGGTAGGAGCTGAAGACCGCGCTGTGCGATTTAGATCTATGGCTTGGGGTCAGGGAGGTCGAATGGCTCTTCCAATTTATGGTTACTACATGCAGCAATTGTATAAGAACCCTAAAGTAAAAATATCCAAAGGTGACTTTGAAGTTCCAGAAGGATATGACGACTGTAAATACAACGTATTTTGCTTAAATCCTGAATTCGATGATCGTGGAGACGTGAGGGATGCATCACTTTTTCCATCAGGTCTTATACCTTTTTAATAATCTTATGAATAAAACAGTCAAAAACGTACACGAAGCCCTTTCAGGAATTGAAGACAACATGACGCTCATGCTTGGTGGTTTTGGTCTTTGTGGTATACCAGAAAACAGTATTGCTGAGCTTGTTCGAAAAGGCGTCAAAAACCTAACGTGCATATCAAACAACGCTGGTGTTGACGACTTTGGCTTAGGTTTGTTGCTTCAAAATAGACAGATTAAAAAAATGATTTCGTCTTATGTGGGTGAAAACGATGAGTTTGAGCGTCAAATGCTTAGCGGCGAATTAGAAGTGGATTTGATTCCTCAAGGTTCACTTGCCGAAAGATGTCGTGCTGGAGGGGCTGGAATCCCTGCATTCTTTACTCCCGCAGGATATGGCACCGAAGTTGCTGATGGAAAAGAGGTTCGCGTTTACAACGGCAAGCCACATATCTTAGAGACTGCATTGAGCGCAGATTTTGCAATTGTTAAAGCATGGAAAGGCGACACTGAAGGAAATTTAATATTCAAAGCAACGGCGCGTAATTTTAATCCAATGATGGCAATGGCCGGAAAAATAACAATTGCCGAGGTTGAAGAATTGTTGCCAGCAGGATCATTGAATCCAGATCAAATACATACACCGGGCATTTTTGTGCAGCGAATTTTTCAAGGAGAACGCTTTGAAAAGCGCATCGAAAAGCGTACCGTACGACAATAGAAATCATTTTTATAAGAAACATTGGTGCTTAGAATTCTTAATTCAGAAACAACCACAGCATTCTTAGTAGGCTCGTTATTAATGGCTTATCTTGTGCTGAGGGCGGTCTACACGCCAATTTTACATGATGAAGTTGCCACTTTTTTCTATTACATTCAAACAGGCGTTTACCTTCCGCCTAATGCGCATTGGGACGCCAACAATCATTTGCTAAATTCGTTTTTAGGTCACCTGAGTTTCAAATTATTTGGTCATGAGCCGTGGGCGCTTCGTTTACCAAACGTGGCGCTTTATCCATTATACATTCTTTATTCTTGGAAAACAGCAAGCACGATAAGAACTACCATGTTGAGATGGGGTGTCTTTCTAGCACTGATCTGTGCTACTTATATCTTCGAATACTTTGCCTTGGCAAGAGGCTACGGAATGTCTATGGCTTTTCTTGTAATGGGTATTTATCTCTTTATAAATGGTTTACGTAACAACAATATATCTGGAATCTATTTTTCCATACTTGCGCTTGCGTTTGGTGTTGCGGCCAATCTTACCTTGATCTACATCTATTTAATGATGGTCTTTGGAACACTACTCTATTTACTCTTTTTGCGCAATATAAATCCCGTAAAGAGAGCGCTATCTGTTTTTGGATATCTCCTTTATTCTTCTGTTTTAATACTACCGCTACTCTATTTTTCATTCGAACTTAAATCGAGAGGAGCCCTGTATTATGGAGGTAAATCAAGTTTTATAGATTATACGCTCAAACCTTTGTTAAAATTGCTTATTGGAAGCGACAATCAATTCGCGTATTTAAGTGTAATCATCATTTTCTTCGCGGCTTCAACAATTACTATTATACTGTTTATTAGTGGATTGAAGAAAAGAACATTTGACGTCAATTTGGTTTACCCTATAATTTTGACGGGAAGTGTTCTGGCCATTTTTTCAGCGAGGTATATTCTTGACTTAAATTTTCCTGAAGATAGAACGGCCATGTATTTATACCCGATAAGTATAATCGCAGTAAGCATGCTCATCGACAAAATGCGCCACAAACAAGCATTGATATCTAACATAATTGGTGTTTTATGCTTGTACATTCCCCTTCGTTTTATGAACAATATTAATGTTAATCAAGCGCTTTTTGCACCAGAAGAACGACATGCCCAAGTCTACTTTGACTACATACAAAGATGGAGTGCGAATGCAGATAATTCCCCCACCATTGGAGGTTATGCTACTCAGAGCTTTTGTTGGTCTTACATGAATTACTCCGAAGATGGGAGACAAAATCAAATGCTTTACTCTACATACTTAGATACTCTATGCGATTTCCAAATAGTGCGCACGGCAACAAAATTAAGCAATGACTTTGAAAACATTTACAGCAAGTTAAACACCAAATCTATCAACAACTTAGACTTATATGAAAGAAATCAAAAGCTTAAAAAAGAACACGTTGTACTAAAATCAAACATAACAAATTGGAATCATAGTTCTGATGAGTTTTACAACTTACTTGAAGTTGAGCGACAGGATAACTGGGAAAACAAGGTCTTTACAGCACAAATAGAAGGAATTATACACGCCCCACATAAGCCCTTTTACGCCACAATTACTTTTTCGCAAAAGGATGAAAACTGGAATGAGATTTCACAGGAAAGAGTGGTGTTAAATTGGTTGAAATATGACTGGTCTGATAACAAAGAAACATTCAAGCAACAGATCCTTTTGCCCAGTATATACAAATCTACCAAGTATATACAAATCTACCTGTGGAACATCAAGAAACAACCCTATTTAATTCATAAATGTTCTGTAACCTTACACTACTTGTATTGATAATTTATTTTACTTTGTAACAAAATCATATCTATGGCACTCAATAAGAATCAAATTGCTCAGCGCATCGCTCAAGAATTGCAGCATGGTTGGTACGTTAATTTGGGCATAGGTATCCCCACATTAGTTGCCAACTATATACCTCAAGGTATTGAGGTGGAGTTCCAATCGGAAAACGGTGTTTTAGGTATGGGTCCATATCCGAATGAAGACCAAGTGGATGCTGATTTGATAAATGCCGGAAAAGAAACAATTACTACAATACCTGGAGCTGCTTTTTTTGATTCAGCAACATCGTTCGCAATGATTCGCGGCCAACACGTTCAACTGACAGTTCTTGGTGCAATGGAGGTCTCTCAAAATGGAGACATTGCCAATTGGAAAATTCCGGGTAAAATGGTCAAAGGAATGGGAGGGGCAATGGACTTGGTGGCCAGTGCAGAAAATATTATCGTTGCTATGATGCACACCAACAAAGCTGGAGAAAGTAAAATACTTAAATCATGCACCCTGCCTTTAACAGGCTTAGGCTGCGTTAAAAAAGTAGTTACCGACCTCTGTGTAATGGAAATTAAGAATGGCACCTTCCACCTAATTGAACGCGCGCCAGGCGTGAGCACAGAAGAAATTGTGAGCAAAACTGAAGGAACTCTTATTGTTCCATCTATTGTTCCTGAGATTCAATTCAGCTAATTCGATTTTACAGTTTTCATTTGTATTATATCTACAATGAAAGAGAAAGCCATAGCAAAGTAAATATACCCCTTAGGGATTTCAAAATGTAAACCTTCGGCAATTAACGACACTCCAATCATCATTAAAAAAGACAAAGCCAGGACCTTAAAAGATGGATGTTTACTGATAAAATTACTAATTGGAGCTGCGGCAACAATCATAATTAGTACGGTAACAATCACCGCCACGTACATAATCCAGAGTTCGTTGACCATGCCCACAGCTGTGATAATTGAATCAACGGAGAACACTAGGTCTAACAATATAATCTCCATCAACAACCGAGAAAAAGAAGCCTTCTTTAGCGGTTTAACTTGTTCCTCTGACTTCAATTCCACTTTGTGGTAAATCTCTTTCGTGCTTTTATAAATCAAAAATGTTCCACCGGCCAAAAGGATAAGCCCCTTACCCGTAAAATCGACGTCGAACAGATTAAACAGCACATGATCCAAAGACAATATCCAACTGATGAAGGCAAGCAGCACCAGACGCATCACCATAGCCAACAAGAGGCCAATCAATCTCAACGACCTTCTCTTCTCGGGCGGAAGCCTATCGGAAAGGATTGAAATAAAAATGATGTTATCGATACCTAGAACAACCTCTAAGGCAATAAGGGAGAGTAAGGGAATTAGCCAATCCATCGAACTGATAGTTTAATTATGCAAAATCTATTTTCTAAAAATATAAACGTGTGACGAATAACCATTTCTGCGACCAAGAAGATTAGACCAAAGACCAACTGCCACGCCACGTAAAACAAATCCGTTCTTTAAGTTACGCTCAGAAGCCATTGATACGTAGTAGCTATCAAAACGCATTGGAATTTTTGATTCTAGACTTAACCCGTAACTCGAACAAAAACCCTCAATAGACTGATCATCAAAATGATATAAATGTCTAGGTACGTCATAAGCCTCCCATGCCTTTCCATAGTATTTAGCGTCATAAGCCCTAAAATTAGGGACTGCGATAAATAAAACCCCATTTGGGGCAACTTTATCAACAATTTGTTGAAAGTCCTCTTTCAAATCATAGACATGCTCTAAAACATGCCACATCATCAAAACATCGACTGACGCATTTGGAGTTTTTTGAAAATCTTCTAAAGGATAAATATTCAAATTCAAATCTGATTTAGCTCTATGTCTAACATCATCATCAATTTCGTAACCTTCAGCATTAAAACCATTTGATTTCAAATGCCTGACTAAATGTCCAAGCCCACAACCATAATCAACCACTTTACCAGAAACAGTATAATTAGATAAAAGCAAAGTCTTATTTGTGATGTTCCATGAACGAACTAACCTGTACAATCTGCTAATTAACGAATTGTTGTCTAAGCGATGAGAATCGTATGTGTCTGACTTATAAAACAGCCCTATTTGTTCTTTTGAAGGAATTCGAGATGTAAAACGTAATCCACAAGGCACACAAGTAGCAATAGGAAAAAACGCTTTAGATACTCGATGGTCTTGAACCGTTAAAAACAATTGCAGGTCAGATGAACCGCAAGCTGGACAGATTTCACGATCGATGTAGTCTATTTGTTCCACGTGAAACTACCTTCCCAAAAAGATTAATAATATTTGAATATCAGATGGAGACACGCCACTAACACGCTTAGCCTGACCAATACTAGAAGGCTTCAAAGCCGACAGCTTCTGCTTCGCTTCAGACGACAAAGAGGCAAACTCGAAATAATCTATATCCGATGGTATCTTCAAGGTTTCAAGCTTTGTTAGCTTTTCAGCGTTATCTCTTTCACGTTGTATATAGCCCTCATATTTCACCAATATCTCAGCTGATTCTACAACGGTCGCATCATTCGTTAATTCCGTAAAGCTCTTCAACTCATCAGAAAATGATGTCAATTCATTTAACCCAATATTTGGTCTCGAAAGAACCTGAAAGAGTTTAATTTGCTGGGTTAAAGGGGCGCTTTGCTTTTCCTCTAAAAATCCATTAATCACGTCTGGGGCAACGCCAACAGTCCTTATCATATTTACTAATGAATCAACAGCAACCTGTTTCGTTTCATATTGATGAACTTGAGCATCCTTTAACAAACCAAGCTCTTTACCAAAACCTACTAAACGCGCATCAGCATTGTCTTGGCGCAACAGAATTCTATATTCTGCACGAGATGTAAACATGCGATAAGGCTCGTCAGTACCCTTGGTAATTAAATCGTCAATGAGCACGCCAATATAGGCCTCATCCCTATTTAAAACAAAAGACGCTAAGTTATGCGCAGCAGAATGCGCATTAATACCCGCCATCAAACCTTGACAAGCAGCTTCCTCATATCCTGTTGTGCCATTAATTTGTCCTGCGAAAAACAAATTCTCCACTAACTTGGTTTCCAAATTGTGATTTAATTGTGTTGGAGGAAAATAATCGTACTCTATGGCGTACCCTGGCCTGAACATTTTAGCATTTCCAAAACCTTCAATAGACCTCAATGCCCGTTCCTGAACATCTTCAGGTAAAGAAGTGCTAAATCCATTAACGTAAATCTCAACCGTATTCCATCCCTCTGGCTCGACAAAAATTTGATGTCTATCGCGGTCTTTAAAACGATTGATTTTATCTTCTATTGAAGGGCAATAGCGAGGTCCTGTTGACTGAATTGTTCCATTGAACATAGGACTCCTGTCAAAACCCTCTTCTAATAACTGGTGAGTCTGCGGATTAGTATAGGTGATATAACAGGGCAATTGTCTCTCTAAGGCCTTGGTGTTCCAAAAACTAAATTTATTAGGGTTTTCATCGCCTAACTGTATCTCCATTTTAGCATAATCCAATGACCTGCCATCAATTCTAGGTGGTGTGCCAGTCTTCATTCTGCCAGACAAGAATCCGCATTTCAGCAATGCTTCGGTTAATCCATAAGAAGCCTTTTCAGCAGCTCGCCCACCGCCAAATTGCTTTTCGCCAATATGAATTAAACCATTTAAAAAAGTTCCATTAGTTAAGACAACTGCACGGGCAAAAAAATCTTGACCTAAAGTGGTTTTCACTCCTACAACCGAACCACTCGCTATGATCAGATCAACCACCATATCTTGCCAAAAATCAATATTCGGTGTTGACTCTAAAAGCAATCTCCACTCCCATGCAAACATCATTCGGTCATTCTGAGTACGTGGCGACCACATAGCAGGCCCTTTACTTCGATTCAACATTCTAAACTGAATAGCGCTCTTATCAGACACAATGCCAGAGCCGCCACCTAAAGCATCAATTTCGCGAACAATCTGACCCTTAGCAACACCGCCCATAGCCGGGTTACAAGACATTTGCCCAATAACGCCCATATTAGCCGTAATCATGAGAACTTTTGACCCGCGCTTAGCAGCAGCCAAAGCAGCCTCACAGCCCGCATGACCTGCACCAACAACTATTACATCATACCTTTTTTCCATATGTTTCACGTGAAACTGAGCGCAAAAGTACACAGAACATAAATCTATACAGCAGTTTCACATGAAACAAATCAAGCAAAGGGATTAGCACAAAAATTCAAATATTTATTTTCTGCGACCCGCATTTTTTGCAAATCATCATCTGTTTTATCATCAAGACCACACAAGTGCAAAATTCCATGAATAGCAACACGAAACAACTCAACATTAAACTGGGTATTATATATCACGGAATTGCTCAGAACCGTCTCTAAACTAACTATTAAATCTCCAGAAACGACAGAGTCAGCGCTATAATCAAATGTTATAATATCTGTGAAATAATCGTGATTAAGATACTTCATATTCACATCGAGAATATAAGCATCCGAGCAAAAAACAAGAGACACATCTCCTAAGATTTTGGAAAAATCAAAAGAAATGCGACCATAAGAGGTCATCAACAACTCTTCAGAAAAACTAAAATCATCAACATCTTCAAAAACAATTGACAAGGCCATATTAAATATTGAATATCAAACACACCTCATTACCATCATCATTATTTGTTACCTCATCAGCAAGTGCTTTCATAATAAACAAACCACGTCCTCCGGGCACATCCAGCAGACCATCAGAAATAGTGCTATCTATAAGCTCATAATCATAACCACGCCCTTGGTCTTTGACCAAAAAAGACAATTGACCATCGGTATGATAAACAGATAAAGATATATTCAAATTTTCATTGCAACTATTACCATGAACATATGCGTTATTAAGCGCCTCCGATACACCAATAACAATATTAGAAACAACATCATCATTTAAGCTCACCTGTTCAGCGATGCCTTCTACAAAGCCATCAAGAAAGGATAAAAAACCATCAGCCCCCTGAACTGTAGTTTCTCGAAGAAGTTCTCCAACCATATCAATTCGTTAAAACTATATTAAAATAATGAAGAGCCATTTGACGATAATAAGCATTCAAACCAGGTGTTTGAATACGTAATTGTTCAACTTCACGCTCCTTAATTCTCTTATACTCATCGTATCTTGCAAGGTTACGTTCGTAATCATCTTTTGAGCTTTTTGACTCCCGAGCTTGATCAAGTTCTCGCTCCATCATTGCCTTTTCACTCTCAAGCAAGCGCGTCAAAATCTCCTGTTGACGCTTTATCAAATTACGGTTTTCGCCATTAACCAAATCTTTTTCTTGTTTATCTAGTTCATCAATCAAAGGATTCAAAACATCACCACTACCATCGCCACCTTTATTCAACTCATTTCGCATTTGCTCTAGTTCTCGACGCATCATTGCTTGCTCGGCAGCCATACGCGCAACTTGCTGCGGCGACAAGCCAGGAACAGAGCCCGGCATGCCACTAGAACCAGTATTCTGTTGGCCAGGACTTTGGCCAGGACTTTGACCAGGACTTTGACCGGGACTCATGCCATTCTTCATCTGTTGCATTTGCTTCTTCAACATATCCTTCATGTTACCCATCCCTTGACTCGGTTTTGAACCTTTTCCTCCAGGATTATCACATGAGCCCTCACCACCCTCCATACCCTGCATTTGCATTTGCATTTGTTCAAGCGATTCATTCAACATTAAAGCCAAATTATTATATGATGTCATTACATATTGTTGGTTAATACCAACTTCTCTAAGTTTTCTTTCGTGCATATTAGGCGTAACATTCTTGAAATTCAAAGCAATAATTTTCAACTCCTGATCGATGATTGCGCTAACATCAGGAACTCTATCAGCAAGAGCTAACAAACTGTCTTTAACCACCTGATGGTCGTCCATGATTTTTCTTTGTTCCCGAGTCAATTTGGTAAACGTTGGATCAGACGGTTGAGTAATTTGCATAGCCATCATTACTTGTTCTTCAGCAAAAGACAAACGCAACAAATTAAAAAGAATTGATCGCAACGTGTCAATATCCTCACCTACCTCCTTCTTCTTTTGAGCATCCATTTGGGCCTTAAGATTTTGATTCATTTTGTCCAATTTCTGAGCTGCGCCTTTCTGCGGCTCATTGGCCTTAGCATCTTTCCCTTGATCAAGTTTGCCTTGCGCGTCTTGCATTTCTTGATTTATCTCTTGTTGCAAGGCATCTAACATATCTAAATCCATCGGTTTTTTCAACGCATCGTTCTTCTCTTCAATCTCATTCAACTCCTCCATCAACTTATCAAAATCCTCACTCAATTGGCGCTGTAAATCACTTTCATTATCAACATCTTGTTTAGACAATTCTTCCTGTCTTTCTTGTAAATCACTCAACTCTTCGAGAGCATTTTCCATACGCTCTTCGACCTCCATGCGCTTCAGCATTTCCATAGAACGATCCATTTGATTCATCATCTCCTCATTAGTAAGGTCAAAATCATCAATCATATCCTCGATTTGATTCTGGTCATTCTTCTCAAGCATTTCTTGAAGCTTCTCAAGCAAATCTTTAAGCTCATCATCCATCAACTCCTCTAACAGATTATTTAACTCTTCTTGTTTCTTAAGCAACTCTTCATCAACATCACCGAAACGTTCCTTATCCTCCATAGTTTCACTCAACATCTGTTGCTCATTCAACAGCATTTCCTGGAGCTGATTCTGCTGCATTTGCATTCTTTCGAGCATCTCCTGCTTCTTCCAATTTGGGGTATTTCTATTCAAATTCGCCTTCCTGAACTCTTCCATCGTCTTCTGAAAACGTTCCATATCTTTTTGCACATTTGACATAGAACTTTGTGCATTATTCAAAGCCTCCTCACGTTTTTCAGAAAGCTCATCAACCGTTGGGACCTTAAACTCATATCGCGAGCTGACCGTTCGCTTAGAACCATTAACGCCATCGTTATCAAAAACCTCAAAATAATAATAAAGCACATCACCCGCCGCTAAACCAAGATTGTTGATGTCTAACATCTGATAAAACAAACCGCTAGCGCGCATCATAGAAGGGATAGGCAGACGAGTTGTTAAGAATTTCCCATCGTTTTTACGCGTTTCCAAAACAAAATTTACCTGAGAAATTCCATAATCGTCTCGCACCTCGCCATTAAAAAAGAACAAACGCGAGTTAATTGAATCCTCGCTACGACGAACATCAATGGTAGGATACATATCTGGAATAACTTCAACGCGTTTATCCAAAGACATACTCGAACCACTGAATTTGTTTTTCCAATCAAAGAATACATCTTGAGACTTAATAAAACGATATTCACAAGACACAGTATTCAGGTTTCTAAATGTCGTATCCGCAAAGCGAATGTTAAGTGCTTCCGCATTCTTGATTACACCCTTAAAACGCGCTTTTGTTCCTTGAGGCAAAGAAAGCATAACCGGGTTTATAACCGTCTCATTCTGCCGACCGATATAACTAGGAAAAGTTAATTCTACGCTTAGTCCAGACAAAACGGAACTACCAAAAACGGGTAAATCAAAAGTGCCGGACTTATAATCTGCAGCGACAAAGTGAAACTTCAAGTCTTCTCGCAACTTTGGAACAGTAAATATAAATTCATTTTTACCTGTCTCAGTCATTAAAAATTTACCATAATTCGATTGCACAAAAACCTTCGCGGGTATATCATTTCCTTTGAGTTTAAGTCGAATATCAACGTTCGAACCCTCCTCAACAGCTATCAAATCTGAAAGTAAAATAAAATCAAATGGTGCGTCCAACTCAAAAACGGTATTGTAATTTACAATCCGTTGGGAGCCACTAGTTATGATTTTTGGATTAATGAGTGCGATCAACGAAAACACTGCGAGAACAGGTATAACGTACCAGGCAAACCTTCTGTTCTCTGCCAGATTAATAGCAGACGAAAAAGGTTGTCTGTTGAGCTCAATCGATTTTTGTTCAATGGCTGCAATGGCCAAATTGCTATCCCGAAAGTTAGACAATTGTAATGTATTTAACACTTTATCTTCAATGCCCGGAATCAATTTTCCGATCATTCTACTTGCCTCCTCATAACTCAACCTTTTCCCCACTTTGTTAATCTTAAGCAAAGGATTAAGCACAAAATACCATAATGAAAAAAGAAAAATAGACACAAAAGAAAAGAACAAAACTGCGCGCATCATTGAACCCAGTAACCCAAAATATTCAATATTCACAAAAAGCAAAAACACACCAAGCGTAAGGCCCAGAAAGAGCAATCCGCCACGAATCAAGCGATTCAAATAAAACCTTTTTATAAACTCTTCAATACGTTGAAGAAGTTGTGCAAAACCACTCATAATCACTTACAATTTGAATTAACTTACTAAAGTAATCAAAACGCCAAACACTGAGAAATTATTATAAAAAACGACACCAACATTGAAATAAATATAAACGCTAATTTTGCAGAAAAAAAATGAACAACGAAATACGTGTAAGATTTGCTCCATCACCCACAGGACCTTTGCACATTGGAGGTGTTAGAACCGCCTTATACAATTACCTCTTTGCAAAGCATAACAACGGCACATTTATCATAAGAATAGAAGATACAGATCAAACAAGATTCGTTGACGGCGCAGAAAAATATATACTCGACGCTTTGGCTTGGTGCGGAATGACCCCTGATGAAGCAACAGAAATAGGTGGGGCGTATGGACCATATACACAATCCAAGCGACGCGAAATTTACAAAACTCACATCGACCAATTAATTACTAAAGGACACGCCTATTACGCCTTTGATACAGCTCAAGAAATAGAGGCCAAACGCGAAGAACAAAAAACACTCGGAAATTTAAATTGGCAATACGACGCTTCAACAAGAGGCTCAATGCGTAACAGCCTAACGTTAAACAACATAACCACCTTAGAGTTACTCGATTCAGGTTACCCATACACTATAAGGGCAAATATAATCCCTGGTGAAACAATATATTTTGAGGACATAATACGCGGTGGTGTTTCGGTACAAAGTGACATTCTCGATGATAAAGTACTATATAAAAGCGATGGTTTGCCCACTTATCATTTTGCAAATATCGTAGATGACCATCTAATGAAAATTTCGCATGTCATCCGGGGTGAAGAATGGTTGCCCTCTACAGCACTCCACACACTGCTCTATTCCTATTTCGGTTGGGAGAAACCTAAGTTTGCACACTTGCCATTAATTCTTAAACCAGACGGTAAAGGCAAGCTGTCTAAGCGAGATGGAGATCAAATGGGCTTTCCAGTTTTTCCATTAAATTGGACAACGACAAACGGAGATGTTTTTGCCGGATTCAGAGAACAAGGCTACTTACCAGAAGCTTTTATCAATATGCTTGCTCTTCTAGGTTGGAACCCGGGCACAGAACAAGAAATTATTGGATTAGATGAGCTTATCCAATTGTTCAGTTTAGAAAAAGTAAATAAATCAGGAGCTAGATTCGACCCAGATAAAACAAAATGGTTTCAACAACAGTATGTAAAAAACAGCTCAAACTTAGCGCTTCTTGAGCAAATAGTGCACCGACTGCCAAAAAACGAATATGACCAGGCCCAGTTGGAAAAGATTGTCGAACTTCTCAAAGAACGTATCGTATTTCCTCAAGATATTTTGACACAAGGCATATATTTCTTCGAGGAGCCCAAATTTTATGATGAGAAAACCGTAAGCAAAAAATGGAATAATACCAGCTCAGATATTCTACAAAAGTTCAGTTTAAAACTTAAGGACTTAAACAATTTTAAAGCTGCACAAATAGAAGCAACTTTTCACGGGTTTTTAGAAAATGAAGAGCTAGGCCTCGGACAAGTCATGCCTATTTTACGATTGGCACTTACGGGAGTAGGCAGTGGTCCACAAATTTTCGAAATTGCAGAAATATTGGGCAACAAAACTGTTTATGAACGAATTCAACAGGCAATCAACAGTATCAATGCTTAATAAATCCTAGAAACACGATGAAAAAACACAGCATAGAAGTCAATCAAATCCGCGTTTATGGTTACCATGGTTGTTTAGCAGAAGAAGCCAAAATAGGGTCGCAATATCATGTAGATGTGTATCTTGAAACAGATTTTACGGTAGCTGCACTCAACGATGATTTGACACAAACGGTAGACTATGTAACTATCCATCAACTTGTTGTAAATGAAATGGGGCTGCGGTCCAAACTATTGGAAACCGTGGCTCAAAGAATTGTAAGTGCGGCAAAAAATGCGTGTCCATCGATACTAAAAATTCGAGTAAAAATATCAAAACTTTGTCCCCCTATAAATGGTGATGTAAAGGATGTTTCAATAATTATAGAAGAATCCTTTATGTAAAAGTTTTTTTTCTATTTTTGTAAACCTTAAAAAGGTCCTGTGGCCGAGTGGCTAGGCAGAGGTCTGCAAAACCTCGTACAGCGGTTCGAATCCGCTCGGGACCTCAAACAAAAACCTTGTTGGCAATCGCCATACAGGGTTTTTTGTTTTAGAAGCGGTCAAGTTGTTCTTGACTATCTAAAATAAACGTGTCTTGGATATTCTTAAATAAAAAAGAGTTAAAAAATTGTTGATTGATGTTCAACTAATACCTTTGTAAAAAATTAAGCCCATGAAAAATTTACTTCTTTCTGTTGCTGCCCTATTTTTATTTGAATCAACGTGGGCGCAATATCGACCTGAAATTGGTATAGAAATCGCAGCAGCCTCAGCAAGCTCTTTAGGCGGCACGATAGGCGGAGCGCTAAGGGCTGGACTAGGGGAAGCTTATGGAGACCATAAAGAGGGCTCTGCATTCGGTGTAATTTTGCGCTACCAACATATTTGGAACACAAACAATTTCACAGGACTAGGTGCATCAAACTCACTCTTTGGAGGTGGGGTGTATTGGCATTATAGATTTATGGAGTGGTTCTTTGTTGGAGCAGAAATGGAATACATTAAAAACCCTTTTATTTTACCTCCAAATCAATCCGGAACGACACGCCAATGGATGCTCGCAGCGTTTGTTGGAGGCGGCGCATCCAAAGACTTTAATTGGGTTAGATTAAATTTAGGCGTACAATACGACATCGCAGATGCATTAAGAGACCCTTTACGTCCGTCGCCTTTTAGAAATCAGTATTTTATCAAAATTCGCAATTCTGCACAACCTTCTGCTGGTGCGCGCTATTTGCCAGTTATATACCGCCTTACATTTTTCTTTCCAATCGGGGAATAGACTAACTAAGTTTTTCCAGCGCCTTTCTCAAAGAAGCAATAGCGTCGTAAACGTCTTGCTGTGTTGTTGTGCCGACAGAAAGTCTAAACCAGGTTGATTTTTTAGAAGAACCAAAGGCATAAAAAGGAACAATAGCCACTTTCGCCTCATTCAAGACAAAGGCTGTTACGTCTTCAATAGCATTCAAAAAGGAGCCTGATTCCGTGCGCTTACCAATTAAATCAAGTTTGATGGTCAAATATATAGCCGCTTGTGGCGGAATAGCGTCCACGGCATATCCCTGCTCTTTCAAATCTATGATTCCATTATAAAAGCCTCGTAGTCGACTATTAATCTCATTTTTAAAATCCTCTAAAAAAGTATCAATAATATTGAAATCTTGGAGATAGGCAGCGGTTGCCATTTGTTCTGCTTTCGGAGCCCATGCACCGATATGACCCAAAACGGATTTCATTTTACCCACAATACGTTCTGGACCGAAAGTCCAACCAACTCGCACGCCCGTGGCCGCAAAAGCTTTTGAAATTCCATCCACAAAAATGGTGTAATTGCGCATTTCTGGGAACAGAGAAACAGGATCAACATGAGAAATACCATCAAAAGTTAGCAAAGAATAAATTTGATCGTACATCACATAAAGCGGCTTTTTAGATTCTCCTCTTCTCTTGTTTTCAGCCAAAACAAGTTCACAAATAGCACTTAGTGCCTCCCTTGTAAAAGTTGTTCCTGTCGGGTTCAATGGTGAGCATAGAGCCAACAAATGTGCCTCTTGAACATAAGGAGCTATTTCTTCAGCAGTAGGCATAAAGTTATTCTCTACCGATGTTTCAATGCAAAATTGTTTTGCTCCCATCAAATGGCAGTAATGGTTGTTATTCCAAGAAGGAGAAGGAAAAATCACGCCATCACCAGAGTCGAGTAAAACTTTATAAATCGTGTAAATAATCGGTCTTGCTCCTCCCGCAATCAAGATTTCATTGTTGGCAAAATCCAATCCTTGGTAGTGTTTTATGAAAGACTGAACCGCATTACGCAATTCGAGCATTCCATCGCCAGCAGGATAATTGGTATGACCTTGTTCATAAGCACGCACAATTTCATCCCTAAGTTCACTCGGGATAGGAAAAATCCCTGGGTCGAAGTCTCCGATGGTAAAATTATAAATCGTTTCGCCGTTCCGAATTTTGGTGCTGATTTCACCTGCCAATTTGATGATTTCAGAACCCACAAGGCCTTCAGCCATTTCAGAAGTGGGGAGGAAAAAGGTATCCTTCGTCATAAAACAATGATTGTGACTACGAATATACGACAGGAAATTGAATGCTATCAGAAAACGAAATTATTTTCTCATAAGGAAGACGGAACCGCTCTGTGGTTTGAGTGCATTACCTGATAAATCATTCGACTCAATCAAAAATAAATAAGTGCCCTCTGCGGCTGGTGTACCATCCATTTTCAGGCCATTCCAAACAAAATATTGATCGTTTGAAGCAAAAATCAATTGACCTCTTTGGTTCCGAATTTCCACTTTAAAAAACGACACGTCAACTGCTTGAACTGAGAAAGATCCAGCCTCACTGGATAAATTTGGATTAAAAATAACTGGGAATGGAGCTGGATAGTGATACTCTTCTCTCGTCGACTCAACGCGTTGTGCTGGTGCAATTAAAATATCCAAATTCAATGTTTTGTTAGCCTCTTCACCTTCAAAAACAACTTCTTCCTCATGTGAAGCAACGCTCTGAGGTGTTGTTGCATCCGGTATTGCATCTTGGCTATCCGTCTTTAGGATATTGCGCGCGATCATACCTGGTTCTGCTATAGAACTAGGGCCCAAAGTGGGCGGAACTCCAAAGGAGTCGAGGATTGGAATACCTGGAGCAACAGGTGTAGAACGGGCCGTATTTTTTATCACAACTTCTTGATTATCTACCACAAAGGATTCAGCATACTTGTCTTTAACAACAGTAACCTCTGAGCCGTTGTTTCTAATAGTCACAACCTCGATTGGTGTTGGTTCCTCACCGCTATTCACAAAAAGATAAACGCTCAACGCGGTAGCCACAACAAGCACAATAGACGTAACTACAATTTTAAATTTGCTCCAAAACACCAGTGTACCAATGCCCGCAGAAGCAGAAACTTGACTCCAAAGATGAGAACGCACAGGTACCTCAAAGTCTTGCAACTTATCTTTAAATAACTTTTCTATGTCTTTAAAATCGCTCACTGATAAAATTTATTTCTTCTAAATATTTTTTAATTCTGACCCTTGCTCTTAAAAATTGAGACTTCGAGGTGCTTTCTGTAATCCCTAGTTCTTCCGCGATTTCTTTATGGCTATATCCCTCTATGGCGAACAGATTGAAAACAATCCTATAGCCATTAGGTAGCGCCTCTAGAATCGCCATCAACTCTTTAGCTGACAGTTCGTCCAATGGAGACTGAGTGTTAGCGGAAACATAAACCAACTCGTCAACATCTTCGTGAAACGTGTGTTTTTTGTTCTTCCTCATGCTGTCTAGAACAGTGTTCACCATTACCCTCCTCAACCAACCTCCAAATGAACCCTCATATTTGTACTCAGACAATTTTGAGTAAATCTTCACAAAACCTTCCTGAAATGCATCTTCTGCTTCTTCCGTTGAAGAGCAATATCTCCGACAAGAAGCCATCAACATGGGGGCGTATTTGTCGTAGAGCATCCTTTGAGCGCGCGGATTTTTGGCAACACATGCTTTTATTAAATCCATCTCATTCATAAGCGTACTCCGAAAATATTGACGTCAAATATCTTAAAATAGTTGCATGATAGGCAGACCTTCTCGTTTAATTCGTATTTTCGAGGGCTAAAATTATTGACTTGAAAGCACTTATACCTATTCTAACCCTTATTTTTTGCAATTCTTTTGCTTTTCAAGTGCATTGTCGTGATTATCATGCGTCATTGCACCTCCAAGCAACAAAAACACTAGAATTCACTATAAGGATACAAAACAATGACTTCTTTATTGTTAATGGGCTTGAAATTATTCCACTGCAAAAAAAGTTAGTACCAAATACAGATTCGTTGGATCTCGTTTTTCCAAATTTCAACTCTTTCTTGCGTTGTAAAATCAAACGGCGCAAGATTACGGGCTATTGGAAAAATTTACAAAAAGATAATTATAAGATTTCGTTTAGCGCCACATACAAATCACAAAAAAAGGAAATACCAAACGCCGAAATACAAGGAAAATGGTCTGTAGTTTTTTCACCCAACGACAAGCCATATGCTGCCGTTGGTATTTTTGAAATTGTTGACAACCAAGTTCAAGGGACATTTATGACCGAAACTGGTGATTACCGTTATTTATCAGGAACTACTCAAAACGATAGCTTAAAACTTGCGACTTTTAACGGGTCGCATGCCTTTTTTTTCTGCGCGAAAATTTCTGCGGACACCTTAAAGGGTACGTTTTTTAGCGGCCTTCATTATCAAACGGATTGGGTGGCTGTGAAAGACGAAAATGCTGCTTTAAGAAGCCCCTATAATTTAACATCCGTTGATCAAGAGCAGTCGTTGCGCTTCACTTTTTCCGATTTAAATGGACTATACTACAGTTATCCAAATCATTTATCAAAAGAAAAGGTTGCCATCATTATGCTTATGGGCACTTGGTGTCCGAACTGTGTGGATGAGGCCATTTTTTTTAAAAAACTTCAGTCCCTTTATGGTAAAGAGCGTCTTGATATTATTGCTGTTTGCTATGAAGTTTCTGAATCAGAGGAAAAAAGAAGGGCGGCTGTACAGAAATTCGTTTTGCAAAATCAATTGAATTTCACTTTTTTGGTTGCAGGTAAAGCAAGTAAGGTTTTAGCTCAACAACATTTTCCCATGCTCAATCACGTGATGTCGTTTCCAACGACTTTATACGTAGATAAAAAAGGCGTTATTCGAAAAATTTATACGGGGTTTTATGGCCCAGCCACAGGCTCTTATCACGAAGAATATACTAAAGAAACGTATTCGTTTATTCATGATTTAATTAACGAATAAGCACCTCAATGTTGTTGTAAAGCATCATTAAAAAAGAGTTCATGCTCTTAAAATCCAATGTGTCCAATGTGTCTTTAGGAGAATGATAATTTTCGTGCAATCCACAAAAAAACATCAATGAAGGAATACCAGCGTTTACGAAAGGAATATGGTCTGATGAAAACTCATTTAAAAAAGCCGTCTGATGTTCCCAATTTATTTGAACATTCGCATTATTCATTCCCGTTATTAAATGCTCGTAATAATTCTCCAAGGTATAATCAATTAAATAAACACTAGGGTTCTGCGTAAAACCGAGCATATCAAAATTGATACACAAAGAAATTTCAGAAGATGTAAGTTTCGTCTGATTGACAAAATATTCTGACCCAAATAACCCTTGTTCCTCTGCAGAAAAAAAGACAAAAACAATATTATGGTTAAAGACTATATTGCTTTGTTTGATAAGTTTTGCAAGCTCCAATAATAAAGATACACCTGAAGCATTGTCATCAGCGCCTGGGAAATTTGTTCCTAAATGATCATAATGGGCGCAAAAAATCACAGTATTTTTATTCTCATTTCTCCAAAAAACAGGACAAATAAGATTTTCTGTTTGTCTTTGTTGAAAGGAATGAATAAAGTTGAGCTGCAATACTTTGTTTTCCCAATCCATCAAAGCATTTTTATCAATAAAAACCTCCTTTAACCCAACATTTATGTCCAACTTAAACTCCTCACTTTTAAATTCATGTCCAAAAAGGTCTTTAAACGAGACCCAATCTTCTATGAGATAAACAACAATATTATTTGTGTCGGAATTTCTTTTGCGCAAGGCAAACAAATCTTTAGCAAAACAAATTTCTGTTTTATGCATAGACGTATTATAATTCGCAGAGAATATGGAGTCAAAACCGGAATAAAAAAAATGCTTTTTATAATTGAGCGTTGTTGAGCCGCTAACAATAGTTCCTCCATGAATCAAATGATTTAGAGAAAAAGTGTTCACAAACACAGAATCGAACTGCTCTTGAATGTAAATCGCAGCTAATTTTTGACCGATAGAGCCGGTTAGCCTTCCGTCATACAAATTTGAACTCAAAACCCCGACGTGTCTTTTTAAGGATTCTTCGTGCTGCGCAAAAACAAAAATTAATCTGCCTACAAGAAGCGCTATTAAAAAATATCGAGAGGCATAAATGGTCATAGAAACTGCTTAGCTACAAGCAATTTTATTTACCCGTCGCTCATGTCTTCCACCCTCAAAAGAAGTAGTTAAAAACATATTCACTATGTCGAATGCCACTTCATCAGAAACAAAGCGCGATGGTAAGGAAAGTATATTAGCATCATTATGCAAACGTGCTAATTGAGCAATTTCTGGCTGCCAACACAAAGCACAACGAATTTGAGCGTGTTTATTTGCCGCCATACTGATTCCATTTCCACTTCCGCAAATTAAAACACCGATTGTGTTTTCTAGGTCCTTTGCTATAATATTTGCAGCATCGTGGGCATAATCGGGGTAGTCAGTGCTGTCTTCAGAATTTGTGCCGACGTCATGAATATTAAACTTAAATTTTTCAGAAATAAAAGCTTTTACTTTTTCTTTTAATTCAAATCCAGCGTGATCAGAACCTATTACTAACTTTGTTGTCATGGTATTTCGATATGTACACAAAAGTACAATAAAACACAAAAACATGGATACTTAAGGTTGTTAACAAAGTGCTATATTTGTCAACAGGTGAAATCTTAAAATATTGAAAATTAAAGTATTAACTTTGCTATTTACACACAAAACACCATTAATAATGTGAATAAAACGTTGATAGAAAAGAAGAAGTTTAGCTTGCTTTCCAAAACATCTTGTATAAGCCAAAATGAAAAGGATTTGTGCAAGCAAAATAAACATTACTTATTGCTATTTATTAACCCTGTTGTAAACAATACAGTCAGTCATGTTAATTTAAAATTATAGAAACAAACAATTCAATAAAAAATGTTAGAAACCGTCTATTATTATTAAAATCAATTACTTGTAACATTAAACTATGTTTATATCCTGTAGAGAAATGATGACAAGTATATAATTTTAAAAAAGGATTTGAGTAATGAACATATCAACACCCTTAATAAATATAATAAATTTTCTTTATTTAAAATCTTTATTTTCTTTATTAACTAATCATAAGAAAATACAAGAATGTTTTTGGTTTCGAAAAATTGACTACCTTGAGTTTATTTTAATATAACTAACTGATTAACAGTTATATTACAAGAATGTTTAATTTTAAAAAAGTACTACATTAGGATGAAAAGTATATCTTAGCAAAATCAATCATATTAATACATTTTTGCTTCATGTTTTTAGAAAATTTTCCTTCGTCAGACACAGAACACGGTTGGATAGAAGTTATATGCGGTTCGATGTTTTCTGGTAAAACAGAAGAACTTATTCGCCGTATGCGTCGGGCGCAGTTTGCTCAGCAAGAATTAATCATTTTTAAACCCAAAATAGACAATCGTTATTCAGACGAAGAAGTTGTAACACATAGGGGAGAGCGCATCCCTGCACAAATGGTGGACGACGCAGCAGCCATATTAAAGTCGTGGGATAAGCAACGTGTTGTAGGCATAGATGAGGTACAATTTTTTGATGAAGATGTTGTTGCAGTTTGCGTAGAACTATCTAGACGAGGTGTACGCGTTATTTGTGCGGGATTGGATATGGACTTTTCAGGACAACCATTTGGCTCTGTTCCAAATCTCTTAGCAATCGCTGAATACGTAACAAAAGTACATGCTATATGTGTTTCGTGTGGGTCTTTGGCTCAATTTTCACATCGATTGGTAGGGGAGAAGAATCAGGTTTTATTGGGTGAAAAACACCATTATGAACCGCTCTGTAGAAAATGTTTCAATAATATAAAGGCCCACGAAGCATGATAAGTCGTCGCGATATAATATTACTAATTGTATTTGCTTTTATTGCTTTACTAGTTTTTGTTCTATCTATTAGTGTTGGTGCTGTGGCAATTCCGTTTTCAGATGTTATAGGTTTGTTGTTTGGTAAAACGGTAGAATCAGAAACATGGGCTATTATTGTCGAAGAACGTTATTTAAGAACGGTGAACGCTTTTTTTGCTGGAGGATCTTTGGCTGTTGTCGGCTTGGTATTACAATCCTTTTTCAGAAATCCTTTGGCAGGTCCTGGAGTTTTAGGAATTTCCAGTGGTGCTTCTTTGGGTGTTGCAGTAGCCATTTTGGTTCCTATTGGTTTTGTTTCTGGTATTTTTACTCAATATTTTTTTGGTTTGTTAGGTTCTTTTTTAGTTATTCTGTTGCTTATTTCTATCAACCGTTGGATCAAAGGTGTAACTCTTTTGGTGGTGGGTTTAATGATTAGTTTTTTTACTTCAGCTTTTGTGAGTATGTTGCTTAACAACAGCACCGATAATATGATGCGGAGATATATTGAATGGGGATTCGGAAGTTTTGGTATGATTCAATTTAATTATTTTTGGTATTACATTTTAGCTATTTTATTTTTATTGACGCTTGTTCTTTTAAGCTTTCCAAAGGTTTTGAACGCTTGGGTCTTGGGTGAACAAATGTTACTTGAATCGGGCTATAAGACCTCCAAAATACGTTTAATAATTTTGATAATTTTAGGTATTCTGATTGCCCTAATTACTGTGCATTGCGGACCTATCAGTTTTATTGGTATTGCAATTCCTCAATTGGCGCGTATGTTGATGAGAAGCACCAACCACAGCATTTTATTGCCTAGTTCATTATTTTTGGGTGCTTCATTGGCTATCATTGCTGATATTATTTTGCGCAGCACAGATATTGCAATGCCGTTGAATGGAATTTTAGCTTTGTTTGGTGCCCCGGTGATTATTTATGTGATTGTGAGGGGAGCGAGGAAGGGTATTCAATAAAAAGGTTATAAATTATTCAAATTCATGCTAAATGAAATTTTAAAACTTCCGTTGTCTACTCCACCACCACCTGTTGCGTTTTCACAAAAGTATTCCCTTCCAATCGTAATGTATATACACCAGAGGCTAATCCCGCTGTGCTAAACACAAAAGATTGCTCGAAGCTGTGTGTATAGTTTTGCTCGCGAACCACTTTGCCGCTCACGTCGTAAAGCACGGCTTTGATGAGCTGCGTGGCTTCGTTAAATGCTATATTAATTTGGTTGGTAGCTGGGATGGGGTAGAGCGTGCTTTCGTTTATGACTTGGTGCTGGTTGACAATATCTAAAGTAACTGCGTCAATTTCGAGGACCCACACGTCAGTAGAAAGTGGACCAATACGTGGAATGGTTTTTTCGCCTGAGATTCCAGAATTGGAACCGGCTACTATCAAATAGTTGCCATTAGTAAGTGTAACAATTTGATGAGCACCATCACCACCATCACCACCTATTGTTTTTTGATGAAGAATATTACCACTGAAATCTGTACGAACTAACCAAATATCAAGACCACCTCTGCTGTTTTCTGTTTTATCGATAGAAATGGAAGAAGTTGAAGTTAAAGCAATGAATAATTCATTTTCTTGAATACTAAGAAACCTCCCATTAAGTTCATCCAAACTACCGCCAATAGAAAATTGGTTTAAAATATTGCCATTTTCATCAAAGCGCAAAACCCAATTGTCGCGCACTCCCTTAAGAGGAACTGTTCATAATCCAGAAATATCGCTGTATGAACCCACGTTTTGAAAGATGTTATCATTAAATATTATGCCGCCCCAAACATATTCCGAACTTGATCCTCCAACAGTTTTGTCCCAAAGAATTTCTCCATTCAATTCACTTATGCATATCAGCCACAAATCTTCCCATCCAAAAGAATCATCTGTTTTTAAACCGCTTGCATTCTCGCTTGACATTGTAGAAAGAATAATATTTCCTGAGCTCAACTGCCCCAAAACTATAAAGGAAATATCCCAACCTTCTGTTCCTATTGTTTTGTCCCACAGTATGTTGCCCTCCTGATCAATCATAATCAGCCAAGCATCAGTATTACCAAATCCCTCTTCTGTTTTATCACCACTAATCCCAAAAGGAGCGCTTGTAGAAATTAGGATATTACCATTTGTCATTTTTTTAGCAGAAGGCACTAGCAAATTTCCATCAACAACAATAGTCTTTTGCCAAACATCATTTCCATCAAAATCAACTTTAATAACCCACAAATGAAAAAACGAATTTCCTTCCATAGTTTTAGTTCCTGAAACGGGTGAGTTGCTACGACAAACAATAATAAAACCATCATCTACCATCTCAACATTACCAAAAAAATCAGTTGAATCACCACCGTAAGATTCTGTCCAAAGCAGTTGATGGTTTTGTGTATATTTGGATAAAGCAAAAAAAGTAGTACCATAAACCGTTGCAGAGATATTTCCCAAGTCTGTATTAGTACTTGGTATAATCATGCGTAGAAATAAATAGTAGTTGCCGTCATCATCAAAAAAGGGCATACTCGGGCCTGTTAAACCATGGGTTCCAATTACGTTTTGATAGGGGATTAAGTTTTGTGCGCCAGCAGCCGACATTGTTAGTGCAAAAAAACAAGAAAGGAAAATATCTCTAATAACCATGGCTTACATTTTTATAGTGTTATAAATAACCTCCGACCCATCGGAAAACACAAATCTATGAAAAAGTTGGCCGTTTGGCAAGTTGTTGCTATCAAAAATAATACTGATACACATCAGGTGTTCCGATTAGTGCTTTGGGTAAGTTATTCTGCCCAAAGCTCATACTTGCGCCAAGCGTTACTCCAAATGCCATAAACGCTGATAAAATAGTTTTTTTCATTGTTAAAAATTTAAATGATTAATTTTACCGAAAGTATTATGCTATCAGCGCCTTTGATTATTCGATATGGTTTTAAATCTTAACTGAAAGTCAAAAAAGCACTTATGAAGGTGTGATTGAGATTTTAAAGGAACAGTTGAGAGTTGCTAATGAAGAAAAAGCTAATTTATACGAACTATTAAAGAAAAAATAGCAATTATTTTTAAAGCCTCCTTTTCTTTTCATGATCTATCTCACCAACATACAATCCACCATCCGCCAAAAGCTTCTTTTTCAAGTGGACGAGTTATTCATTGATCGTGGTGCTTTGATAGCTTTAATAGGCAAGAACGGTTCAGGAAAGTCTACTTTTTTGAAAGCTTTGGCTGGTTTGGATAGTTTGGTGACCGGGCACATAGTTTTGAACGATAAGGAATACATGTTTCAAAAAAATTATTTTCCATCGAAATTGGTGAGTTACATTCCCGTAAAGATTGTGCCTTTTGGGGCTATCAGTTTAATTGATTTTGTGTTATCGGGCAGGTCGGGTGACCGCAACTTTTTAGATATTCCAAATTCTGATGAGCAACAGAAAGTAAGTAATTTGTTGGACCAATTCAATATGGCACACATGGCCTTTGATTCCTTTGAAAATTTGAGCGATGGCGAACAAAAACTGGCGCTTATAATGCGAAGTGTGTATAGAGATGCTGATGTTTTACTGCTTGATGAACCAGAGTCGTTTCTGGATGTTGGCAACAGAAAATTGGTCTTCGAATGGCTTAAAAAGTTATCGAGTCAAGGCAAAACGATTGTTTTTTCTACCCACCAGCCCGATTTGGCAGCTCAATATTGCTCAGTGTTTTTATCCATTAATGAAGGCAAACTTATGCAAAACTCAGCAAAAGATTATAAGGAATTAATTGATCGGATATTCGATTGAGAGAAATAATACACATGATATTTTTAGTGCAGAAGAAGGTTTTGTTATAGCAATTTCGTAAGCGTCAAAAGGAGCTTAGGCTTGTTAAATCGCCTTTTGTATATTTCAAGCACCAAAATCCCGCCTTGTTTTCTTACTTTTACAAAAAAATGCGTTTCGTCACTGTTTTGTTTTTCGCCCTCTTATGGGGGCAAAATTATGCCCAACAAGGTGGATTTTATGAGGTGACTTACACCAAATACTCCAACGGAAATATAATTGGCAATCAGGATCCTATACTCTTGCGTGCCAACAAAAATGAGGCCCTTTTAAGTTCAGTAAATCAATCGGCAGGGAAAAAAGAGTTGCCATTCGAATTGTCATGGTTTGAATATGAAAAACCCAATCATATCCATAGCGTTGCATACATGAAAGACAATCAAGTAATAGCCACATTGGATTCAACGGGAAGTAAAAGTTACGTGTTTGAAATAACTGGAGAGACCAAGAAAATATTGGGATTTAACTGCAAAAAAGCGCTTACAAAAGTAAACTCAAACAATATTGTTTTGTGGTTTACCAATGATATTAAAATTTATGGTGGACCCACAACTTTGGGTAGTCATTTGGGCTTGATTTTAGAATATGAGCGGAACAATTCTTTTGTTATTAGTGCCGATGAGGTGAAGTTTCATGAAAAACTTCGTCTTTTGGTGATCAATGAGTTCAGGAATCTCACTTATTATCCTGTTTTGGATTATCGTGATTTACTATGGAAAAGTCGATTTACATCCATTCCTGTTTTTAAGGGTCAAATAATCAATTTTGATCCAGATCGCATAGAAAATGATTTAGAATTGAAAGTTAGTTTCGCCAGTGGCACAATAGTAGCGCGAAAAATAAAATTCCCAGAAATACCACAGGGTCATCACCTTTTTGTGGATGCCAACATCCAATCAAACGGGGACGCTTACGATAGAACAGCATCGATAGTGGCAATTCCTATCAACAACAGAAAGTCTATGCTGAATGCCCTTCAAGAAGGATTAGCCGTTTTACCCATTTACAGTAACGGAAATGGTAAAAATTATCAAGGGGTTGTATCGTCATCGGATTATGACGCGCCTATTGAGCTGATGCGGATGTTTACTACTTTTGGAATAAAAAATTTCAACCATATTGAACTAAAAGATAAATATTGGCACGAGCAAACCCCCTTCAGACAAGATATTACTGAGTTGACCCCTATTTTTTCTGGACAAGAATTATGGATTGCTATGTTTATTGGAAACTATGATAAAGGCGGACATATTGTTGATTTGAATTTCACAATTCACGAAGGGGAGGCAAGTTTTTTTAAATCCAAACAAGTAATACCCCTATTCAATACTACCAATATTTTAGAAATGGCGGGACAGGAGTATGCCACGATGTTTTCCTCTTCAGAGGGTTTGATTGTTAATTTTTCGCTGGATAAACCTTTAAAAAGCGGTTATTTACGTTATATTTCTACTGGACATGGGGGTTGGGAAAAGGGCGATGAATTTTTACCTAAAATCAACACACTTTACTTGGATGATGTTCTTCTTCACAAGTTCATTCCATGGCGTCAAGATTGCGGTTCATATCGCTTGTTTAATCCTGCCAGCGGTAATTTTTCTAACGGATTATCCTCCTCAGATTTCAGTCGAAGCAATTGGTGTCCTGGCATGGTTACCGGTCCTGAGTTTATATACGTTGGAAATTTAGAGTCGGGCGAACACAGCATTCGCGTCCACATACCAATGGGTGAAAATGAGGGCTCCAGTTTCAGTGCCTGGAATGTTTCGGGAGTTCTTTTTGGTGAGTGATAGAATTTCGTTTTCTGTTCGAATTCAATAGCCGTCTTAAAATTTAATCGACCTTTGTAAATCAAATGAATTTAACTATAGAAAACATACTTCTCGTTGGCTCTATTTTGCTTTTATTAAGCATTGTGGCTGGTAAAACATCGTATCGATTCGGAGTGCCAACCTTATTACTTTTTCTTGGTATTGGCATGTTGGCAGGCTCTGAGGGTGTTGGCGGGATTTTCTTCGACGATCCTAAGTTTGCACAATTTATTGGTATCGTAGCACTTAACTTTATTTTGTTTTCTGGGGGATTAGACACCAGTTGGAAGTCAATAAAGCCTGTGCTAAAGGAAGGAATTGCTCTTTCTACATTAGGGGTGATACTAACAGCCGTTTCTTTAGGAACATTTGTTTGGTTTTTGACTGATTTCACAATTTATGAAAGTATGCTATTGGGTTCAATAGTATCGTCTACAGATGCGGCGGCAGTTTTTTCTATTTTGCGCTCGAAAAACTTAGGGCTTAAAAAGAATCTCCGGCCCACGTTGGAGTTGGAAAGTGGGAGTAACGACCCCATGGCATATGTGCTTACTATTGCTTTTTTAACACTAGTTATAAATCAAGACCAAAAATTTTTGACGATTATACCTTTGTTTTTGATGCAGATGATTTTAGGGGGGCTATTTGGCTTTCTTTTCGGTAAACTAAGCAAATGGGTTATCAATAAAATTAAACTCGATTTTGAGGGCTTATATCCTGTTCTAGTAATAGCATTGATGTTTATGACTTTTTCTGCTACAGATTTTATGGGTGGTAATGGCTTCTTGGCAATCTATATCAGTGCTGTTTATTTAGGTAATCAAGATTTGATTCATAAGCGCACAATCATGAAAGTGTACGATGGTTTGGCGTGGTTAATGCAAATCGTGCTTTTCCTTACCCTTGGTTTACTTGTTTTCCCAAGTCAAATAGTACCTGTATTGGGTATAGGAATTTTAATTTCTGCCTTTTTGATTTTTGTTGCACGACCTATTGGCGTTTTCATAAGCTTAAGCTTTTTCAAAATGAAGATGAGACAGCGCGCTTATATTTCATGGGTGGGATTAAGGGGTGCGGTACCAATTGTGTTCGCAACATACCCATTAATTGCCGGCATTGATAAGGCGGGGATGATCTTCAATATTGTTTTTTTTGTTTCTGTTACCTCTGTAATGATTCAAGGAACAACGCTTTCTGTAGTTGCGAGGTTGCTACATGTAGCGCTTCCAGGAAAAATGAAACCCCGCACAGAAATAGATAAGCTTATAGAAGATTTCCCAAAATCTAAACTGCGGGAGTTTTTAATTTTACCAAATCATAAGGCTGTTAAAAAACAAATCTTAGACCTGCATCTTCCACCATCAGCTTTTATAGTAATGATTGTACGCGAGGGCACATATATCAGGCCAGGTGGATCAACCCAAATTCTTGCCAATGATAAACTTGTCGTATTGGCAGATAACGATGATGATTTTAATCAGGTTGATGATTCTTTACAAAATTGTAAGTCCGAAACGTTTCTTTAGTTCTAAAGTTTGGGATTAAAAAAGGCATGGTATTTCGGGATTTATACGACACCTTGCCATTAAATTCTTTCTATTGTAGCCAGCTAAAAGATGTTTCGAAAGGTGTTATTTTATTGAACCAATAGGGTAAAGGTGCGTCAAAACGCCTTTGGGTAGGTTACAATGATATAGAATTTTCAGCCTTGTATTTTTGTTATTTAGAAGAAAAGCACACTCACAAACCCAGCTCAAGTATACTCTTGCTAACCAAATGAATGGCTTGTATGCCTATTTTTCGAGCGCCTTCCACATGCTGGATCGTATCATCGATAAATAAGGTTTCTTCTGCCCTCAGTTGATTTTCATTTAGAAGCGCTTGGAAGCTTTCAGGTTCCGGTTTTCTCTTGCCAAATTCATGTGAATAATAGGCTTTTATGAATAGATCATCTAATGGTTGTATGCCGATTTGTTCGCGCAGTGTTTTTTCGAAATGCGTTTTATGAATGATGTTTGTGTTGCTGAATAGGTATAGATTATAGCGGCTTTTCAAGCTTCTAATGAAATCGATTTTTTCAAGATTCCAAGCGAGCAACATAGCGTTCCAAGCGGCTGCAACTTGTTCTTCGCGCGGATCTTTCGGCATTAAATTTCTGAGCGACTCGATAAAGGTTTCTGGTGCAATTTTTCCAACTTCAAAATCGTCGAAAACACCTGATTGTTGGGCTTGAGTATAGTGAGCATCGAAATTTTCGCATCCAAGAGCTTTGAATGCCTCTATTGTGCGTTGATAGTCGACATCTAAAATTACCCCACCCAGATCAAATACAATATTTTTGATGTCCATTATAATGTTTCTGGTAATCGATAGAACATGCGTACATCACGTACATCACCCCATGGCATGCCTATCGCATCACAATTCATAATTACCCGCTCATCTAATCTTTGCCCGTGAAATAGCGCAAATTTTTGTTGAATCTTATGCATTTTAGCATGATAATCATGGATAAAAGCCAACTCCCAAGGTAAAATTTGTTCGTTGTGCATTAACGCAATAAGCTTTTGTTCGTTTTTTTCAAACCAATCGGGAGTGGAGTCATAAATGATTAAATCAGTTGTTTGGCCCGCTCGGCGAATTCGATTCAGTGGCCAAGCGTCAGTGTCTATCACACCATTATATCCTTTGTCGCGCAAAACTTTTTGTTCTGCAATTCTGTTTTGATAATTTTCTTTTATCTTTTTATCTGCTTTGTGGTAAACTAATATAGAGTCTTTATAAGTACGCTCCATCTCTTCTAAACATTGGTCAAGTTTTTCTAGCTCCATCAATTTATCTATAAGGGCAGCATCAATTCTAGTCAAGATTAAGGATCGTTTTTTTTCTGTGAATTCTTTCCAGTCTTTTTCTCCTAAAAAACCACCGAAAAGCTTAGTGCAAAGAGGGTTTCTCATGAGAGAGTCCATGCTAATATCTTTGGCCAAGGCCTCTTCGATTGACAAATTGAACCCTTGTTTTTCGTTGAGTTGTGCAAATGCAATACTTGCCATAAACCAATCGATGGCAAGGGTTGTTCGAGAACTATATAAGGCGGGTTTCAGGGTGGCTATTCCTTCCAATGGATTACCGTCCAAGATGTGTTTTATTGCCTCATTTACTGAAACGTGATAGTTAAATGAATTATTTTCTCCATTTAACATATCTTGAAAGGAGACGTTGGATTGTCTCAATGTAATTGTACCATTGTTTTGCTGACGTTGTGACAAACAAACGCATCCAAATGATAAAAGAAGGGTTAAGAAAATCGGTTTGTTCATAGTCCGAAGTTTGTATAAGTGTTTTAATTTCTAGTCACAAAGATAAGATAAGTCCTTAACGATTTGTTTACGAATATTTAGCCTAAAAGCAAAAATCCTACCAAAACCAACATTGAACTAGGGTATGGTTGAATAAACCAAATATAAACTACTAGCTTATGTTATTAATAGTGATAGCGTCTTAATGGTTATCGGCTTTTGTTAAGGCTTTTGCCCCTAGCTTATGGCTATTAGATAGAATCAATGAAGGATAAAAAGCCTTTAATTTTATATGACTCGAAAAATTGTATTCGCTTTCTGTTATGGAACAAGAAAAATAAGGAAGCTGTACTTCTGATGCACGGTAGTGTAAAGTTTTCCCACGTCATTTTCTATTCGCCCTGCATTGAGTGACTATAAATCGTTACATTATATGACCGTCTTCTTTAATCATACAAATTGACGTAACACAATCGTTTTGAATAAGCAAAATGGACAACAACAGCGAATTTAAAAGCAATTGTAGCTGTTAAAGCAAGAATCAATAACAGGGAGTTTAGTCTAAATAAAGTTAAAACCTATATACAAAGTTGAGATAAACACACCGAAACGGCGCGGAGGTTCTTAGAAACTACCCGATGTCTTTTTTCCAGAGATTTCTCCAACCTTGATGTCGTTTGTGCCTCCAGGAATCCTATTTTTTAGCACTTTTTCAACAGAAGCCATTGAACCAACAACTTGTGGACTTTGTGCTGTTTCAAAAGGAGAGCTTAAGTCACTATTTGTTGCTGTAGTCATCGGGCCCCCTGCCTCATCATAAAAATAAAGTCGACCGCTGATGCTTGTAATGGGCTCATCCATGCGATTAATAATTTCAATGGTGGTCTCGCTTTTTTCTAAGTCGAAAGCCAGAACATTAATCTCAATGTCAGGGCCATTAGGGTCTATTGAAGGAGTTTGCTTCTCTGTATTTTCTAAATCATTGCTGTTCTCATTGTTTGAACATGATTGCAGAAAAGTGAAGGCTAAAATTACCACGAAAAAGGAAGTGTGTTTCATAATGATAAATTTATATAATTAAAAATCAAATGTTTCCATAAATTTTGTAGTGAAATTTCCTTTGCGGAAATCTTCATTATCCATTAGTTTAATGTGGAAAGGAATAGTTGTTTTGACGCCTTCAATAACATATTCTTCTAAGGCGCGCTTCATTTTTAAAATAGCCTCTTCACGAGTCTGTGCAACTGTAATCAATTTGGCAATCATTGAATCGTAGTTCGGTGGAATTGTATATCCTGCATATACGTGTGTATCAATTCGCACACCGTTTCCTCCTGGAGAGTGATAAGAAGTTATTTTTCCTGGAGAAGGTCTAAAATCGTTGTATGGATCCTCGGCGTTAATTCTGCACTGAATCGCATGCATGGTTGGGTAATAATTTTTTCCAGAGATTTTTTCGCCATAGGCGATCTTGATTTGTTCTTTGATCAAGTCGTAGTCTATTACTTCTTCTGTAATCGTATGTTCCACTTGAATTCTAGTGTTCATTTCCATGAAGTAGAAATCACGGTTTTTGTCAACAAGAAACTCAACCGTGCCAACGCCTTCGTAATTTACGGCTTTTGCTGCTTTAATAGCTGCTTCCCCCATTTTTTCGCGTAAGTCATCCGTCATGAAAGGGCTTGGCGTTTCTTCAACCAATTTTTGGTGACGTCTCTGTATGGAGCAATCGCGTTCAGACAAATGGCAAACATTTCCATATTGGTCACCTGCAATTTGAATTTCAATATGTCGCGGCTCTTCAATATACTTTTCCATGTATATGCCATCGTTGCCAAAAGCTGCTCTAGCCTCTTGACGCGCAGAATCCCAGGCGGCTTGCATTTCCTCTTCTTTCCAAACAATGCGCATTCCTTTTCCACCGCCACCAGCTGTTGCTTTCAATATAATAGGGTAGCGAACAACCAAGGCTTCTTTTTTTGCTTCTTCCACATCCTTTAGCAAGCCTTTAGAGCCGGGAATGCAAGGAACGCCAGCCGCAAGCATAGTTGCTTTAGCCGTTGCTTTATCTCCCATTCCTGCAATTTGCTCTGGTAATGCACCAATGAATTTTATTACATGGTCTTGGCACACCTTAGAAAATTTTTCGTTTTCTGAAAGGAAACCATAGCCCGGATGAATAGCATCCGCATTTGTGATTTCCGCAGCCGCAATAATATTTGGAATACTCAAATACGACTTGGAGCTAACTGCTGGACCAATGCAAACTGCTTCATCAGCAAAACGAACAGGCAAACTGTCGCGATCGGCAGTGGAATAGACGGCCACAGTTTTTATCCCCATTTCTTTACACGTTCTAATGATACGCAGGGCTATTTCGCCACGATTGGCAATTAAAATTTTCTTAAACATAGTTTTGAAGTTTTATTAAACCTATCCTTGCTTAAGAAGGATCTACTAAGAATAAAGGTTGATCATATTCAACCGGAGAAGAATCGTCGTGTAGAACCTTTACGATTTTACCAGAAACTTCTGCCTCAATTTCATTGAACAATTTCATTGCTTCAATGATGCACAGCACCGAACCTTTTTGAATGGTGTCGCCAACGTTTACAAAATATTCTTTATCTGGACCTGGAGAACGATAGAATGTTCCAATCATAGGAGATTTAATCGTAATTAAATTTACATTTTCTTCTTTCGGCACCTCTATTGTCGCTGGTGCTGCTGGTGCAACTTGTAACGGTGCAGCTGGAGCCGCCTGAACAAGAATTGTTTCTTCTCTTCTTGGTTTTTTAGATTCTGTCTTAATAACAATCTTGAAATCTTTTTGCTCGATTTCTACTTCAGTTACTCCAGAACGAGAAACGAATTTTATTAATTCCTGAATTTCAGTTAATTTCATATTGTAGGGATTTAAAAGTTTGGCTAAAATATACAAAAATAGATTAGGAGTTGTATGCCCATTTCAAATAAACTGCACCCCATGTAAAACCTCCTCCAAAAGCAGAAAGAATGAGGTTATCGCCTTTTTTTAATCGGGGTTCCCAGTCAGCTAAGCATAAAGGTATTGTCCCTGCTGTCGTATTTCCATATTTTTCAATGTTAATCATTACTTTTTCAGCGGGCAAACCCATTCTTTGAGCTGTGGCATCTATGATTCGTAAATTTGCTTGGTGAGGAACTAACCAATCTACATCTTCTGAGGTTAGATTATTTTGTTCCATGATTTTTGCAGAAACATCAGCCATATTTGTAACGGCAAATTTAAAGACTTGCTTCCCCTCTTGTTTTACGTAGTGCAATCTTTGGTCAACAGTTTCGTGCGAAGCAGGCATTGCGCATCCTCCGGCAGGTTGATATAAATATTGACGGCCAGAACCGTCACTGTGTAAAATCGAATCAATAATACCAAGTCCTTCATCGTTTGGTTCTAGCAAGACTGCTCCTCCACCATCACCAAAAATAACACAAGTCGTGCGATCTTCATAATCGATGATTGAACTCATTTTATCGGCGCCAACCACAATAATCTTTTTGTATTTGCCTGTTTCTATAAATTGAGCCGCAGTTGATAAAGCATAAATGAATCCTGAACAAGCGGCATTTATATCAAAACTCCATGCATTGGAAAGCCCAACTTTGTCTGAAATGATATTTGCAGTGCTTGGAAAAACTAAATCTGGAGTAACCGTACCACAAATCAACAAGTCAATTTCGCTCGGATCAATTCCCTTTTTTTCGAGGAGTTTTTGAACGGCAATAGCACCCATGTCCGAGGTTGTGCCGTCTTTCATTATTCGACGTTCTTTAATTCCTGTCCTAGTAAATATCCACTCGTCAGAAGTATCTACAAACTTAGATAAGTCTTCATTTGTAACGACATGCTCCGGAAGATATCCTTGAACAGCAGTAATTGCAGCAATAGTTTTACGTATCATTCAAAAGCAGTTTTTATAATCTCTGGTAAATTAGATTTAGCGACGCCTAAGGTATGTAAAATCATATTATGGATGGCAATATCATTTGAAATTCCGTGACCAATCACAACAACTCCATTAACCCCCAAGATGGGCGTCCCACCATAATTTTCATAGTTGAATCGAGCAAAATAATCGTCTTCTATTTTACGATATTTGGTCAATTTGAAAAACCCTTCGGCTGTTTTAAGAACAACATTTCCTGTAAAACCATCGCAAACAATGACATCTGCTTGGTCAAAGAAAATGTCTCGCCCCTCAATATTACCCACGAAATTGATTTCATCAGAATCTGCGAGCAATTTGTGTGTATGTATCGTAAGTAAGTTTCCTTTTTCTGGTTCTTCACCAATATTCAACAGGCCAACCCGCGGATTGTCAACGCCATAGACGTGCTTCATGTACAAGGAGCCTAGAACGGCAAATTGATATAAAACGTCTGGTTTACAATCAGCATTTGAACCAACATCTAACAGAATAGATTCTCCTCCTGTGAGTTTGGGTAAAATTGAAGTAATACAAGGTCTAATTATTCCTGGGACAGCATGAATTTTATACATCGCACCAACCAACATCGCTCCAGTATTACCCGCAGAGGCAAAACCATCAATTTTTTTTTTGGTTAAATAATCAAAGCCAATGGCAATACTGCTGTTGGGTTTTTGAGGTATGGCTCTGGTTGGATGGTCATTCATCGTAATCACATCAGGTGCGTGAACGATTTCAATACGATCCAAATTTCGCCCTAATTTTTTAATTTCAGCAAGGCACAGTACCTCATCTCCGAAAAACACGAGAGAGTCTTCCGTAGGCATTTTATCTAAAGCCAAAAAAGCCCCGGAAACAGTTGCTTCCGGAGCGAAATCTCCTCCCATGATATCAATTCCTATTTTCATGAGGAATTATTTTTTTAGCGAATTACTCCGCAACTGCAACTTCTTTCTCTGCGATAACTCTTCCTTTGTAATAGAGCTTTTCTTCGTGCCAGAACGCACGGTGGAACAAATGCGCTTGACCTGTAGTTGGACAAGTAGCCAAGTTAGCTGCTGTAGCTTTATAATGGGTTCTTCTCTTATCTCTACGAGTGGTCGAGGTTCTTCGTTTAGGATGTGCCATTTTATATTAATTTAAGTGCAAAGTTAAACATTTAAAATTCTTAGTTGTCTTTGATTGCTTTTTACAATTACTCAATGATGTATTTTTTCATAATTTCTACCATTTCTTCGTTACAAAAGCCCTCATCATGAACGATTCGGTTAGGCAACAAAAGGTGAACAAATTCATAGAAATACTCAGCAAGATCAAGTTGATAGGCTTCAGGCGGCAATACAATTAACTCCTCGTTGTCTGACACTTCGTGCCCAAACTTGAAAACCAATCGAAAATCACCAAAAACTTCAACATCAACAGGGTCGTTGCATCTGAAACATTGAGTATCAATAAATCCATCAACTTCGTAAGTTGTAGTAAGCATGGTCTCATTTTTTCTTAAAACCATGTTGATTTCTATATTTCCTGATTCAACTAAACTGTGTTCGAAACAAGCAAAGAACGCTTTATCCAATGTAAACGAGAAATAATGCTCACCATTAGTTAAACTACTGAAAGGAACTATATATTCTAGTAAACGTTTTTCCACTTTTGAAAAATTGGAGTGCAAAGGTACCATAATTATTAACAAAAACGTTTTTTTGTTGAAAAACTTTTGACAGCGGTATTGTTGAGAGGCTTTTAATGGTCAAATTAGGTAATCGAATGCCGCTCTCTTTTAGCTTGTGTCACTTTTAACGGATCAGAATTAATTTCTTTGTAAAATATGCGGTTGTTGTAAACATCCATGGCCAAATATATAGCATTAAGCATAGATTGAGCACTAGCCTTATCTTGTCCGGCTATGTCAAAGGCTGTGCCGTGGTCTGGAGATGTTCGTACAATAGGCAAACCAGCTGTAAAATTCACGCCTGAGTCAAATGCTAAGGCCTTGAAAGGCGTTAGGCCCTGATCGTGATACATAGCCACAACAGCGTCGAATTGTGTTATAGCTGATGAGCCAAAAAAGCCATCAGATGGATAAGGACCAAATGCTAAAATTCCTTGAGCTTGCAATTCTTGAATAGCAGGTGAAATGATGTCAATTTCTTCTTTACCCATTGTTCCTTTTTCTCCAGCATGCGGATTGAGGCCTAAAACAGCAATTTTTGGTCGAATAATACGAAAATCTTTTTTCAAGGAAGCGTCTACCGCAAGCACTTTGCGAACGATTCGGTCTTTATTTAATTGCTCGATAGCCTCTTTTAATGACAGATGGGCAGAAACGAGGGCAACGCGTAAATTATCAGCAACCATCATCATGAGGGCTTCTTTTTCATTGGCTACTGAAGCCAAATATTCTGTGTGTCCAGGAAATTGAAACCCCGCTTTTTGTATGTTGTCCTTCGATATAGGAGCTGTAACTAATACATCAATTTTGCCTTCTGCCAGATCCTGCGTGGCTTTTTCTAGTGCCATAAATGCACACTGTCCACCAACCGGGGTTTGCTGACCGATTTCAACGGCCATTTCTTCCGCCCAACAGTTTACAACGTTAATTTTTTTTGGGTCTGGTTTTTCACCCTCCTTAATAGATTGATAGGCAAAATCTCCCTCAATATTTTTTTTGTGAGCAGCTAAAACTTTGGTCGATCCGTAAATAATGATGGTGCAATTGGTCAATATTCTATTGTCTTGTAGTGCTTTTATAACGACTTCTGGACCAATTCCGTTGATGTCGCCAAGCGTGATGCCTATTTTTATATGTTGTGTCATGGTGTTTTTGTCTAAGTAAATGCAAAGTTAAGAAAAGATGTGTAGTGCCAATCGATGAACGTTTATCGTTTTGTGAACCGTTTTAAATTGACCTCTGGAAGCAATTCTTCATCATCAAATATATGTGAAGATAGATGACGAACAGCCCAAGGAGCGAGCAAATAACCTTTTGCTCCAAGCCCATTTAATAAGTACATGTTTTCTATTTCTGGGTGCGCTCCGAGTATCGGCCGACGGTCTGGACTTGTTGGACGAATGCCTGCTTCTTGATCAACTACCTCAAAATCAACATTTACTAAAGCGCTGAGTTTTTCACTCAAATCTTCTCGAGCTTCTTTGGTTATTTCCATGCTTGTTTCGTCCCATTCATAGGTTGCCCCAATTCGAAAATGCTCATTCCCCATGGGCAGCACAAAACATTTTCTATTCAAAAGCTCTTGTTCACTGACTTCACACATTTTTACCGTAAGCGTTTGACCTTTGGTGCATTGAACGGGAAGGGATTTAAAAAAGGGGTTTTCAAAATTCTGATAGCCTTGACAGAAGATGACCCCAGAAATTTGCTTGGTCTCCAAATCCTTTTGTGTCTTTGTGTAATCGACACCGCCTTTTTGTATTCTATTTTGCTTTTCAAAATACATGCGTGCGTGATTTAAAAATGTAACAACGTCAATATGGTGCACTTCTTTCACCAAACCCTGCCCCCAAAAGTTTTTGGTATATGAAGGCGCTGTTGTACCTTCGGGAAACAGAGTAATGAAACGAGAAAACTCAGGTAAGTTCGTTTTTTCTCTCCAGAATTCAGCCTCCTGTTCACCAGAAAATAAGCGTCTCATCGTTTTTTTGTGTATAAATGTAGCACCAAACTTTTCCTCCAAGGCTTTGTATTCGTTGAGGGCCAAGTCCCAGCACTCATCTATGCGCCAGGATTTTGTTAGTCGCCTGAAAACCACCGGATTCATTATTCCAGCGGCAACAGCAGAACTGTGATTTATTCCTAGGTCAAGTATGTTATAATCGACGCCGCGTCTTTCAAACTCTAGCGCCAAAAGGGTTCCCGCCACCCCTTGTCCAACAATTAGATAAGCCATTGGGTAATTTTTTACAAAGATAGCGAGTGTGCTTATTAAAAAGCGGCTTGTTTTTTATTTTGCCACCGCCAACGCCACCACACTCACTTTTACCCCAGGAATCGACGCCTGAAGCACACGAATACAAGCTTCTAGAGTTGAGCCAGTCGTAATCACATCATCTACAATGCAGAGGTGCTTGCCCTCCCATTTTTCAGGGTTTTTTACTTCAAAAACGGTTTCCACATTGCTCCAACGCTCAAACTTTCCTTTTTTAGTTTGTGTTTCGGTAAACACGTTGCGAATCAAAATTTTGTTATGAAATGGAATGAGGATTTCTTCGGTAATACCTTGAGCAATCAAACTTCCTTGGTTGTAGCCGCGAATGAATTCTTTTTTCGGATGCAAAGGAACGGAGATGAACACATCGGGTAGATTTATGTTTTTTTTGAGCAAGAGTTTTTGAGCGATTCGTCGCCCCATCTCATTAGCTAAAAGTCTGTTATTTTTGTATTTTATGGCATGCACAATGTTTTGGCTATTGCTGCCTTTTTCGAAATAGAGCAGCGCATAGGTAAACTCCAAGGGCACACGTCCGAAAAACATTTGGTCCAAGTTGCTGGTTTGCTCAAAATTTTCAAAATAAGTGTAGTTGAAATTCGCTTCGCAAATTGGACAGACTTGGGTGTAACCTTCAGGCAGGGGCAGGTCACACGCCACACAATTCATAGGGAACAAATAATGTGCGATTGAATCGAATCCAGTTTTGAAAAATGAAAGTACGCCCATTGATCATTTCTTCTTTGAAACGAAGGTATTTCTTTTTTGACATTTTACAACATAATTGTGCTCACGTCAATGAGAAATTGTGCAATTTAGTAAACAAGAAAAAACAATGTTTTCTGTAAACAAAAAGATGTTCAAAACATCTTCCGATTTTATAAAACCACCGCAAAATTTTCTGTTAATTTTAATGCTCCCAAGAGAGGGTAAAATTTAGAATTGAAATAAACAAAAGTGATTCAAAATGCGTTAAGCACTAAGTTTATTCTAGTTTAGGGTGCGCAATTGTCTTTACAACTAATTATTTAAAATGTTGATTGTCATATTGTTAACCTTTAATTTAATATACAAGGTTTCAGACAATAATATTTACAAACAACACAATAAAACCGATGTGGATATTTTTATTTCGGTGTTCATAATCCCCCTAACGCTTTGAGGCGCTTACTGTTTGGATTTGGATCACGGAAATGTTAACAGAATGTGAATTTCTTTTTCTTGATTGACGTTCTTTTTTTTTCAATTTTTGTGCTCACGATTTTGATTGATCAAGTTTCATTGAACATTCGATTCCTGACAAATTATTAGAATTAATCTCGAGCTCTTTGTTCGACAAACTATACTGTTATGACTACGCAAGATGAACCAATTTTAAGAGAAAACAAAGACAGATTTGTTTTATTTCCAATCCAGCACGACGATATTTGGTCGTTTTACAAAAAAGCGGAAGCCAGTTTTTGGACTGCAGAGGAAATCGACCTTTCACCAGATTTGATTGATTGGGAAAATAAGTTGAATGATGATGAGAAGCATTTTATCAAACATGTTTTGGCATTTTTCGCTGCTTCCGACGGGATTGTAAACGAAAATCTAGCAGAAAACTTTTTAGCAGAAGTTCAATATACAGAGGCTAAGTTTTTCTATGGATTCCAAATAGCGATTGAAAACATTCACTCCGAAACCTATTCTTTGTTGATTGATACTTACATCAGAGATACGGCTGAAAAAAACTATTTGTTCAATGCCTTAGATAGTATCGACTGTGTAAAGAGAAAAGCTGACTGGGCCTTACGATGGATTGATAAAGGATCTTTTGCAGAAAGATTGATTGCTTTCGCGGCCGTTGAAGGAATTTTCTTTTCGGGTTCTTTCTGTTCAATTTTCTGGTTGAAAAAGCGAGGATTAATGCCAGGATTATCTTTTAGCAATGAATTGATTTCTCGCGACGAAGGCTTGCATTGCGATTTCGCTTGCTTGCTTTACAACAACCACGTTGTAAACAAACTTCCACAGCAAACAGTGATTGATATTATTTTAGACGCTGTTGAAATTGAAAAGGAATTCATTCTTGATGCACTTCCTGTAAAACTCATTGGGATGAACAGTGATTTGATGTCGCAATACATCGAATTTGTTGCCGATCGCTTGCTGGCAGAGTTGAATTGTCCGAAGCAGTACAACGTAACGAACCCTTTTGACTTTATGGATATGATTTCTATCCAAGGAAAAACGAACTTTTTTGAAAAACGTGTGGCTGAGTACCAAAAAGCGGGCGTAATGGCTGGTAAAGACAACCTTACGTTTTCGATGGACGACGATTTTTAAATTATCAATACTATTCTAACCTATACCACAAATTTTTAAAGAACTTATTATCTATTGGGCTTATGTATGTTGTAAAACGAGATGGAAAAAAAGAGGCTGTGAAATTCGATAAAATCACAGCGCGGATTGTTAAAATGTGTTACGGACTCGATTCTTTGGTGTCACCAGAGATGATCGCCATGAAGGTGATTGAAGGTTTGTATGATGGCGTTTTGACAACTGATTTGGATAATTTGGCTGCCGAGGTTGCTGCGTCAAAAACGCTAGATCACCCTGATTATGCCTTGTTGGCGTCACGTATAGCTGTTTCTAACATGCACAAGAACACCAAAAAGGTTTTCTCAGATGTGGTAGAAGATTTGTATAATTACATCGACTCAAAAACAGGTAAAAAAGCATCTTTGATTGCAGACGATGTGTATGCTGTTGTTCAAAAACACAAAGACACTCTTGACTCAAACGTGATTTATGATCGCGATTTTAAATACGATTATTTTGGATTTAAAACGCTTGAGCGCTCGTATTTATTGAGAATCAATGGATTAGTTGCTGAACGCCCACAGCATATGCTGATGCGTGTTTCTTTAGGCATTCACAAAGAAGATATTGATGCTGTTATAAAAACGTACAACTTGTTGTCTGAAGGCTGGTTTACACATGCTACTCCAACATTATTTAATTCAGGAACGCCGAAGCCGCAAATGTCTTCTTGTTTCTTGTTGACCATGAAAGACGACAGTATCGACGGCATTTATGAAACATTGAAGTCTTGCGCTAAAATATCTCAGTCTGCAGGTGGAATAGGACTTTCTATTCATGATATTCGCGCAACAGGATCTTACATAAAGGGTACCAACGGAACCTCAAACGGGATTGTTCCTATGTTGCGTGTTTTTAACGACACAGCACGTTATGTTGACCAAGGTGGAGGAAAACGCAAAGGCTCTTTTGCCATTTATGTTGAACCATGGCATGCCGACGTTATGGACTTCTTGGATTTGAAAAAGAACCACGGAAAAGAAGAGCAACGCGCAAGAGATCTGTTCTATGCACTTTGGATTCCAGATTTGTTTATGAAGCGCGTAAAAGAAAATGGTGAGTGGACCTTAATGTGTCCGAACGAATGCCCAGGTCTTTCTGATGTTTATGGTCCTGAATTTGAGGCGCTTTATACAAAATATGAAACAGAAGGTAAAGGACGCAAAACGATCAAAGCACAAGACTTGTGGTTCAAGGTCTTGGAGTCTCAAATAGAAACGGGCACTCCTTATATGTTGTATAAGGACGCGGCAAACCAAAAATCCAATCAAAAGAATTTGGGTACAATTAAGTCTTCAAACTTGTGTACAGAGATTATTGAATATACGGCTCCAGATGAAATCGCTGTGTGTAATTTAGCTTCCTTAGCCTTACCCAAATATGTTGAGGATGGACAGTTTAATCACGATAAATTGTTTGAAGTAACATATCAAGCGACCGTCAACTTGAATAGAATTATTGACAACAACTTTTATCCTGTTGAGGAAGCGCGCAATTCAAACATGCGTCATCGCCCGATTGGACTAGGGGTTCAAGGTTTGGCCGACGCTTATATCTTGATGCGTTATCCTTTCGATTCTCCAGAGGCAAAACAATTGAATATAGAGATTTTTGAAACCATGTACTACGCAGCTATGACAGCCTCGAAGGATTTGGCGAAAGTAGATGGACCATACCAAACATGGGCGGGCTCACCAATTTCTCAAGGCATTTTCCAATTCGACATGTGGAATGTGAAGCCAACAGCGCGCTGGGAATGGGATTTATTGAGAGATGAGGTGATGGAGTACGGCGTTCGTAACTCTTTGTTGCTTGCTCCGATGCCAACAGCATCTACAGCCCAGATTTTGGGCAACAATGAGTGTTTTGAACCTTACACATCGAACGTTTACACGCGACGCGTTTTATCAGGTGAATATATCATCGTGAACAAACACCTGTTGAAGGACTTGGTAAAAGCGGGATTATGGAACATGGATATGCGTCAAAAATTGATGGTGTCTAATGGGTCAATCCAAGATATCACTGAAATTCCACAAGAGTTAAAAGAGCTATATAAAACGGCTTGGGAAATTTCTCAAAAAATACTTGTTGATCAAGCAGCAGATCGCGGGGCATATATTTGTCAATCACAGTCTTTGAATATTTTCATGGAAAATGCAAACTTCGGAAAACTAACTTCGATGCACTTTTATGGTTGGGAAAAAGGTCTGAAAACAGGAATGTATTATCTAAGAACCAAAGCTGCTACAGATGCGATTAAGTTTACTGTAGATAAAGCAACTGTAGTGGAAAGCATTAAGAACACTGAAGAGGAAAACTTGGCGGCAATTTCTTGTTCTCTAGACGACCCAGAGGGTTGTGAAATGTGTAGTGGTTGATTTTTAATATATATCTGTAAACATTTGATGTTTAAATATATATGAAAAAGACTTTATTATCATTAGGTGTAGCAGCAATAATTTTTGCTTCTTGCGGTGGGCCAGACACGGCGGCTTACAATGAAGCGGCGGATTCGATTTGTAAGTGCATGTAAGACAAAACTGCGGAACAAGCAGCAGAGTAATCAGAGTTTAGTATTGACATGACAGATTTGAACTTTACGCTTTGAGCATTGGACGTAGCTGGAAAAGTTGACCTATTCACAGACGAAATGGGAACTGCAATTCAAGAGAAATGTTCACAATGGAAAAGGCTCACCAAGAATATCAAAAAGTAAAATAATTGCGTAAACAATTATTAAGAAAAGCAATCAGAAATGGAGGCTTTTTTTGTTTTACATAGTCTTAAATAACGATGAGTTTTGGCTCCTAAATTTTACGAGCACGGATTAGAAAGTCGCTACTGAAAACAGAAAGAATACGTTTCTGAAAAACCCGGTCAAGTTTTTGAGCCAACCAAACAGAAAACTTGGGTAGGATTAAATTCACAGGGAAAACAGTGTGATTGAGTAAATCGACACGTTCTACTGCAAACCCTCTTTTTTCAAACATTTCAGCAGCTTCATGTAAGGTGTGCTTTGATATATTGAGTGAGGAAGACAGGACGTAATGTTTCCTAAAAAATAGCCTAACAATTGGCTTCCAGAGGCTTCGAAAAAATCCATCTAAGCAGTATTTGTTGGTAAACGAAACGACGCATAGCCCATTTTGATTGATGTTTTTAGAAAAATAATCCAAATGCGCCTCCATTTCTTCTTTTTGTAAATAAGTGCTTACACCAAGCATAAATGCATTTTCAATAGGAACTGCCGGGAATTTTTTTTCTGCTACCGAGCCATGAAACATTTGTTCAATAGGTATTTTGCTTCGTTTTAGCATCTCTTCAGCAATATCATTCCCAAAGTATTTAACGGCATCAAATCGTTCTATTAAGGCATCATAAAGCACTCCTGTACCGGCGCCTACATCAAGTATATTTTTGTCGTTTAAATCCAAGTCTGCCAAAGATTTGACGAGTCGCTCATTAAAAAAATAATAGTGGAAGGGATTTTTTTTAGAGTAACGACCAACATAATTACCCGAAAGTGAATTAAAAAAATCTCTTACAGAATTTGAGTTGTTTGACATAATTTGCGATGGTTGGCAAATGTACAAATATCATTCATAGCTATTCTTACTATCTTTGCAGACCAAACATGAACTTTAGCACTTTGCAATCTATGACCGTATCAAATCAATCTTTTCTTGTAACTGGAGCAGCAGGCTTCATTGGTTCGCATATTGTCGAATATTTGTTAAACAATGGAGCAAAGTTCGTTAGGGTTTTAGATAATCTCTCTAATGGCAAAATGGCGAATGTAGAAATTTTTCAAAACTATCCGAATTATGAATTCATGGAAGGTGACATCACTGATTATGACACTTGTATGAAGGCCTGTGTTGGGATAGACAAAGTTTGTCATCAAGCAGCTGTTGGTTCTGTGCCACGGTCTATTCAAACACCATTGAACACAAACGATTCTAATGTAAACGGTTTTCTGAACATGATTTTTGCCGCCAAAGAAGCTGGGATTAAACGATTTGTGTATGCCTCTTCATCTTCCGTTTATGGAGATGAAGCGTCTTTACCTAAGGTCGAAGATAAAGTTGGGAAACCTCTTTCGCCTTATGCTGTATCGAAAAAAACCAACGAATTGTACGGCAATGTTTTTAACGAATTGTATGGCATGGAGGTTGTCGGGTTGCGATATTTTAATGTCTTCGGTCCACGTCAAGACCCTTATGGTCAATATGCTGCTGTTATTCCCCTTTTCGTGAAAGCTGTATTGAACAGAGAAGTTGTAAACGTGGATGGTGATGGTGAACAAACTCGTGATTTTACTTTTGTGGCAAACGCTGTTCAAGCCAATATTCGCGCTTTAACAACAGATAATAAAGCTGCTTTTGGAGAAGTTTACAATGTCGCGTATGGCGAAAACTACTCGGTTAATTACATGTACAATGCCATTTGTGAGCACCTAAATATCGAGCATCATCCAACTTATCGTGCTGCAAGACAAGGAGATATTCGCAATTCATTGGCTGATATTTCTAAAGCGAAAAACTTATTGGGTTATAACCCAGAATTTAGTTTTTCACAGGGACTTCCTATGACGATTGATTTTTTTAAAGCTTTGTTTTCGTAAAAGAGTTTAATCTAAACAACGTTTATAAAGTTGTATCGTGTTTTCCAAGCCCCAATAAAGGGCATCTGAAATCAAGGCGTGGCCAATAGAAACCTCCAATAAATTTGGAATGTGTTTTTTGAAATAATTCAAATTCTCCGTGCTTAAATCATGACCTGCATTGACGCCCAATCCCAAGGATTTTGCAAGTTCTGCAGCGAGAACATAACCTGCAATGGCTTGATCTCGATTTTCTGAATAGCGCGCGGCATAGGGCCCTGTATACAATTCTATTCTCTCTACCCCTGTTTCAGCTGCATATTTTATATTTTCTAAATTGGTGTCTACAAAAATGGAGGTTCTCACCCCCATGGTTTTGATTTGTGATATTAGCGCCTTGAGTTCGTTTAAATTCTTTTTGGTGTCCCAGCCAGCATCCGAGGTCAGCACATGCGGAGGATCAGGAACCAAAGTTGCTTGGGTCGGCCGAACTTCCTCTAGTATCTTCAAATACCGCGCGTCTGGATAACCCTCAATGTTGTATTCTGTCGTAACCACTTTCGCCAAATCGTAAACATCTTTTGTTGTGATGTGCCGCTCATCAGGCCTTGGATGAATAGTGATTCCCTCTGCGCCAAAACGTTCGCAATCCAACGCAATTTGCACTAAATTTGGAACATTTCCACCGCGTGCATTGCGCAACGTTGCAATTTTATTGATATTTATGCTCAGTTTTGTCATTTCGGAATTATTTTTGTGTTAGCAAAGGTATAATTAATACAAACAAATCATGAAAGCATCAGACCTCATTTCAGAATACATACCCCCTCTTAAACATACAGATACTGGCGAAATGGCATTGCGGTGGATGGATGAATTTCGTGTTTCCCATTTGCCTGTCCTCAAACAAAACAATTTCGTTGGCATCGTATCAGAAACAGACCTTCTGGACAAAACGGATACTTCAAAAACGTTGGATGAACTTTTTGATGTTCTTCCAAGGCCTTATGTTTTAGAGCACAACCACCTCTATGACATGATGAAGTTGTTTTCTGAAACGAAATGCACTGTTATTCCTATTCTTAACGAAAAGGAAATTTATCTTGGAAGCGCCTCGTTGATTGATGTTATGTCTTACATGGCTACAATGGCGGGAATTACCGATAGCGGATCTGTTTTGGTTATTGAAGTTAGCGAACGCGACTATTCTTTGGCTCATATTGCACAATGTGTAGAGACCAACAATGCCCGTTTGTTGAGTGCCTTTATTACCTCACATCCCAACAGCTCGAAGATTGAAGTTACACTCAAAATCAATCAAAATGATTTAGCGCGTATCATCCAAACTTTTGAACGTTTTGAATACACCGTTGTCGGCACTTTCCACAAAGACTCGTACTACGACGATGTGCAGCAGAGATATGATGAATTGATGAAATTTTTAAATATTTAATCATGCGTGTAGCTTTAGTTTTTTCTACAATTAAGCCGGATTACTTTCCACATTTTGATATTCTTTTGGATGCATTGGAGGAGGCCAACTGGCCAGTAGTTTTAGAGGAACAATTCAAATCGGGTTTATCAACTCATTACCCGAAACTTTCTTCTTGTGCCACTTTTTACAATGCGGAAACATTTCGAAAGGCAGCAGATATTGTACTTAGCATGGGAGGAGACGGAACTTTTTTGAAAACGATACTTTATGTAAGAGACAGTCAAATTCCAGTGCTAGGGGTAAATATGGGGCGACTAGGATTTCTTGCCAACGTAAACAAAGAACGTATCCAAGAGGCTTTTGAGAAATTAGCGCAAAATGAATTTAAACTTAAAACACGGTCTGTATTGAAGATTGATTCAGAGCATCGTCTTTTTGGCGATGAAAACTTTGCGCTTAATGAATTCACAATTCATAAAACGGACAATGCCTCGATGATTTCGGTTGAGGTTTCTGTAGGCGGTGAATTTTTGAATAACTATTGGGCTGATGGACTAATAATTTCCACGCCAACAGGCTCTACGGCATATTCTTTGAGTTGTGGTGGACCAATTATAACACCAGATAGTCCTGTTTTGGTAATTACACCAATTGCCCCACACAACCTCAATGTGCGACCAATTATAATCAAGGACGACTTGGAGATTAAAGTGCGTGTAAACGATCGAAATGACTCTCATTTGCTCACACTCGACTCGCGTTCGGAAGTAATCAATGAATCTTATGAATTGATTATTTCTAAAGCGCCATTCAACATACAAACCATTCAATTCGACAGCTTTTCATTCTTCGATACCATTCGCGATAAATTGCTTTGGGGTTTAGATAAACGCAACTAATTTTCGGGTTTATTGTTTGATTTCAATGCTTTCACATCAAATTATGTCGTTATGAACACAAATCTAAAGGGAAAACAGGTGGTTTTCACTGGTGCCACATCAGGCTTAGGAAAAGCTGCCTTGAATTATCTGATTCAACAAGAAGCACAAATTTATGTATTGTACAGGAATGAAAAACTCATCGCGCCTTTTCTAAATAATGAGAACGTAAGTCCTATTTCTTGCGATTTGAGTTCTATTCAATCGATTCATTTGGCCATTCAAGAAATCAAAAATCAAACCGATACCGTAGACATTTTGGTCAATAATGCTGGCTTGTGGGAGTTTGGAGGATATAAAGAAACAGTGGATGGCTTAGAGCGAACGTTTCAGGTGAACTTGTTTGCACCATTTCTCCTCGTTCACGCCTTATTACCCATGTTGAAAATGGCCAGTGCACCTAAAGTAATTATAACTGCTTCTGCTTTACATCAGGGCAATATGAACTTTGAGAATTTGCAATATAGCGACAATTTTAACGGATTTAAGGCTTACCGTCAATCTAAATTGGGCGTTGTGTTGCTTACAAGATTTTGGGCAAAGCAATTCAACAACGATATTTGCTTTGTTAGTCAACATCCAGGTGTGGTGAACACAGGTTTGGGTCGCGACGCCAAATGGTTGGCAAGAGGCTTCTTCAAATTTTTCGGAATATCCCCTGAAAAGGGAGCAAAAACGCTGATTCATTTAATATCAACACCTGCGCAAAATTTAGTGAATGGGTCCTATTATGCCCATGCTAAACCAAGTAAAACATCAACCAAGGAAAGCTACAATTTAGAGAGCGCAGAACAACTGAACTCAGTATTGTTGGAATTGGCTAGAAAGAAAAATTTTTTGTAAATACTGAACATTATCCAACTCAAATCGTTTAAGGAAATACACAAAAAATTAAACAAAATGGCCAGCGTAAAAAACGAAAGTTATAGTGAAATTGAAGAAATAAGAGTATTCAACGGAAAAATTTCTCTTCCAGAGCACGACGAAATTGGCGATATGCACATTGCTACGTCGGTAGATACACCCATGCGAGACGGAGCCTTTGACATGGACGATAACACTAAGGTTGAACTTATTCAGGATAAATTTCGCGATATAATGGAAATTCTTGGGCTAGACCTGAGCGATGATTCATTAAAGGGCACGCCTTATCGCGTTGCTAAAATGTATGTTAAAGAAATTTTTAGCGGATTAAATCCTGCGAACAAACCAGATGTCAAGTTGTTCGAAAACAAGTATCAATACAACGAGATGCTGGTTGAAAAGAACATCACTTTTTATAGCAATTGTGAACACCATTTTGTACCTATTATTGGCACAGCACACGTTGCTTACATTTCAAATGGTAAAGTGATTGGTTTGTCTAAGCTCAACAGAATAGTTCAGTATTTTGCCAAAAGACCACAAGTGCAGGAGCGTTTGACCATGCAAATTGCCAGCGAGTTGAAAAACATCCTACATACCGAAGACATCGCTGTACTTATAGACGCCAAGCACTTGTGTGTTTCTTCTAGAGGTATTGAAGACGTAAATAGCAGCACGGTTACGGCCGAATATTCAGGAGCGTTTAAAAATAGCGATAAAAGAAACGAGTTTTTAAAATATGTTCAAATCTAATTTTATCGTTGCCTTGTTTCGTGTACTTTTGCGACTATGAGTCAGGAAAAAATTACTCTAGTAATTGGAGCTAGCGAAAATCCAGAACGGTATTCAAATATTGCCATTAATATGCTGCGCGATTATCAGTATTCTGTTATTGCGGTTGGAAACAAAATAGGCAGGGTTTTGGACGTTAATATCCTAAAGGAAATGCCAAAAGCGAACATACACACAGTTACGCTTTACGTTTCTCCGAAAAACCAAGTAGATTTTATAGAACCTATTAAGAGCCTAAAACCTCAGCGTGTTATTTTTAATCCTGGTACTGAAAACCCAGAATTCGCAAAAAAACTCCAATCTCTTGGAATTGAACCCATAGAGGCGTGTACTTTGGTGATGCTCCGAACGGGACAGTATTAAGGATAAAAGGCATCTGGGATGTGTTCAATAGTAGTGCGATAAGAATTGTGCACAATACTCACAATATCGAATCGCGCGTTGACATCCAAGTCTTTGCTTACTATGTAGTGATGAGCCGCTTTAATCAATTGGCGCTGCTTGGCTTTGGTCACAGCCATAAAGGGTTCTCCTATTTCCGCAGTTTGCCGTGTTTTTACTTCAACAAACACCAAGTCTTTTCTATCGATCATTATTAAATCGACTTCAGCCTTGTTGAAGCTGTAATTTCGTTCTTTAAGCTTGAGGCCCTTTTTGAGCAATTCATTCAACGCAAGATCCTCACCGGTCTTACCGAGTTCGTTGTGTTCTGCCATGATGTAGTAGTTTAGGTTGCACAAATATAACAAGTAGCACAACATAGACCCAATTTAAGCGTTATTTTTGCCGCTCTATGAAAGAAGGTCTCCGCATATCTATCTTGATGATGTTTTTGATGTCCATGGCATTTCCGATCATGTCACAGTACAAATACAAGCGTCCAAAACCGAAAAACTCATATGGTCAGGGCACGCTCGATTTTGCCTGGGGCTACAACCAGAGTGGTTATTCGAAAAGCAATATTCGCTTTGTTGGTAATAATTACGATTTCAGACTCAAGGGCGTTCGCGCGCGCGACGAGCAAACGCCGTTTTCTGGTGAATATTTTAATCCGATGAAATTTACAGAGCCTCAATACAACGTGCGATTAGGCTACAACTTTAAGAACTTTTGGAATATTTCTTTTGGTTTGGACCACATGAAATATGTGATAGAAAATGAGCAAACAGTCGGTATTACAGGCTTCGTTAATCCAGGTGTTGATCCTTTGTGGAGCGGCATTTTTGGCAATGGACAAGAAAGGCAATTGAGCGAGTCGCATTTTCAATACCAAAACATCGGGGGTTTGAATTATGTCCGTTTGCAGCTTTCTAGGAATGTTGCACCGTTTGAGTTTGCCCGAGATCGTCAATTTTCCATCAATTGGTTGTATGGCGTTTCTGCGGGAGCGATTATTTCGTTTACTGATTACACGTTCGAAGGATATAGATCAGAGCGCGTGAATAGTTTAAGCGGCTACGGTTTGTCAATTCATACGGGCTTACGTTTCGTGTTTTTTAAACATTTTTTTCTACAAACTAATTTGGCCGGAGGCTTGATGCATCAAGTAAAAGCAAAAACTAGAACCGCCGCAGGAAATTATGCGAGTCATGTATTTACTTACGGAGCTGTTGAAGGGCTTTTCGGATTTTTGTTTTACATCCGACCAACGAATGATTGTAACAGTTGCCCGAAATGGTAGGGAATTCTTTTACACCCCTTTTTTCAATATCCCTGTAGTAGAATAATTTGGCACCAAATCAATGGTTATCACTGCGCCACCGTTTGCCTTTATCTGGGCTGAACCTACAATATATTTCTTGGAATTTGGGTCGTTTTCATCGGCGTCATAGTCGCTTCCTTTCACCAAAACATCTGGTTTGATTTCTTGAATAAGCGTCAAGGGCGTGTCTTCTGAAAAAATGACAACAACATCAACAAATGATAGAGCGGCAATTAAAAAGGCACGGGCGCTTTCAGTGTTGATTGGTCTGTTGTGCGCTTTGTTTTGAGCCCTTACGGAAGCATCATCGTTCACTGCGACCACTAAAAAATCGCCCAATTCTGCAGCTTGCGCCAAATAGGTCACATGACCCAAGTGCAAAATATCGAAACAACCATTGGTGAAAACCACTTTTTTATGAGCATCGCTTAGATTTTCACGTAAGGCTAAAAAAGCATCTAACTCAAAGATTTTATTTTCTATTTCGCGCAATTTCTGACTCATCGATAACGGGGAATTTTCTGGAAATATAAATCAAAGAAATCAATCCAAGTACAATTAAGAAAAATGTTTGTGTCAGCCAAATCACAGTAGCTAATGCCAAGGCAGTATTGTGTGCTCCGTTAAATTCTGGGAAAGCGTAAAATGTGATAACGGTGCCAACAAATAAAGGATACACACCAACGCCACCATTGGTTAACATTACGCCTATTGTGCCTGCAATAAAGGCCATTAAAACGCCTTGTAGAGGCACGTGCTTTGTTTCTTCTAGCGCAAAAAAGCATATCCCAAAGTAAACAATATACAGCGCCCAAATCCCAAAAGAATAAAACACAAATGCGCCTGGATTTTTCGACTTAAAGATAGAAAACAGACCAGATTTGACGTTGCCAATAAAGTTCCAGATTTTTGTCCGTAAACCTTTATTTTTTCTTAGGAAAATCCAAGCAATTAAAAGAAAAACAAGAAATCCGGCAATGATATAAATGAGGGCCGACGAACGCTCTGATTTTTCTCCTGAAAACAGCTTGTTGTATAGTAAAATGAAGTCCTCTACGCTCAACGAAACTGTGATTAAACCAACCAATGCCAATAAAATCAAATCGATGGCACGTTCGGCAATAATGGTACCAAAAGAATTGCTGAAGGGGACGTTGCTCGATTTCATTAATGAGCCAGCTCTCGAGGCCTCTCCTGCCCGGGGAAGCACCAAATTCACAACGTATCCCACCATAGTAGCATGGTAACGATTGGCAAAACTGGTCTGATAGCCCATGGGCTCAAGTAAATATTTCCAACGATGAGCTCGAGCTAGATGGCTAAAAAGCCCTACAACTAAAGAAAGGGCAATCCATCCATAATTCATCTCCAATATTTTATTAAAAAACGCCTCTTTGTTTTGCTTTTGAATCAAATCAATCATGTACCATATTAGGTAAAGACCAACAACCGCTGGAATCAGGATTTTTAGAACTTTTATGAGCGTCTTCTTCAAGCGAATTGTTTTACTGAAATGATCAGTCTATCAAATTTGTCTGTTCATTAGGAAAAACTAAGGCAGGTTTAAAGATTTTTCCTTCTTCAAAATCAATAAATCCATAACCAATGATAATCACGACGTCGTTTACTTGGCATCTTCTTGCTGCAGGACCGTTCAAACAAATAGTGCCTGAATTTCTAGAGCCTTTGATTACATAGGTTTCTAGTCGCTCGCCATTGTTGCAATTCACCACCTGAACGCGCTCACCCTCAATTAGGTTTGCAGCGTCCATCAACGCCTCATCAATAGTGATACTGCCGATATAGTTCAGGTCAGCTTGCGTTACACGAACGCGGTGAATTTTTGATTTACAGATTTGAATCAACATAATTTACTTTTCAAGCGGCAAAGTTAGGGAATTAACTCCATATTGTCTATCAGACGCACGTCATCACAAAAGGCAGCGATAAAACAGCGGGCACCGGGCACCCATGTTTTACTCAGTGGTTGTAAGTTTTTCGGGTCACAAATCTCGAGGTATTCTGTTACCAAGGCACCACTTCGTAGGTTATCTAAGCATAGTTTTTTCACTTCATTAGGCAAATGAGTTTGTGATAACTTGCGCGCTAAAATTAAAGTTTGATAAATCAATAAGGCCTCGACTTTTTTTGGAGTACTTAAACGCGTATTCCTGCTGCTCATTGCCAGTCCAGATGCTTCACGAACTGTTTCACAAGTCACAATTTCAAGCGGTAACTGCAACACATCAACCATCCGCCTAATTACGGCTAGTTGTTGAAAATCTTTTTCTCCAAAATACGCCTTATGGGGCTTGATAATCTCAAAAAATTGGTAAACAACATTTACAACGCCTTCAAAATGACCTGCTCTAAATTTTCCCTCCATGACTTCATTGACATCTGTTAAATCAATGCAAATCAAATTGGTTTGATGGGGGTATTTGGGATACATCGTGGTAACCTCAGGAACAAAAACTGCATCACAGTTTTTGGCAAATAAAACACGCATGTCACTCTCTAAACTTTTTGGATATTTATCCAAATCATCGTGGCTGTTGAACTGCGTTGGATTCACAAAAATGCTCACAATAACACAATCGCACTCATTTTTAGCGCGTTCGACCAAAGAGGCGTGACCTTCATGTAAGGCTCCCATTGTGGGCACAAACCCAATTTTATCTCCGCTCAAGCGTTTGTTTTCCAGCCACTTGACTAGAGTGTCGGTTGTTTTGAAAGATTGCAAAGAATAGCGGTTTAAATATTTCAGGAGACAAAACTATTCTGAATTTGTCGATATTCCGATATTTTTTATATAATTTTGCATGTTTTAAACTAGAAAAGGGGGAAAAGGGAGAATTATGGAGAAAAAACGAGTATTGTTTATCTCTCAGGAGATAAATCCGTTTTTGGCCAAGACGGAATTGGCTAATTTTATTAGAAAAGTTTCTCAAGGGATTCACGATTCAGGCAAAGAGATTAGGGTGTTCATGCCCAAGTTTGGAGCCATAAATGAACGAAGACATCAACTTCATGAAGTAATTCGATTGTCTGGTATGAATCTGATCATTGATGATCAAGACCACCCTCTAATTATAAAAGTTGCATCTGTTCCTTCGACAAGAATACAGGTTTACTTTATCGACAATGAAGAATATTTCAAAAGAAAGTCTATTGACTGTGAAGAAGATGGAGCTGCGTGCCCTGATAATGACGAGCGCTCTATGTTTTTCTGTCGCGGTGTAATGGAAACAGTAAAAAAGCTTGGATGGCGCCCAGATGCAATCGTTTGCAGCGGATGGATGTCTACTTTTATGCCACTATACATCAAAGATGTGTATGCTAATGAACCTCACTTCAACGAAGCAAAATTGATTTACTCGGTTTTTGAGGATGTACAAAACTTTAAGTTTTCAGATCGCTTTATCGATAAACTGAGATTTGATGGGTTTAGTCAAAGCACAATTGATGCTTTGAGTGATGGAGACCTTGATTCTGTTAGAAAATTAGCCATGAATTTGTCTGATGGACTAATTTTTTGTTCAAATGATTCAGAAAAAAATATGAAAACGCTTTGTGATACGTTATCCTGTCAACAAATCGAATTCAACAGTGAAGAAATGCCAATGAAAATCTTATCAGATTTCGTTGACAAAATTGTTGAAGAAGAGGTTTTACTATAATAATACAGAACTGAATGACAAAGACATCGCGAATCGGTGCGTTTATCTTCATATGCGTCCTTTTGATTTCATATGGCTGCAAAAAGAAAGATTCTTTATTGGGCAAGGAAATCTACGATCCAGAAATGTTGCTTGATGCAAATGGTGTAGACACGTTTTCTTTATTTGCTCACAGTGAATTGCTCGATTCTACAATTACAAGAAATGCTCGATTTGCTCTGCTAGGAAGTTACAACGACCCTGTTTTTGGAAGAGTTTCTGCGGGTTTTTACACTCAATTAAGATTATCGGCAAACAATCCAGATTTTGGAGATATTGGGGCAATCACTGTAGATTCAGTGGTTTTGGCACTTGAGTACCGCGATCAATATGGTTTAGGAAATGTGCCTCAAGACTTTGCTGTTTATAGAATAACAGAAGATTTGAGCAAAGACTCTTTGTATAAGAGCAATTCAAGCAGCACAACCAGTGTTCAAAGTTTGATAGCACCTGGGTTTGAATCAATCACTCCAAACTTGTCTGAACTTTATATTCAGGGTTCTGACACGCTTTTACCTCAGTTACGTTTGCGCTTAAACAACTCTCTTGGCGACGAACTAATCAATAATTCAATATCTGGCAATATGGCGAACAACGAAGCCTTTTTGTCTTATTTTAAAGGGTTGCACGTGGTAACGGAGAATGCGAACATGTCGGTTGGCATGGGTGCGGCATATTCTCTCGATTTAATCGATTCAGATTCAAAGTTCACAATTTATTATTCACAGGAAGGCGTTGCGAAAACATTCGATTTGGCAATCAACAACAATTCTGTTTATTACAACCGTGTTTTGTATGATTTTGCTGGAACACCATTGAGTAATTTACTCTCCGACAGCACATTAGGCGCTCAGGAGTTTTATGCTCAATCTGGAAATGTGAAAGGTGTCATACGTTTTCCTGGTGTAATGAATTTGAACAATAAAACGGTCGTTCACCGAGCAACGTTGTATTTACCTTACAGCTACTTTAATGGCGACGACCGGTATCCAAGTCCGAGCATTTCGGTGTTTAATAATCGAGCAGAAGGGGACGCTATTTGGGGATTGAGCTTAAACAATGGTGTTTTAATTCCTACGAGCCACCCTTTTGTTCCTCAATTTAAGAGATACACGGTTGATATAACTTCATTTGTACAAGGCTTAATAAAGCAAAACCCAATTTTTTCTAATCCTGAATTGTGGATTGTTGGTTCGCGAACCAATGACAACGTGGAGCGAATAATTTTCAACGGTGTTGAGAGTGACAATAAGTACCAACCCAAATTGATTATCACCTATACAGAATTTTAAGATGTGTGGAATTGTAGCATATTTAGGAACAAAAGACGCTTATCCTATATTGATTAAAGGCTTAAGAAGGCTTGAATACCGCGGTTATGACAGCGCAGGAGTTGCTTTAATGGACGTAAACGGAATCCGATGTTATAAAAAACAAGGAAATGTTGCGGCATTAGAGGATTTTGTTGTAAACAAGGATGTTTCAGGAACTATAGGTATAGGTCATACGCGATGGGCAACTCACGGAGAACCAAATGATGTAAATGCGCACCCTCACAGTGGCTCAGAGCACAACGATTTGGTTCTTGTACATAATGGAATCATAGAAAATTACGACGTGCTGCGTGACGGGTTGAAACAACGGGGTCATGTTTTTAAAAGTGAAACAGACACAGAAGTTTTGGCGCACTTAATTGCGGATGTACGCTCCAAGGAACATGTTGATTTGGAACAAGCGGTAAGAATAGCATTAACAAGTGTTATTGGTGCTTATGCTATCGTTGTGCTAAGTAAAGACGAGCCTAACAGGATTGTTGCTGCAAGAAAGTCTAGCCCTTTGGTTATAGGCATTGCTGAAAACAACGAATTTTATTTGGCATCTGACGCAACACCAATTATCGAATACACCAAGAATGTAGTTTATCTTGAAGATGAGGAGATTGCTGTGGTTGACAGAACATTCGGTTTGAAAATCATAGATATCAGAAATAAAGAACAAACGCCATATATACAAGAATTGGAAATGGAACTAGAGGCACTTGAAAAAGGCGGCTACGACCACTTCATGTTGAAAGAGATTTATGAACAGCCGCGATCTATTTATGATTGTTTTAGAGGGCGCCTAAACAGCTCAGAGGGGTGGGTCCGACTTGGCGGCATCAAGGACTATGAACGAAAAATTCTAAATGCAAATCGATTTATATTTGTGGCTTGTGGAACCTCTTGGCATGCAGCACAGGTTGGGGAGTATTTGATAGAGGAATTGGCGCGTGTACCTGTTGAAGTAGAATACGGAAGTGAGTTCAGGTACAGAAACCCAATTATCGGCGAGAATGATATTGTTTTAGCGATTTCTCAATCTGGAGAAACTGCGGATACGCTTGCGGCTATTGAGATTGCAAAATCTCGCGGCGCTACGGTTTTAGGTATTTGTAATGTAGTGGGGTCATCTATTTCACGAGCAACACATGCTGGAATGTACACCCATGCGGGTCCAGAAATAGGTGTAGCATCCACGAAGGCGTTTACGGCTCAAGTTACGGTTCTCACTCTTTTCGGTCTTTATTTGGCTTCATTGAAAGGAACATTAAGCGAATCTAAACTGCAAAGATTGCTAGCGGAGTTGGAAACAATTCCGAGTAAGGTGGAGCGTTTGTTGCAGAAAAACCAACACATTGTAGATATATCCAAAGTTTATATGAATGCCACCAACGCCCTGTATTTGGGTCGTGGCAACTGTTTTCCAGTAGCCTTGGAGGGTGCACTTAAGCTCAAAGAGATATCTTATATCCACGCTGAGGGTTACCCTGCTGCTGAAATGAAGCACGGACCCATTGCGCTTATCGACGAAAACATGCCGGTATTTGTCATTGCTACAAAAGGCACTTCTTATGAAAAAGTTGTTTCGAATATTCAAGAAGTTAAGGCGCGCAAAGGAAAAATCATTGCAATTGTTACTGAAGGCGATACTACAGTAAAAGAAATTGCAGATCACTGTATAGAAATTCCTGAGACGGACGAGATGTTGATGCCATTATTGGCGACAATTCCTTTGCAATTGCTATCTTACCATATTGCTACAATGAGGGGTTGTAATGTAGATCAACCAAGAAATTTGGCAAAATCAGTCACGGTGGAGTAATGATTTACATTGTCGGGAAATAATAACGCCTAAAAAGCGTTAAATAAATCTATGAAGTTAAAAAACCAATTTATAGCAGCAGTATTTGTTCTTGTTTCTTTAACAGGAAAAGGACAGTCGTTTGCCGAAAAATCTGAATTAGGTTTTCTTGTCGGGGGCAGTTATTATACTGGAGAATTGAATCGTTTAGGGCATTTCAGACAGCTTTCTCCAGCTGCGGGTTTGATTTATCGCTATAATGTAAATTCTCGATTGGCCCTGCGAGGCAGTGTTTTTGGTGGCCACATAAAAGGGGATGATGCTAAGTCGAGGCTGAATTACAATCAAAACAGAAATCTAAGTTTTCGTTCGCCAATTGTGGAGGGCGCTTTTGGTTTGGAATTTAATTATTTACCTTATGCGTCTGGCCGACTTTTTGGCGAAAGATTTTGGTATTCACCTTACATGATTATTCAAATTGCCGCTTATTATTTTAACCCTCAAGGTGAATTGAATGGTGATTGGTACGAATTACAACCTTTGGGAACAGAAGGGCAAGGAACATCGCTTTCTAATAGAAGCACCTATTCTCGCGTTCAAGTATCCATGCCTATGGGTCTTGGCTTCAAGTTTAATATTCATAAAAAAATTCAGATAAGTTTGGAGTATGGAATTCGTCTTACTTTCACTGATTTTCTTGATGATGTTGCTGGGACCTATGTTGACCCAGTAGAGTTGGCGGCTATCAATGGTGGAGTCGCTGCCAATTTTTCAGACCCCAGTCTCAATCAAATTGGTTTTTCTGGCAGAAACACGGGCATGCGTCGTGGAGATGGTGCATTTAAAGATTGGTACAGCTTCTTTGGCATTGGAATTACATTCAAGTTAGGCCAGCGACCAACTTGTCCAATGAATGAGCAATAAATAGGTTTGTTTACTAGAATTCGCAGTTGTTTGGAGTTCTCGGGAAAGGAATCACATCGCGAATATTGGTCATTCCAGTTACGAACATAATCATTCGCTCGAATCCAAGTCCAAAACCAGCATGGGGCACAGAACCAAATCTACGAGTATCTAGATACCACCACAAATCTTCAATAGGAATATTAAACGCTGCACATTTCTCTTTCAGTACATCCAAACGTTCTTCTCGCTGTGAACCACCTACAATTTCTCCGATACCTGGAAACAAAACATCCATAGCAGCAACTGTTAGATTGTCATCATTTTGTCGCATATAGAATGCTTTGATTTTTGCGGGATAATTACTAATTATAACTGGTTTTTTGAAATGCTTTTCAACTAAGAATCGCTCATGTTCTGATTGCAAATCTATTCCCCAAGATACCGGAAATTTGAACTGTCCTTTTTTATATGGCTTTGAGTTTACCAGCAATTCGATTGCCTCAGAGTAGGTAATTCGTTCAAAGGGATTATCGATTACGAATCTCATTCTCTCAATCAGAGACAATTCATGTCGTTCACTTTCAGGTTTGCTTTTTTGTTCAGTTTGCTCGCGTTCATTCAAGAAAGCCAAATCATCAGAACAATGTTCTATGACGTATGAACAAATGAATTTTAAGAAATCTTCAGTCAAATCCATGTTATCGATCAGGTCGTGGAACGCAACTTCTGGTTCAATCATCCAAAATTCTGCTAAGTGGCGTGTCGTATTTGAGTTTTCTGCTCGAAATGTTGGGCCAAAAGTATAGACTTGCCCTAGCGCCAAAGCTCCAAGTTCTGCTTCGAGCTGTCCAGAAACGGTTAAACTTACTTTTTTTCCAAAAAAATCTTTAGTGAAATCAACAGCACCTTCTTTATTTTTTGGCGGATTGTTGGGGTCGATATTAGACACATGGAACATTTCACCTGCACCTTCGGCATCAGAGCCTGTAATGATTGGTGCATGTAAATAGAAATAACCTCGGTCATTAAAGTATTTATGTATAGCGAAGGCAACAGCATGTCTGATTCTAAAAACTGCGCCAAAAATATTGGTTCTGAATCTTAAATGAGCTTGTTCACGTAAATATTCTAAGCTATGACGTTTGGGCTGCATAACAGTTTTTGCAACCTCTTCTGGATTTGCATCACCAATAATCTCTAAATGGTTTACTAGAATTTCAATATCCTGACCTGCACCAGAAGATTCAACAACAATGCCTTTAACGCCAACAGCCGCTGCCGTGGTTATCCTCTTTAAGGTCGCTTCATCGTAGGCGTCTAGTTCAATTACCGCTTGGATATTTTTGATTGTAGATCCATCATTGATTTGTATAAATTGGTTGTTTCGGAAAGACCGTACCCATCCTTTTACAACCACTTCTGAACCAATCACATAATCTGAAAGGAGAGCAGAAATTTTTGTTCGCTTCGTTATCATAGAAAAATGAAAATTAAAGTTTACGAGCAACCTCCACCTCTTGGAAGGCTTCTAGTGTGTCGTTAACTTGAAGATCGTTAAACTTCTCTATACTGATACCACATTCATAACCATGCTTCACTTCCTTCACATCGTCTTTAAAACGTTTTAAGTCTTTAACGTCGCCAGTGTGAATTACGATACCGTCACGAATTACGCGAATTTTGTTCTTTCTAGTAATTACACCTTCAACAACAAAACATCCAGCAATTGTGCCCACCTTCGTGATATTAAAGACCTCACGAATATCAGCTGAACCAGTCACTTGTTCTTCGATTTCAGGAGAAAGCATACCCTCCATTGCCGATTTGATTTCCTCGATAGCTTTGTAAATAATGGAGTACAAACGGATATCAATTTGTTCGTTTTCAGCCAATTTACGAGCCGCTTGAGAAGGTCGAACTTGGAATCCAACAATAATAGCATCAGATGCAGAAGCCAGATTTACATCGTTTTCAGTAATGGCACCAACGCCTTTGTGTACGATATTTACTTGGATTTGCTCAGTAGACAATTTCAACAACGAGTCAGCAAGTGCTTCAATAGAACCATCTACGTCACCTTTCACAATTAAGTTCAACTCTTTGAAATCTCCGATAGCCAAACGACGACCAATTTCATCGAGCGTGATGTGTTTTTGTGTTCTAAGGCCTTGTTCGCGGTAGAGCTGTTCGCGCTTAGTAGCAATTGCACGTGCTTCACGTTCATCGTCCATTATATGGAACTTGTCTCCAGCATTTGGAGCGCCATTAATACCGAGAATAGAAATAGGTGTTGCTGGACCCGCTGATTCAAGAGGTTTGCCGTGTTCGTTTTGCATGGCTCTAACACGACCAGCATATCGTCCGGCCAAGATAATATCTCCGATTTTAAGAGTACCCGCTTCTACCAACATATTGGTAAGAAATCCACGTCCTTTATCTAACGAAGACTCGATAATAGTACCAACCGCATTTTTATTAGGATTGGCTTTCAAATCCAGCAATTCTGCTTCGAGTAAAACCTTTTCTAAAAGTAATTCAATATTGAGATTTTGCTTGGCAGATATCTCTTGACATTGATATTTTCCACCCCATTCTTCAACAAGAATGTTCATTGCAGAAAGCTGTTCACGTATTTTGTCAGGATTAGCACCTGCTTTGTCGACTTTATTTATAGCAAACACCATAGGTACATTGGCTGCCTGAGCATGCGCTATAGCTTCTTTGGTTTGAGGCATTACGTCGTCGTCTGCCGCAACAATGATAATAGCAATATCGGTTACTTGAGCACCACGTGCACGCATGGCAGTAAATGCTTCGTGACCTGGCGTATCCAAGAAAGTAATTCTCTTGCCGTTTTCTAATTTTACTGAATAAGAACCAATGTGTTGTGTTATACCACCGGCTTCACCTTCAGCAACATTTGCTTTACGGATTTTATCCAATAAGGAGGTCTTACCGTGGTCAACGTGACCCATTACCGTAACGATAGGAGGTCGAGAAATTAAGTCTTCCTCTTTATCTTCAACAGTCGGAATTGCGTCTTGAACTTCCGCGCTTACGAATTCAACCTCAAATCCAAATTCATCAGCAACGATGGAAATAGTTTCTGCATCAATACGTTGGTTGATTGAAACAAAGATACCTAATGACATACAAGTTCCAATAACCTGTGTAGGCTGAACGCTCATCATAGAGGCCAATTCGGAAACGGTTACGAACTCTGTTAACTTTAATATTTTTTCTTCTAGTTCTGCCTCTAAGGCCTCCATTTCACGTCTTTGAGCACGTTCGTCTCGCTTGTTTCGGCGAAGTTTAGATGCTTTAGATTTTCCTGAGTTGGTCAAATTCGAAAGCGTCTCCTTAATTTGCTTTTGGATGTCAACTTCCGAAACGGGAGCTTTCTCGATATTTGGTTTTTTGAATTTATTTTGTGCAGCTGGTGCTTGTTGGGGACTAACTTTTTTAATTCTTTTTCTTTTCTTTTTATCGGCATTGCTTTCCGAAGAAGATGCAGCTGGTTGTGCTTTTTCTTTAGGCTTGAAAACAGGCAATTCGATTTTACCCATAATCGTAACGCCCGCCAATTTTTGTCTTGTTGCAGAGAACATTTCAATTGCCTCTTTTATTGGAGCAACTGGCGGTTCTGGTGCAGCAGATTTTGCTTCTGGCGCAGCAGGTTTTGGAGCAATTGGGGCTTCTTTTTTTGAAGGGACCGGCTTTTCTGGCTCTCTTTTTTTCTTATCTGGACGCGTTTTTTCGTTGATGGAACTCAAGTCGATTTTACCAACAACATTGACACCCATTGTTTGTTCAACAGCCAGTTTTTCTTCTTTGGGTTGTGGTTCAGGTGTTTCTTCAACAGTTTTTGGTTCTTCTGTTGGTTCTTTTATTGGCTCAACCGGAACTTCTGGAACGATTTCTGCTTTTGGCGTTTCAACCTTTGGAGGAGTAGGAATAGAGTCCTGCGCGAATTTTTTCAATTCATCTCGAGACATATCTGCTTCTTCTTCAAGCTCTTTAGGCTTTTCTTCTTTGGGTTGCGTGTCAGCCAAAGAAATGGATTCTTTGCGCTCTGTGGCACGTGGGGTTTGATTAGCCTGTTGCTTGTCTTTAAGTTCTTGTGCAAACTGCTCTAACAAAATTACGTGAACGCTTTCCTCAATTTTGGTATTCGGATCATTGTTGATCACGATACCTTTTGAGGCCAAGAATTCTACAATGGTGTTCACGGCAATGTTTAATTCCGCTGCTGCCTTATTTAATCTAATTGGTTTAGCCATAAATAGCTTCTTTCTATTCCTTTAAGTCAATACTATAAAATCCAATTTTGGGGCTAAAGATAGTAAATACCTTTATGACAGCGCGGAAGAGGCAGGATATTCCACCCATTTGCGCTTACACGAGCCGTTGATTTTTCAAACTACGACTGCCCAAATCTCTATTCAAATTCAGCGCGTAAAACACGCATTACTTCTTCTACTGTTTCCTGTTCTAAATCTGTGCGCGAAACCAAATCCGCAGCATCCAGTTCTAATACAGATTTTGCTGTGTCGCAACCAATTGATTTCAATTCGTCGATAATCCAGCTTTCTATTTCGTCTGCAAATTCTTCTAAATCCACATCTTCAATATCTTCGGCGCCTTCACGGTAAACATCTAATTCCAAACCACACAACTTACTTGCTAGTTTGATGTTGTGTCCACCACGCCCGATAGCCAAAGAAACTTGGTCTGGCTTTAGATATACATTAGCACGACCTTCGTTCTCCAAAATCTCAACAGATGTAATTTTTGCAGGTGACAAGGCGCGTTGAATCAATAAATTCAAGTTGCTAGTATAGTTGATTACATCAATATTTTCGTTTCTCAATTCGCGTACAATTCCGTGAATACGCGCACCTTTCATGCCAACACAAGCACCAACTGGGTCGATGCGGTCATCATAAGATTCAACAACAACTTTCGCGCGCTCACCGGGTTCACGAACAATTTTCTTGATAGTAATTAGACCGTCGAAAACTTCTGGCACCTCAAGTTCGAACAAGCGCTCCAAAAATGCTGGTGCTGTTCGAGAAAGAATAATAACAGGGCTACTGTTTCTCATATCAACTTTGGCAACAACTGCACGAACAGTTTCTCCTTTTTTGAAAAAGTCAGAAGGTATTTGTTCAGATTTAGGTAATATTAATTCATTTCCTTCATCATCCAACACAAGAATTTCCTTTTTCCAAACTTGATAAACCTCACCAGTAATGATTTCACCGATGCGTTCTTTATATTTAGTATAAATGTGATCTTTTTCAAGTTCCAAAATTCGAGAAACCAAGTTTTGACGAAGCGACAAGATATTTCTACGTCCAAAATCAGCGAATTTGAGCTCAACAGAAACATCTTCACCCACTTCGAAATCAGGTTGAATTTTTACCGCTTCAGACAATGCTATTTCAATGTTTTCGTCTTCAACCTCTCCGTCACAAACTATTTCACGGTTCATCCAGATTTCTAAATCTCCTTTATCAACGTTAACAATAACGTCGATATGGTCATCTGTACCATATTTTTTCTTTAGCATTGAACGAAAAACATCTTCTAAAACCGTCATCATCGTTACACGGTCGATGTTTTTGAATTCTTTGAATTCTGCAAAAGATTCAATCAAATTTAAATTATCCATTATTACTTTTATTTAAAGGACACAACAATTTTTGCTTCTTGAATATCATCAAAACCCAGGCGGGCAACTTGATTCACTTTTTCTTTTTTCTTTTTTCCTTCAACCTGCACCAGCTCTTCAAAACCAAGTTCGATGTTGTCGGGTTCTACTTTAATCAATTCGCCTTCGAGTTTTCTTCCGTCGTTGGTTTTCACTTTGAGTATTCTCCCCACGTTTTTTGGATATTGTTTCCAAACACGCAGAGGTTTGTCGATGCCCGCCGAAGAAACGGACAGTTCAAAGTCTTGTTCGTCTCTGTCTAAATTGTGCTCAATGTTTCTGGAAACGCGAATGCAATCGTCGATTGACACGAAGCCTGTTTCTGAATCAATTTCGAGATGAATTATGTTTGAGCTATCTATGGTCAATTCAACCACAAACAAATTGCGATTCAATTCGTCAATACGCTCTTGCGCTAGGGCTAGTATAGTTTCTTTTTTAATCATTTTTGAGATAAAAAAGAGGGGACTTTCGTCCCCTCTCGCTTGTTCACCTTTATTTTGATGGTGCAAAAGTAACTATTTATTCTTTATCAGGTGTGTTTTTTCTAAAGAGTTTTCGCAGACGCCATCTTTGTTGACTTTTTTTAGAATTAAAGCAAGCGCGACCTGTTGTTTTCCCCAACAGATTATATCAACCGGATTCCAATCAATCGACCAAAAACGCTACAGAATCAACAATAAGAAGAATTTTGCTTAAATTATATAAATTTGCTATCTTCGCCAACTATTTTAACCCCATCAACCATGCGTTATTTATTTCTCGCAATTTTTTCAGCACTCTCATTGTATTCTTGTAAGACCGATATAGATTTGATTGGTGATTATCAAGTAACGCCTATTGTTTATGGCTTACTAGATCAGTCAGACTCCATTCACTACATTAAAATTAATAAAACTTTTCTCGGTAGAGGAAATGCTTTAGATATGGCGCAGGTGTCAGATTCTAGTTATTTTGAGAATGTTGTAGCCACGATTAGTGAAGTTTTGCCAAATGGAACCGTGAGTCGTGTTTGGGAATTGCGAGATACGCTTGTGGATAACAGAAACACCAACGGTGTTTTTTTTGCTCCGGAGCAGAAGTTGTATTATTTTACTACGACAACTTTTCAGAATAATCCAGCAACGAGTTTACAGCCAAATGCGACCTACAAATTAAACGTAATCATCAATGACGGCGAATACATTGTTACTGGTGAAACGGAGTTGGTGCGTGATGTTACGATTAGCTCTCCTTCAGCACAGTCGTCTTGGATTTTCCGGGGCAACCAAAACGACTACCGTTCAGTGCCATTTACATGGACAAAAGGCAATGGAAAAAGATACAATTTAAATCTTGAGTTTCATTACAGGGAAACTGACGTAAATGATGTTGAAACGGATAAGTTTTTTAGATGGAATGTTGGTGAGGTCTTTGCAAACAGCACCAACAATGTTGCTATTGTTGCCAATGGCGAATTGTTTTATCAATTGGTAAGGAACAATATTCCTGTTGACAACTCAATTGTAAAAAGAGAGCAAATTTATTTTTTAATCACACTTGTGGCTGGCGCAGAGGAGTTTGACAATTACATAGCAGCCAATCAACCATCAACTTCTTTGGCTCAAAACAAACCCTCTTACACCAATTTGGAGGGCGGAATCGGATTATTTTCTTCTAGATATACAATACGAACAATTAAGTACTTCATCAATCCTTCTTTTCAGAACTGGCGCAGTTTAGACCAACGTTCTACCAAAGAACTATGCGAGGGACAATACTCAGGTTTGTTGGGTTTTTGTTCATCACACATCCAAGACGTAAATCCAAACCTTCCAGGAAACCCGCAGTCGTTTGTGTGTGAGTAATAGAAGATGACCTCTGCTTTTTAGTTTAGGAGGCAGTTTAAATCTTTTGACACAAAAGAAGTGGGTTCGTTTTGAGTGGGGCCTTACCTACCTCACCACAACAACTTTCCCTTCTACCTCCTCTTCGTTCCCATTGTTGTCTTTCACCTGCACCCGAAACACATACATTCCACTTGCTACCCCGCTGATTTCCCACAAATCTACAGTTCCAGCAGCTTCAACACTACCACTTTTTTGGTAAATCAACTTACCGTCTAGGGTATAGATTTTATAGTCGTATTCTGAAACTCCAGACAAGAAGATCTGATACACACCTGCTTCATCGGTGACGTAAGAGTAGGCAAAAACCACAAACGCTTCCTCTACAAAAATGAGCGCAGATGTTGTGTCGTTGCAATGCTCCGTGCCATTACTAGCTACGAGCGTAAGGGTATAAACCCCAGCAGTATCTAAGGTAATATTTGGAGAAAATGCAGTACTGCTTTGGTTTTCCCAAAACCACTGATATTGCGTTGCGTTTTGGCTGTTGTTTTGCGTTTGCACGGTTAACGGTGCAGCCCCTGAACTCGGATTCACCGAAAAAGCAGCTTGCAGGTTGTTAATTTCTAAAATTTGTACCGTGCTATCCTTTGAACAACCATTGGCATCGGTTACGGTTATGGTGTAAATTCCAGCTTCAAGATTGGAGAATGTTCCGCTATTTTGAGGCACTCCGTTGTTTAATGTGTAGGATATCGGGAGACTGAGTGAAGCCGAAGCTCCCGAAATTGCGCCAACTTGAAAGCCACAAACATTTTCTGTAGGTGTAACACGCTCAAAACTAGGTTGCGGAAACACGCGGACCCGAACAGGCAAGACTTTGGAGCAGCTATCGCTTGCCCAAATGCGCACAGTGTAGTTGGTGGTGCTATCTCCGAGGAAAACTGGATTTGGGCAGTTGTAGCACGAAAGGTTGGTTTGTGGCAGCCAGTCGTAGGTGGCGTTAATTGTATCGGAAACGGTGATGCCAAGTTGGAGAGGGGAATTTGAGCAAGCGGTGGTGTCGGAAGTGAGGAGGTTGGCTTCGAAAGGCTGACAGGGGGAGGTGTAGGTGAGGAAATAGGCTAAAAAAATATTAAGTTGACTAGGTAAAACGTTTGGATAACTTATTTGGGTCAAGTTAAAATTCAAACCAGTTGCGTTATTTAAAAGGTAAGGCGAAACATCACATAGAGCATCGGTTTCATTCATAGTGTTATTGGGCACATCGTCGTCTAATCCAAACAGCGTATTATTTTGATAATAAAAGTGACCTTTAACGCCAGAGCTCCAATTAAAATTAACATTGTCCGCGCCATAAACTAAGCCCAAATAGTTATTATTGAATTCAACATTCGTTCTTTCATTTTGATGATAACTATGTCGGTCACTGTAAATAGAAAAACCTACAGGAAAGTTCACATTAATAGGGTTTAAACTTTGAATATTGTTAACACTCAAGCCATTCCCAAATTGATTATTAATAATGATACAAGTATTTACAAGCGGAAGAATCGGATTTAAATATTCGATGTACATGTACGGAGCAAAGACACCACGAAAAGGCATTTCTGGATGTGAAATAGTTTCTATGGTATATTGATTTGATGGATTGTTTTCAATAAAGTCAGTAATATCAATGACATGTATATTCGTAGGTGTATAAAACTGATTTATTTGTTCATTAACTTGAATAATATTGGATGGATTAAAGTAAAATGGTTCGCCATTTAATAGAACAAGACTTGATGTTTCTGGACCAGCCGAATATGCGAAGAGCAGGGCTCTCAATATAGTGCTGTTGGGTTCAATATAGACATCAACCATTCCCTGACCTATGCCCATTCCGGTTGAGAATCCACCCCCTGTAATGCCACCGTTAAAACTATCTTGGATAAAAACCAGTTGAGAGTAGCTTGTTCCCAAACAAAGAAAAACCACCAAACTTAATATATTAATTCTAAGAAGCATTTTGCAATAATTCACGAAGTCGCATAATCTCAATCTCTTTTTCTTCATTTTTTTTTGCACCCTCTTCGGCACACAGATTGAAATTGTTCATGATATTATGATCTCCAATCCGACTGTTTTGAACATTTTCAAAATGCTGTTTAGCATCTTTCGCTAATAATTCAGATGCCTGTTTATTAAGAATTTTTGCAACTTCTTCTAAACGGTCCATTTTTATTCCAACTTCATCATTCTCAATTTTTGAGTAAGCTCTTTGGGTGAAACCTAAATAACCTGACATCTCATCTTGATTTATTTTTTTTCTAAGGCGGTGCTGTCTGATTTTTTCTGCTGTTGTCATATTATAGGTTTTAATCAATTAAACGAAATAAATGAGTCATAGGTTGGTAAAATCAAGGTTCTTTTTAGAACGTGATTTTGTTTAAGACGAATTTATCTAAAAAATTCTATATAGAACTACTAAATTTGCCAAGTGTTGGTTCATTTAACTTAATCTTTACTAATGTGCAAACAGGACCGGCAACAATATTTTCCATCAATAACAATAGTTTTACGCCACATTACATTAACTGAGCTAGTTTTATTTCTGGATATTATGCCGTTAGTTTGACATCTGGAAATACACTTTTTGACTCAAAATTTATGTACATTCAAAATCCCTAGATTATGAAAAAGACTTTCTTCGCACTTGTCTTAACTTATCTAATAGTTGTAGATTATAACACTAATTTTGCTCAGGCTATTTACACGGTTGATGTTAATGTTTCATCTACTCCTTACACTGTAAGAATTGCTGCAGCGATTCCGCATATTGATTGGCATAACTTGATTGTGGAATATCAAACGGAACCGAATAATTCAATCGAGATCCGATGTCAATTTGAAGGAAATTCAGTGAGCAATGCCTTGACTATTTTTGACACTACAGTAGTGTTGGAAATCGACAACCCTTACTTTGATATGTGTGTTTAAATCGACTGGTTTCATGAGACAACAGTATCCGTAGATACAATTCTCATCGACAGTCTCTGCCTTACTTCAAGCCAAATTCTAAACATTCAAAATTTTGAAATAGGGGCAAATCAACCCAAAATCTTCCCTAACCCAGCCTCCGACCATTTCTTCATCGTCTTCGATGAAAATGCCGATGTTTCGCAAAGCCGCGAAGCCCGCATTTATGACTTGGCTGGCAATTTGCAATTTGCTCGCACGTTCGACGACAATGCCTATGTGCTAGAAATCAACACAGAGCACATGACCAAAGGCATGTATATCGTGGTTATTTCAGCGAATGGAACGGATATCGGGACGTATAAAGTTGCGTTGAGGTAGAATAAGTTTTTTTTAATATTTCTAAATCCCTTCGTTGATTCGGCGAGGGGATTTTTTGTTGCATATTTCCCTAACTTTGCATCATGACCGAGCGGATTACCTATTTTGCAGATGTTGTTTTGCCTTTGGCGGTTGATCGCCTGTTCACCTACAGGGTTCCATTTGAATTGAATGACCAATTGTTGAAAGGCGTTCGCGTGGTGGTGCCTTTTGGCAAAACCAAATTCCAAACGGGTATTGTGCTCAAAATCCATGAAACACCACCCAAGGACTATCAGGTGAAATACATTGAGTCGGTATTGGACGAAAATCCAATTGTGAATGGCAAACAAATTCGCTTTTGGCATTGGTTGGCAGAGTATTACATGTCCACGATGGGCGAAGTAATGAATGCAGCATTACCTGGAAATTTCAAATTGGGCAGTGAGACTAAAATTGCCTTACATCCGGAGTTTGACAGCGACGTAAACGGATTAAGCGACGAGGAGTTTTTGTTGGTAGAAGCGTTGCGCGTTCAAGAAACTTTAGACTTAATGGAAGTTTCGGGGATTATAGACAAGAAAAGTGTGCATCCTTTTATCAAAAAGCTTATAGACAAGCGCGTGGTTGTTTCTGTTGAAGAGTTGAAGTGGAAATACAAACCAAAATATGCGACATATCTGAGGTTGACCGCGCAATATGAGCAAGAAAGTGAATTGAAAACGCTACTTGACGCATTGGAAAGAGACAGCAGAAAGGTCAAACAATTTGAGGCTTTGATGCAGGTGCTTCGCCTCAAAAAAGAAAGCATGCCATATGTTGCAAAAAACGAGCTTTTGGAGGCTGGTGCAGCTGAGTCTTCGCTCAAAACTTTAGAAAAAAATGGTGTTTTGCTGTTTGAGTCGATTGAAATATCTCGGCTAAAACCAAATTCAAATGAACTAAAAACCAAAAAACCCTTAACGGATGGGCAGCAAAAAGCTTTCGATGAAATCCAGGTTATTTTTCAGCAGAAAGATGTTTGTTTGCTTCATGGAGTAACTGGTTCAGGGAAAACAGAAATCTACGTTGAACTTATTGATGAACAGATAAAAAAGGGGAAACAGGTGTTGTTTCTTTTACCAGAAATAGCGCTCACCACGCAATTGATTGAGCGTTTATCGGCATATTTTGGCGATTTAGTTGGGGTTTATCATTCGAAATTCAATCAAAATGAGCGCGTTGAGATTTGGAATGCAGTTTTGGAAAATGACCCTGCTCGCTTTAGAATTATTGTTGGCGCTCGCTCGTCTGTTTTTTTACCTTTTTCCGATTTGGGCCTGGTGATTGTGGATGAAGAGCACGAAAGTTCTTTTAAACAGCATGATCCTTCGCCTCGTTATCATGGAAGAGACGCTGCAATTGTTTTGGGAGTAATACATAAAGCGCCAACCTTGTTAGGGAGCGCTACGCCTTCGTTGGAAAGCTATAATAACGCGAAGCAAGAGAAATACGGTTTGGTTGAACTAAACGAACGTTTTGGAGGCATTCAGATGCCAGAAATTCTGATTGCCGATTTGTCTGAAGAAAGAAAAAATAAAACCGCTCCCTCCGTTTTTAGTCAGTTTTTGATTGAAGAAATGCAGTTGGCCTTGCATAACCAAGAGCAAATCATTTTATTTCAAAACAGACGAGGATACACGCCCTACTGGATGTGTGAAATTTGCAATTGGACCCCTTCTTGTAAAAACTGCGACGTCACCTTAACCTACCACAAGCAAACCAATACCTTAAAATGTCATTATTGTGGTTATGGGACACCGCCTATGGGCACATGCAATAATTGTGGAAGTAATAGAATCAAAATGATAGGCTACGGCACAGAACGTATTGAGGATGAGCTATCGATTTTGTTGCCAAAGGCGCGCATTGCGCGTTTGGACTTAGATTCCACACGTTCTAAGGAGGGCTATTCAAAAGTATTGGATAGTTTTGGTGCCCGAGAAATAGACATTTTGGTGGGCACGCAAATGGTTACGAAAGGTTTGGATTTTGACCATGTTTCTTTGGTTGGAATCTTGGATGCAGATCAAATTTTACGCTTCCCGGATTTTCGCTCTTTTGAGCGTGGGTTTCAATTGATGACCCAAGTGGCCGGTCGAGCTGGCCGGAAAACTAAACGCGGAAAAGTAATCATACAAACGGGTCAGCCCGAACAATGGATTATCCAACAGGTAATTAACAACGATTACCAAACGATGTTTACACAAGAGATGCTTGAGCGCAAAAACTTTAATTACCCGCCATACACGAAAATCATTCAAATCACGCTCAAACACAAAGACCAAAATCATTTGGAGGGCAGCGCTCAAATGTTGGCTAATGAGTTGAAAGTTGTTTTTGCTGGCAGAGTAAATGGCCCTGAATTTCCTTTGGTGAAACGTGTACAGAACTATTACATCAAAAGCATACGCTTAAAAATGGAACGTGAATATTCGCAAAAACAAATCAAAGAAAAACTCAAAGCAGTAATAGACAATTACTTCGCCGACCCCATGAACAAATCAGTTAGACTTTCCATTGATGTAGATGTGATGTAGGGGTCTACAGCAAAAGAATCAAAAAAAATCGCATCTTTGTAAGTCACTAAAATCACAAAATGGCTGTTCTAGGAAGAATACTAAAAGAGACAACAAGATTTGCCAGTCAACTTGATTCCAGAAGGAAAAATGACTACTCCGTTCAGCTAAAAATGTTAACAAAACTATTGGATAAAGCGAAATTCACGAGCTTTGGAGTTGAATATAATTTCGATGAAATTCAGAAATCAACTTTACCGCACGTTGAATTTTCGAAGCGAATTCCTATTACGAATTACGACGATTTTCACAACGATTGGTTGCATCGGACCATAGCGGGAGAGCGCGATGTGACTTGGCCAGGAAAAATCAAGTTTTATGCTCTTTCTTCGGGCACCTCAGGCTCACCGAGCAAAAGAATTCCTGTTTCTGATTATATGATTCGTAAAATTCAAAGGGTTAGTGTAAACCAACTGCTCACTCTACACGACTATGATTTGGACACTAATTTTTATGAAAAATCATTATTAATGATAGGAGGAAGCAGTGCCCTGAAGCAAACTAAGCATTTCAAAGAGGGAGACTTAAGCGGCATACTTACTGGGAAAATTCCATTTTGGTTCACTAAATTTTCCAAGCCAGGCAAGAAAATCACGGATATTGCCGATTGGGATCAAAAGGTGGCGGCAATTGTGGCAAGTGCTAAAAACTGGGATATTGGAATTATTTCAGGTGTTCCAGCTTGGGTAACACTCGTGTTGAAGGCTATTATCAAAGAGTACAACCTGAAGCACATTCACGAAATTTGGCCATCTTTGAGTGTTTATGCGTCTGGCGGAATTTCGTTAAAACCATACGAGAATGAGCTCACCAAGCTGTTTGGCGCTAAGGTTCATTTTCAGGAAACCTATTTGGCCAGTGAGGGGTATTTGGCTTTTCAAAAACATGAGCAAGAGCGGGGCATGAGGTTACGACTTCAAGCTGGTGTTTATTTTGAATTTATTCCATTCGACGAAACTAATTTTGATGATGGAATTGTAAAGCCTGATTGCGAAATCTTGCCGCTTCACATGGTCAAAGAAGGAGTCGATTATGCTTTGGTAATTTCCACTTGTTCTGGGCTTTGGCGCTATATACTTGGCGACACCGTTCGCTTTTTATCGACAGAAACCTATGAAGTTATAATCACGGGTCGGATTTCACATTTTCTGAGCATTTGTGGCGAACATCTTTCTGTAGATAACATGCATGATGCGATTTGTTCAAGCTCCGAACAGCTTGGAGTACAAATTTCTGAGTTTACTGTTTATGGCGAAAAGGTTGGAGATGAAGTCACACATCATTGGTTTGTTGGAATAGACGAGCCAGTAAGCGAAGAGCAAATTCAAAGGGTACTTGACCAAAAACTTTGCGCCAAAAATGATGATTATGCTGCTTTGAGAAAGCGGAGCTTACAGGCTCCAAAAGTAACCGTGGTTGCCAGCGAAAGATTCGCAGATTTTTTATCGGAAAAGGTGAAGCGAAGTGGACAATCTAAATTTCCGAGAGTAATTAATCAGGACCAACTTGCGTCGTGGCTGAAATTTATTTCTTAAAACTAGTCCAAGCACGTTAATATATGAAACGCGACAAGCGCAGGGGCTAAATCCAAAAGTCTGAAAATGATTGTTTGTGGTTTTCGTTCATCAACGCGTGCAATCAAAGCGAAAGGCATCAAAAAGCTTAAAATGAGCAGAAATACAGCACCTTTTATTTCAATAAACAGAATGCAATGGGCGACTAGAATGAGCAGGTAAGCGATTCGCTTTGCGTTTTTCGCACCAATAATCTGAGCTAGAGTTCGTCGTTTTATGTCGTCAAAATACATGTCGCGGATGTCGAAAGGAACGGTCAATCCGAGAAAGTAAAGGAAAAACCCAAAAATCAACCAGCCGTTTTGTGTATTTGTAACTGATGGAATTACTATGCAAACCAGTGTCCACGTGGCAGCTACCAGAATGGCTTTTACGTAAGGCAAGTCGCTTAAGGATAGTTGTTGGTTTTGTATCCTCACCCATTTGAATCTGTAGAAAAGCGTGAGGATTGAAAGATGCCCTATGAGTAGTATTGCGCTCAGGCTCAAGTCTAGCAAGAGAAAAGTAAAGCTACAAAAAACGGCGCTAATTAGGGCTGTGGCAAAATGAACAGGCAAAAGCAGCACATTCAAATTTCTAGATTCAAGCATTCTCATCAAGGATACCCCCCGCATCAGATTATACATAGTTAAGGCAGCAAAAAACATAAAAAAAGCGTATGAAATTGCGTCGTTATTCTCGTTCAATTTACCCAACGCGAAAGCCAACAAACCACAGGAAAAAGCAGTTTCGAGATAAATCTTTGGTGCCAATTGGGCAATCCAAAAACGATGATTTTTTATTAAATTTTTCATTTACAAAAAAGCCACCAGTCTTTAGACCGATGGCTCTGTATATTATTTAGCTCAAATTCTTAGTCAACATTTTCAATGATTATCGCGCTTGCGCCACCGCCACCGTTACAAATTCCAGCACCGCCAAAACGGCCGCCATTTTGCTTCAAGACATTGATTAAAGTAACAATGATGCGAGAGCCAGAACTTCCAAGCGGATGACCGAGAGCGACAGCTCCGCCATTCACATCAACTTTCGCAGGGTTCAACCCCAGCTCTTTGATGTTGGCCAAACCAACTACAGAAAATGCTTGGTTCAATTCCCAATAGTCGATGTCGCCAATGTTCATCCCTGCTTTGCTCAAAGCCTTAGGTATAGCCAGCGAAGGCGCCATAGTAAACCACTCAGGCGACTGTGCTGCATCAGCATAAGATACGATACGAGCCAAAGGCTTTAATCCGTATTTTTCTACCGCTTCTTCTGAGGCCAAAATCAAAGCGGAGGCACCATCATTCAAAGTTGAGGCATTTGCGGCTGTTATCGTTCCATTTGGGTCAAAAACCGGACGTAAAGAAGGGATTTTTTCCAAATTTACGTTTTTGTATTCTTCATCTTCGCCTATGATTATCGGGTCTCCTTTTCTTTGAGGAACACCAACTTGAATGATTTCTTCAGCAAAAAGACCAGCTTTCCAAGCGTTTGCAGCTCTTGTATAGGACTCAATAGCAAAAGCATCTTGTTCTTCACGAGAAATTCCTTTGTCTTTGGCGCAAATTTCAGCACAATTACCCATGTGAACTTTGTTGTAAACATCGGTTAAGCCATCTTTCACCATGCCGTCAATCATTTTAACGTCACCTAATTTCACAGCGTTTCTTGCGTTGTAATAATGAGGAACTTGACTCATGTTTTCCATGCCGCCTGCCACAACAAGGTGATTGTCGCCCGCAATAATACTTTGAGCAGCCAATGAAATTGATTTCATTCCTGAAGCACAAACTTTATTTACGGTGGTGCAAGGCACATGGTCACTTAATCCAGCAAACATCGAAGCTTGTCTTGCAGGGGCTTGTCCTAAATTAGCTTGAAGCACATTCCCCATGAAAACCTCGTCGATTAAGGATTTGTCTATGCCAGATTTGTCTAAAGCGCCTTGAATGGCCACAGCGCCTAATTGAGTTGCCGATACAGATGACAATGAGCCGCCAAAGCTTCCTATTGGTGTTCGCGCCGCGGCAACGATATATACTTTTTTCATATTTAAATTTATTAAGAGCCCACAAAAATAAACAATTTTACACATTCAGTGAGCAGAAAGTGTTCGTTAGCAAACCTTATGAATTTAAACACTCACTCACAGAGAGGCTAATTAATGTATGAAAATAGAGGATAATGAAAATATGCTTATCTTCGGCACTATGAATTTGAGGGCATTTGTGGTTGATGACGAACGGTTAGCAAGGGAGAATTTAAAAATGCTCTTGGAGTCGTTTTGTCCTGATGTAGAAGTGATTGGAGAAGCAGGGAACATCAATGATGCTGAAGTAGGCATTAGAGATGGCCTGCCTGAATTGTTATTTTTGGATATTCGTATGCCTTCAGATGCCGAAGGTTTCGAACTTCTGGAGCGCATAAAAGACCTGAATATCATTGTGATTTTTGTAACGGCGTTTAAAGATTATGCAATTAAAGCATTTAACGCCAATGCCTCATACTACGTGCTCAAACCGATTGATATTGAAGAGCTTCAACTTGCCGTTCAAAAGGTAATTGATGCCAAGAAATTTTTTGATGAAGACAACACTAATTTTGATGTTTATCAGCAAACCTTAAAACAATTATCGGATGCTTTGTTGAACAACAAGCACACTGGACGCTTTGCTATTGCACACACGAAGGGCTTGAAGATTGTAGAGAAAAAAACAGTTTTATATTTCGAGGCGCAAGGAAATTGCACGATGCTTTATTTTAATGATGGAACTAGGTATTTGGATACCAGAACATTGAAGACGTATGAGTCTATTGTGGATGAAAAGTCTTTTTTCCGCATTCATAAATCCTATTTGGCCAATATGGCTTATATCGTAGACTATGTTCATTCGGATGTTCATTATGTAGTTTTAACCAACAAAGTGGAATTGCCTGTTGCTAGAAATCGCGTATCAGATTTTGTGAAGTTGTTAAAAGGTCTTTGATGTTCAAAAGATTTGTATCGATTTTCGTCTTACTGAGCGCTGTTTTTTCCCACGCGCAAGAATATGCCTTTGAGGAATTTTCTTTAAAACAAGGATTGCCTCAATCTCAGGTGAAAGCGATTAATCAAGACAGCTTGGGATTTCTTTGGATAGGAACTTTGGGCGGATTGGCAAGATTTGACGGACGAAGCTTTGATGTTTTTACCATTGAAAATGGTTTACTTTCCAACCGCATTACCTTTATCGAGTTCATAGATAACACCATGTACATTGGGCATGAAAATGGCCTGTCGATTTATTCAGGAAATGGCACTTTTGAACCCGTAAAATCCAATTTATTTAAAGAAACAACAAGGCTCAGTGGCGTTGCGAAATTTAAAAACAGAATCATTATTTCTTCGAATGGTGGTGGACTTTTTGAGTTGAAAAACAGTGACATTAGTTATATTCAAGCTGACCTTGACGATGAAGATCTTTTGGATGAATTTTTGAGAATCCGACAAATCCAGATAGCTAATGACGTGCTTTATATTGGCAGTCGTGGGGGTTTATTTTCGACTTCAGATTTGAAACACTTCAATCACAATGTCGAAACAGAAGAAATGAGCATTAGCGATTTATTTAATTCTGATGACGGTCTTTACATAGGCTCCTACAATGAAGGTGTTTATTTGCTTAAATCGAATGAACACAACAAAACAACGTTTGAAAAAAAGTCAGATGAGGCATGTGCCCAACTGCTTGTAGACCAAAAACAAGTCGTTTGGGTTTTAACAGAGAGCAACAAAATACAGCGCATTGGCGGTAAAAGATTCTTCGAACTATCGCAAGTCAATGGTTTGCCCAAACAGATGATTACGTGTCTCTTTTGCGACCGCAATGGTGCTTTGTGGTTTGGAACAGAAGGTCGTGGATTGAATAAGTTTTTGGGGGAGTCTTTTACAAAATACACCCAAATTGAAACACCTGTTTTATCTATTGTGAAAGACAGAAATAATCGCTTTTGGTTTGGCACCCTCAACGGAGGCTTGGTTGTTTGGGACAAGTTTCTGTGGACTGCAGTTCAAGATGACTTGCTTATTGAAAACACTATTTGGTGTTCCTTACTGGACAAAAACGGCAGTCTTTGGTTTGGATCAAACAAAGGTTTGTTACAAATCAGCAACAACAAATCTATTTGGTATACCAATCAAAGCCATCCCAATTTACTAGACAATAAAATTACGGCACTCCATGAAGACAAAACGGGTCGAATTTGGATTGGCACAAGAAAGGGGTTGGTGCTGATTGAAAATGGCGAATTGAAACCCTTTGAAATTGAAGACAACAAGGAGCAACCGCAAATCATACGTGATATAAAATCGGACGGAAAAACTTTGTATATAGCCACCAAAACGTCTTTTGTTAGCATCGAAATTCGCTCAAGAAAATTGAAGAAGTATGACCTTGAAAACCTTGCTCCGACTTTTTCATGTCTTGAGATTGACCGATTCAAGAATGTATGGATTGGAACTGAAGAAGGATTATTGCTGTTGGTTAATAACGAAATTATATCCTTCGAGTTCACAGAAAAAAGTGCGGAACGTTTCATTAATTTCATTATTCGTAAGGAGCATGAAATTGTAGTGGGAACGAACAACGGGATTTTCATTATTAGTGATTTCGACAAGAACCTTACTTCATACAAAATCAGGCATTTCAATGAGTCTTTTGGATTGATGAATTCTGAAACCAACATCAACTCAGCGTATGTGGATTTTAAAAATCAAATGTGGTTTGGCACGTCTGAAGGGCTTTACAAATTTGATGAAAGTCAATTGAATCCGGTCTTTGAAACCTACAAGCCGAAGCTCTTGTTGCGATATTTTGAAGTAAACTTCAATCGATTTCCCTTACCAGAAAATGAAAGAACAATCCAATTGAAATACAGCCAAAATCGCTTGAAGTTTGAGTTTCAGATTGTAGATCTTATCGATGCCATTGGCACAGAGCTGGAGTATAAATTGGGAGAAGAAGAAGGTCCCTGGTCTTCTTTAGGGTCGTCAAGTGATTTGTCTTTCAACCAATTGGCTAGTGGCAAGTACTTGCTTTTTGTTCGCGTCAAGGGGAGTAATGGTAATTATTCAGATGTTCTGGAGTTTTCTTTTGAAATCAACAAACCTTTTTACGCAACGTGGTGGTTTATATTGTTGGTGGCTTTTGGTGTTGGCTTGTTTACCTTGGCGATTGTTCGCTATCGAATTCAGCAAATCAGGACTCAAGAAAATCAGGAGCGTTTGGAATTGAATAACAAGTTGAACTCACTCGAGCAGCAAAGTTTGAATGCGTCGATGAATAGGCATTTCATTTTTAACGCACTCAATTCTATTCAATATTTCATCAATACGCAAGATAAATTATCTGCAAACAAATACCTGAGCAAATTTGCTCAACTCATCCGAAAGAATTTGGACAGTTCTGCTGCTGGAGAAAATTATGTGACGCTCAATGAAGAAATTCAGCGCTTAGAATTGTATTTGTCGCTCGAGTCGATGCGTTTTGAAAGCAGATTCTCTTATCATTTCGAAATAGCCCCCAATATAGACACAGAAGAGGTTCGCATACCCCCAATGCTGTTTCAGCCTTTTGTCGAAAATGCAATCATACACGGTATTTTACCCGACGAAAGCAAAATGGGCATAATTCGTTTTGAAGCAAAGGAAAATGACAACTCGCTTGAGTTTAAAATTTCAGACAATGGCGTTGGGTTTTCGAATAGTTTGAAAATAAAAAAAGACAAGGGCGACCATTTTTCTCATGGCACGCAAATCACTAAATCAAGAATCGAGGTCATCAGAAAAATCTCAGGCAATATAATTTCGATGGAAGGCCCTAGAGACTTGCTTGATGAAAATGATCAAATAATTGGCACGGAAGTAATTATTCTGATAGGCGTATAAAAAAAGCTGCCTCAGTTTCCTAAAGCAGCTTGAAATATTGTAAGAACAGCTTAGTTTTTCTCGAAAGTCAACAAGTCGATGCTTCCGTCGCCACCGCTCACATGTTTTAACTCCATTTTGGTAGAATTCTGAGATAAAATTTCCCAGTCTTCGTCCAATTCGTCAAAGTTGTTGATATCGTCAAAGTTCAAATCCAACTTGGTTTTTCCACTGTCCTCTCTTGTTACCCAAGTGCCATTCACTGTGTTCGAACCAGAAGTTGCCTTCACAATGCCTCCATCTTGAAAATCAAAAGAATATCCCGTAAAATAATTGGTTTCATTTACACCATCTTCGCTAAAAAGAGTCACTTTCCACGTGGCGTCTTGCAAAACAGCGGATGAATTAGAAGGAGAGATTTTTTCATCTTTTTTACAAGATACCACTGTCGACATGGTCAATAAAGCCAAAGCAATAAATTTAATCGTTTTCATTTTCATTTTTTTTAATGGAGAATTGACAAGATCCTTTTCGTCTTTCGAAATCGGTTGAATAAATAGTAGGCGGAATCCAACGTTGTAATATAAATCGTGTAAAACCAGCTTTTGAGCGGCCCCTGAAAGTATGAGAGGATTGATTTCCACATCTGAGTCAATGCATGGTTCAGTTCACCAGTTTTGAGCATTGGTCCAATCACCGTGTTTTGCTCTTGTCTAGCTTTGAGCAAAAGTAAAGAGTATGGATAATGTTAAAATAGAAAGATTTACAAACCTTAGAGTTGGTTTTATACACAAAGGTACTAGTATCAGACCAGGTCAATCCAAGTCTTAACCAAAACTTAACTTCAACTTATTTTTTTGGGTTCGAGCAAGTTGAAAAACCGATTAAAGTATAGAGCGGACAAAAACTAATTACGCTGGTTAAAGTGAAAACTCCAGCCACAATCAACATTATGACGCCAAGTGTGCCCCCTACAACTTTTCCGAAAAACAATCCTACCAAAGCAGCGGCGATAACTAGGCGAATTGTGCGATCAAAATTTGACATGTTTTTTTTCATAATGTTTTGTTTTAATTTATATCACAAAATTACTTCAAGCGTTTCTGTATTCGTGGTGACCAAAGTCACAACGCCAAAAGCTCAATGCTATCGTGGTGTTGTTTTAGTATCTTTTGTTTCTCATATCTTTTCAGCAACCTACTAATTACTTCGCGCGCTGTGCCTAAGTCGTTGGCAATTTCTCGATGTGATATTTTCACCGGGTTTTTGCCTGAAATCCTCACTTTTTCTTCTAAATAATCCAACAGACGCTTGTCTAATTTGTGGTAGAGCAAGTCTTGTATGTTGCTTATCAACTCTGTGTAGCGCATATCATATTGCTGATAAAAGAGGAGGTTGATTTCAGGAAAGTCTTTCACCCACCGAAGCAAATGTTGAGATGGCAACAACAAAAGTGCGCTATCTTCTTCTGCAATAGCGTAAATACGACTTCCATGGTTATTGATACAAGAAGAAAACGACATGATACAGCTTTGCTCAGGTTGAATATAATAGAGCAGGAGTTCTTTGTCATCGGTGTGGGTATAAACCTTCACCAAGCCATGCACAACGATGGGCACAAATTTTACAAATTGACCATCGCGCACAAGCTCAGTGCCTTCAGGGAATTTTTGAAAAACACAGAAATTGCGTATTTCTTCTTTCAAGCCAGGGCCAAAGAAGGACAGTTTACGCAGCGCTTGTTCTAAATCCATATATTGTATTTCTAATGTCAAAACTAATGCATCTTTAGATAAAACAGTTATGATTTTTGTCATGTGAAATAATGAGATACGTGTCAGAATTGGAGGGGGTAAGAAGCATTTTTCTTTACCTTTGCTCAAAGAAAAAATGAAACCATGAAATACGTCTATTCTAAAAATTTTGCAAGCGAACAAGACGAATTAGACCCGCTAAATAAATACAGAAAACATTTTATTTTCCCCACATTCACCAAAGATAAAGTGATTTATTTTACTGGAAACTCTTTGGGTTTACAGCCAAAATCTGTTGCATCACATATCCAGCAAGAACTAGAAGACTGGGCCCATTGGGGCGTTGAAGGACATCTTCACGCCAAAAGACCGTGGTATAAATACCATGAGTTTTTGACCGACTCTGTAGCGCAACTTGTTGGCGCAAAACCAGTTGAGGTTGTAGTGACACATTCATTAACAACAAACTTGCATCTGTTGATGGTTTCATTTTATCAGCCAAAGGGGGAAAGAACAAAAATCTTATGTGAAGCTAAAGCCTTTCCTAGCGACCAATATGCTTTGGAGTCGCAAGTTCGTTTTCACGGATTAGACCCAAAAGACCACATCATTGAAGTTTATCCGCGTGAAGGAGAACATTTAATCAATCATGAAGATATTAAAAACGCCATTCGAGAACACGGCGACACGATTGCTTTGGTTATGATTGGCGGCGTAAATTATTATTCCGGGCAGCTTTTTGACATGAAAGCCATTACTGATTGGGGACATGAGGTAGGCGCTGTAGTTGGTTTTGACTTGGCTCATGCCGCAGGGAATATTCCGCTGCACTTGCATGATTGGAATGTGGATTTTGCAGCATGGTGTTCTTATAAGTATTTAAATTCAGGACCAGGAAACGTATCGGGTATTTTTGTTCATGAAAAGCATGCTGCAAAACCTGAATTGCCTCGTTTTGCTGGTTGGTGGGGTTATGATAAAAACGCGCGTTTCCAGATGAAACCAGGTTTTGTGCCTATGGAGGGTGCCGAAGGTTGGCAATTGTCTAATGCGCCCGTTTTTGGTATGGCCGCCCACATCGCTTCTATGAAAATATTTGATGAGGTGGGCATGATGGCACTGCGGGCAAAAAGCATCAATTTATCTGGATATTTGGAGTTCGTGATTGATTTGATTTCTGCAAAATACCACGACAAATGTTCTCTTGAAATTATAACGCCTCGAGCGGCATCAGAACGTGGAGCCCAAATTTCCATCTTGTTGCATGGGCGAGGAAAAGAATTGTTTGATAAGCTCGGTTCACATGGCGTTGTTGCCGACTGGAGAGAACCCAATGTAATCCGCATCGCTCCGACACCCCTATATAATTCCTTTATGGATGTGTATCGTTTTGGACGCGCACTGGAAAACGCAATAGGTTAAAGTGGAAGTCCTTAGCGAAATATTAGACACGCATTTCTCTGGTCAACTCGACCAAACGATATTGTATGTGCGTCTTGGGACTTATGCCATGGGGGTTCTTTTTACTGGACTTGTATTGTGGCGAATTACAGTTTTGTTTATGCAAAAAAAAATGAAACAAAGGCGACGCTCCAGTTTTTTCAAGCGCAAATAGGCGGTCATTGAACATTCGGAAGACAATTATACCCTCATATTTTACGCAGAACTGCGTATTTTTCGAAGATTGAATGCATCTTTTTGGTTTAAACACTTCTTGCTAAGTTAAAATAATTTAAGTTTGAAAAATATATTAAACGTTGTTGATACTTAAACTTTAAACACAAAAAAATGAAAAACAGTTTTTTAACTTCGGTCCAAAAGTCATTTGCCATTATTTTATTCGCAATGACATTCTCGTTGAGCGCTTTTGCTCAAAACTCAAATCTTCAGGGCGTATCTTTACACGCTACTGAATTGACTTATGATTTAGAGTCAGATGAAAAGATTAAGGAAAATCAGATTTTCTCTTTTTCATTCAAAGACAAAGTTTTTGTTCATCATCTTATGGAAGGAGACATGGTTGCTCAAGTTTACTCTATTGTCAATGTTGATTATACAACCTACGATGGCTTCGTGAATTACAAAACGACTGTAAAATCGGGTATTTCAGGAAGTGAATATGTTTACAATGTTTTTGTTTTGGATGCCGACAATAGCGTAATTGTTGAGTATGATGGCTCGTATTATTTTGGCACTTCATGTTTTATACGTTCATTTAAGCAATAGTAATACCATACTCAATGAATTTGGCTCGGGTTAAAAATTCGAGCTTTTTTTGTTTAGAATTAATGATTATTCTGTTTTTCGCTTTTTTTGTGTTTTGCTTTTGCATGCATCCGTTCCTTTTTTGGAACAACAACTCATCTCTGCGTCACCATTTTTTTGATATTCCACTTTGGGTGAAACAAGAGGGATGCCTAAATTCATGCCTCTGGCCACAAAAAGCACACCGAAAACAAGCATAATCACAGGGGCAATTTTCCTGAATTTGGAGCGCAAAGAGAGAGAGACACTGCTCGCAAAATAGGTGATGATTGCCATGGCTGGAAGCGTGCCTAAACCGAATACGGTCATAAATAGAGCGCCTTCAAATATTCCGCCGTACACAAGAGAGCCAAGCAGGGCAAAATAAACGGCTCCACAAGGCAAAAGGCCGTTCAACATTCCTAAAATAAATAGTGAAAAGACTCCTCTGCGCTTGATAAACTGACCGAAGGATTTATGCACAAAAGCATTGAGTTTCATGTGTAAACGATTGAAGAATTCGACTTTAGCAAAAATTCTTGGAAATAAAACACCAACAATAATCAAGACACCAAAAATTATGGAAATTACTTGAAGCACACCCATCAGTTGAAAACTCATACCGAGCAAACCGAATGTAGCGCCCAAAATAGCATAAACTAAAATCCTGCCTAGGTGATAGACAAATGTTTTAATTATTTTTTCTGCAGGATTCGCATTCTGAATAGGCAAAATCATTGCAATAGGCCCGCACATACCGATACAATGCAAGCTGGAGGATAATCCCATGAGGATAGCTATGGAAATTAGTGCAATCATTTGCTAACAAAAAATGTTTTGCGGAGCACAGGCTGTTGCTCTTATTCTGACATGCGTCACGGATAAACATGACTTTTGTCATGAAACTGTCATGACCAGTCGCTATATATTAATAATGAGGGCTTTCCGACTCTTGTTTAGTGTACTCAAAATCTATAAATGCTGTTCTTATAAGTCCAAAAAGCGATGAAATTTAACCTACCTAGACAACAATTTTTAGTAAATTACAGGAAACAACATTGTGTTAATTTTAATGAGCCAAATAGTTTTTTCAAATACACTTTTTTTAATCGCTTGATTTTGTTTCCTTTGTATTATAAATACATATAGCTATGAAAAATATTATGTTCGCTTATATCTTGTTGTCTACCACTTTTTATTTTGCTCAACACTCTAAATCTCATTATTTAGAAGATATTCAATCGTTACATGATGATGGCTCCGCAATGAATATTGTAAGAGGAGGTAGTGCTAACGGTGTTGTGATTAACGAATTTGTTGCTCAAAACAACAACGGTGAAGTAGATGAGGCAGGGAGCTTTGAAGATTGGATTGAGTTGTATAACAACAATGACTTCTCTGTTGATTTGAGTGGTTGCTTTCTGTCTGACAGTCCAGACAATTTGGTGAAGTGGATGTTTCCTCAAGGAACGATTATTCCAGAAAATGGTTATTTAATCATTTGGGCAGATAATGACCCCTTGGATGGACCGCTTCATGCAGCGTTTAGACTTTCTTCTTTGGGCGAATCAATCATCCTTTCTAACCCAGATCAAAGTATTGTTGACCAATTTGACTTTGGTAGTCAAATGGCCAATATGGCGTCTGCACGTGTGCCCAATGGAACGGGAGACTTTTTTATTCAGGAAACCACTTTTGGATATAACAATGAATCTACTGCTAGCGTGGATGTGAATTTATCATCAATGATGAATGTCTATCCCAATCCAGCGCAAAGCATTCTCAACGTTAATTTACCTCACGAATTATCTGGACAAGCAATTGGTTTATATAACAGTACAGGGGTCTTGGTTTATGAAAGTGTTGCCCAAGAATTTTTGCTTATCGATATTCAGCTTTTCCCTTCAGGATTGTATTTCCTAAAATGTAGCGAAACGCAACAGAAGGTACTAATTGTGAAATAAGAAATTCTTATTCTCTTATCAGCGCGTTGAAACGATCATTCATTTCAGCGCGTTTTTTTTGTTCTTTTCTGGCATTTTGTGCAGCCAAGAAATCTTTTTCCCCTTCAAACTTTTCAATTTCAATAAGGAGCGCTTCGATTCGCGCTTCATTTGCACCCAAAATATAGTAGATGATATTTTCCGTGAAAAATGAGGTATACAAATCGCGTTGCATCAAAGCACTAAACGTAGGAAAGGCTCGGTCTTGGACTTCAACACTTTGCCTTGAAATGTAAATGCCGAAATGGTTAATGGTGTTGTATAAGTTAAAGCCGCTAAGTAAATTCGATTTAAAAACGCTTTCAAAATAAGTAAAATGGGTCTCAGACGAATCATTCGCATAGAGCGCCGCTAATCCGGAAATCATAGTGCCAGAGCGTTCTGACTCAAAAGCTTTTGCTGCGCGTATGGCCCCATCTGTGTCATGTTTTGAATGCCCGAGTAAGGCAACAGACACCACTTTGTATGATTGGTCATTATTGAGCGCAAACTCGATCAATTCTTTGGTTTTTTCGTTGGATAAGAAGTTATCAATTAGGAATTTAAGTGCCGCTTCTCTAACCAAAGATTTTTGGTCATTTTTTACCATGTCTTCGAGCTTGGCTAAAACCACAGACGAATAACTTGTTTTTATCAAATTGCAAAGTTTGATTGCATCAATTCGAATTTGATAATGTGGGTCGTTTAGCGCAGCTAGAATGGTTGTATCTCGAAGCGTTGTTTTGCTTTGAGCGAGCTTTGCCAAACTCAACTTTCGGTCCATATACTTAGCGCCATTTGCGAATTGAAATGCGTATTGGTGGTCGGGTTTATTATCTTGCCATTTTGCCAAAATTACGTGGTCTGCATCTGGAATGATGCAGCGCAAGGAATCTGTTACAGGAAAAGTAAATGTAGAAACGCGCTTGTCAATCACCACGGGATATAAAGTTCTCCCAGAGCCATCAAAAACTGCGATATCCATTGGTAAATAATACAGTGGATACGCATCTGTGTTTTGCATTTGTGTTATACGAACAAGCACAGCGTTTTGCATTCTTTCCTGCTCAACCAATAGCGTGGGATGCCCCGAAGCGAAAAACCATTGGTTAAAAAACCAGTTCAAATCTTGTCCGCATACTTCTTCAAAAGCAATGCGTAATTCGTGTGCTTCGGCTGGTTTGTATTGGTGTTTGTGTAAATAATACTTGATGCCTTCAAAAAATGCTTCATCACCCAAATAATCGCGCAACATATGCAAAATCCTTCCACCTTTGTTGTAGGAATGCCCGTCAAACATTTGGTCTTTGTCACTGTAATCGAACCAGATTAAATCATGGTCACCGCTGTTAATTAGGGAATAAAAATAACCTTCTAATTCTTCGTTGGCTTTGTGTTCAGCTTCATCCGGCCCGTATTTATATTCGTCCCATAAAAACTGTGAATAATTGGCAAAGGACTCATTCAATGGCAAGTTGGACCAAGATTCGCAGGTCACTAAATCTCCAAACCAGTGATGAAATAACTCATGGGAAATGATAGACTCCCAATTGCCATCTAACAAATCTCTTTGATTGCTGTACACCATGTCGCTAAATACCACCGCCCCAGTATTTTCCATCGCTCCAGAAACAAAGTTGCGCACCACAATTTGGTGGTATTTGTCCCAAGGGTATTCGTAACCCAACAAGTCAGAGAAAAACGTTAGCATTTCTGGGGTATTACCAAAAATATCTTTTGCTGCATTGGCCCATTCTGGCTCAACGTAATAATGAACATCTATTTTCTCGCCATTTTTTCGGGTCCAAGTATCTTTTACCACACTGAAAGCGCCAATGCCCATCATCGTCAGATAAGGCGCATGTGGCAGTTTTTGCTGCCAGTGGTCTTCCCGGGTACTGTCGTTGTTAAGCAAAGATTGAATTAATTTGCCATTGGACAGCGTGGTGTATTTATTGTCTACTGTGATGTAAATGTCTTGCGTCATTTTTTGATTGGGCGCATCAATTGTAGGAAACCACACAGAATTAGACTCGGTTTCACCTTGTGTCCAAATTTGAGGCATGGTGTTGGGGTCGTCATTACGAGGATTGATAAAATAAAGGCCTTTGGCTTGAGAAATTGCTGCGCTACCAAGACCTTTATATTCTTCTGGTTTTGCAGTATAAACCACTTGAATGGTGATGGTATCACTTTTATAGTAGGTTTTGTCGAGAGCAATTTTAAGTTGTTGGTCGTCGTATTCAAACTCAAGAGACTTATTATCAAGTTGTACGCTATAAATCTCCATGCTTTTAGCATCCAACAACAAGACGTTTTGAGGGTAGAAATGTGGACTTAAAGTAATGTTAGCCATACCGTGGAGGTAAGATTTTTCCCAGTCGAAATGTACACGAAGTTCGGTGTGGATTAAATCAAAAAAGGAGGTTCTTGTGGCTTGATAAAGAGGTCGTTCATCTATGTTGCTTTGATTCGCATAATAGTCTTCTTCGTCTGAAATAAAATCGCTTTCGTTAATATTGTCTTTCAACGTGCCACAGCCCAAAAGAATAAAGATGAAAACGGGAATGAAATTTTTCATGGTTTTGTAATATTGTTGCAAATATGCGCAATATCAAGCTGATACTGCATGTATAGGCAACATGTTTGTCTGTCTTTCGAGTCGATTAATTCAGTTAATGGATAAAAACAAAGCGTTATTTACAATCTTCAAAATGATTAGCTTTGTAGAAATTTCAGAACATGACCCACATTTGGAAATTAGGTGAAGAAACGATTGAAACGCTAAGTGGCGCTAAAATTTCTTGGGAAAACAAGCAGTTTTTCAAATTATTTTATCAAGGAAAAACGTTTTTTGGTGAGGTGGAACAATGCGACACCGAGAAAAACATGATGCGCGTTAGAATTAACCACCGCTCCTTTGATATCAAAAGAGAATTGCCCATTCATCAGCTTTTAAAATCTATGGGTCTTGATAAGGTAGCGCCAAAAAAACTAGATGTGCTTCAGGCACCAATGCCAGGCAAGGTTTTGTCCGTCAATGTTTCTATTGGTGATGAGGTTGAAATCGGCAAATCGCTGCTCACTCTCGAGGCCATGAAAATGGAGAACGTGATTAAAGCGGAAGGTTTCGGAAAAGTGAAGTCCATTGAGGTGGAAACGGGTAAAACTGTGGATAAGGGCGCCGTACTGATTTGTTTTGAATAGTTAAGAAGAATAATTTTTTGGTGGGTTAAAGAAGATGAAAAAATAACATCAATCAACCATTGTCTTTAAGTAAATAGTGTTCTTCTTTGGATTATCTCACGTGGAAGTTTTTCCGTATAAAACAAAACGACCCAAAGCAACCAGCGCACAAATAATGTTATTTTTTCTTTTTTCTCTCACGCTTTACGTCTAAATCTCTGTTGTTAATCAGCACAAAACGAAGTGAAACGAATAGTTTATTGGTTTCAAATTCATATTTTGGTTTTGTGAGAAAATGGTAACCCGCTTGCAAATGAAACTGAAAAATTTTGTATCCAATGACCGGGGCAAAACCAAAACTGTTTACGTCGAAATTAGATCGATATACGAGATTTGCTCCATAGGTAAAATTTAAACGACCTATTTTGAACCAATAGCCCATATCGGCGCCAATCACATTGTATAAGAAGTTGTAGTGCATACCAATTAGGGCCGCGTGCGTAATGGGTTTCACTAATTTTAAGCGTTTCCATTGGCGTTCTGCACCCAGCTCCAAAACTGTGTATCTGCCCCGTTGAATCCCGATGAAAGGCCCTGATTTAGTTATGCTTACCTTTGGCAATCGTAAGGCCTGACCTTCAATTGGGCGCTTGTAAGACGATAAAGGAGTTGGATTTCCGAAAGCAATTAAACCCCCACCAAAGAAAAAGAGCAGCAATATAGATTTCATTTTTTAAATTTATTTAGTCCATCGTCTAGGATGAGAATTAATGCAAAGATGGGCGATTCGTTTTAATAGAATTCAATTTTCTTTTCTCCTTCGCTCTAAGTTTACCTGAAACCTATTATTTAAGTGTTGGTTACGAGAATGATGCAAGCAAGCGTAAAAAGACAGTGCAACCCAGAGAGTGACGGCTGAAAAACGGAGATTTTTCAACTTGACAATTTAAGCGGACTGACCTAAAAGCTTTCTTTAACAAACTGACACTAACAAAGAACCGACACTCAAACCGACCTGAATGTTTTTAAGATTTTAGACCCTGGTTGCGGAACTGCAATTTTATCTTGTGCTTTAATTGAGCAAATCACAATAAACTCAAACGATATTGAACGAATTGACTTAGTTGCTTATGAGATCGACCTTGAATTAATTCCATTTTCACAAAAAGCACTTGATTATCTGGAAGAATGGCTTTTTAATAATGGTGTTCAATTCAACTATGTGCTACTCAAATCTGATTTTGTTCTACACAATGCTTCTGTTCTAAAAGAAAATAAGTTGCAAAGTTTGTTTGAAGAAACAAAGAAGGTAGATCAAGATTTCGACATCATTATTTCAACCCCACCCTATTTCAAGCTTTCGAAAGATGATAAAAGAGTAATTTTTTTGCCAACACACTGACACCGTTCCGACGGAAAAACTTATCTTAACCGACGGAAAAAAGAATATAAAATTGTAGATGGAAATCAAAGAATTGAAACCAAGAAAGGCACTTAACAAAGCCTTTTTAAAAGTAAAACCGAACAGGACTGAAATTGAAGGTTTCAAGGCCAATCTCATTACTTTACTCGACAGGACAAATGACACAGAAAGCGAAGAGTTTCATAAAAACTTAGTTTCGGACTTTCTAAAAGACACGTATTACAAACAAAACCATTTTATAAATACCAAAGGTCGAAACGACCTTGTTATTCATAACGGACAAAATGCAAGCTCGACAGTTGGCGTAATTCTCGAAGCGAAAAAGCCGACCAACAAAACAGAGATGATTACTACCAAAAAACTAAACGCTAAAGCGTTTCAGGAATTGGTTTTGTATTATCTAAGAGAAAGGATAACACATAAAAATCTTGAAGTAAAACATTTGGTGGTGACCAACATTAATGAATGGTTCATTTTTGATGCTACCTTATTCGACAGACTTTTTGCTCAAAACAAAAACCTTGTAAAACAATTCACAGACTTTGAAGAAGGACGTTTGGCTGGTACCAAAACCGATTTTTTCTACAAGCAAATTGCCGAGCCGTTTATTGCCGACATTACTTCTGAAATTGAATTTACATACTTCAACATTCAGGATTATCAGAAACCTCTTCGCAATACAGACAAGGGAGACGATAATTCGCTGATAGCTTTATTCAAACTTTTATCGCCAGAGCATCTTTTAAAACTTCCGTTCACCAACGACAGCAACAGCCTTGATAAACGCTTTTACAGTGAGTTGTTGCACATTATCGGCTTGACAGAAACCAAAGAAGGAAGTAAAAAACTGATTGAACGAAATAAAGTAGGCGAACGCCACACAGGAACTATTCTTGAAGATGCCATTATTCAGTTGGACAGCTTAGATAAATTGAGCCGACTTGAAAAGCCACATCAATTTGGAAGCACTCAGCAAGAAAGACTTTTTAGTGTTGCTCTTGAACTTTCCATCACTTGGATAAATCGTATTTTGTTTTTGAAATTGTTGGAAGCCCAACTCATTACTTATCATAACTCGTCCCGCCAAAGCGGGAAAGGCGACAAATCGTATTCGTTTCTCAACCTTGACAAAATCAAAAACTATGACGACCTAAACAGCTTGTTTTTTCAGGTATTAGCTCGTAAGTATGACGACCGAAACGATGATGTAAAAAAGATTTTCGAGAAAGTTCCTTATCTCAATTCATCACTTTTTGAGCCGACAGAAATTGAGCAAGTTACTTTATTCATCAGTAATCTGAAAGACGACAAAACAATTCCTGTTATTTCATCAACTGTTCTCAAGAACGATCAAGGAAAAAAACGAACAGGAAACATAACAACCTTAGCCTATTTATTTGATTTCTTAAATGCCTATGACTTTACAAGTGAAGGTTCAGAAGAAATTCAAGAAGATAATAAATCACTTATAAACGCTTCTGTTCTCGGATTGATTTTCGAGAAAATAAACGGCTACAAAGACGGTTCGTTTTTCACTCCGGGTTTCATCACCATGTATATGTGCAGGGAAACTATTCGCAAATCGGTTGTTCAAAAATTCAACGAAACTAAAAATTGGAACTGCAACGATATTGAAGAACTATACGACAAAATTGAAGACCGAAAAGAAGCCAACGACATTGTAAACAGTATTAAAATTTGCGACCCAGCCGTTGGTTCAGGACACTTTTTAGTTTCTGCACTCAATGAAATGATTGCCGTTAAAAACGACTTGAAAATTCTGCAAGACCGTGACGGAAAACGCTTGAAAGAATATCAAGTTGAAGTTGTAAATGATGAACTAATTGTAACAGACGAAGAAGGCGAACTATTCGATTACAACCCAACTAATAAAGAAAGCCAGCGCATACAAGAAACACTTTTTCACGAAAAGCAAACCATAATCGAAAATTGCCTTTTTGGAGTGGACATCAATCCCAACTCCGTAAAAATTTGCCGTTTGCGTTTGTGGATTGAACTTTTGAAAAACGCTTATTACAAAAATGCCACAGAGCTTGAAACACTTCCGAATATCGACATCAACATAAAATGCGGAAACTCTTTAGTAAGCCGCTTTGCGATTGATGCTGATTTAAAACAAGCACTCAAAAAAAGCAAATGGACCATTGACAGCTACCGCATAGCCGTTGACACCTATCGAAACGCTGAAAGTAAGGAACAAAAAAGAGAAATGGAACGATTGATTGCCGACATTAAATCGGATTTTAGAAGCGAAATTTCTTTGAATGACCCAAAACTAAAAAAGCAACGCAAACTATCGGGCGAATTGTTTCAAATGACGCAACAGACTCAGCTTTTTGAAATGAGCAAAAAGGAAAAAGCCGATTGGAACAAGAAAGTAACGCAACTCACTGAAGAAACGAAAAAGTTAGAAACCGAAATTGAAGAAATAAAAGCCAACAAGATTTTTGAAAACGCTTTTGAATGGCGATTTGAATTTCCCGAAGTGCTGAATGATGATGGTGATTTTGTGGGCTTTGATGTAGTTATTGGGAATCCGCCTTATCTTAATGTTGAAAACATTGATATACCTTTGAGGAATTACTATTTCGAAAACTACAAAACATGCAAAGGGAGAACTGATATCTATATTCCTTTTATTGAAAGTAAACTTGAAATAATTAAAGAAAAAGGACTTATAAATTATATTATACCATTTGCTTTTACTAACCAAAATTATGGCGAGTTATGCAGGCAGAAACTAATAGAGGAAAACAATATTGTAGAAATTTTAGACACAAGCTCATATTTTGTATTTGATGAAGCTGTTGTTAAAACTATAATTTTAACTGTAGAAAAATCTGAAAATAAAGGAAAAACAATAATTAAGAAGTCTTATTTAGAAAGTGATTTCAATAATAATTTGTTTAAAACACATTCTATTAATCAAGAACATTTTAAATCATTAAACAAATTCAGGTTAGAAACTAAACCTTTTATAAACCTATTAAAGCTAAAAGAAAAGCTTAACAATAACAGTGTAAAGTTTGGAAACATATACTTAATTGCTTACGGAGCTAGACTTAATCATAAAACAGAAAAAATTGGAAAAGATAGTTTTATTTATAAAGTTAAAAAAGAAGGCTTTAAACCTTATTTGGAAGGTAAAAATATTGATAGATATTTCTATAGTCAATCAGATTGGCTGGACTATCAGCCACAAATACATTATAATTCGATGTTTCCACAACTATTTGAAAATAAGAAAATAATGTTTATTAATGTCGTAAAGGACTTAATAAGATTTGCTTACGATGATAAGCAAATGTATAATAGTCATACTGTTATTAATTGTGTAAGAATTGACAGGCTGTTCGATTCAAATCACATTTCTGCTTTAAAAGCATTGAGTAATGCTGACTTAGAATTATGTAAGAAATATGATGAACTTATTGTTTTAGGAATACTTAATTCAAAATTATTAAATTGGTATTTTGTTAATTTCTTAAGTGAAGATTTACACTTTTACCCAAATGATGCTAAAAATTTACCAATCAAACAATTTGGATTAAACAATAAAATTGAAAATCACATTAAAGAAGTTGTCAACCAAATTCTTTTTCTCAAAAATTCGTCTTCTTCAGCCGACACAACCGACCTTGAATCCCAAATCGACCACTTGGTTTATCAACTTTACGAGCTTACCGAAGAAGAAATTAAAATAATTGAGGGGGTTTAAACTATCATAATACAAGCTTTAAAAATGAAAAAATTATATTTAATACTGCTACTTATTTTAATAAGTATTTCTGGCTTTTCGCAAAGCAGGTATATTTCAGAAACAACAAAAAAAGTTGTTTTTACAAGAGATGGTGGCGTCTGCCAGTGCTGTGGTAGTTCTCAAAGTTTAGAATATGACCACATAAGGCCATTTTCTTGTGGCGGAAGTAGTAACGCCTCAAATATTCAATTACTTTGCATGAAGTGCAATCGCAGCAAATCAAATAGTTGCGTATGTAAAATTCATAACAGAACAGTAGGCACAAATTGTTGCGCTGGTAATACAACAAAAAAGGCACCAGCTACTTCGCAACAATGCTCTGGAACCACAAAAAAAGGAGCAAGATGCAAGAACAAAACAACCAATACAAACCGACGTTGTCATTTACATCAATAATTAAAAAATA